>Ga0081539_10000533_pt1 | contig 79065 bp, 67 predicted proteins | sample TabmetS4T2R2_FD_71023 | JGI IMG/M metagenome (GOLD analysis project Ga0081539, IMG submission 71023) | Tabebuia heterophylla rhizosphere microbial communities from the University of Puerto Rico - S4T2R2 | ecosystem: Host-associated > Plants > Roots > Rhizosphere ...
GTGGACAATGCCGATCAAGAACTGGAGCGGAGCCATGAACCAGTTCGCGATCCTCTTCGACGGCCGAGTGCCGATGGGCGGCCTCGGCTCAAACTCACTTACACAGAATCTTTAGAACCCCCGAATATAGCGTAGAGGAATGAAACTTGTGATTATGGCTGATGAATGAGCGGATTGCGGTGAATAATAAGTGCTTTAATAATTTCGCGTGCTAATCCCCTGCGAATCTTTTGGGGAATTACCGCATGAGCCGGATTAGTATCTATAGGGTCTTCTTCTACACTCAACTCCGTTGGATTATGCAAATAACTTCGACCAATCTCTTGGAGTCGTCCGATATTGATTTCGCCGCCTGCGATTATTGCGCCATTTGGAGATGAACCTAACTGCCTTTGAAATATCGCGAAAAGTTCTGGCAGGCCAAGAATTGCTAAGCGACTTACAGAGATGTTTTGCCCTTTGAATATAGCAGAACTTTTGAAATTCTTACTTTCATCCCAATGGGCTGAATGAATGGCTCTTAGAACATTCTCCTCTGATGGGCATTTATGACGAGGCATTTATGGTATTGTCGGACTGACCTTAGCAATAAGCTGATGTAGAGCTTCTAAATCAACTGCCCCTTCTTCGTTTATGGATTCAATATAGTATTCAACTTTATCAGGAAAGAATTCTATCTCTATAGCATTCCCCTGCACATCTTCCCATCCTAGTTGAAGATTCCCTTCATGCGTCAGAAACAAGCTAGGTTCAAGAGTGGCAAGTTCAGGTAATTGCCTCAAAAACGATTCGAGAGTTGTAATGGAGCGTGGTGATAAAGGATTTCCTCGTCCGTGATCCCAGCCGGGGCGATATTGTTTGAACTCCTCAAATCTGCGCGCACCGTTTTCACCAACGATATGTTTACTATTCTCGCTCAATTCGCTAACTACGCGCCTTCTAAAAAATCGCCGGCCAGTTTGTAGATTAGAAGATTTAGGTATCTTTTGTAGTTTGTCAATTAGCTCAGTCAAGCTCTCTTGCGCTCGTGGACTAGGTGGGTCTTGCTGAATTCTCTGTCCTGACTCAGGGTCTAGAAGGTCAAAGCTTCGGGAGGAGAAATACCTCTCTTGATAAAGGTCTTCCCCGCGGACAGGTTTAGCCCTCTGACCTAGTATTCCAGAGAAGCCACCGTCTATGACTGCTGCCTGCTGTGTCATGATGCCTTATCTTCTACCTGTTCGACTCGTTCTTTCAAGCTAAGTATATCCATTATTCGCTCAGAATCATTGTTTATATGCTCCGCAATTTCAGCCGGATTAATTGGCCCCTCGTAATCCGCACTTATGTCGATAAAAATCGCTTCCTGATAGACATGAGATTTAGCAATTACTACACGTAATTCCTTGGTCTTTGAATCTTGTCCTAGATCAACCTTGTAAACTACTGCATCTGGGATAAAAGCGGGAGTAATTTCTGAGAATCTAGTGTGTTCGCGTAACACTGCATCACTTTCACCTACAGATAATTTTAAATGTGAAGAAGCTCTAAGATTAGCCTTACCTTGAACTGCATCCGTATCTATTGAACGCAACGCAGTAAATACTAGCTCGGCTATAGGAACTAGTATCTCTTCATCATCAACCAGTAATTCGTTCAGAAACAACTCAAATGCTTGGGAAGTTAAGCTTATAGCCAAACGATTATTTAATAACCCCGCAATACCTAATGCTAAATCACCGAATCGTATTGAGGGAGAATCAACTGTTACTCTGGACGGTGTTATTCCATAAGGATGCAATCCCTTACATAGCTCCGCAAAAGCAGGTGTGCCTGGCGTCGGGAGAGCGGGGAGCATTCTTTGGAACGTCCACTTAAAATTAAGCGAGGATTGTTCTACGGTGTATTCTCTCATTGAGCAGTTCCTTAGCAACCGTTAAAATTCATGAAATCTTTTAAAGAACGCGTCCTTACTTTTCAAGACAATATATTGTCTTATATCGCTACTAAATACAATGCAGAACATGAACTTTTAAGGCTTTACAACGCGCGGGCGTCGCCGTCGTTAACACGATGGTCAACTGGAACGACGGCAACCTGATTGACTACTTCCGCGCGCACGGCTTCGAGCGCGGCGAGTACGTCAACCTTGTGCGGCGGCTGGATGAGAAGGGCGAAGTGTGAGTAAGAATTGCTAACGACTGCGCGGCTGCTTGAATCGTTCTATGTAGCGGAGCAGATCACGAAGGTAGTCCAAGCTATTCTGATACGCATAACCGGCCGCGCACAACGCCGTGACGTGCGCCGTCCCGAAATACCCGTCCTGCGCCGTGCGCGACACCGCCGCCATCAACCGCGCCAGCGACGGGTCTTTGCTATTCCTCGCCCAACGCAACGCCAGACTTGTGCGCCCCGCATCCAGACTGTCCATCAAGCGCACCATCCGGCGCACAAACGGCCCGACGCTCTCGCGCGCCGTGATGCGCAAGACGAGTCGGCGCAGTTCTTCCTCCGGCAACGCCAAACCCGCGCCACTGAATCCGCTGAGACTGCACGCCGCGCGTTGACGACGTTGTACACTCGTTCTCTTCTTGCCTGCTTTCGTCGTGCCCACCGCCTGCTCCTACAAACTCTCGCGGGGCTGACACTACGTGAGAGAGTTTGTTATCTTGTGTCTCCACGCTGCTTCGGACTTTGATAATTCTGTGCCGGCTGGTGCGTCGTATATTTCATTAGTCCTTTGCGCCGCTGGAGAGTCAAACAAATATGCGCTCTCAGCAGCAGTTCAGAGCAGTTGGATTTTAGACCGAAATTCGTCGGAAAGCAAATTAAATTTCATTTCAACTTTCCCATCAGGAGGTAAGCCCTGATGGGAATCGTCCCACGCCCAAAGCCGGAACGCTTGGCTGAAAAGTTACTTCAAATTCGTCTTGCGCTTGGCCTCTCACAAGATGGAATGCTCGCTCGCTTAGGGCTGGGCGAAAAACTTTTTCGGAGTGCCGTCTCAGGTTACGAGTTAGGCACGCGCGAGCCGCCGTTGCCTGTACTGCTAACGTATGCACGTGCAGTCGGTATCTCAACGGATGTGCTGATTGATGACGAATTAAACTTACCGGGAAAGTTGTTGGAGGCGGCAAAGCGTGAGGTAGCGCGGGGGCGGCCTGCGTCGCGCCCCGGCCGGAAACGATGAGCACGGGTGCAAGGCAAGTTCTCTTCATGCTCCAGCGCGGGCGGACAAGCTAGAGCAGCTTTCGTTTGAGTCCACCTATGTGCGCTGCTGCTGGGAGCGCGGGCGTCCCGCCCGCCGTGAGCGCGCTAGCGCGAATAGAGCGGAGTTGAAACTCAAGCTTGAATGTAAGCGAACACTTTGAGCGTGCTGGCGCACGCTAGGCGGGCGCGCGCGCCCGCGCTCCCAGCAGCAGGCGGCTTTGGTAAACTCAGCAGCTAGCCGCTCTAAACCTCTAAACCACGAAACAGCATGAAACGCCTGTTCTTTGTTCGTGCTGTTTCGTGTGGGTTCGTGGTTACTGCTCTTTTGCTCGCGCATGCATAGCCCCCGTGTGCAAAGCGTCAAAGCCTTGACAGTTTTCGCGCAGACCTAGTAAAAGACCCCGCGCAACCTTGGCCTGAAATCTCGTCGGCCGCAGCACCATCTCAAACCGTTTCCACACGTGAGGAGGAATCTGATGCGCAACATTAATCAAGCCGGGCTTGATCTCATCAAGCGTTTCGAGGGCATACTCGACGGCGATCCGACGACCGCGAATCTCGACCCGTATCTCGACCCGGTGGGCATCTGGACGATTGGCTGGGGCCACGCCATCCGCGTCGGCAACGATTTCCTGCGCGGCTCGGCCAACCGCGCCCGCGCACGCGCCCTCTACCCCGGCGGCATTACGATGGAGCAGGCCGAGAAGCTGTTGCAGGGCGACGTGCTCGACAAGTGTCGCGACGTGGAGGCGATGATCAAAGTGCAGGTGACCGACAACCAGTACGCCGCGCTCGTCAGCTTCGCGTTCAACCTGGGGCCGGCGAACCTGCAAAAGTCCACGCTGCTGCGCAAGCTCAACGCGGGCGACTTCGAGGGCGCGGCCAACGAGTTCGGCAAGTGGAACAAGGCCGGCGGCAAGGTGCTCAGAGGGCTGACGCTCCGGCGCGAGGCCGAGGCGACACTCTTCCGCACGCCCTGAGCGGCGCGCGGCGATGGACACGCGCGGCGGCGTTGTGCCACAATCTCGTGCCATCCAAACATAATTTGCTTTCGAGAGGGACGTTTATGGCAGAGAACGAGAACGCGCCGCCCGCGGCCGCGCCGCCGGCCGACGAGGCGGCGGCGACTGAAGCCGCGCCGCCGGCCGCCACCGAAGATATTACCTACCACGCCGTCGAGAAGGACGGACAGGTCACGGCCATCTGGGAGATGCAAGGGCGCAAGCACCTGCGCACCATTGACCCCCGTTCCCGCCAGGGCCAGGACATCCTGCGCCTCTACACAGCGGAACACGAACAACAGTGACGAGTGACGAGTTAAAACAGTTCTTGCTCGTCACTCGTCACTCGTCACTCGTCACTGCTTTTCTTCCCCGCGCACGAACGCTTCGATGTTGGCGATGAGTTGATCGGCGAGCGCCTGCATGGCCTGGCGACTGGCCCAGGCGACGTGCGGCGTGACGATCAGGTTGGGTAGATCAACTTCGAGGAGCGGGTTGCCGGCGCTCGGCGGCTCGCGTGAGAGTACGTCCACGCCCGCGCCCGCGATGACGCCCGCGCTGAGCGCCGCGACCAAAGCCGCCTCGTCCACCAGCCCGCCGCGCCCGCAGTTAATCAACAACGCGGACGGTTTCATCCGGCGCAGTTCGGCCGCGCCGATGAGATGGCGCGTCTCTTCGTTGAGCGGCGCGTGCAGGGTCAGCACGTCGCTCGTGCCAAGCACTTCCGCGAACGGCGTGCGCCCCGCGCGCACCACGGCGGCGTCCCTGCGCTCGGCCGCCAGCACGTTCATGCCGACGGCGCGCGCCAGCCGCGCCACCGCCTGCCCCAGTGTGCCGTAGCCGACGACGCCGAGCGTCGTGCCGTGCAAGTCATTGATCGAGCGCGTGTGCAGGCAGAACTGCGGCGCGGCGGCCCACGCGCCCGCGCGCACGTCCGCCTGAAAGCCCGGCAGGTTGCGCCGGAGCGCGAGCATCAACATCAGCACGTGCTCCGGCAGCGTCGTGACGGCGTAGCCGCGCACGTTCGTCACCGTGATACCCCGCCGCCGACAGGCGGCGAGGTCAATGTTGTCCGTGCCCGTCGCCGCGACCGCGATCAACTTCAACTCAGGCAACTCGGCCAGTTCCGCCTCGCCGAGCGCCAGCTTGTTCGTGATCGCAACGGTCGCCCCGCGCAGACGCTCGACCACCTGCTCGGCGCGCGTCGCCTCGTACTCCCGCCACTCGTGCGCGAAGCCGGGCCGCCCTATGTCGGCGACGAGTGTGCCGCGTTCCAGAAAGACTATGCGCTCCATAAGAATGAAGGGATGAGGGCGGCAGTGTGAGGGATGAATAAAAACATTTGTCCCTTCTCATTCATCCCTCATCCCTCCGCCCTCATCCCTTCAGCAGTTGTGTCCGCACGAAGCCCCAAAGGATGACACTCATGCCGCCGATCTCGCCGGCGATCAGGGCGTACATGAACCAGGTGGTGGTGAAGTTGCGCTCGCTGAACATGTTCTCCGTGTCGTTTTTGAAGCCGTGCGTGGCGTAGCCCACAATCGTCAGGGCGAAGAAGGCGAGGGGGACGAGCACGGCGGCGAGTTGCACGGTCAGGGAGTAAGGGCTGTATTCGACGAGCCGGGCGATGACGAGCGCGGCGAAGCTGTAGAGGAACGCGGCGCGGTGCGCGATGTCTATGTAAACAGGCGCGCGGTGCGCGGGACTCGTCATCGTGCGCCGATATTTGACGATGCCGAGCAGCATGCCGGTCAGCAGGAAGACGCCGGCCGCGGCCAGGCTGATTTTGCTCGCTGGATTCATCCGCCCGCATTCTACGCTGAAGCCTAAGCGCGGCGTCAAACTTTTATCAGTGCGCGGCAGAGGGATCAGCGCGGCGCATCGTCTTGAGTCCCCCGCGTTGAGGTGTTAGCATCCGCGCGCTCCACGAGTTCGATGCCACGCCGCAACGTGCCCAAGACGACATGAGCGACGACATGAGCGACGCCAGCCGTCCGCAGACCGAACCGCCGTCCGACGACGGCGTCGTGACCCGCCGGCAGCGCCGCGCGCTCCTGCTCAAGTGGGCGTTGGTGGTAGGTGCGGGTGTAGTCGTGCTGTTGCTGCCGCGCCCCGAAGGCATCACGGCGCAGTCGTGGCGGCTGCTGGCGATCTTCGTGGCCACGATTGTCGGCTCCATCGTGCATCCGCTGCCGAGTGGCGCGGTCGTGCTGCTGGGCGTGATCGCGTTGGCGCTCGCGGGCGCGCTGCCCGTCGATCAGGCCCTGCGCGGCTACGCCGACCCGATTGTGTGGCTGGTGCTCGCGGCGTTCTTCATCTCGCGCGGCATGATCAAGACGGGCTTGGGCCGCCGCATTGCGCTCCTCTTCATCCGCGCCATCGGCCGCCGCTCGCTCGGCCTCGGCTACGCGCTCGTCGGCACGGATATGCTGCTCGCCTCCGTCATCCCGTCGAACGGCGCGCGGGCCGGCGGCATCATCTTCCCCATCGCCAAGTCTATCTCCGAGACCTACGACTCGCGCCCCGGCGCGACCGCCGAACGGCTCGGCGCGTTTTTGATGACGCTGCTCTACCAGTGCGACGTGATCATCTGCGCGATGTTCCTGACGGGGCAGGCGTCGAACGCGCTGATCGCGAAGTTCGCCAAGCAGGTGACGGGGCTTGACCTGACCTACGGGCGCTGGCTGCTCGGCGGCATCGTGCCCGGTCTCGTCTCGCTCGCCGTCGTGCCGCCGCTCCTCTTCCGCCTCTACCCGCCGGAGATCAGGCACACGCCCGCCGCGGCCGAGTTCGCGACAGAAGAGTTGCAACGCATGGGGCCGGCGTCGCGGCAGGAGAAGATCATGCTCGCCGTCTTCGCGCTCGTCGCGCTGCTCTGGATGGCCCCGGCGCTGCCCGCCGTCAGCTTCGCCCCGATCGCGTACCTGAGGCAGATGCACTACGCGGTGGTCGCACTGGTCGGCATCGCCGTGCTGCTCCTAACGGGCGTGCTCGACTGGGAGGACGCGCTCGCCGAGCGCGGCGCGTGGGACGTGTTTATCTGGTACGGCGGCTTCGTCCGCATGGCCGAGGCGCTGGGCGAGACCGGCATCACCAAACGCTTCGCCGAAGCGGCGGCGAGTTTCACTACGGGCTGGCACTGGTGGGGCGCGCTCGCGCTCCTGCTGCTCGTCTACTTCTACGCGCACTATGCCTTCGCCAGCATCACCGCGCACGCGACCGCCATGTACACGCCCTTCCTCGTCGTCATCCTGGCGGCCGGCGCGCCCCCCTGGCTCGCGGTGCTTGCGCTCGCCTACTTCTCCAACCTCGACGCCTCGCTCACCCACTACGGCACCACGCCCGGCCCCATCTACTTCGGCGCGGGCTACGTCGAGCAAAGAACGTGGTGGAAGCTCGGCCTCATCGTCTCCGTCCCGAACATCCTGATCTGGACGGCGTTCGGGCTGGCGTGGTGGAAGCTGTTAGGCTGGTGGTAAGGAGTGGTTGTTAGCTCGCGCTGATCTCGACAAGCTTCTCACCGGCGTGCAGCAACTCAAGAGCTTTGGGCAGGGTAGTTGTAAGAATTTCCTTTAGCCGCGCGTTCGAGGTGTTACCGCACGTCACCCAGATCACTTGCGGCGGCGGCCCGAGTCTATCAAGCAATAACACGAAGTCGCTGTCCTTCGTCATGACGACGACATTTTCTCGGCGCGCGGCCTGAAATATCTCGTGATCCTTGGCGTCGCGCAGGCCCAAATCACGAACTGCCACCGCATGCACGGAAAACTTACTGCCCATCCAAGCCGCTATCGCGGGCGACATCTGCGCGTCGAGCCAAATCGTCATGCGGCGAGCACCGGATGATCCAACTTACGGGCGGCATACTGAAGTGCGGCCTGCAAATCTTCCATTTCAAGATCGGGCATCTCCGCAAGGATTTGCTCCGCCGTCAGCCCGGCGGCAAATAGATCGAGTACGTCGGCTACGCGGATACGCATGCCGCGAATACACGGCCGGCCACCGCACTGCTCCGGATCGATTGTGATTCTGTCCATAAAGTTTGCCATAAGCCCTCAGGTCAACATTCTGGCAGCAGGACGCGCGTGAATTCAAGAGCGTAGCTGAATGTTGTAGGTCTTGATCTTCGAGTTGAGCGTCGTCGCGTTCATGCCGAGCAGGCGCGCGGCTCTGGATTGGTGGCCGCCGGTCTGTTCGAGAGCGCGGCGGATGAGGTCGATCTCGAAGCGGCGGACTTCGTCGTAGAAGTCTATACCGCGGGCCACGTCAATCGCGGCCGCGTTGGGGCTGGTGGCCGCGCCGAGGGCGCGCTGCGGGTCGCAGATGTCGGTCGGGAGGCACTGGCGCGTGATCTCTTCGCCGGGCGCGATGACGACGGCGCGCTCGATGACGTTCTCCAACTCGCGCACGTTGCCCGGCCACGTGTAGGCTTCGAGCAGCGCGAGCACGTCGGGCGCGATCTGCTCGGCGACGCGGCGGCCGTTCTCCTCGTTGTACTTGCGGATGAAGTGCTGCGCGAGCGGCAGGATGTCTTCGCGGCGTTCGCGCAAAGGGGGCAATTCAATCGGCACGACGGCGAGGCGGTAGTACAAATCTTCGCGGAACGTGCCCTGGCGCACGGCCTCTTTCAGATCGATGTTGGTGGCGGCGATGATGCGCACGTCAACGCGGCGCGGCGTGGTGTCGCCGAGCGGCGTAAACTCGCGCTCCTGGATGACGCGCAGCAGCCGCGCCTGCGTTTCGGGCGGGATGTCGCCGATTTCGTCGAGGAAGATCGAGCCGCCGTCGGCGACCTCGAACATACCCTTCTTCGCCGCGACCGCGCCGGTGAACGCGCCGCGCGTGTGCCCGAAGAGTTCGGATTCGAGCAGGCCCGAAGGGATGTTCGACGAGTTGACCGGGATGAAGGTCTTGGCGGCGCGCGGACTCTGCTCGTGGATGGCGCGGGCGACGAGTTCTTTGCCCGTGCCCGACTCGCCGGTGATCAACACGGTCGAGCGCGCGGGCGCGACCTGATCGACGAGTTGAAAGATCGCCTGCATGCGCTCGCTGCGGCCGACGATCTCGCCGCGCTTGAGCGTGCGGCTCAGCGCCCGGCGGAGCGTCTGCCGCTCCTCGTCCTTGCGGCGGCGTTTGATGCCGGCGGCGACCTGGGCCGCCACCTGCTCGTTCTGGAACGGCTTGCGGATGATGCCGAACGCGCCGCGCTCCCAGGCAGCCACGGCCGTGTCGAACGTGGCGTAGGCCGTGATCATCAGCACGACCGCGTCCTCGTCCAGCTTCAACAACTCTTCGAGGGCGCTCAAGCCCCCCATGCCGGGCATGGACACGTCCATCAGCACGGCGTCGTAGGCGCGGCGGCCGTAAGCCTCAATGCCCTCTTCGCCGGTCTTGGCGAGATCGACGCGGTAGCCTTCGGCGGAGAGCAACGTCTCCAGCACGTCGCGCATGATCTCCTCGTCGTCCACGACGAGCACTGAACCCTTTTTCGCCATAAGCTCGGTTAGATGCGAGTCAGGGGTTAATGGTAAATGGTACGCGGGAAGAGATCAAAAGCCGGGCGGCTGATTAACCACGAAAGCACACGAAACGGCACGAAGCAGAGCGAGCCGACGGCGGCCCGTCCCTGTTCGTGTTGCTTCGTGTGCTTTCGTGGTTAGTGTGTCCGCCGCGCGAGCTTATCTTTTACGGCGTGTGCGCTGGCGACCTTGATAGACGCGCTGCGCTCTGACGGTCGCCAGCACGCGGCGCACGCCGCGCACGCGCCGGCCGCGCTCGGCCGTGACGAGCAGGTCGAACTGCTGCGCGTCCATGCCGCCCGCGCGGCTGTAGGTGTCGCTGTTGTTCAACCCGCGGCGCGGCAGGCTGCCGAGATAGACGGAGCGCCCGTCGGGCTTCGTGCCCCAGAGCACGTAGCGGCTTGCGCCGAAGCGCGCGGGCGCAGGGATGTGCCCGAAGCGCGCGCGCACGTAGGCCACGCCGCCCGCCGTCGCCACCCGCGCATACCCGCGCGCGCGCCGCGTGGCCGGGCGCACACCGACCAGCGTCAACTCGCGCGCGTTCGCCTCGCCCGCGAGCACGCTGTCCGCGCTCGTGTAGAAGTCGTCGGTCGCGGCCGTCGCGCCGTCGCGGCGCGCGCGGACGACCGGGCGTAGCGGCGACGCCATGGGCGCAACGGGCGGCGTGACGGTTACGCGCGCGCGCGTGCTCGTCTCGGCGGGGCGCGGGCGCGGGGTGGCGGTGTTAGTGCTGGTGACGGTGCGTGGACTAAGCACCGGTGGGGGGAAGAGCGGGGTGACTTCATTGGCGCGCGTGGAGAAGACGGGCGCGCCGCCGGGGTGATCTGCGCGCGCGCTCTGCTCGGCTGTCACGATCACGCTGTAGCGTTCGAGCGGCGCGGGGTGCGCGAACTGTAGGGCGGCGTTGCCGCGCGCGTCGCGGCGCAACTCGCCGAGGCACAGGATGCGCCCGCCCGTCGCCCAGGCGAGATAGACGCGGGCCGTCGGCGCGAGCCGGCTCGGCGGCGGCAGGTTCGTCGCGGTCAGGCGCACGCGCCCGCCGCCCGCGCTCGGCTCGATCTCAAGCCGCGCCGACGCGCCCGCCGCGAACGAGCGCAGGCGCACGAGCAACGACTCGTCCGGCACGGCGGCGCTATCGGCCGCCGCGCCCGCCGTCGTCAGCCAACACAGCGCGACGCACGCGCAGACCAACACGCACCAGCAAACGCCTCGCCTCACAAGCTCGCGCCCATATCTCATGCCGTTTTGCCCTGTCGTTGAATTGTCTGGAACGGCGGAGAGCTTAGCACCAAGCGGGGAAAAGCAAAAGAGAGAAGCGGGACATACGGACGCAGTCAATAAACGTTAGGTTGCGGAATGCGGATTTCGCCAGGAACAACGTGAGGCATACTTTATTCGGCCGTGCGGCCGGACTTTTTCCTTCTAACATGCCAGCGCCGCGGGTTATCAGGGTCGCGGTCTAATATCTGACCGTGCGCCCACGCCGTGCCGTCCTCAAAATAAATAAGACTGTCGCTCAACTCTATGCTCTCAACGTCCTCGGCCTGATTCTCACTTAAATAGTTCGTGAGACGGTCGTACATCGAATCGTCTATCTTGAGTTTGACGGTGTGCCCGGGCGCAATCGGCTTCGGCGCGGGCGCGTTACTCATCTCTCCCGGCATAAGTGGCCTATGACCGTATGTAAGTGGCACGAGGAATGGGTACTCCATTAGCCCGGACTTGGGGATGGTTACTCCAACTTCCACATACGTAATAGGCTTACCGGAAACATTTTTCACTTTCAGGGTCAATGTTTTCAGCCAACCCTTATCGGCGGCAACCTTGTCCAGCAGGCCGATTGTCTGGCCACCAAGCTGCATTTCAACAATTTCCACCGGCTCGGCAAAGTTGAAAACTTTCTTTATCGTTCGCTCTTTCTTCTCCTGCGCGTAAGGGGCTAAAGCGAACAGCAGACAAAAGAATACTGCTGCTGCTAGACGGTTTAATGTATATGGCATGTCGTTACTCCTTCGTTGGGTTGATGAGGCCAAGGGAGTTGAGCGTAACCTGTGTCAGAGAACTGCGAGGGCAGTATTATTCTCCGCGCACTGAACCATGTCAATGTTTTTGCCGTGAGGTCGCGGCCGGCGTGCACTGACCCCGGCTGAAGTTGCGATAGGGGCTTAGACGGCGAAGGCTGAACAGGCGTTCAAGTTCGAGGCGGCACGACTTTTACTTAGTCGCTGGCGGCTTGCAGGCGGGCGCGTGCCTTGGCGGTGGGCAGCGTGATGCGGAAGGTTGTGCCGCGCCCGGGCGCGCTCTGCACGGTGATGTGCCCGGAGTGCTCCTGCACGATGCCGTAGGAGACGGCCAGACCCAGACCCGTCCCGCGCCCGACGCCCTTCGTGGTGAAGAACGGATCGTAGATGCGCGCCACGTTCTCCGGCGCGATGCCGATGCCCGTGTCGGCCACCTCGACCATGACCGCGTCGTCCTCCCACGCGGTCGCGAGCCTGATGCGCCCGCCGGCCGGCAGCGCATCGCGCGCGTTCAGGAGCAGGTTCGTGAAGACCTGTTGCAGCTTGCCGCCGTTGCCGAAGACGGGCGGCAGGTTCTCGCCATAGGCGCGCTCGATCTCCACCCGGCTCTGGCGCAGTTGCGGCTCAAGGAGTTGCAGCGTGTCGTCGAGCACGCGGTTGAGATCGACCGGGCCGAATTCCGTGACCGTGCCGGTGCGCGAGAAGTTCAGGAGGTTGTTGACGATGCCCGTGGCGCGCTCGGTCTGGCGGTGAATCTTTTGCAGCAGCGCGTGTTTGGGATCGGTGTCGGCGAGCATCCCCAGGAGCATCTGCGTGTAGCTAGAGACGCCCGTGAGCGGCGTGTTGATCTCGTGCGCGACGCCCGCGGCCAGCAGACCGATGGACGAAAGTTTTTCGCGCTGCTGCAACTGCTCTTCGAGGCGCACGCGCCCCGTCACGTCTTCCAAGACGACGAGCGCGCCCGTGTGCTCGCCGCTCGCCGTGCGGCGCAAGGGGGCGATGGCGATGTTGAGGATGAGCGAGCGCGCGTTGCGCGTCGCCGTGTGCAGCTTGTAGATGTGGCGCACGTCGGCGAGCGCCCACGCGTCCGCGCCCAGGACTTGCTGCAACGTCTCGGCGAAGTCGTCGGCGAATAGGTCTTCGATGCGCGCGCCCGTCGCCTCGTCGCGGCGCACGCCGAGCATCTCTTCGAGCGCGCCGTTGCAGCCCGTGACGCGCCCCTCGGTGTCCACCGCGAGCAGCCCGACGTTGATTGATTCGATGATCGACTCATTGAACTCTTTCAGCAGCTCAAGCTCGGTCGCGCGCTCGTGCTGCTCCTGGTAGAGCAGGCTGTTCTCGATGGCGACGGCGACGTAGCCGGAGACCGTGCGCAGGATTTCGAGGTCTTCGGACGAGAGCAGTTCGCCGCCGGTCGAGCGCCCCAGGCCGATGACGGCGACCATGCGCCCGCGCACGACGCAAGGGGCGTAGTAGTGGAGCGCGCGGCGGACGTAGCCGTTGCCCGCGCCGTCGAACGGCAGTTCGATGTCGTCGGCGCGCACGATGCCTTCGGCGGCCGAGCGCGTGCGGATCATCTCGCGGAAGTCGGGCGGCACGCGCAGGTCTGGGCCGAGGCCGACGGCGCGCGCCACGCGGTAGCCAGACGGCGCGCTGCCGTCTTCGATGAAGATGGCGACGCGCGCCACACCCAAGACCTGTTGCAGGCGACCGACGAGCGCATCTAAGAGCGGTTCGAGCGCGGTCGTGGCGGAGAGCGTGCGGCCGAAGTCGAGCAGCCCCTGGCGCAGGTCGTAGCGCTCGCCGTAGAAGAGGCGGTCAACCCGCACCTGCAAGAAATTCTTGAGCGGCGCGGCGCTCATCACGATGCCGGCCATGCCGAGCACCGAGACGATGACGCGCAAAGTGATCACGCCCGGCGTCATCGCGCCGCCGAAGGCGTAGAGGCCGGCGACGTACACGACCGTGCCGAGCATCAAGGCGATGGCGAGCGTCGTCAGCGCGTAGACGGCGGCGCGGCGCACGACCACGTCCACGTCCATCAGCCGGTAGCGCACGACCGAGTTGCCGAACGTGAGCGGGATCAGCACGAGCGGCACGACGGCCACGTCCGTCAGCCAGCGGCGCGTCTCGGCGTCGCCCGCCGTCGCCGGGTCGCCGAACAGGTAGCCGACGGCGTAGAGCAGCGTGAACGGCGTGATCGCTAAAGCCGATCCCCACACGACCCACTTCAACTGCTGGCGCACGACCGCGTTCCGGCTCTGCCAGAAGCGCCGGATCAGTAGGCCCGCGCCCGCGACGAGCGCGACCGAGAGGTGCGCGAAGTCGGCCGTGTAGAGCCCGCGGATCAGGTCGTCCGACAGGGCCGGCATCTGCGCGTGGCGCAGCACGAACCCGATCTCGTTCTGGTAGTGCACGAGTGCCGTCAACACGGTCAGGCAGATGGCGGGCACATAGAGCAGTACGGCGAGCCGGCGGTGGCGCTCGAAGAGTTGCCGGCGGACGGGGTAGATCGCGCAGAAGTGCAGGAAGAGCGGCGCGAAGAAGATGTAGGCCACGTCGTCGAGAAACGCGACGGACTTGTCCAGGTCTTCGTACAGGCCGATGGGCTTGTAGAAGTGGAAGACGAAGGCGGCGAGGCAGAGCGTGGCGAAGTGCAGCACGAACGGCGCGCGCCCGCCCTGCTTGAAGAGGACGAAGAGGCCGACGAGCAGGTAGACGACGCCGATGAAGTTCAGGTAGTAGTCGCGCGTCGTGCGGTTCGGGACGGGGCTGAGGTCGGAGAGGTATACGTCGTAGAAGCGCGTGTCCGCGGGGAACGACGGCCGCTCGATCTTGTAGACGAGCCGCCCGCCCTGTTTGCTCGCCTCTTCGAGATAAATCTGGACTTCGGCGGCCGAGACGACCGGCTCGAAGTTGACCTCGTCGGTGCTGATGGCGATGAGGCGGTCGCCGGGCTGAAGGCCAAGCACACCTGCGCGGCTGGCGGGCGCGTCCGGCGCGACGGCGCGGGCGTAGATGCCGTCCGTCGTCTGCTTCCACTCGACGCCGTCGGTCAGGGGCGGCTGGTGCGTCAGGCGCTGCGCGAAGTTGAGCAAGCCGGCGGCGACGAGCAAGGCCGTCGCCAGCAGCAACACCCAAGTCCGCGTTGTCAGCACCGATCCCTTCACGGCCTCAACCTCGCGCGCCCGCCTTGCTAAACCGATACAATAAAAGCAATTGATGTTCCAATTTACCCGCCGCCCGCGAGCGTCCGTCGCCGCCGCCCGCGAACCTCAAAGCCTTCAGCGCATCGCCCAACCCGCGCACACTTCCCGCGCCCCAGGGCGACACCGCCGGCGCACTTTTCACCCGGAAAATACGCCGCACCCGATCCGATTTTTCGTATATCTCCGAGAATTTGGACGACAGAAAGGCCGTGACGGGTGACAGGTGACAAGTGACAAGATTTCTTCTTCCTGTCACTTGTCACCTGTCACCCGTCACGGCTTTTAGAACCTGACCGAGATGCCGCCACGCACCGAGCGGCGTGTGTTGCCGACGAGGACGAGCGTGTCGCCGTCCTCGACGCCGCACTGCGCGTCGAGCAGGTTGCGCGCGTCGAGCACGGCCTCGGCGCGCAGAGGCAGACCGAAGGTCGGCAGGTCCTGCGTGACGAGGATGCTCAGGCTGGGATCGAAGACGGCGAGTTGGCCGGCGAACGGATCGATGGCGAAGACGGCGGCGCGCGGTGAGAAGCGCAACACGGTGCGGACGCGCGTGCCCGTCGGGATGTCTGAGTCGAGTTGCGCGGCGGCCGTCTGGAAGAAGCCGGCGCGGAAGATTTGGTCGGGGGCGGCGTTGCCGTCGGCGGCGGCCGGGGCGAGCGCCTGGCCGCGCCCGACCGAGTAGCCGGCGGACGCCTGCAAGAACTTGCTGAGCCGGCGCGTGTAGACCACGCGCAGCCCGCGCGCCGCGCCCTGCTGGTCGGCGACGTGCAGGAGCGCCGCGCCGTCGCGGTCGTTGAAGGCGTTGAGCGGCGCGCTGAGCAGCCCGACGCCGCGCCCGTCCGTTGTGTCGAAGAACGCGGTCGCCTCGACGCTCGACTTGTTGTCGATGACGCGCTCGACGCCGAACTCAAGCCGCTGGTTGCGCTCGGAGACCGCGCGCCCGTCCACGAACGCGACCGTCTGCTCGCTCACGTCGGGGAAGACCACCGCGCCGTCCTCAAAGTTTGCGACCGACTGCGCGCCCGTGCTCCGGTCGCCCGGCGCGTAACCGAATTTTAGTTTCGTGTTCCCGTTCGCGGCGAACTCGAAGCCGAAGCGCGGGCTGAACGCGCCCGCCGCCTTCGCGCCGAGGAAGCGCGAATAGTCGAGACCGAGCACGACCACCACGCCGTCGCGCACGATCCACTCGTCAATCGCCCGCACCGAAATCTGATCGAGCGTGCTGCGCCCCTCGGCCTGCTTGGTCAGGAGCGGCAGGCTCGCGCCGCCCAGCGTCGCGCTCACGCGGTGCTTGCTGCCGGCGCGCACGCGCCCCGTCGTCTCAAGGCGCGCGAGCGCGTTCGTGCCGACCTGGCCGGCGAAGATCAACTCGACCGCGTCGCTCGCGGGCGCGGCGACGGCGAAGTTCAGCCCCGCGTAGCCGGGCGCGAACGGATTAGCAGAGCGGGCGGCGAAAGTCTCGACCACGCCGTGCACCGGGCGGCGCTTGCCGTCCGACGACGTGAGCAGCACGTCGCCCTGCGCGTCGCGCGCGGACTGCTCGGCGGCCTGGGCCTCCGCCTCTTCGACGGCGGCGATGGTGTCGTCCTCGCCCTCGTGTGCCTGGAAGATCGAGCGGCGGGTCTGCGCCGCGCGCAGACGCCACTTCGGATCGTTGCGGTCTGCGCGCCGCTCAGGCACGGTGCGCCCCTGACCGAGCGGGACGAGGTTGAAGCGGTAGATGAGTTCGGCGGAGGGGTTGACCTGGACGGAGGTGAAGGTGACGGCGTTGAAGCCTTCGGCGATGGCGCTCAAAACATAACGGCCGGGCGCGATGCGCGTCGTGAACGAGCCGTCGGCGGCGCTGCGCGTCTCCTTGACGACCTGCTGCGCGCCGTCGCGCAGGAGTTGGACGAGCGCCCCGGCCAGCGGTTGCCCGTGCTGGTCGCGTACCGTGCCGCTGATCGTGCCCAGCCGGCGCGCGCCGCCCGCGGCCTGTGCCGGACGGTTGTGCGCGGCCGCGAGCACGAGCGTAAACGCGCAGAGCGTCAGCCCCGTCCGCCGTAGATTTTGTCTCATAGCACCGAAACCTCCCGGCGCGCGCCCGCTCGCGGGAGACGAGTTCGTCAGGGCGCGCGTCTCAAGCGATCTCTCTCAGTTGCCCCGGTTCGCGGTGCGAGGTAGCGCGAAGTTTATACTTCACCGCCGTAAGCGCCGCCCGCTCGGACACTGCCTGTGGCCTGGCTCGCTTGAGCGAGGGAAGCATTTTCCAACTATCGCAAAACGGTGTCAAGCAGGCCGTTGGCCGCCGCGTCGCTCGCGTTTGCTCAGGGTATGTGCATCTGCTACGATGCAGGGTGCTGCAAAAGAGCTTACCGCCCCGTCGGAATTTTCCAGCTTTCAGCACGCCCAAGAGGTAAATGACAGAGCAAGTTCGTTCCACCAGACTCGCCAACGGCGCAACCGTTCTGACGGAGTTCATGCCGGGTCTGCGCTCGGCCACCATCGGCATCTGGGTGCGGCGCGGCTCGCGCCACGAGCCACCGGCCCTGAACGGCATCTGCCACTTCATCGAGCACGCGGTCTTCAAAGGCACGCGCCGCCGCACCGCTTTAGACATCGCGGTCGAGAGCGACCGGCTCGGCGGCCACTTCGACGCCTACACGTCGCACGAGCTGACCGGCTTCGCCCTCAAGGTCGTTGACCGGGCCGTCGCGCAGGCGTTCGACCTGCTCGCCGACATGCTGCTCAGCCCGCGCTTCGACGCGGAGGACTTGCGCGTCGAGCAGCAGGTCATCATCGAAGAGATGAAGATGGTCGAGGACTCGCCCGAAGAGTTCCTAAGTGAACTGTTCAACGCCGCCTACTTCCCCGACCACGCCCTGGGCCGCCCCATTGAAGGCACGGAAGAGACCGTCTCTTCATTCGATCAGGCACGCACGGCCCAGTTCCACGTACAAGCCTTCGCGCCGCCTAACCTCGTCATCGCCGCCGCCGGCAACGTCGAACACGCGGAGCTTGTCGCGCTCGCCGAGCGCGCGTTCGCCAACGGCGACATGGCCGGCGCAGCGTCGGCCGGCGACGATACCGATGCGCCGCCCGTCGCCGCCGCGCCCATCTTCACCGAGCGCAAGCAGGAACTCGAACAGGCGCACTTAATCCTGGCGACGCCTTGGCCATCGGCGCGCTCCGAGGATCGTTACGTCGGCAGCCTGCTCGGCTCGATCATCGGCGGCGGCACGTCGAGCCGCCTCTGGCAGTCGATCCGCGAGGAGCGCGGCTTGGCCTACTCGGTCGGCGCGGCCGCATCGGGTTACACCGACGTGGGCGTCTTCCACATCTACGCGGGCACGTCGCCGACCAAAGTTGACGAGGTGCTCGATCTCGCGCTCGCCGAACTACGCCGCGTCGTGCGCGAGCCGGTCGGCGCGGACGAGTTGCGACTCGCGCAGGATCAGGCCGTCGCCTCGATCCTCTTGAGCCTCGAATCCACGAGCGCGCGCGCGGGCACGCTGGCGCGGCAGGAGATCGTGCACGGCCGCCACGTCCCGCCCGACGAAATCATCCGCCGCATCGAAGCCGTCACGCCGGACGACTTGCAGCGGCTCGCCCGCGCCTCGTTCACCTCGGCCGCGCTCGCCTTCGGCGCGCTCGGCAACCTCAATGGCTTCAAGGTTGATCGCGCGCGATTAGAGATATGAAGTCCAACGTCCAAAGTCCAATGTCGGAGTTGACTTTGGACTTTGGACATTAGACTTTGGGCATTGGACACAATGCGCTTCACCGTCTTAGGCAGCGGCTCGACCGGCAACGCGGCGCTCATCTGCGCGGGGCGCACGAGTGTGCTGGTGGATGCGGGCTTGAGCGCGAAGGAGATCGTGCGCCGGCTTGCGCTCGTGGGCTGCGACGCGGCGCAACTCGACGGCGTCATCATTACGCACGAGCACGGCGATCACGCGGGCGGCCTGCGCGTGCTGCTGAAGAACCTGTCGTGCCCGGTCTACGTCTCCGGCGAGACGCGCGCGGCTTACATCGGCGAGCGCAGCGGCGTCTCGAACGACGAGCCGCGCAAGCGCGCCGACGTGTTGCGCGACCGCACCGTCGAGATTTCGTCGAGCCAGGATTTCCGCATCGGCGACATAGACTTCCACCCGTTCACCATCCCGCACGACGCCGCCGACAACTTCGGCTTCACGGCCACGCACGACGGCGTGAAGATTGCGACGCTCTGGGACTTCGGCTGCATCACGACGCTCATCGAAGAACGCCTGCGCGGCTGCGCGGCGATAGTCATCGAGTCGAACCACGGGCGCGACATGCTGAAGGCGTGCAGCGTCTACCCATGGGAGTTGAAGCAGCGGATTCTGTCGCGCACCGGGCATCTCTCGAACGAGGACGTGGCGGCGTGGCTGCGCGAGGGCTACGACGGCGGCGCGGCGCACATCGTCCTGGCACACCTGTCGCAGCGCGCCAACAACCCGCACGTCGCCAAATTGACGGCCGAGATGGCCCTGCAAGAGCGCGGCTCGCTCTTCCAGACGACAACGCGTATCACGCTCACGCACCACAAAGACCCGACGCCGTGGATCGAACTGTGAGTGTCCAAAGTCCAATGTCCAATGTCCAATGTCCAATGTCCAATGTTGGCAGACCGACGCGACCGAGAATTCATGACTTTGGACATTGGACTTTGGACTTTGGACTTCTGATCGTGCTCGCCCTCGTCGCGTCCGCCTGCGTCGTCAACGAGCGGCGGAGCGGGCTGCCGACGGCGGCGCAGAACGCGATTGACACGATCACGGACGACATCGCCGACGGCCTCGACGATAAGATTTACGACGAGGCGGCCGCCGAGTGGCGGCAGGCGACGACGCCCGACGCGAGCCGCGCGAGTTTCGCGCGTGTGCGCAACACGTTCGGGAAAGTTCTGAGCCGCGCGCTCGTCGAAGGGCGCGAGCAAGGGACGGCCGGCGCGGCGAACCACGCCGTCACCGCCACCTTCAACACGCGCTTCGAGCGCGGCGACGCCATCGAGACCTTCTCGCTCGTCGAGCGCAACGGCCGCTGGCTGCTCGCGCGCTACGCCGTCCACTCGGACGCCTTAAAGCAGTGACAAGTGACGAGTGACGAGTGCCAAGTTAAAATTGTCTTGCTCGTCACTTGTCACTTGTCACTCGGCACTGCTCTTATGATTCCACGCTACACCTTGCCCGAAATGGGCGCTCTCTGGTCGGAGCAGAACAAGTTCCAGAAGTGGCTGGACGTGGAACTGGCGGTGTGCGAGGTGCACGCCGAGATGGGGACGATCCCGCGCGCCGCGCTCGCAGAGATCCGGGCGCGCGCCGCGTTCACGGTCGAGCGCATACACGAGATTGAAAAGACGACCGACCACGACGTGATCGCGTTCACGACGGCGCTGGCGGAGAACATCGGCGACGCGGCGCGGTTTGTCCACTACGGGCTGACCTCTTCGGACGTGGTGGACACGGCGAACGCCCTGCTCCTGCGCGACGCGTGCGATCTGCTGCTGGCGAAGATTGACGTGCTCTTGGGCGTGCTGCGCCGCCGCGCCTTCGAGTTCAAGGACACGCCGCAGATCGGGCGTACACACGGCGTCCATGCCGAGCCGACTTCGTTCGGGCTGACCTTCGCGCTCTGGTACGACGAGACGCGGCGCAACCGAACGAGATTGGAGCGCGCGCGCGCGGCGGTCGCCGTCGGCAAGATCAGCGGGGCGGTCGGCGCGTTCGCGCACCTCGATCCGGTGGTCGAAGAGCAAGTCTGCGCGCGTTTGGGCCTGCGGGCCGCGCCCGTCTCGACGCAGGTCATACAGCGCGACAACTACGCCGAATATCTTTGCACGCTGGCGGTCGTCGCCTCCTCGCTCGACAAGTTCGCGCTGCAAGTCCGGCACTGGCAGCGCACCGAGGTGCGCGAGGCGGAAGAGCGGTTCAAGCGCGGACAGAAGGGTTCGAGCGCGATGCCGCACAAGCGCAACCCCATTCTGTCGGAGCGCATCTGCGGCCTCGCCCGCGTGGTGCGCGGCTACGCGGTCGCCGGCCTAGAGTCGGTCGCGCTCTGGCACGAGCGCGACATCTCGCACTCTTCGGCCGAGCGCGTCGTCCTGCCCGACGCGTCAATCGCGCTCGACTACATGCTGCACAAGGCGACGGGCTTGATAGACACACTCGTCGTCTACCCCGAACGCATGCTGGCGAATCTGAACGCGACGCGGGGCTTGGTCTTCAGCGGTCAACTCCTGCTCGCGCTCGCGCAGGCAGGTGTGGCGCGCGAGCAGGCTTACGAGTGGGTGCAGCGCAACGCGATGCGGGCGTGGGACGAGGGCGGCGATTTCCGCGCGCTCGTGCTCGCGGACGAGGACATTAACGGGCGGCTCGCGCGCGCGCAGATCGAACACGCCTTCGCGTTCGACACCTATCTGCGCAACGTGGACGCGGTCTTCGCGCGCGTCTTCGATCAGGTCTAATGTCCAATGTCCAATGTCCCAAAAGCCTGTTTAGACTTTGGACTTTGGACATTAGACTTTGGACATTAGACTTCGGGCTTCAGACGGAGCAATCAGGTGAAAGCTAAAGTTTACGTCACACTGAAGGCGGGCGTGCTCGACCCGCAGGGCAAGGCCATTCAGCACTCGGTCGAGCTGCTCGGCTACGGCGGCATCGCGGACATCAGGCAGGGCAAGTATTTCGAGATCGCGCTCGACGACTCGGTTGATCGCGCGCACGCGCAAGATGCGGCCGAGCGCATGGCGCGCGAAGTCCTGGCCAACCCGGTCATCGAAGACTACCGCGTGGAGGTGGAGGGATGAAATTCGGCGTCGTCGTCTTCCCTGGCTCAAACTGCGATCACGATGCTTACCACGTGATCTCGAAACACGTCGGCCAGCCCGTCAGCTTCGTCTGGCACAAGGAGACGGACTTGGCGGGCTACGACGCGATCATCATTCCGGGCGGCTTCTCCTATGGCGACTACCTGCGCGCCGGGGCGCTCGCGCGCTTCTCGCCCGTGATGGCGTCCGTGCAGGAGTTCGCGGCGCGCGGCGGCTTCGTGCTCGGCATCTGCAACGGCTTCCAAATCCTGTGCGAGGCGGGACTGCTGCCCGGCGCGCTCATCCGCAACCGCGACCTGCACTTCATCTGCGAGCACGTCAACGTCCGCGTCGAGACGACCGACACGCCGTACACGAACGAACTCAAGCGCGGCGCGGTCTTGCGCATCCCCATCGCGCACGCCGAGGGCAACTACGTCTGCGACGACCAAACGCTGGCTGAACTGCGCCGCGAAGACCGCATCGTCTTCCGCTACTGCGACGCGGCGGGCAACGTCACGGACGCGGCCAACCCGAACGGCGCGCGCGACAGCATCGCCGGCATCTGCAACCGCGCGCGCAACGTCATGGGGCTGATGCCGCACCCGGAGCGCGCCTGCGAAGACCTGCTCGGCTCCTCGGACGGGCGCGGCATCTTCCACTCGCTCACCGCCACGCTCGCGCTCGCGCAGGAGCGATGAAATCAAAGTCCAAAGCCCAAAGTCCAAGGTCTAAAGTCCTACAGCGCGGAGCGGACATGAGACCTTGGACTTTGGACTTTGGCCGAATTCTTTCCTGGGCCGAGGTGCAGCGCACGCACCGCATCCGCAACGGCGTCTATCAGCGCGCCGGCCGCCTCGTCTCGCTGCTGACCGACTTCGGCCGCATCAACCCCTGCTACCCCGACCGCCACGCGGACGGCGACGCCGACACCATCATCTACACCGGCGCGGGCCGGCACGGCGACCAACATCTCAGCCCCGCTAACCGCGCGCTCCTCGCCGCGATTGAGAGCGGCCACGCCGTCCCCCTCTTCAACAAGCTCGCGCCCGGCCGCTGGCAGCACATGGGCCACTGGCGCGTCACGGCTGCGCGCCACGAGTTCGACGCCCACGAGAACCGCATGCTCTGGCGGTTCACGCTCAAAAAGCAGTGCCGAGTGACAAGTGACGAGTGACGAGTTAAAACCTGTTCTTACTCGGCACTCGTCACTTGTCACTCGGCACTGCTTTTTGTAAGCTTGCGTCTCCCCGCGGCTAACCTGATCTGTAAGGAGTGTTATCTGAGATGAAAAAGCAGCAGACAATTGCCCTGACCCTCGTGCTCGCTTGCTCGCTCGGCGCGCTGGCCCTGGTGGCGCGCGCGGACACGCCGACCGCCGCGCCCGTCGCCATCGGCGCGACGGTGGCGGACTTCACGCTGCCCGACGCGGACGGCGTGGCCCACTCGCTCGCCTCCCTGAAGGGCAAGAACGGCACGGTCTTGATCTTCATCGCCACGCGCTGCCCGGTCTCGAACGGCTACAACGAGCGCATGGAGAAGTTGGCGCAGGACTACAAGGCGAAGGGCGTCAGCGTCGTCGGCATCAACGCGAACGTGACCGAGCCGGCCTCGGAGGTCAAGTCGCACGCGGCCGAGAAGCACCTGACGTTCACGATCCTGAAGGACGAGGGCAGCAAGCTCGCTGACCGGCTCGGCGCGGAGCGCACACCGGAAGTCTACTTCCTCGACGCCTCTAACAGGCTCGTCTATCACGGGCGCATAGACAACGCGCAAAATCCGGCCAACGTCACGGGCAGCGAGTTGCGCGACGCGCTCGATGCGGTGCTCGCGGGCAAGCCCGTCGCCAAGGCCGAGGCCAAAGCGTTCGGCTGCACAATCAAGCGCGCCGCCGCGCAGTGATGACGCGCCGCATCTTAATCGCACTCGCCTGCTGTGCTGTTGCCGCGGCGCTACCGTCGTCGCTCGATTCGAGCGCGGCCGCGGCCGGAGCGCGCGTAACCGCGCCCGCCGACGGCGTGCAGCGCCGTGCGCCGCGGAAGCGTAAAGCCGGGCCGGGGCGCGCGTCCGGCGCGACGCTCAAGCCTGCGCCCGCTGTGCCGCCCGTTGGTCTGCTCGACGCGGAGGGCATCAAGCAGTTGCTCGCGCGCGGCACAGCGCCGAATGATCGCCCGCTGCTCGTCAACTTCTGGGCGACGTGGTGCGAGCCGTGCCGCGAGGAGTTCCCCGACCTCGTCAAGATCGACGCGGACTATCGCACGCGCGGTCTTCAGTTCGTCGCCATCTCGACGGACGACCCCGCGGAGGCGACCAAGGGCGTGCCCAAATTCCTGCGCGAGATGCGCGCGCAGATGCCGACTTACATCCTGAACGTGACCGACAGCGAGCCGGTCATCAACTCGGTCGATCCCACCTGGGGCGGCGAACTGCCCGCGACCTTTCTGTTCGACCGCCACGGCCAGATCGTCTTCCAACACAAGGGGCGCGTGAACCCGGCGGAACTGCGCGCCGCCCTGGATAAAGTGACGAGTGACAAGTGACGAGTGATGAGCAAGAACTTGTCCTAACTCGTCACTCGTCACTTGTCACTCGGCACTGCCTTATGGAACTCATCACGCCCGAAGTCGTCGCCGCGCACAACCTGACCGCGACCGAGTACGAGCGCATCAAGGAGCTGATGGGGCGCGAGCCGACGTTCGTGGAACTCGGCATCTTCTCGGTGATGTGGTCGGAGCACTGCTCGTACAAATCTTCGCGCGTGCACCTGCGGCGCTTGCCGACGCGCAACGAGCGCGTGGTCGTGCCGCCGGGCGAGAACGCAGGGATTGTGGACGTGGGCGACGGCTGGTGCGCCGCGTTCAAGGTCGAGTCGCACAACCACCCGTCGTTCATCGAGCCGTTCCAGGGCGCGGCGACGGGCGTCGGCGGCATCCTGCGCGACATCTTCACGATGGGCGCGCGCCCCGTCGCCGCGATGAACTCCTTACGCTTCGGCCCGCTCGCAGACGCGCGGACGGCCCCGCGCAACCGCGCGCTCCTGGCGGGCGTCGCCGCCGGCATCGCGCATTACGGCAACGCGTTTGGCGTGCCGACCGTCGGCGGCGAGGTCATGTTCGACGACGCCTACGCCCTGAACCCGCTCGTCAACGCGTTTGCGCTCGGCCTCGTGCGCCGCGATCAAATCTTCTTCGGGCGCGCGGAAGGTGTCGGCAATCCTGTGTTGTACGTCGGCGCGAAGACGGGGCGCGACGGCATCCACGGCGCGACGATGGCCTCGGCGGAGTTCGACGACGCGGCGATGGCGAAACGCCCGACCGTGCAGGTGGGCGACCCGTTCCTCGAAAAGCTCCTGCTCGAAGCGTGCCTCGAAGCGATGCGCAGCGGCGCGGTCGCGGGGATTCAGGACATGGGCGCGGCCGGGCTGACCTCCTCTTCGTGCGAGATGGCGGCGCGCGCGGGCACAGGCATCGAACTCGATCTGACGCTCGTGCCGCAGCGCGAGACGGGCATGACGGCCTACGAGATCATGCTGTCCGAGTCGCAGGAGCGCATGCTCATCGTCGCGCACCGCGGGCGCGAGCGGCAGGTCGTGGACATCTTCAAGAACTGGGACTTGGACGCGGTCGTCATCGGGCGCGTGACCGACACGGGGCGCATCCAGGTCATGCACCACGAAGGCACGGTCGCCGACATCCCCGTCACATACTTCACCGACGAAGCGCCGGTCTACGAGCGCCCGATGAAGAAAAGGGATGCGGGCGGCAGTGTGCGGGATGAAGATGTCGCGGTCGGTGGCGGACTCGCTCTCGTCTTGCCCGCACCGCCGACCGCGCCCGTGATTGAAAGTCTGGAATCCGGAGTCGAGAGTCTGGAATCAAAAACAACTTCTTCTTCTATATCAGGACTCAGGACTCAGGACTCAGGACTTGACGACGCGCTGTTGCGGTTGCTCGCCGCGCCGAACGTGGCGTCGAAGGAGTGGGTCTATCGGCAGTACGACCACATGGTGCGGACGAACACGGCCGTGCTGCCGGGCGCGGACGCGGCCATCGTGCGCATCAAGGAGACGCGGCGCGCGCTCGCCATGTGTCTGGACGGGAACGGGCGCTATTGCGCGGCCGACCCGCGCGCGGGTGCACGGCTCGTCGTCGCCGAGGCGGCGCGCAACGTCGTGTGCGTCGGCGCGCGCCCGCTCGCCATCACGAACTGTCTGAACTTCGCCTCGCCCGAACGGCCCGAGGTGATGTGGTCTTTCTCGGAGGTGATTGACGGCATGGCCGAAGCGTGCCGCGCCTTCGACACGCCGGTCATATCGGGCAACGTCTCCTTCTACAACGAGACAGAGGGGCGTGGCATCCTGCCCACGCCCGTCATCGGCATGGTCGGACTCGTCGAAGACGCGCGCCGCATCATCCAGCCCGGCTTCAAACAGGAAGGCGATCTTGTCGCGCTGCTCGGCACGACGAACGACGATCTCTCGATCAGCGAGTACGCCGCGACCGTCGCGGGGCAGACGACCGAAGAGATGCTGCGGCGTGGGCGCGTGCCCGCGCTCGATCTGAAGCTGGAAAAGGCCGTGCAGGAGACCTGCCTGCGCGCGGCCGAAGAGGGCTTGCTGCGCTCGGCGCACGACTGCGCCGACGGCGGCTTGGCCGTCGCGCTCGCTGAATCGTGCTTCTCCTCGCTCAACCGCGCGGGCCTCGGCGCGGACGTGCGACTCGCGGGCGCGCTGCCCGCCGTCACGCAACTCTTCAGCGAGTCGCCCTCGCGCATCGTCGTCAGCTTCGACCCGGCGGCGCACGAACGGCTCGCGGCGATTGCCGCCGAACTCGCGTGTCCCTTCACTGTCATCGGGCGCGTCGGCGGCGCGCAACTGCGCATCGCCGTGAACGACGCGGCGGTCGTCGCCCGCGACGTGTGCGAACTCGAAACCGTCTGGCGCACCCCGCTCGGCCGGCTGTTGCAGCCCGAAGCGCGGGCCGCCGGAGCCGAGTGACGATCAGGCACGCGGAAACGCGGTCGTCCGGCGTGCCCGAACCGCCCCGGCCCTCCAAACGCGCGAAAGGAGTGAGACATGAACAAGCGGCTTTGCCCGTTGCTGCTGCTGCTCGTTTTCTGTTGCCCGCTTGTGCGCGCCGCGCAGACGGAGAAGGGCACACCGCCGGTCAGCACCGTGTTCGCCGTGCTCACCAAAGCTATTGACGCAAGGAGCGCCGGGCCGGGCATGGGCGTGACGCTCAGGACGATCAGCGACGTGGTGGTGAACGGCGAGACGGTCATCCCCAGAGGCTCGCAACTGTTCGGGCGCGTGGTCGAGGCGCGCGCGAAGGACAAGGACAACCCGCAGTCGGTGCTGGCGCTCACGATCAGCCGGGCGATCAGGAAGGACGAGAGCGAGATACCGTTGCAGGCGATCATCGCCGCCGTCGCCGCGCCGCAGAAGGACTCGCTCGCCGACGATCCCACCTACGGCATGATGCACTCGGTCGAGCCGAACATGGCCGGCGGCGCGGCCGGCACGACCACGAGCGGCCAACTGTCGCCGCACAGCAAGGTCAACTCCACCGCCACGCTCGCGACCGCCGACATCAAGGGCGGGTCGGACGTGCCGCTCCTGCTGAAAGAGAACTCGCAGGGCGCGCTCGGCTACGACGGTGTTACCCTCTCTTGGCAACTTGCCGCACCGCCGCCCGTCACGGTCTTCGCCAGCAAGGGCAAAAATTTAGAACTGAAGGCCGGCACGCAAATGCTGCTGCGCATGGCCCCGCCGCGTGCGGCCAGATAGCTCCAGCTTAAACCACAAAGCACAGTGCGGCGGCGAGCGGGGCACAGAGAAACCATGAACTACGAAAGCACACGAACCGACACGAAGCAGGCAACACGAAGTTTGGCGTGTTAAAGTCTCGTGCGTTTTCATTCGTGTCGTTGCGTGTGCTTTCGTGGTTAATTACTCCTCGCTGCCACTCTGTTCCGCAAGCCGACATCATTCAAATGCACGCGCGCGCCATACACAACCGACGCCTGGTCGAAGCCGCGGGCGCGCGTCTGCCCGCGCTCGCGGCCGCCGCGCTGTGCGGGCGCGGCGTGTTCACGACGGTCGCCGTGCACGGCGGGCGCGCATTCCTGTGGCCGCAGCACTGGGCGCGGCTCGTCGAACACGCCGCGCGTGCGGGCGTCGGGCATGCTGAGCTTGACGAGCAGACGGTCGGCGTTGATCTCGCGCGGCTGATTGAGGCGAACAACGTCGAGCGCGGCTTGGCGCGCGTGACGCTGCTGGCGCGGGCGGCGCGGGGTTTATGCGGCGTGCCTGCGGCGGCCGACGAGACGACCGAGACCGATCTGCTGATCACGACGGGCGAGTTGGAACAACACGCGCCGGACGAAGGACTCGCGCTCACGCTCTCGCCCTATCGCGTGAACGCGCACGCGCCGCTCGCGGGTGTCAAGAGCACGAGCTACCTGGAACACGTGCTCGCGTGCGAGGAGGCGCGCGCGCGCGACTTCGACGAAGCGGTGCGCTTGAACGAGCGCGGCGAGATCGTCTCGGCGGTGATGGCCAATATCTTCTGGGTGACGAAGGGCACGGCGCACACGCCCGCGCTCTCGACCGGCGCGGTGGCCGGCACGACGCGCGCCTGCGTGCTCGCGCTCGCCGACGAGCTGGCGCTCCCCGTCGTCGAGGGCGTTTACGATCTCGCGCACCTCGGCGACGCGGACGAAATCTTCCTTACCTCGGCGCGGCTCGGCGTCGGTCTCGTCACCACCTACGATTTTCACCGCTACGTCGTGCCCGCCGGGAGCGTCGCCCTGCGTTTGCGCGAGGCGCTCCGGCAGTTGATGTTGAAGGAGCCGGACGCGGACGACTGAAGGCGGCCAGGGCGGCGACGACACGTGACGAAGGACGGACAGAGTCAGGACAGCGCGCCCGCGCCGCGCCCGCTCACGCGGCGACGGCGGCTGTTGTTCCTCTCGATCCCTTACCTGATTTTCATCCTGCTGCTCGGTGCGGTCGAAGGCGGCACGCGCCTGCTGCTGCCGCACGTCTCGCTGCTTGAGGCTTTAGTCGAATCGCAGAAGCAGCAAGCGGATTTCGCCGACCGCGCGCACGTCTCGATCTTCGCGGGCGACCCGCTCCTGTTCTGGCGCTTGCAACCGCACCTCGATAAAGCCATCTGGGATTTCACCGTCGTCTCGACGAACGCGCAAGGACTCCGGCACGAAGGCGACACAGGGCCGAAAGCGCGTGGCACGCTGCGCGTCGTCTGTCTCGGCGACTCGGTCACGTTCGGCTACCGCGTGCCCGTCGTCTTCCCCGATCACCCGCAGGCTTACGCGGCGGACTGGCTGCCCTACCCGATGCTGTTGGAGCGGCGGCTGCGTGCCGCCAATCCCGGCCGCGAGATCGAGGTCATCGCGCTGGCCGTGCCCGGCTACACGAGCTATCAGGGTCTGCTCTGGCTGCAACGCGACATCGAGGCGCTCCAGCCGGACGTGGTCACGGTCTGCTTCGGCTGGAACGACACTGGCTTGCGCGCGCAACCCGACCGTATCGTCATGCCAGCGGGTTGGGCGCGCGTCACCTATCGCCGGCTCATGGGCTACAGCCAGGCGCTCACGCACGTCACACTCTGGCTGCAACGGCGCAAGGCCAAGCCCCACGCGCCCGCGCCGCCCGTAGTCATCCCGCGTGTGCCGCAGGCCGAGTTCGTCAGCAACATGCTTGAGATCGCGCGGCTCGCCAGGACGCACGGCGCGCAGGCGCTGCTCATTGCGCCGGTCTATCGCGACGCCGTCACCGACCCGCCCGAAGCCGCGCGCATTAAGGGACACAGGGACGCGCTGCGCGCCGCCGCCGAGGCCAACGGCGTCCCCTACCTCGAAATGCAGGCGCTGACCGAGACGAACTACCCCGCCACCCAACAACTCTTCGGCGAGTTGATCCATCCGAACCACGAAGGCCACCGCCTGATGGCGACCGAGCTACTGAAATACTTCGCCGCGCACGACACGCTCAAAGGCTTGAACGTGCCGCAGGGTCTTTGATCGCACAGCCCCGGTACGGGGCAGCAGAATGTAGCCCACGGCGTCAGCCGTGGGAAAGACGCAGATAACAAACAACAAGCCCCTGAAAGGGGCGAAAGAAATGCTGCATCTAATTTCTTTCGCCCTTTCAGGGGCTTGCGCTCTCTTTCTCTGACTTGACCCCAGGGCTAGCGCCCAGGGCTATATTCTACCGCCTGCTAGCGCGGGCCAGGCTATTGCTACTTGCGCGCGAGCACGACCGCCTAACTGACTTACTATCAAGTGGTCTATTGCCGCGCGCCCGGCGTCTGCCCTTTTCCCGGTTACTTCTTCGCCGGTTTCTTCTTCGCCGGTTTGCCCTTTGTCGTCTTTGAACCCTTCTTGCTCGCCGCCTTCTTGCTCGTCGCCTTCTTGCCCGCGGCTTTCTTCGCCGCCGGTTTAGGCTTCTTGGCGGGAGTCTCCTCGGCCTTGCCCGCGTTCGTGACCCAACTCTTCGACGGATCGGCGAAGAACATCTCGCGCCGCCGCGTCTTGAACGCGCCGGGCTTGAAGTAGCTGTCAGTCCACTGGCTCGTCTCGCAGAGGAACGCGCCCTCCGCGTTCTTGCCTTGGGCCTCGATCTCGTTGGCCACGTCGCGGAAGTAGAAGTGGCGGAAGATGCGGTCGAACTCGGTGAGGTAGATGTCGGCGACGCGCGTGTCGCCGCGCACCAGCAGCATGTTCTCGTCGTTCTGCAAGAGCGAGTTCGACGAAAAATTCGCCGACCCGGAGCAGACCAGCGGATCGTCCGACAGCGGATCGATCAGCAGGAACTTGGTGTGGATGAAGAACACGAACCCCTCGTTGGCGCGCCGGAAGTGCTCCTCCTTGAGAAACCACTTGTCCAGATCGAACTCCTTGATCGGCCGGCGGGCCACCGGCTTGCCGTTCTTGAACGTGTACATCTCGCCGAGCACCGCGCCATAGGAGATGATGCAGTCCTTGTTCTTCCGCAGAGTGGCCTTGAGCGTGTCGTCCGGCGGCTTCTCCATCAGGATGAAGCGCAGGTAGTCGCAGTCCTCGGCGAGCGCCGGGACGAGTTGCTTGGCGACGCCGAACGCGGCCGTAAACATCACCGACCCGACCGCGTCGCCGACGCGCTTGCCGTACCACTTCAGCAGGTCTGCTTTCGGCCGCGGCGAGAACACGCGCGCAATCGAACTCTCCGGGAGCAGGGCGGGCGGATCGGGCGTCAGTTTCATCGCGCGGGCGCGCGCCGTCGCCAAGTCCGGGTCTCGCTTCAGCAACTCCCAGTAAGCGAGATACTGCTGCGCGGTCTCCTCGTGGCCGATGAGGTGGCCGACGTTGGTCTGGCCCAGAAAGCCCGACGGCGTGAAGTTGGTCGAGCCTGTCCACACCTGGATCGGCTTCTTCCCGCCCTTGAGCCGGACGATGAACTTGTTGTGCGGAATCTTCGTCTTGGTGCGCGGGAACAGCACCTGCCGGTTGCCGATCTTCCTGGGCAGCTTGGACGCCTCGATGCCTTTCTCGTTCGCGCCTTGCTCCTTGCCGGTCGCCGTGCTGGTATCGTGGTAGATGATACGCACGTCCACGCCGCGGTCGAGGGCGGCCTTCAGGGCGTCGAGCACGGGCTTGTAGGTGAACTCGTAGGCGGCGACGCGCAGGGCGTCGCCTTTCGGCGTGTCGTTGATATACTTGAGGCACGCTTCGAGCAGGCCGCGCGACAGCCATTTGGTCGTCTTGTCGTTCGGGTCGGGGTTCTCCGGCGGCTGTGGGCCTGTGTTACCGAACTCGCGCGCGAACGCCTGGCTCGCGATGGCCCCGCGGTTGAACCAGACGCCATGGCCTTGGTCGAACTCCTTCTCGGTGCGGACTTCGAAGGTGAGGCCGCGGCGCGGCTCCAGCTTGCCCGGCTTGCCGTACATCGGCACGATGGTGAACTTGTAGCGCGTGTCGGGGATGGCCGTGTAGTCGCCCCACAGGAAGCTCTGGATCGGGTGCTCCCAAGTGCTGAAGCGTTTCTGCCGCGGCGGATCAAATTCCGGGTCTAGCTCCGACGACGGATCGGGCACGACCGACTTGAACACTTTCAGCGAGCGCAGCCACTTCGGCCCGGTGTTCGCCGCGCCGACGATCTCGCGTTTGAAGGCGAAGCCCATCAGCCCCTGCCGCCGCCGCTCGTTGCAGTTGAGCGCGATCAGCACCGTGTGCGTCCCGGCAATCGCCCTGGCACTGAAATCTCCCTCTGTCGCGGTTACACGCATGTCGGAGTCCTCCTGTCTGGTGAGTCGGAAAGTCGGGTGTTCGGTTATGTGAGCGGGGCGCGCGCAGCTTTGCGGCATCCCTGTAATTGTTGGCAGCTACCTGGCTCGCCTACACCGCCCTGGGTCGGTTTCGGGTCTGAAGCAGGACTCTGTTCTATGAAATTTTACGCCGGTGCGTCAAGTATTTTCTGCCCGAAGCGGTTTGCAGCCGGGTCTGCCGTTGACGCTTGCGTCGGCTTGCACGTCCAACCGCACGCCCTGATAACTTGGGCGTATTTGCGTTGGCGTGCCGGGCCGCTCCTGTTATAATCCGCGCCACGTCAGTTCCCGCGAATTACGGCGAGTTTTCAAGCGTCTATTCAAACACTTCTGGAGGACTTAACCGACATGGCCACCGAACTGAAGCGCGAGGGAGCGACCTCGGGCCGCATCGAAGAACTCCTCGGCGCGGATGCGCGCGCACTCCTCGATTACACCTCGAACACGATCAGCAAGGATCACCTGCAACTGCCCGGCCCCGACTTCGTGGATCGCGTCTGGACGGCTTCGGATCGCAACCCCCGCGTGCTGCGCTCGTTGCAGACGCTGTTCGGCACGGGCCGGCTCGCCGGCTCAGGCTATCTGTCGATCCTGCCCGTCGATCAGGGCATCGAGCACTCCGCCGGCTCATCCTTCGCCCCCAACCCGATCTACTTCGACCCGGAGAACATCGTGCGCCTCGCCGTCGAAGGCGGCTGCAACGCGGTGGCCTCGACCTACGGCGTGCTCGGCGTCGTCGCGCGCAAGTACGCGCACAAGATTCCCTTCATCGTCAAGATCAACCACAACGAACTGCTCAGCTACCCGAACAAGTTCGATCAAGTCCTATTCGGCACGATTGACGAAGCTTACGACATGGGCGCGGTGGCGGTGGGCGCGACCATCTACTTCGGCTCGGAAGAGTCCACGCGCCAACTCGTCGAGATCGCCGAGTGCTTCGCCCACGCGCACGAGCTAGGCATGGCCACGATCCTCTGGTGCTACCTGCGCAACCCCAAGTTCAAGACCGACAAGGGCGACATGCACACGGCGGCCGATCTGACGGGGCAGGCCAACCACCTCGGCGTCACCATCGAGGCCGACATCATCAAGCAGAAGCTGCCGACCACGAACGGCGGCTTCAACGCGCTCAACATGGGCGGCTCGTCCTATGGCAAGACCAGCCCGAAGATTTACGACGAGCTGACGACCGACAATCCGATTGACCTTGTTCGCTACCAGGTGGCGAACTGCTACATGGGGCGCTGCGGGCTGATCAATTCGGGCGGCGAGTCGAAGGGCGCGAGCGACATGGCCGAGGCCGTGCGCACCGCCGTCATCAACAAGCGCGGCGGCGGCATGGGTCTCATCTCCGGGCGCAAGGCGTTCCAACGCCCGATGAACGAAGGCGTCGAACTCCTGAACGCCATCCAGGACGTGTACCTCGACGAGTCGATCACTATCGCTTAAGCCAGTAGCCAGTAGTCAGTAGTCAGTAGTCAGTAGAAGGACAGACGCCTTTCTACTGACTACTGACTACTGGCTACTTTTTTCTACCGTGTCTTCTTCCGAACGCGCACAGCCGACCTCAGACGCCGACATCCTGCGCGCGATTGCGCGCGGCGATGAGGCGGCGCTCGCCGCGCTCTACGACCGCTACAGCGCCATCCTTTTGGGTCTGTTGCTCCGTATATTGCACGACCGCCCGGAGGCGGAGGACGTGTTGCAGGAAGTCTTTCTGCAAGTCTGGCGGCGCGCGCGCGACTTCGACGAGGCGCGCGGGCGCGGCTTCACCTGGCTCGTCACGCTCGCGCGCAGCCGCGCCATAGACCGCCTGCGCTCCATAGACGCGCGCACGCGCGCCGCCGCGGCCGCACAGCGCGAAGTCCGCGAAGAGGCGGCCGACGCCACCGACGACGTGCTCCATTCCGAGCAACGCGCCGTCGTGCAGGCGGCGCTCGCCCGGCTGCCGGAAGAACAGCGGCGCGCGCTCTGGCTGGCCTATTACGACGGGCTGACGCAGTCGGAGATCGCCGCGCGCCTGAACCAGCCGCTCGGCACGATCAAGACGCGCATGCGTTCAGGTCTGATCAAGCTGCGCGAACTGCTGCGCGAGCAGATGCAGAGCGCGCGGCTCATGCTCTGATGAACCACGAGGAGTACAGGGAGATGTTGGCGGCTGCCGCCCTCGACGCGCTCGACGCGAATGACGGCGACACGCTCGCCGCCCACCTCGCCGCCTGTCCGGAGTGTCGCGGCGAGTTGGACAAACTGCGCGCCGCCGCCGCCCTGCTCGCCTACGATGCCGCGCCCATCGAGCCGTCGCCCGACACGCGCGCGCGCCTGCTCGCACAACTCAAGACGACGCCGCAGACGCCGCGCACCGGCGGTGCGGCGAATGAGCCTGCGTCGAACGGCGCACCCGCGATAGTCCCTGCGGCCGCGGCCGCGTCGTCGGCACAGAACGTCCTGCCGTTCGCACCCACTGCGGCGCGGCGCGGACTCTTCGGCGCGCGCCCGCTCGTCGCCTACGGCGCGCTCGCCGCATCGGTCGCCGTCGCCGCGCTCGCCGTCACGGCCGCCGTCCTCTGGTCGCAGAACCGGCAACTGCACCGCGAGCTAACGCGCGTCGCGCAGAACCTGCACGAGACGCAGCAGACGCTCGTCGCCGTGCGCGCCGAGCGCGACCTGTTCGCCGCGCCCGACTCGCACACGGCCGAACTCGCCGGCACGGACGCGGCCGCGCACGCGCACGCGCGCCTGATCTACGACGCGGACACGGGGCGCGCCATCCTCGTCGCCGCCGGCCTGCCCGCACCGCCGCCCGGCAAAGCCTACCAACTCTGGTTCATCGCCGACGGCAAGCCGCTGCCCGGCGATGTCTTCACCACGGACGCGGCGGGGCGCGCGGAGTTGCGCGAGCAAATCCCCGCCGCCGGCCGCCACGCGCAAATCTTCGCCGTCACGCTCGAACCGCAGACGGGCGCGAGCGCCCCGACCGGCCAGATGTATCTGAAGGGCACGACCTAAACGCTCTCAGATTTGAAATCTGAAAATCGGACTTGCGTCCGCGCTCAACACAAGCCGCGAAAACTTGCTAGAATACCTTTCGTTGCACACTCTCCCGGCACGCATCCTAAAGAACGAGGGGCCGAAACCGTGGCCGACAAGCGCGAAGAGAAGAAACCCGCAGTGCCTAACGTCATCTCGGAAGAGACCGGGCAGTTCGACGCACGCTTCCTGCTCTGGCGCGACTTCTGCGCCCGGCACAACGTGCCCGTCGAGACCCTGCCCGGCGACCTCCCCCCCGATGCCAGAGCCGAGTGGGACAAACTGAAGAACAGCAGGTTGAAATGAGCGTGAATCGTGAATCGTAAATCGAGAATAGAAGAAAAGCAGTTTCTATCTATTCACGATTTACGATTCACGATTCACGGCTGTTAGAAATATCTGCCCGGCGCGTAAGCACCCGTAAGGAACGGGTTGGTGCGGCGTTCGCGGCCGATGGTCGTCAGAGGGCCGTGGCCGGAATAGACCGTTACGTCGTCGCCGAGCGGGATGATCTTGTTCAGGATCGAGTCCATCAGTTGCTCGTGTGAGCCGCCGGGCAAGTCCGTGCGCCCGATTGAGCCGGCGAACAGGCAGTCGCCCACGAAGACCTTGCGCGCGCGCGCCTCGAACAGCACCACGTGCCCCGGCGTGTGCCCCGGACAGTGGCGCACTTGAAACTCCAACTCGCCCACGCGGTACGTCTCGCCGTCCGCCCAATACCTGTCAACCGGCGGCGGCGCTTCGTAGTCCAGCCCCAGCGCCGCCCACTGCGCGCGCGGGATGCCGATCCACGCCGGCTGCTCCGGCAGACCCAGATACAGCGGCTCGTCCGCGCGGTGCAGGACGATCTCCGCCTCCGGCCGCAGGCGCTTCAACGCCGCCACGCCGCCCACGTGATCCAGGTGCGCGTGCGTCAGCGCAATCGCCTGCAACCGCAAGCCACGCCGCTCAAGCACACCGACGACGCGCTCCGCCTCGTCGCCCGGATCGACGCAGACGGCGGCCCGCGTCCGCTCGCAGCCGAGTACGCGCGTGTGCTGCTGAAAGGCGGTGACGGTCAACTCTTCGATGATCATCTGCGCTTCCCCGAAGACAGTGTCCGTGCGTGAAATTGCATCTAAAAAAGTATAAGCTGCGGCTCGGCAAATCCGCTAACAGACAAGTTTTCAGGCAGAGGTTTTAAGTGTTATGCCGTTAGGTCAAAAGGCGGCCTCGCTCGCCGAGGTGTTAGACGAGTTGACCGGCGAAGCCGCGCCGGAGTTGACGGAGCACCTGCCGGGTGACGCCCTGCGCTGCTACGCCTGCGGGCACAGGTGTCTCATCGGCGCGGGCAGGCGCGGCATCTGCAAGGTGCGCTACAACGAACGGGGCCGCCTGCTCGTGCCCCGGAGCTACGTCGCCGCGCTCGCCTGCGACCCGACCGAGAAGAAGCCCTTCTTCCACGTCCTCCCCGGCTCCGACACCCTCACCTTCGGCATGCTCGGCTGCGATCTGCACTGCGCTTACTGCTTCACCGGCGACACTGTAGTCGTCACCGACCGCGGCCCGATGTCGTTCGCGGAGGTATTCAACCTCGCGCAACACGTCGTGCAACGCCCTGACGCCGAGATCGCCTTCCCGGAAAATCTGCGCGCGGTGGCCGCTTCAGGCTCACTGCGCCAAGTACGCGGCGTCTTCAAACACGCATACCGCGGCCGGCTCGCCGTCGTCCGGCCGTATTATCTGCCCGCACTGCGTTGCACGCCCGATCATCGCGTCTATGCGACGGACAACGTCGCCGTAACACCTGTGCCGACGCAGGCGCAACATCTGACGGTCAAGCATTACCTCGCCATCCCGCGCCGCTACAGTTTTTCGGCGGCGCAGGTGATTGACGCGGCGCGTGTGCTGGAGGGGCAGCAGGTCACTTATCGCGTGCCGTGGGAGTTGTCCGCCGAGCTACGCCAGGAGATTGCCGCCGCTAGCGCGCGCGGTGAAAGCTCGCGCGAGATCGGAGTACGCTTGGGTAAAGACGGCTCTTACATCCGGCACGTGCGCAGCAAGATGGCGCGCGGGCGGGCGCGGGATGCGCGCACAAGCGGGGCATTGATTGAGGAGGACACGCTCCGCTTTCCCAACGAGCACCGGCCGGGCATCCCGCTTTCGATCCCGCTCGCCGAAGACATGGCCCGGCTGCTCGGTTTCTACTGCGCGGAAGGCTCTGTGTGTAGCAGTAAGACGCGCCCGAATAGTCACGTGCTCAATTTCAGCTTCGCGCCCACGGAGGGCATGCTGGTTGAGGAAGTGAGCCGCCTGTTGGAGCAGTGTCTGGGCGTTAAAGCTGCGCAGGTGCGGCGCACAACTACGCTGGCGGTGGCAGTCAATAAGTCGTCCGCCGCGCTCCTGTTCCAGACGCTGGCCGGCAGACACTCCCGCGCGAAGCGCGTGCCGCAAATGCTGTTTGACGCGCATCGGCCTATCGCGCAGGCATTTCTTGATGCGTATGTGGCCGGCGACGGACACCGATACGCGAACGGGAAGATCAGCGTTACGACCGTCTCGCGCCAACTTGCTTACGGCATCGCGTGGCTCGCGCTTAAGTTAGGCTATCTGCCTTCGGTGTACGACTCGTCGGTGGCGGAAGAAGGGTTCATCCAAAATCGCGCGGTCAAACGTGCGCCGCATCAATATACGGTTGTGTGGTATGAGCGCAACTCGGTCTCACGTCGTGTGGTCGAGACTGAAGATTATTATCTGATCCCTTTGCGCGAGATTTCCTTCGAGGATTATGCGGGCGACGTTTACAACATGGAGGTTGCGGAAGAGCACAACTATCTGGCGGGCTTCTTCCTGGTCTCAAACTGCCAGAATTGGCTCACCTCACAAGCCCTGCGCGACGAGTCGGCGGGCACACGGCCGCAGGTGGTGTCGGCGGAGCGGCTTGTATCTTTGGCGAAGGCTTATGGGGCGGCGCTGGTGGGGTCGAGTTATAACGAGCCGCTGATTACGGCGGAGTGGGCGGTGGAGGTTTTTCGGAAGGCGAAGCGCGAGGGGTTCAGGACGGCGTTCATCTCGAACGGGAACGCGACGCCGCAGGTGTTGGATTACCTGCGCCCGTGGACGGACTGTTACAAGATCGATCTGAAGTCCATGAGCGACCGCAACTACCGGCAGTTGGGCGGCGTGGTGGAGAACATTTTGGAGACGGTGCGGATGGTGCATGAGCGCGGCTTCTGGGAGGAGATCGTGACGCTGGTGATTCCGGGCTTCAACGACTCGGAGGACGAGCTAAAGCGCGCGGGCGATTTTATCGCCTCGGTCTCGCCCGACATCCCCTGGCACGTGACGGCGTTTCACCAGGACTACCACATGACGGAGAACGCGAACACGACCGCCGAGCAGTTGATTCGCGCCTGCGAGATTGGGCGCGCGGCCGGACTGCGTTACGTCTACGCCGGCAACCTGCCGGGGCGCGTCGGGCGCTGGGAGAACACTTACTGCCCGGCGTGCGACGCGCTGCTCGTCGAGCGTTACGGCTACATCATCCGGCAGGCCCGCGTCACGCCCGAAGGCAAGTGCCCGCAGTGCGCGACTACGATCCCTGGCGTGTGGGCGTGAGGGGCGACGATTGTTAGTGAGCAAATTTTTAGCGCGGTCGGCCCGCTCAGCCGGGCCGACCGCGTTGTTGCGTTGGCGCATGCAGCTCGGACGCGCAGTCGTGGCAGAGCCAGACGATGATCTGCCCGGCGTCCGCCCAGAAGAAGGAGGTCACGCGGGCGGCGAACTCGGCCGCAGCCGCGGGCTTCAGCCGTTGGAGTAGCTGCACGTAGACGGGGCCGCGCAGGAACTCGCCCACCGCGCCGCGCGCGCGGTGCACACACTCGCGCTCACGAAAAGTCTGCTCTGTCATCACGCTCCGGCTCAACGCCGCCCGCCTGCGGACTCAGTTGCCGGCCGACGAATTTCAGACCAGCGCGCCTTCACGCGCGACCGGCGCGGCGGGCACGTCGGGCGGCGCGACGACGCGCGCGGCCGGCGTGGGCGCGGGCTTGCTCTCTTTAGCCGGCGGCGCAGACGGTGCGGAGACGTTGCGGGCGGGCGCGTTCGTGGTGGCGGTGGCGGCGCGCGGTCTGGCTTGCGGCGCGGGCGGCTGCTCGGTCATGCGGCAACTGCCCTCGAAGATCGCGCCCTGCTCGATGACGAGCGCGGGCGTGTGGATGTTGCCGGTGACGCGGGCGGTGCGGCCGAACTCGATCCGCTCGCGCGCCCTGATGTCGCCCTTGACCGTGCCGTTGATCTTGGCGACGGCCACTTCGATGTCGGCGTCCACCTGCCCGCCCGCGCTGACGATGAGCGTGCCGTCCTGCGAGTTGATGCGGCCCGAGACGCGCCCGTCCACGCGCAGCATCCCTTTGAAGTTTGCCTCGCCCGACACCGCACTGTGCAGGCCGACGTAGCCGCCGACCAGACCTTCCTTGAGGTCGCGCGCCAGCGCGTCCGTCTCGGTGACGGCGCGCGGCGTGCTCGGCGTGGCGAGCGCGGGGCTGCTGGTCTGCGCCGCGCGCGGCGGCGCGGACTGTGGCGGCGCGACGGCCGGCGCGGCCGGAGTTGCGGCGTGTGCCGGCGGCGCGGCGGGCGTCTGGGTCTGCTGTTGCGGCTGCGTGGCGTTGGGTGCGGCCGGCTCGCCTGCGGCCGGTTCGGGTCTGTTATTGCGGGTAGTTCTGAACATGCAAAGCACTCCTCTCAGTCTCGGCCTCTAGCGGCCCGGCTCACCACGTGGGCGGCATCAGAAAACAGTTCGACGCGCCACGCGCGACGGCGTGCGGCGGGCGAAATTGTGCTAACAGAACGGAAGTTGGTGAGGCGCACACGCCGCGGGGCAATGCCGGCGTGTTATGTAGGTCATCATATACGCTCTCGCCCGCGCCGTTTATTGCGTCGCCGTTGCAAAGTCGTTATGTTCTCATGGCGAAGGAAAGAGAAAGCGGGCAGTGCTGGCAGCAGAAGAATTTCCACAGCCAGCACCGCCCGCTTCATGCTTCGTTCAACTCAGATGCGCGGCCGTCGCCGTCACTTGGCCGGCGGCGGTGTTGGCGGCCCTTGTGGCGTGCCCTGGTGGTAGAGCGCGAGCCACTTGTCGCCCTTCTTCGTCCAGACGGTGCTGTGCCGCTCCGTGTGATTGCCGCCGGCATGGACGAGGTAAGTTACCAGCGTGGCGTCGTCGTCAATCTTCACCTGTTTGAAGTCGCTCAGCGTGTACTTGCTGAAGTCAACTGACCTGACGCCCGCGACCGAGCCGGACTTGTCATAAGTGCCATCCGGCTCGACTTCGACTGAGTTCTCCGCGAGGTCGCTGGCGAAGGCGTCCCAGTTCTGGTGCTTCAACTCCTCCCAAATCTGCTTCTCTTTCGCGATGGGATCGGCCGTCTCGGCACTCGCGGGTGTCGCGGCCGTGTTGGCGTTCGCGGTCGTAGTGTTAGCGTTAGCGGGTTTCGCCGCGCCGCTCGCCGGGGACGAGGCGGGTGCTGGCTGCGCCTGAGCGTTCGTGTCCTGATGGTAGATGCCGACCCACTTGTCGCCGCGCTTGACCCAGACCGAGCCGTCGCGCTCGTGCACGGGCGTGGGCTTGCCGTTCACGTCCACGGTCATGTTTATTTCGTAGGTGACGACCGCCGCGTCCACATCAATCGGCACGACCTTCCAGTTGGAGAAGGTGATGTCGGTCGGGGTGAACGTCTTAATGCTTGCCACCGTGCCCTTCTTGTCGTGGATACCGTCGTTGCTGACGAGGATGAAATCGTCGGCCAGCATTTGGCCGAAGGCGTCCAAGTCTTTGCGTTTGATCGTGTCCCAGATTTGCTTCTCGTGGTCCGTGATCGCCGTTTCGGTGGCGGTCATGGTCGAGGCGGGGGCGGTGTTGGCGTTGGTGGTGGTGCTGGTGGTGGTCGTAGTCGTGGCGTTCGCGTTGGTGCTGACGTTGGCGGGCGCTTCGGCCGGCTGCGCGCAGCCCCAGAGGGGCAGGAGCAGCGCCGCGAGCGCGACGAGTCGTTTCATGGGAGAACTCCTTACGACGATTTTTCAGAGCGCCGCGTTTCTATGCCAAAACGCACGGCGAGTCAAGGGAGAAAAGCCGTGACAGGTGACAGGTAAGAACCTGTTCCCTCCTGTCACCTGTCACCTGTCACCCATTACGGCTTTTAAGACTTCTGAATTTTCGTGCCTTGTGTGGCGACGCACTGCCAGCGGCCGTTGCGTTTGATGAAGGTGTCGGTGAAGCGGTAATCGCCGCTGATGTCCATTGCCTTGCCGTCGGGGCGTTTGTACTTTCCGTTCTTGATCGTCGAGCGGCCGGTCACGACGGCGGCGTCGCCGTACACGCGCACCTTCATGTCGCTAACATCCCAGGCGTCGGCCGTAAGCGCGCCCGATTCTATGTCCTTAACGTCTTGCGCGAAGTCGCCGACCGTGCCGTCGGGGGTCGTCGTGGTGATGTCTTCGGCCTCGACGCGCCTGACGGTCGCCACGTCGTGCGTCTTGGCGGTGTTGCTCCAATCGCGCTCCATTTGCATCAACTCAGTTTCGACAGCGGCCGTGTCCGCGGCCGGGGCGTTGGCGTTAGCGTTGGCGGTCGTGTTGGCGGTGGTCGTGGTGGTGGTCGTCGTCGCGGTGTTGTCGCTCGTGGTCGGGGCGGCACAGTTCAGTTGGCTGAGCACGACGGTCGCGACCGTCAGGGCGAGGGCGAAGCAGAGCAGAAATCTCTTCATCGGCTGGACTCCTTCACGGACAAAGGTTGGGTAGAGCAAGGCGAGGGTTGGTCACGTTTGGCGGGCCGCTTCTACGTCAAAACGCACGGCGAGTCAAGGGAGAAAAGCAGTGACGAGTGACAAGTGACGAGTGACGAGTGACGAGTTAAAACCTGTTCTTACTCGTCACTCGTCACTCGTCACTCGTCACTGTTTTTAAAATTCGACGAGCGGCGTTCGCCGCCGCCCGTCGTGCCGTAGGGCGGGGCGTACTCGCCGGTGGTGTCGGCGGCTTTGAGCGCGGCTTTGAGGTCGGCGACGGCGCGCGAGGCGGCGGCAAACTCGTCGGCGTCGAAGCCCTCCGCGTCGCCCGCGAGCCGCAGCACGCGCTCGATGCGTTCGTTCGCGCGGGCGATGAGCTTCATCTGCACGCGCCCCTCTTTGACGGCCGCGACGATCTCGTCGCGCGCGGCGACGAAGTTGGCCTCCTGCTCGCAGATGAGCACCATGTCCGAGCCGGCCTCGACGGCGCGCAAAGAAGCCTCCGCCACCGAGAGCGTCTGCACGACCGCGCCCATCTCCATGTCGTCGGTGATGACCAGCCCGTCGAACTTCAGGGCGAGGCGCAGGAGGCGCATGACGACGTTGCCGCTGATCGTCGCAGGCAGTTGGTGCAGCCCGTCGAGCGCGGGCAGGTCGGACGTGCGGCGAAACCACGCCTGCAAGAACTCCGACACTTCGGGGAACGCCGCGTGGCTGACCATGACCGTGTGCAGGCGCTCGCCCGGCCGGTGAAACATGAAGTCCATGAAGGGCACGAGGTCGCGCTCGAAAATCTCCTCCCACGTGTGCGTGACGACGGGCAGACGCCGGTGCGAGTCCACTTGCGAGCCGCCGAGACCGGGAAAATGTTTGCCGCAGCCGACGATCTTGCCGGCCTGCAAGCCGTCGAGGTACGCGCCTGCGAGCCGCGAGACCTCGGCCGGCTGCGTGCCGAAGGTGCGCGCGCGCAAGCCGTTCGCCTCGTTCCCGCCGCCGAGGTCGAGCACGGGCGCGAAGTTCAGGTTGAAGCCCAGGAGGCGCAGGACGCGCGCCGAGACCGCGCCGAACCGTTGGGCGAGATCGCTGCGCGCCGCGTCGCGCACGTGCTTGGCGGCGGGCATCGGCTCGCAGATGGCGCGGAAGCGATCAACCAGACCGCCCTCCTGATCCACGCCGACGAGGACGCGGTGATCGAGCGCGTCGCGTATCTGCGCCGTCAGCAGCGCCACCTGCTCGGCCGTCTCGATGTTGCGCCCGAACAGGATGACGCCGCCCGGTCGCACCTCGCGCAGCAGTGCGCGCAGACGCTTGTCGAGCCGCGTGCCCGGCAGGCCCACGAAGAGCAGCCGCCCGGCCTTCAGGCGGAGATCGTCCGCGGCCAACTCGCTTGTTACGTCCGGCATTGTTTCCGCTTCACAGCTTAAGCGTTAGATGAGCAGCAGAGCAAGCGGTTATAATTCTCGCCGCGCGAACCGTGATGATTGTGCAAGACGAATTGCAGACGACCGACGAACGCGCCGCGCTGTCCACGCAGATCAAGGCGCGCGCGCTCGCGGAGGGCTTCCACAAGGTCGGCATCGTGCCCGCCGGGCCGCTCGACGCCGAGGGCGTGCGCTTTGCGGAGTGGCTGCGGCGCGGCTATCACGGCGCGATGCAGTGGCTCGCGCGTGATCCGGCGCAGCGCACAGACCCGCGCCTCGTCATGCCCGCGGCGCGCTCGGTCGTCGTCGTCGCGCTCAACTACTACACGCCGCACAAGCACCCGGACGATCCCGCGGCCGGCAAAATCTCGCGCTACGCCTGGGGCGACGACTATCACGACGTAGTCGGCGGCAAGTTGAAAAACTTGCTCGCCTGGATCAAGGAGCAGCGGCCGGAAGCTGAGGGCAAGACGTGCGTGGACATTCAGCCGCTGCTCGACAAGGCCTGGGCGGCGCGCGCTGGGCTAGGTTGGATCGGCAAGCACACGAACCTGATCACGCGCGAGTACGGCTCGTGGGTCTTCATCGGCGAGTTGTTACTGAACCTCGATCTCGCTTACGACACCGAGCAGGTCGAGGATCACTGCGGCACGTGCACGCTCTGCTTGGACGCCTGCCCGACCGGGGCGATCACCGAGCCTTACGTCGTGGACTCGAACCGCTGCCTCTCCTACGCGACCATCGAGCTGCGCGCGCCGGAGCTGCCGGCGGAGATCGCGCAGCACCTCGCCGGCTGGCTCTACGGCTGCGACATCTGCCAGGATGTGTGCCCCTGGAATCGCTTTCAGCAGCCAACCGACGAGTCGCGCTTCGAGCCGCGCCCCGGCGGCGTCGCCGCAAACCTCGACGACATCCTTGCGCTCACGCCCGAAACTTACGCCGCGCGCTTCCGCCGCAGCGCCGTCAAACGCGCCAAGCTTACGGGCCTGCAACGCAACGCCCGCGCGCTCTTAGAACATGCGCCGAAAGAGAAGACGGAAGATGAGGACAAGGCTGATTGAATCGGAGTCTGCGAGGCTCGCCGGCGAGAATAATTTGCACCACGAAATCACACGAAACAGCACGAAACAAAAACACGAAAGAGCGTGTAGCTTGCTTCGTGTTACTTCGTGTGATTTCGTGGTTACTGCTTTCTTTACGTCCCTATTGCGTCAGTTTCGATTTAGTGCGCTGCTACTCGTGAGTCTGTCGGTGCTGTACCCCGCGCAAACAAACCTCGCGCAGCGGCGCACGCCGGCAGGTGGAGCGTCGTCGCCCGCTGCCCTGCGCCGCATGGCCGAGGATTACTACAAGTGGCGCGACGAGCAGTATCCGGTCAACAGCAGCGATCAGGGACTGCACACCTGGGACGACAGGCTGACCGACTATGCGCCCGCGGCCATCGCCGCGCGCCGCCGGCACGTCGCCGAACTGCTCGCCGCGGTGCGCGCGATGCGGACGGACGATTGGCCGAAGGACGACCGCATTGACTGGCTGCTCTTCCGCGCGCAGCTTGAAGGCGCGGAGTTCGGCGACCGCGTGCTGCGCTTTGAGGAGACGAACCCGCAGACCTACGTCGGCGAGTGCGGCAGCGCCATCTTCTCTTTGCTGAAGAAAGACTACGCCCCGCCGCGCATGCGCGCGCTCGCCGCCGCCGCGCGGCTCAGGCAGATGCCCGCGCTGCTCGCACAGGGCGAGCGCAACCTCACGCGCCCCGTCAAGCTCTACGCGCAGCTTGCGATTGCCGCCGCGCGCTACGGCGACGGACTCTACACCGACAGCCTGATGACGCTCGCGCGCGATCTCAACGAGGGCGAGCGCGCCGAACTCGTCAGGGTGCGCGACGCCGCGCTCGCGAGCATCCACGCCTACGCCGACCGTCTTGAGCGCCGTCTGCCCGCGATGGTCGCCTTCGCGCCGATGGGCGCGGCGAACTACAACTACATGCTCAAGCATATCTACCTGCTGCCGCTGGACGACAGGCAGGTGGAGATGCTCGGCCAGGCCGAACTGGCCCGCTACCGTGCGCTCGAATCGCTGCTGCCCGATCCGTCGCTCGCCGACCCGAACCCGGCGCGCGCGGCGCACGTCCCGCCCGATCAGGCGGCGTTCCTCAAAGCCTACGAGAGCCGCGAGCAGGAGATGATCGAGTTTCTGAAGACGAACAACCTGTTGACGCTCCCTGCGTACTTGGGCCCGTTCCAGATTCGTCAACTGCCCGAGGCGTTCAAGCCGAACTACCCCGGCGGCTTCATGAACCCGCCCGGCATTTATGACAGAGACCCCGGTGGCTTCTACTTCATCCCGACCTACAACCCGCAATCCAAGAACTTCTACATCCGCGCCGCCATCGAAGACCCGCGCCCCATCCTCGGCCACGAAGGCATTCCGGGCCACTTCCTGCAACTCTCCATCGCCAACCACCTCGCGGACGAAATCCGCCGCCAGCACAGCGACGGCGTCTTCGTCGAAGGCTGGGCGCTCTACGGCGAAGAGATGCTGATGCGGACGGGCCTCTATCCCGCGAACTCGGCCGCGCAGGGGCAAATCCTGCGGCTGTCGCGCTACCGCTCGGCGCGCATTGGCGTGGACGTGAACCTGCACACGGGGCGCTGGACGTTCGACGAGGCGGTCAAATATTTCATGGAGGCTGGTGGGCTTGACCGCGAGGCGGCCGAGGGCGAAGCGGCCGGCGCGGCCTCAAGCCCGACGCAGAAGATCACCTACATCGTCGGCAAGTGGCAGATCATGCGCCTGCTCGGCAAGTATCGGGACAGGCAGGGCGTGCAGTTCCGCCTGGGGCAGTTCCACGACGACCTGTTGAAGAACGGCAGCCTGCCGCTCTCCGTCGTCGAGTGGCTGCTGCTCGACGATCCGTCAACGCTCGAACAGGCGTTGCGTTGAGCGGTGGAGTTTTAGTTGCTTGCTAAGGCGCGGCCGTGTTCACCACAGAGACACGGAGGAGGCACAGAGGACACGGAGAAGAACTCTGTGCTCTCTGTGCCTCCTCCGTGTCTCTGTGTTAAATCGCCGCTTACCTGACACTCAACCCCAAAATGGTCTAAGCTATCCGTCGGAACGAACCAGAGATGAGCGAACAATGGACATTCAACTAAAACCCCTCTCCGAAGGCCCCGTCTATCTGCAAGTGCGCACGCAGATCGAGGCGCGCATCCGCGACCAGCAGCTCGCCGCCGGCACGAGCCTGCCCGCGCCCGCCGCGCTCGCCCAACAACTCGGCGTGGACAAGGGCGAGATTCAGCGCGCCTACTTCGAGCTTGAGCACTCCGGCCTTGTCACGAAAACGACCGTCAAAGGCTTCCTCGGCGGCAAAGACACCATCAAATATCACGTCAAGTAAGCCCCGCCGCCCACCGGGTCAACGGCGACTTGGAGCGCGCTTCCCGGCGGCGTATCATTACCTTTGCAGCCAAACCGCCCGCCGTCAGACGGCGCGCGCCGTGCAAGCGAAAACCGTGACCGCCCTGCTCAAAGATTCCTACGGACGCGTGATCCGCGACCTGCGCGTGTCGCTGACGGACAGGTGTAACTTCCGCTGCTTCTACTGCCTGCCGCACGGCGAGCCGCCCGCCGCGCCGAAGGCGCAGATGCTCACGTATGAAGAGATCGAGTACGCCTGCGACATCTTCGTCGCGCTCGGCATCGAGAAGATCAGGCTGACCGGCGGCGAGCCGATGCTGCGCCGCGACATCGAGACGTTAATCGGCAAACTCGCCGCGTTGAAACAGAGCGGTCTGCGCGACCTCGCGCTTACGACCAATGGTTACTTCCTGCCCGGCCGCGCCGAGGGCTTGAAGCGGGCCGGGCTTGACCGCATCACCATCAGTCTCGACAGCCTGCGCCCCGCAGAGTTCCAACGCAGCACGGGCGTGGACGCGCTCGCGCGCGTGCTCGCCGGCATCGCGGCGGCGCAGGGCGCGGGTCTCGCGCCCGTCAAAGTCAACGCCGTCATCGTGCGCGGGCACAACGACACGGAGGTCGCGGACTTCGCCGCCTTCGCGCGCGCGCACGGCGTGGCGATGCGCTTCATCGAATTCATGCCGCTCGATTCGGGGCACGAGTGGGCGCGTGAAATGGTCGTGCCGGGGCGCGAGATTCGCGCGCGCGTCGAAGAACGCTTCCCGCTCGTCCCCGCGCCCGGCGCGCGCGGCGCGGAGACCTCCGCGCGCTGGCTCTTCGCGGACGGCGCGCCCGGCGAGATCGGCATCATCGCGCCCGTCACCGAGCCGTTTTGCGGCGCGTGCTCGCGCATCCGCCTGACCGCCGACGGGCAGATCAGAACCTGCCTCTTCTCGACGGTCGAACACTCCCTGCGCGACGTGCTGCGCGGCGGCGCGACGCGCGCGGAGATTGTTGACTACATCGCGGGCGTCGTCTTGAAGAAAGAAGCCCGCCACCACATCAACGAGCCGGGCTTCCGCCAGCCCGCCCGCACCATGAGCTTTATCGGCGGTTGAAAGGAAACACTTCGATGAACACAGAACTGATCCCTCGCGTAGCGCGCCGCGCCTTAACGCTCGCGCCGCTGTTCGTCTTCGTCGCATTCACCGCCGCGCAGGCCCAGACCGGCCCGCCGCCGGGGCCGCGCGGCGCGCGCTCGAACTCAAACACCCTGCGCGTGGAGCTGCCGACGCCCGTCGCGGAGACGCCCGTGCCGCTCGTGGGCGGCGGCGGCGAAGGCATACAGACGCTCAGCTTCATCTCGCCGGACGCGAGCTTCGAGCGCAACTATGTTAAGGGCGTGCCCTTCACGGCCGACTCCGTGACGGAGCACGTCCAGACGCTCGACGACGGCAACCGCATGGTGCGCAAGTCCACCGCGCACATCTACCGCGACGGCGAGGGGCGCACGCGGCGCGAGCACGAGCTGACGCGTGGCGGCACGGCGCGGCCGACCGATGGCGAAGCGCCGCGCCTGATCGTCATCAACGATCCGGTGGGGCGCGTCAACTACACCATCGAGACGCAGACGGGCGTGGCGCGTAGGCGGTCGCTGCCGCCGCCCGAAGTCATGGCGGCGCGGCAGCGCGCGATGGGCGAGACGCCCTTCAGCGTGCTGATGCCGACGAGCGCCGCGCACCGCCGCATGGCCGAGGGCGACAACGCGCCTGAGCCGGCGAAGCCGCAGAAGGAGAAGCTGGAGGCGCAGTTGATCGAGGGCGTCATGGCCGAGGGCACGCGCACCACGCTGACCATCCCCGCGGGCGAGTTCGACAACGAGCAGCCGCTCGTCATCACGCACGAAGAGTGGTACGCGCCCGACCTGCACATGCTCGTGCTGGTGAAGCACAACGACCCACGCTTCGGCGTGACCGAGTTCCGGCTGACCAACATCATGCGCGGCGAGCCGTCGTCCGAACTCTTCCAGTTGCCGCAGGGCTACAAGGTGGTGGACGGCGCGGAGCGTGTGCTGCCCATGCCGGGCGAGCCGCCCGTGCTGCGCCGGCCGAACGTGATCAAGAATTAAGTCGGGCGTGGACGGAGGTGCGTTTATGAGCACGAAGACCGAGGCGACCATCGAAGACCTCTACCAAGTCGAGGGCAAGGCGGAGATCGTCAACGGGGAGATTGTGCATATGTCTCCGACGGGCAGCCGGCCCGGCTATGCCGGCGATGAGGTATTCGTCTCACTGCATGAGTACAGCAAACGCACCGGGACAGGGCGCGCGGTCGGCGACAACAAAGCCTTCCGCGTCGATCTGCCACACCGCAAATCGTTCAGCCCCGACGCGGCCTTCTACGTCGGCCCCGATCCGGGCATGAAGTTTTACGAGCGCGCGCCCGTCTTCGCCGTCGAGGTGCGCAGCGAAGGCGACTACGGGCCGAAGGCCGAGCGGGCCATGGCGCAGAAGCGCGCCGACTACTTCGCGGCGGGCACGCTGGTCGTCTGGGACGTTGACCTGTTGAGTCCGGACGTGATCCACGCTTACGGCGCGACCGACCCGGAGCACCCGCGCGTCTTCCGGCGCGGCGAGTTGGCGGACGCGGAGCCGGCCGTGCCCGGCTGGACAATGCCGGTGGACGATCTGTTCGCCGAGTAAGGCGCGCGTGCGCGCCGCTCGTGATCAGCTTTTTGATAAGCGAGAAGTTTTCGGGGGAGCCGCGCCCGCTCGGAGCGCGGCTGAGAGTCCGACGATTGCGGGATGCGGATTGAAGAGACAGATGTCCTCTAATCCGCAATCCGAAATCCGCATTCCGCGATCTAAGGAGACCCTTTGAACCTGACGCGGTTAGTACCGCCGTAGGGAGGCAGCGAAAGACCGTTCCAGCCCTGCATGCGGGTGGGACGGTTTTTCTTTTCAGGCCGCACGCGCGGCCGGAAGGTGAAAAAGTTATGAGTACCACGAAAGAGACTAGCGAGCAGCAGAGCGCGGAGGTGCGCTGGCCCAACTCGCGGAAGATTTACGTCGAGGGCAAGGGGGCGGGCGTGCGCGTGCCCGTGCGCGAGGTGACGCTGAACGTGACGCGCCGCGCCGACGGCCAGATAGAAGAGAACCCGCCCGTGCGCGCCTACGACGCGAGCGGGCCGTGGGGCGATCCCGCCATCAAGTGCGACGAACGCGAGGGGCTGCCGGCGCTCCGGCGCGAGTGGATCGTTGGGCGCAGCGACGTGGAAGAGTACGCGGGGCGCGAGGTCAAGCCGGAGGACGACGGGTATCTGACGGCCGGCGCGGCCGAGTACGCGCAACAGAAGACGAAGGGGCGGCTCGAATACTTTCCGGGTCTGCGCCGCGCGCCGCTGCGCGCGCAGCCGGGTCGGCGCGTCACGCAGATGCACTACGCGCGGCGCGGCGTCGTCACACCGGAGATGGAGTTCGTCGCGCTGCGCGAGAACATGGGGCGCGAGTTGGCGCTCCACGCGATGCGTGAGCACGAGCGCGACGACCGCAGTTCCTTGTTTCACCAACACCGCGGCGAACGCTTCGGCGCACGGATACCGGAGTTCGTCACGCCGGAGTTCGTGCGCGACGAAGTGGCGCGCGGGCGCGCGATCATCCCGGCGAACGTCAACCACCCCGAAAGCGAGCCGATGATCATCGGGCGCAACTTCCTGGTGAAGATCAACGCCAACATCGGCAACTCGGCCGTCGCCTCTTCCATCGAGGAGGAGGTCGAGAAGATGCGCTGGGCGACGAAGTGGGGCGCGGACACCGTGATGGACTTGTCAACGGGGAAGAACATCCACGCCACGCGCGAGTGGATCATACGCAACTCGCCCGTGCCCATCGGCACAGTGCCGATCTACCAGGCGTTAGAGAAAGTCGGCGGCAAGGCGGAAGAACTAACTTGGGAGATTTACCGCGACACCCTGATCGAACAGGCCGAGCAGGGCGTGGACTACTTCACGATCCACGCGGGCGTCCGCTTGCCTTACATCCCTTTGACGGCCCGGCGCACGACCGGTATCGTCTCGCGCGGCGGCTCAATCATGGCCAAGTGGTGTCTCGCGCACCACCGCGAGAGTTTCCTCTACACGCGCTTCCGCGACATCTGCGAGATCATGGCCGCCTACGACGTGGCCTTCTCGCTCGGCGACGGTCTGCGCCCCGGCTCCATCGCCGACGCGAACGACGAGGCGCAGTTCGCCGAGTTGGACACGCTCGGCGAGTTGACCCGCATCGCCTGGGAGCACGACTGCCAGGTGATGATCGAAGGGCCGGGCCACATCCCCATGCACCTGATCAAAGAGAACGTGGATCGCCAGCTCGAAGTCTGTCAGGAAGCGCCGTTCTACACCCTGGGGCCGCTCGTCACGGACATCGCACCCGGCTACGATCACATCACCTCCGCCATCGGCGCGGCCATGATTGGCTGGTACGGCACGGCCATGCTCTGCTACGTCACGCCGAAAGAGCACCTGGGGCTGCCGAACAGGCAGGACGTGAAGGACGGCGTCATCGCCTACAAGCTCGCCGCGCACGCCGCCGACCTCGCCAAGGGTCATCCCGGCGCACAACTGCGCGACAACGCGCTCTCCAAGGCGCGCTTCGAGTTCCGCTGGGAGGATCAGTTCAACCTCTCGCTCGACCCCGAAGTCGCGCGCGAGTACCACGATGAGACGCTCCCGCAGGAGGGCGCAAAACTCGCCCACTTCTGCTCCATGTGCGGCCCACACTTCTGCTCCATGAAGATCACCCAGGAGGTGCGCGACTACGCGGCGCAGAAGCAAGTGGACGAACAGGGCGCACTCGACGCGGGGTTGAAGGAGAAGGCCGAGGAGTTCGTCGCGGCCGGCGCGGAGATTTATACTAAAGCGTGAGCAAAGCACCCGGTGGCAGTTGGCAGGAGGGTAACTCCTGCCAACTGTCATCGCTTACCGTGGCCGGAGTTTACGAGCGGGAGGGGAGTTGGACAGGATTGACAGGATTTGCAGGATGGACAGGATGCATAAAAGCGGAAGCTCCACTGCCTAAAGGCGGTGGTTTCCTCCTAACGGACTGAAAGTCCTGAGCGTGGCGCAGCTTGACGCTCTAACTCGCATCCGGCTCGCCTTCTACTTTGAAATCTGAGTCCTGGTCATGGTTCTGCTGCTCAATGTATTGCGCGATGACTTCGTCCGTGACGTTGCCCGAACTGACGCAGAAGTACCCCCGCGCCCACATGTGCCGGCCCCAGAACTTCTTCCTCAGATGTTGGAACTCGTTCATCAGCTTGAACGAGTTCTTCCCTTTCACATCTGGACGAGCCGGCTGATCGTCACCTGCGGCGGGATCGAGACGAACAGATGCACATGATCTTTCGAGATGTGCCCCTTCATGATCGTGACTTCCTGATTACCGCATATCTCGCGGATCAACTCTCTGACCCGCAGCCCGACCTCACCTGTCATCACCGGCTTACGGTACTTGGTGATCCAGACGATGTGCAGATGTATCTCGAAGACGGTGTGCGCGCCGCGCCGGTAATCTCGCATGGCGGCGAATCTAGCATGGCCGGCGCGACACTGCACACATGCTAAAGCCGTCGCCTAAAGGCGAGGGTTTTAACCCTCCCAGAGCGGTGACAAAAAAAAGCTTGACAATCGTGCACATATAATGCAGAGTATATATGCAATGAATGCGCCGGTACGGCGCACGTTATGACACCTGATAGGCGCACAACACACGTACGGGTGTCATCCGCTCGCCATGTCGCAGTGGCGATGAAAACTAAACCCAAAGCCACAAAGGAGTTTCGCATAATGTGCAACAAGGAGACAGATGCATGGAAAACCGCTTTTCCCAAAGCGCAGCAGAAAGCGCGCAAACTCGCTCACCGTCAGCTAGCTGCTGACTCGGTCGGGACAGGCTGAACGTACAGGCGCTTGAGCATGGCTTACAGGCAGGAGTAATCGTGCTCAACCCGACTTAGACTATGGAGGATAACGCATATGGCCACGACAGAAATCGTGAGCGAAAGCGTGCGGAAGATGCCGCGAACTAACGGCGACTTCAAACAAACGACCACAACACCGAAGGTGAAACGGCTCAACATAAATCTTCCTGAAAAGACTTTCATCGAACTAGAACGCCTTGCCGCCGAATCCGGGCGCTCTATGACAGAACTGGTGCGCCTCGCCATTGGTTTGGTGCAAGTAGCCATCGATGAAGAGAGCCACGGCCGGAAACTGGCTGTAGTGCAACCCAACGGAAAACTACTCAAAGAGATAGTTCTTCTGAGGTAACATCACAGTTCAACGTTCGGCTTTTGCTGTGCTCCCAAGCCGCTCATTTCGATGGGCGGCTTGGGGGCACACGGTGACCGTAACAGAGCCGGAGGGCTGAAACATGGCTGAAGTGGAAACACAACGCCGAGATAGAACGCCAACCGACAGGTTAACTACTAACCTCAGAATCCCATCGGGAGAAAGGAACACATATGACATTGACCTGACAAAACTAGACACTCTAGGACGCAACAATCTTGTGCAGCTTGTGTCGAAGTTAGACACACAGCCTGACCAATCAATAGACTTACGCAATGACGAACCAAGGCAGGGAGTGCTGGTAAGAGAACCTAAGTTCGACAGAGGGATGCTTAAAGAAGTCATTGCAGGAGTAGTAGCCATCGTGGCTATATCCTCTTCCCTCTTGTTCCTCAAAGCAGGCTATCCAGCTCTCATTCTCCCGCTTCTCGGTGTGATAGCGACTTATTACTACGGTAATAAGTCGAGATAACAAGAACGAAGGGGCGACGGACTTAACAAGTGAGGGGAACCCAGACCGCGAGCTAAGGCCAACACAGCAGATGAGGGGTGGCGACGACTGACGTGCCGAAGAAAAGTTCGAGATGGTCAGGCGGAACGCAGTATCGGTTTCGCCTGACCATTTTAACAAGACAGAATTCAGATTATCATTCAGCTTAAACGACTCGCCTATATCATTCCTTAAACAATCAAGGATTAACTGCTACAAGGCAAGAGTTAGCACACCTATCTATTCCGCGAAACCTATACATGACACGGTTTCGGTGTTTCGTGCTTTCTGTGCAAAATTATGAGTGAAGAGTGTTAAGAAAATAAAAAACTTTCAGCCAGGGAGCAAAGGCATATTATGATTCTCGTCACGGGCGCGACGGGCAAGAGCGGGCGCGAGATCGTCAAACAACTTTCGACGGCGGGCAAAGAGCCGACCACGTTCGCGCAGTTCGCGCGCGAGCACGCGCGGGCGTTCAAGGATGGCAGTAATGCCGGCTAAGCGGCCGTAAGTTTTACAGTCTGTGTCCGACTAACAAGGGGAGCGGTGAAATTGTTTCGCTGCTCCCTTTCTGCGAGCAGCGCGAGCCTGGATTGCAAACTTATGCCAGAGACAAACGAAATCGGCGCGGAGCAGCGCCGGCTGGTGGAAGACGCGACGCGGGTGGCGAACTGGAAGCGTTGGGGGCCGTACCTCAGTGAGCGGCAGTGGGGGACGGTGCGCGAGGATTACAGCGAGTGGGGCGCGTGCTGGGACTATTTCCCGCACGACCACGCGCGCAGCCGCGTCTATCGCTGGGGCGAGGACGGCTTGCTCGGCGTCAGCGACCGCGAGGGGCGTCTGTGTTTCGCGCTCGCGCTGTGGAACGGGCGCGATCCGATTTTGAAGGAGCGGCTGTTCGGGCTGACCAATAATGAGGGCAATCACGGCGAGGATGTAAAGGAGTGTTACTTCTATCTCGACTCGACGCCGACGCACTCGTATATGAAGGCGCTCTACAAGTACCCGCAGGCGGCGTACCCTTACTCGCAGTTGTGTGAAGAGAACCGGCGGCGCGGCAAGCACGAGCCGGAGTTTGAGTTGCAGGACACGGGCGTGTTCGACGGCGACCGCTACTTCGACGTGTTCGCCGAGTACGCGAAGGGCGGGCCGAACGATCTGTTGATCCGCCTCACGGTCGCCAACCGCGGCGCGGAAACGGCGACGTTACACCTGCTGCCATCGCTCTGGTTTCGCAACACGTGGGCGTGGGGGCGCACGGGCGAAGGCTACTGGCCGCGCCCCGACATCAGGCTCGAACAGGAGACGGGTCTCGTCGTCGCCGAGCACGCGTCGGCGTTCGGCAAGTTCCTGCTGGCGGCCGAGGCGGCGAGCGACGGCGTCGCGCCGGAGTTCCTGTTCACCGAGAACGAGACGAACGTCGCGCGCCTGTTCGGCGGGCAGAATCCGCAGCCCTACGTGAAGGACGCCTTCCACGAGTACGTCATCGGCGGGCGCAGCGATGCGGTCAACCCGGCGCAGACGGGCACGAAGGTCGCCGCCCGCTATGTGCTCGACGTGCCGGCGCGCGGCGAGGTGCGGATCAATCTGCGCCTCTTCGCCGAGATGGAGCGGCCGGCGGAAATCTTCGGCCGGGATTTCGCCGACACGTTCGCCGCGCGCATCAGTGAGGCGGATGAGTTCTACCGGCCCATCATCCCGTCGCGCCGCTTGGGCGAGGCGGGGACGCGCGTGATGCGGCAGTCGCTCGCGAGCCTGCTGTGGTCGAAGCAGTTCTTCCACTACATCGTGCGCGATTGGCTCGAAGGCGACCCGGCGTGCCCGCCGCCGCCGCGCCGCCGCTGGCAGGGGCGCAACAACGAGTGGCTGACGCTCTACAACCGCGACATCATCTCGATGCCCGACACGTGGGAGTACCCGTGGTACGCGTCGTGGGATTTGGCGTTCCACACGCTCGTCTTCGCCATGATCGATCCCGACTTCGCGAAGGATCAGTTAGTGCTGCTGCTGCGTGAGTGGTACATGCACCCGAACGGGCAGATACCGGCCTACGAGTTCGCCTTCTCGGACGCCAACCCACCCGTGCATGCGTGGGCCGTCTGGCGCATCTACAAGATGGCGACCACCGCCGGCACGCGTGACCGCCTCTTCCTCGAACGCTGCTTCTACAAGCTGCTGGTGAACTTCACGTGGTGGGTCAACCGCAAGGACGTGCAGGGCAAGCAGATTTTTTCGGGCGGCTTCCTCGGCCTCGACAACATCGGCGTGTTCGACCGCTCGAAGCCGCTGCCGACGGGCGGCGCGTTGGAGCAGGCGGACGGCACGGCCTGGATGGCCTTCTACTGCGGCACGATGCTCTCGATGGCTTTGGAGCTGGCGGTCGAAGAGCCGGAGTACGAGGACATCGCGTCGAAGTTCTTCGAGCACTTCGTCGCCATCGTAGACGCCATCAACGCCATCGGCGAGACCGCCGACGGGCTGTGGGACGAGGAGGACGGCTTCTACTACGACGAGATCAAGGTGGACGGGCGCGAGATACCCCTGCGCGTCCGCTCGATGGTCGGCCTCATCCCGCTCTTCGCCGTCGAAATCCTGGACGCCAACCTGCTCGAACGCCTGCCCGGCTTCTCCAAACGCATGCACTGGTTTCTGGAGAACCGCAAAGACCTCGCGCGCCACATCTCCTACATGGAGACGTGCCACGACGGCAAGCGCACGGGGCAGCGCCTGCTGGCCATGCCCTCGCGCGAGCGCCTGACGCGCGTGCTGCGCTACCTGCTCGACGAGCAGGAGTTCCTCTCGCTCTACGGCGTGCGCTCGCTCTCGCGCGTGCACCTCGAACACCCTTACGTGCTGAACGTTGACGGCGCGAGCTACCAGGTGCGCTACGATCCGGGCGACTCTTCGACCGTGGACTTCGGCGGCAACTCGAACTGGCGCGGCCCCATCTGGTTTCCCGTCAACTACCTGCTCATCGAGGCGCTGCAACGCTACCACCACTTCTACGGCGACGACTTCCGTGTCGAGTGCCCGACCGGCTCCGGCCACATGCTGACGCTCGCCGAAGTCGCGCAGGAGTTGAACCGCCGCCTGGCGCGCATCTTCATCCCGGACGAAAGCGGCCGCGCGCCCTGGCAGGGCGACGACGCGCGCTTCGCCGCCGACCCGCACTGGCGCGAACTCGTCCTCTTCCACGAATACTTCCACGGCGAGACGGGGCGGGGCCTCGGCGCGTCGCACCAGACCGGCTGGACTGCCCTCATCGCCCGCTGCCTCGACGACCTGGCGCGGCGCAACGTTGAAGCGCACCTGCAAACGGGAGGCTAAGAGCAGTGACGAGTGACAAGTGACAAGATAAAAACTTCTTGCTCGTCACTCGTCACTTGTCACTCGGCACTGCTCTTGAAATTTTATGATGTCCGTCCTCATTGTCCTCAGCGTCGCGCTGATCGTCCTGGTGCTGTGGGAGGCGTTCGAGACCATCGTGCTGCCGCGGCGGGTGACGCGGCGCGTGCGCGTGACCTCGTCGTTCTACCTTGCGACGTGGCGGCCGTGGCGGGCGCTGTGTCTGAGCGTGCGGACGCGCAAGCGGCGCGAGGTGTTGCTGAGCGTGTACGGGCCGCTTAGCCTGCTCGTGCTGCTCAGCCTGTGGGCGGCGACGCTCATCTGCGCCTTCGCGCTGTTGCACTGGGCGCTCGACACGCGGCTGAACGTGGCGGACGGGCTGCGCGGCTTCGGCACGTACCTCTACATGAGCGGCGTTATCTTCTTCACGCTCGGCTTCGGCGACGTAGTCCCCGTCATGCACGCGGGGCGCATGCTGACCGTGCTGGAAGCGGGCGTCGGCTTCGGCTTCCTCGCGCTCATCATCGGCTACCTGCCGGTCATCTACCAGGGCTTCTCGGCGCGCGAGGTCAACATCTCGCTCCTGGACGCGCGCGCGGGCACGCCGCCCACGCCCGCCGAGTTGCTGCGCCGGCACGGGCGCAACAACGCCATGCCGGAGTTGAACGAGCTGCTGAAGGACTGGGAGCGTTGGGGCGCGGAGTTGATGGAGAGCCACCTGTCGTACCCCGTGCTCTGCTACTTCCGCTCGCAGCACGACAACCAGTCGTGGCTCGCGGCGCTGGCGACCATTCTCGACACCTGCGCGCTCGTCATGGTCGGCGTGGACGGTGCGCCCACGTGGCAGGCGCAACTCACCTTCGCCATGGCCCGCCACGCGGTCGTGGACATCTCGCAAATCTTCAGCGCCGCGCCGCGCGCAGACTTCGCCGACCGGCTGTGTGCCGAAGACATGGGCCGCCTGCGCGCGAGCCTCGCCGCCGACGGCGTGCCCTTGCGCGATGGCGCGGAGGCGGACGCGCGCCTCGCGCAACTGCGCGGCATGTACGAGCCTTACGTGCGCGCGCTGGCGGAATTCCTGGCGATGCCGCTGTCGCCCTGGATTAACCCGAAGGACGTGGTGGACAACTGGCAGACGAGCGCGTGGGAGACGAACCCGCAACGCGTGGCCGCGACCTTCGAGGGCGTCTGCCGCGGCGGGCGGGGGGAGGCAGTAAGCAGTAAGCAGTAGGCAGTAGGCAGTAGGCAGTGAAGACAGAAAGGGCCGCCGGCCGATTCGTTCTCGTTCGATTCCGAGAGACGTGATCGACCGGCGGCCCTCTTTCTCTAACTGCCTACCGCCTACTGCCTACTGCCTACTCTTCTTTATGGCGTCGCGTCCGCGACCTTCGGCTTGCGGACGTAGGCTTCGCCGCGCGGCTCAAGGTCGGCCTTCTGGCCGACGGCGACGACCAGCGAGTCGAGCAGTTGCTTGGTGTCAACCTTGAAGCTGGTCACGCCGGACACGCGCGTGTCCGGGTCGCTGAACTGCATGGTCAGGTAGCGGTACTTCGAGCGGATTAACAGCGCGGGCAGCGTGTAGATGCTGGCGCTGCCGATGACGGTGGCCGATGTGGGCCGGCGCGACTGCGTGTCGCCATAGACGGCGGCGATGGAGTCGTAAGGGATCGAGATGTACTCTTTCCCCTGCTTGTCGCGGAAGACGAGCCGGCGGTTCGGATCGTCAAAACTGAGCGTGCCCGTCTGCTTCTTCATGTAGCCGAAGACGCCGCCCTCGTATTTGGCCTTGACGGTCTGCGGCGCGGGCGCGACCGTGGGCGTCGGTTGTGTGTTGGCGGCGGCGGTCTTCTGCGGCTCGCTGACGGTGCGCGAGCGTTGCGCCGCCGCGCCGCCCGCGACGGCGAGCAGCAGCGCGCCGGCAAACGGCAATAATCTTGTCAATCCCTTCATTCTGGTGGTCTCCCCTTCTTAAACTTCCGATCCGTGCTGTTAGAGACGCACCCCGCCGAGCGTGCGTTGCCAGACGAGCGATTTCTTTAGCACGCACAGGCGCTGCCGCTCCTCCGCGCCGCACCCGGCTTCGAGCTGCGCGATGACCGCTTCGATGAGCGGCACGGCGAACGCGCCCGCGTGCGCCAGGACCTGCGAGTAGTAGTGCAACTGCACGCGCCCGCCGCCCGCTTCGCGGTGAAACGCCTGCACCTCGGCGGCCGGCAGGCTGTGAATCTCCTGCCCGACCGGGATGACGCGGCGCGGCACGCCGTGGTGCACCTCGCGCCCCGCGCGCCAGCCGAGCAGCAACAGATGAATCAACACGCCCTGCTCGTGCAGCACGTCGGGACTCAGCACGGCCAACTCGACCGGCGGCGACAGCCGCGGCCCTAACTGCCCGTACTCCGGGTTGAGCAACTCCGTGTTGTAAATGACGCCGACGACATCCAGCCCCTCGCCCAGCGGCAGCGCCACGAACTGCGCGAACCCGTAATCCTCCGCCCCCGGCGCGTCGTCCGCGTCCAGCACGTCAATCACGCGCCCCACGTAATCCACGTGCGAATTCGAGCCGATGATCTTGGCGATTTTCATTGGTCAGTAGGCAGTAGGCAGTAGGCGGTAGGCAGTAGCAAAGCAGGAGCTGTTCATGTTCTCCTACTGGCTGCTGACTACTGTTTCACCTTCTCGCCCACTGCGGTATTTGCAGCAGCACCCACCAGAGGAAGAGTTGCGCGGCGAAGATGACGAGGCCGCGCACGGCGCAGCGCGCGGGCCGCCGTGCGTTGCCGCGCGGCGCGCGCCACGCACGCAGGACGCCGACGCCGCCCAAGAGCACCGCGCCCGGACAGAACAGGATGCCGAGATAGGGGATGAGCGCGTAGGCGACGAAGGCGCGCGCGAGCCGCGTCGTGCCGTCCGGCGGCGCGTACCAGCCTTTAACCGACAGGCGCACGGCAGGGCGCAGCACGCACGTGGGGTGCGGCGCGTGCCCCGGCATGAGCGGCGGGTGGTTGTACTGGTGGTGATACGAGGCGCGCAGCGTGTCCGTCGGCAGGTAATCACTCTCGCGAAGGGCGCGCCCGCACGTCGCGCAGAAGCGTGCGGCTGCGCGCCGCGCGATTGCGCCGCAGGCCGGGCAGGCGGGCAGCACGTGCGGCGGCGCGGCCGTCTGCGTCACATCGCCCGGCGCTGCTGTGTGCGTGCTGCTCATAAGATTTTCCGTTCAGCGCCGGTGCGCCTTGCTGATCGCCTTGCGCGCGACGCGGAAACCGACCTGCTCGCGCTCGGCAAACTCTTGCAGCGCGCGCACGAACTGGGCGCGGTCGCGCCCCGAAATATAAGCCGCCTCGTCCGCCGTCTCCAAAGCGTAAGGATAGCCGTTGCCGACGACGCACTCGGCGCGCACCGCGTCCACGACCTCCTCCAACAGCCCCGCCTCGTAAACCCACACGGGCACGTCGAGCCGTGCCGGCGCGCCTTCGCCCGTGGTCTGCAAGTATAGGAAGCCGACGAGCGATTTGTCACCGTCGTAGAAGTCCTGCGTCAACCCCTCGCGCTGGCAGTAGCAGAAGATCGTGCGGTCGCCCCACGCCGCCAGGAGCGGCTCGTCAGCTTCACCGCCGCCTGCGTGTAAGACCTGCGCGTCATAGACGAGCGCCGAGCGGCGCGCATCGCCCGCCAGCGCGTCGAGCAGGCTGACGAGGTCGCGCGCGTAAGACTGATCTACGAAGCCGACGAGCGGCACTTCAGTCTCGCGCGACAGGCGGACGGCGCGCGCGACCGCCTCGATGTACTTCACGGGGAAATTGCTCTCCGTGCGAATCTGCGCGGCGGAAATAAGCAGCGTGCCGTCGAACAGCGCGACGGGCACGCGCTCGCCGCGCTCGCGCCACCCGCGCTTGCGCTCCATGAACTCGCCGAGCACGCGCAGTTCCAATGCGAAGCGGCGCAAGCCCACGATGTCTGCGGCCGTGATCTTCCCGCCGTCGGTCGCCAGCAACTCGTCCGGCGTGACCAACTCGAAGTGCGCCTCCTTACGATAGCCGCGCCCGTCCGCCGTGTGCGGGTTCTCAAACGCCGCGACCTGCACGGCCGCGACGGGCAACGAAATCTCGCGCCCCGGCAAAAGCTGGCTACCGTCCGCCGCACACGTCGCGCGCCCCTTGAGCGCCTGCAACGCCCAGCGCCGCGCCTCCTCGTGCGAGCGCCAGCGCGCGCCGAACGGCACGACGCACGCGCCCGCCCCGTCCAACTCCGCGCCCGGCAGCGCGTTCGGTCTGTACCGCCCGCCCTGCGCCTCGGCCGCGCGCCTGACCTCATCGGCGCTCTGCCCGGCCAGCGCCCGCAGCCGCCCCGCATACTCGCGCACCGCCGCGCCCCACGTCCGCTCGAACGTCACGAACGCCTCGCGCCGCGCGTGCAACTCCGAGATCAGGTGCTGGCGGTAGAGCATTGAAAGACAGTGGCGAGTGACGAGTGACGAGTGACGAGCAAGACGGTTTTTCACTCGTCACTCGTCACTCGTCACTGCTTTTTACCTCACCCGCGCGCTGGCCAGTTGCTCCGCGCCAGCGGCGTAGCGGGTGGTGTGCAGGTGGCCGTTGATGAAGGTGTAGGCGACGCCGTCCTTGAGATTGCGGAAGACGACGACCGCGCCCTGCTCCTCGCGTTTGAAGTCGTCGTTCTTGGTCAGCCCCAGCGATTCGGGCGTGTCCATCGCGTGCTCGTGTTGCAGCACGACCTCCAACACCGTGCCCTCGTAATCGGGCGCGAGCTTCTTCGTCGCCACGAACTTCGCCGTCACGAACGTGACCGTCACCGTCCCGCCCGCCACCTTGAAGCGCAGCGCGCCGTTCGCGTTTGCCACGTCGCCGTCCGGCTTGCCCAACTCGCGCTGCACGTCCGCCAGCCGCGACTTCAACGGCTCCAGCCCGTGCCACGACGCGCCCCGCGCGCCGGCCACGCAGGTGAGCAGCAGGGCAACGACGAGCGCGCGGCCGGCGCGTTGCGCGCGGAGTTGTGCGGTGTGCGTCTTGTCCATGGCCGCGATGCTACCGCGCGCGCGGGCAGGTTTCAAGAGCCAAGTGGCACACGAGGCTGCGGCGGCGCGGATATTTTCATCGCCCTGCCACGCGCAGGCGTGTGCATTGACGTGAGATGGCACGCGGCATTAGCATTGCGCCGTCAGTTTGGAGTCGGGCGGATTACAGTCATTAAGGCTACTCACCTACATGCGAAGTTCCGACTCAGAGACTACAACCTGAGCCATCACATACACCGAAACGCGGTTGCTCTACCGTCAAGCTCACATGGAAGGCATTTCGTGGAAAACTTATCTCCAAGGTCGTTACGCCTTCGACCTGCGCAGGTTGTCGCCACGGCTGCGCTTCGCAGCGGCGGCCGTCATCTTCCTGCTCGCGAGCGCCGCAGCCCTCTGGCAATCGCCCCGCCCCGATGCTCTGCGCCCGCCGCGTCTGCTCACCTCCCTTGCCTGGTGGCGCTACCCGCTGGAATGGAACGCGCCGAGCCGCCTACCAAAGATCGAGTGCAACCTCAACGCCATCTACGCCGTGCCCAATACCACTCACGTCTGGGCCGTCGGCAACAAAGGCATGGTCGTCACCACCACCGACGGCGGCCAGACGTGGATGAAGAAAGGCATTGAGCCAGCGCAGGTGATGCTCATGCCGACCCCAACCTCATCGCTAAGACCTTCGCTGCCCGCATCACTTTCGCCGACACCAACACCCACCCCGTCGCCCGATCTGAATGTGCCGCTCATCACCGTTTACTTCGCTGAGCAGAGCGGTGAAGCCATCGGCAACATGGGCACGCTCTTTACGACTGTTGATGGTGGAATGAGCTGGAAGCATGCAGATACCATTGATTTCCTTCCTGTACTAAGATCATCCCCCTCTGTTTATCGCCGCTTCCCTCTGCGCTCACTACAACTGCTTTCGTCTGGCCCTACTAATACTGCCTATGCAATTACAAATGTAGGCAGTGCTTACATAGAATCCAGCGATAAGTACATCGTGACGCGGTGGAATCCTTCTGGGTTTCCTGTGCATAACGCATACGGTGTACAGTTTCTAGATGACATGAGAAACGGCTGGGTAGTTGGCGCTGAAGGGCAAATCGGGGGCACGCGCGACGGCGGTTCAAAGTGGACTTTACTGCTGACGCAAACATTAGACGATTTACATGGCGTCTATTTTGTTGATGAGGATCGAGGCTGTGTTGCCGGTAGCTACGGCGTCATCTTCACCACGAGCGACGGCGGCAAGAATTGGCAGAGGCAGGCGAGCGGCACAACGAGTCAACTCAATGGGATCAGCTTTCTGCCGGATGGGCAGCATGGGTGGATCGCGGGCGATGATGGTCTGATCTTGAGCACGGATGATGGTGGCGCGACGTGGGTGCATCAGACGCAGGGCAAGGATGTTGTAAACGGTGGGCGATACTTGCGCCTGCCTGCGCCGTGGTGGTTTCTGTGTGTGGGGCTGGTGGGGCTGTTGTTGTGGCGGCGGGTTGAGCCGCTGGCTGCGCCGCCGGAAGAGTCGGTGGCGGATGTGCTCGTGACTGATCGGCCGCTGGAAGGGGCGGCCGGGGACGTGTTGTCGTTCAACGCGATTGCGTTGGGGCTGTCGCGGTTTCTGCGGAATGAAAAGACGCTGCCGCCGTTGACCATCGCGGTGACGGGCGAGTGGGGCACGGGCAAGAGTTCGTTGATGAATCTGCTGCGGGCTGATCTGCGCTCGTACAAGTTCCATCCCGTCTGGTTCAATGCGTGGCATCACCAGAAGGAAGAGCACATGCTGGCGTCGCTCTTGGAGAACATCAAGCTGCAAGCCGTGCCGCGCTGGTGGACGACGCGCGGGTTGTTGTTCCGCGCGCGACTCTTGAAGATTCGCGGCTGGCGGCACTGGGGCCCCGTCCTGCTGCTCTTCTTTCTCCTCTATGTCGTCGTGCTCTACTACTTCGGCCAGCACGGCACGGAGAGCAACCTCACGGCCTTCCTCAAGAGTCTGACCGCGCCCTTTAGCGCGGAGCCGAACGCAGCGGCATCGCCGCCGGCCGGCAAGCCCGCGGGCGGTTACGTCACGCTGCTGCCACTCGTCGCCGTCGTGCTCACGTCTCTCGGCGCGGTGTGGCGCGGTATCACTGCCTTCGGCGTCAAGCCGGCCAGTCTGCTCGCCAGCGTGTCGCGCGGCGTGAGCCTGCGCGGTCTGGAAGCGCAGACCAGCCTGCGGCAGAAGTTTTCCGTTGAGTTCGGCGACGTGACGCGCGCGCTCGGACGACGCAGCCTGCTCATCTTCATAGACGATCTGGATCGCTGCCGGCCCGAAAACGTGTTGGAGACGCTCGAAGCCGTCAACTTCCTGACCACTTCGGGCGAGTGCTTCGTCGTCATCGGCATGGCGCGCGCGTACGTGGAGCGCTGCGTCGGGCGCGCCTTCAAAGAGGTCGCAGAGGAGTTGATTGACGCGCGGGACGAAGAGCCGCCGACGGCGACAGCGCAGACAGAGTCGGCGGAAGCGACGGGCCGGGAGAAGCGCGTCGAATTCGCCCGCCAGTATCTCGATAAGCTGATTAACATCGAAGTACCCGTGCCCGCGCCGCAGCCGGAGCAGTCGTTGGCACTGCTCGTCGCCACCACGCGGCAACCCGCGCCGGAGACAGGCGAGGCGCGCACCGCCAAGCAACGGCTCACATTGTGGCTCGTGGGCGTGATCGAGCGCCACTGGAAGGTTGCGCCGGCGCTTCTGCTGCTCGGCGCGCTCCTGTTCCTCGGCTACCAGTTGGCCCGCAGCTTGGCCGAGAACGCCCCGCGCCCTGCCGATCTCGCGGCGCAGCCGACACCCACGCCCGCGCCCGCAGCGACGCCCGCGCCGACGCCCACGCCCCCCGCCCAGCAAAAACCGACGCCGACCGTCACACCAACGCCCGCGTCCACGCCAACGCCGACGCCCGTACCGACCAACGAGCAGGCGCGGTTAACGGGCGGCGGGCGGGCGCGCTTCTCCGCGAGCCTGCTGCCCGTGCTGGGCTTGCTGGCGCTAATCTGGCTCGGCGCGGACTTGTTGACGCACCGCCCCGGTTTGGTCGTCAAGGACTCGGAGCGTTTCGTCGAGGCGCTGGCGATCTGGCACCCGCTCGTCTTCGCCCGACAGAGCACGCCACGCGCAACCAAGCGCTTTATGAACCGCGTGCGCTACCTCGCTATGCGCCAGCGACAACAGAGTGACAGCCAGCCACCGATCAAACAGCTCATCGCGAGACTGCGCGAGAAACTGACAGGCGTGCGGCCGCCCGAACCTCAACCCGTTGCCGAGTCATCCAACCTAGCACCGATCCCCGACGAGATATTAGTCGCGCTGGCCGCCATTCAACACTTCAGTCCCACCCTGCTAGAACACCTGTGCAGGTCAGATGAAAGATTAATTCCCGTGAAGACACAGTGGTTGTCTGCGGCGGATGAATTGGACAGGCGACTCTTTGAAGCTGCTTGGGAAAAGCACAGAGCGAAATTCGGCAACTGGGAGCAGTTGATTCATCACTGCCAGCGGTTCTCAGCGATGAGCGCTAATGTTAAGGTGCGATGAAGCGGAAGATGTAGCAGTCTGACGGCAACAAGCGCGCATGAGGTCGAGGATAGGTTCAACCCTTCATTGCCTTGCCGTTCTTCTATGTTAATAAGCCTGCCCGTACGCGCGACACAACATCAATCGGTTACGACTCACTTCGCGAACGGCTTGACGCGCTCGATTGATTCTTTGAAGTCGGCGTCGTCGGGCGCGAGTTGTGCGCCCTTCTGGTAGGCGGCGAGGGCCTTGGCGTATTGCTTGGAGACTTCGTAGGCGTAGCCCAGTTCGCGGTAGATGCTGGCGTCGTCGGCCGCTTTCGCGGCGGCGCGTTCGAGCGTGGCGATGGCTTTGGGGAAGTTCTTCGTGCGCGAGTAGGCGAGGCCGAGCAGGTAGAGCGTCGTGCCTTGCGCGTTGGGCGCGGCGGCGAAGCGTTCGAGCGTCGAGACGGCGCGGACGAACTGCTGCGCGCTGATGAGCGCCTGACCCGACAGGCGGGCCGCCGCTTCGTCGTTGCGCAGGCGCATGAGCGCGTCGCTTGCGCGGATGGCGTTCGTGTAGTCGGCGTCGGCTTTCGCGCCCGCGCCGGCCGCCTGGGCGCGGCGCAGATAGGCGTAGGTCAGAATCGTCCACGCTTCGGCGAAGCGCGCGTCGGCGGTCGTGGCGCGGTTCAGGAGAGCGATGGCGGCGTCCGTGTCGCCGCGCTCATAGTTGATGCGGCCGAGGTAGAAGAGTGCGGCGGCGTTCTTCGGGTCGGCCTTGACGGCGGCGTTGAAGGAGCGTTCGGCGTCGGCCGTCTTGCCCGTGCGGAATTCGGCGAGACCGCGCAGGTAGAGGCGGACGGCGTCGGGCGGCACACCCTGACGCGTGGTGGCGGTGACGAGCAGGGGCAGGGCGCGCTCGAACTGCTCGGCGCGCGCGTAAGCTTCGGCGAGCGCGTCTGAGGTCTTCTCGTCGGCCGCGCCGGCCTTCTGTTGCAGGTCGAGCGCGCGTTGCAGATCGGCCGCCGCCTCGGCGTACTGCTTCAGGTTGAACTCGGCGAAGCCGGCGATCTTCCACGCCTCGGCGTTCGTCGGGTTGGCGGCGGCGATCTGTTTGGCTTCGCGCGCGGCGGCCTCGTTCTGGTTCTGTTGTAGCAGCGTGAAGGCGTGCGTCGTGTCACCGGGCGCGCTGGCGGCCGTCGCGCGCGGCGGCGGTGCGGGCGTGGGCGTCGGCTCGCTGTTCGGGAGCACGCGACGGGGGCGCGTCGCGCCGGACTGCGCGGACGCAATCATGGTGAAGACGACAAACAGGAGACCGGCTACGGCGGCGGCGCGAAAGTGTCTGCGTTTCATGAGCGTTCCAATTATGCCTGCGAGTTGATTTGCCGTCGAGGAGAGTATGCGGACGGCGGCGCGCAGTTTCAAGTGTGCCGCGTGTCCGATGCGCGGCGCGGGCGGCAGGTTCGCCGCAAATAAGGGATGAGGGCGGAGAGATGAGGGATGAAAAGAACTGTCTCCTTGTCTCAGTGGATCGAATAACTGGCGACGTGCCAGTGCCCGTCCTGTTCCAACTTCAGAATTACGGTCTCGGCGGCGGCGGCGACTTTCGTGAACGAACTGGCGAAATCAACCGCGACGGTCGCGGCTTCGGGGTCTGCGTAATTGACGCTCTGGAATCGTCTGGTCTTGAGCTTGCCCACCTGGCGCAGCAAAGGCTGCAAGGCCGACTGCCACTGCTCCTGCGCGTATTTGGCTTTGAGTTCCGCCGACAACTCCGTCCAGCTTGCGGCGAAGCGGCCCGCGTCGATCAGTCGCAGCCAACTCTCCGCCGATTGTCGCAGCTTGAGTTGGTCGGCCGCCGTCAGTTCGCGGTCGGAGATTTCTTTAACGATGATCTGCGCGAAGTCGTCAACGGCGGTGGCGAGAAATTTGTTGACGCCCGGCGTCTCGTCCGAGTTGACCATGACGGCGACGGCGATCCTGTATGACGGGAAGTAGCGCATGTCGGACAGGTAGCCGGGGAACTCGCCGTCGTGGCCGTAACACTTCCCCCACTTGCTCTTGACGATCATCGCGCCCAGCCCGTAGTCCGCGCCCTCGCCCGTCGTCGTGCTGTGCAGCATCTCGGCCAGACTATCCTTTTGCAGCACGTCGCCGCCGTAGAGCGCCCACGCCCAGCGCGCCAGGTCTTCCGCCGTCGAGGCGAAGCCGCCGCCGGCCCACTCCCACTGCGGGTTGGCGATGAACTTACCGCCGACGATCACCGGCTTGTTCGCCAGATAGCCGTTGGCGACTTCGGGCAGCGTGCGGCTGTTCGCGGGGATCGTGCGGTCGAGTTTGAGCGGGCGCAGGATGCGCTCGGCGATCTCGTCGTAGAGCGTGCGGCCGGTGGCGCGCTCGACGATCAGGCCGATCAGAATGTAGTTCGTGTCGGCGTAGTTGTAGCCGCGCCCCGCCGGGAAGAGCGGCTTCTTGTCGAGCACGTAGGCGAGCAGTTCTTCGTACCTGATGTCGCGGGCCGAGTGTTTGAAGATCGCGTCGAGGAAGCCTTTCTGCTCGACGTGATTGCGAATCCCGCTCGAATGGTTGAGCAGCATCCGCAGGGTGATGTCCGGCGCGTTCGGCAGCCGCCCGAACCACTTTTCCTGGTCGAGCCAGCGCGCGATCTTCTCGTCCAGCTTCAGCCGGCCGTCCTGCACGAGCAGCAGCGTCACGGCGGCGACGAAGGTCTTGCCGATGCTGCCCGCCAGCATCCTGTCCGCCGGCCTGAGCGGCCGTTTAGTCTCCACGTCGGCCACGCCGGTCGAGACCGAACCGGCCCGCCCGTCCGGCAGCACAAACCCGACCGTCGCGCCCGGAAACTGCGCCGCCGCGCGCGCCTCGTCCAGCCTGCGCTGCGCCTGTTGCAGAATGCGCGCGAGGCGTTCGTCGTCGGCCGCCATTGTGCTGCCCGCGGCCGCGGGCTGTGCCTTTGCCGGCGCGACGGGCAAGCAAACAAATAACAGCGCGAGCAGTGTCAATCTGTAGTTGCGCGTCATGGTTTTGTTAGCGCGGACGAAAGGAAAGACGTGCCGGCGGCGGCAAGTGTTTCTAACGCAGATTGATGTGCGACACAGTCTCCGGTTTGGCTCAGTGCAAAACCGATCTTACCTGTGAGCTTTCACTAACCCCGAATGCGCGGATGAACCTGCCGCGCCGGTGTCAGGACAGTGTCAGGTATCACTGTGCAGGATTTCTTTTATCGGCGGGGGGCAGGCGCTTCTTCGGCGGCTTGACGGGCGGGATGTCCTCTGGCTGCGGCGCTAGGTTTGCCGGCTGGCTCTTGGGATCACTGCGCCGCCGCCCCGTTCCGGCAGAGACGACAGGCGGCGCTTCGTGCCGCTTTCGGGCACGGGGCCGGTGGTCACTGCTTGCCCTGACCCGGCGCACGCCGCGCCGGACAGTGCCGACCGCACGCGCGGGGCCGTCGGGGGGACGCACGTCTGCGTTGCCGTGCGCGCCGAGCATGGCGATAATGATTAAAATGCTTCCTATGCTGCCCATTGAATTCGCGCCCTGCGCGCGTGCGCGCGTCCGTGTCCGCGGCGCGTGGCAGACCTCCGACAAGGTTTCTGAAGTCCCGCGCGTCTCTCCCCGCGGGGCGGCGCACAAACATAACTCATGTGCGCCGGCTTGTATAGGAAAGCCCAGACCAGCGTTAGCGTCTAAGAGCTTCCCGCGCGGCGGCGCTTAGGACTTACCGGCAAGGAGTTGTTATGAGCGAGAGAGGGGACGGCGGCGGCACGCCTGACGCTGCCCGAGAGACGCTGACGCCCGAATCGGTGGACTATAGGATGGTCTGCCTGATGCGGCTGGTGCTGTCGCTCTCGGCGCTGGTCGTCATCTACATTGATCCGTCCGAGCCGGATCGCTTCGTCGCGGCGACCTACGCGGCGCTCGCCCTCTACCTCCTTTACAGCGCGGCGCTCTACTTCCTCCCCGCGCTGCGCGAGGCGTCGGCGTGGGAGGGGCGCGTCCCATGGGTTGATGTCGGCTGCTACCTGGTGCTCGTCTCCCTCAGCAGCGGCACGAGCAGCATCTTTTTCTTCTTCTTCTTCTTTGCGATTCTGGTGGCGTCCTTCCGCCGGGGCTTCAAGGCGGGGCTGAGCGTGGCGGTCGTCTCGGCGGTCTCGTTCACCCTCGTCGGCTACGTCACGGCCCAGCCCGGCTTCGAGTGGAACCGTTTTCTCCTGCGCCCCATCTACCTGCTCGTGCTCGGCTACATGATGGCTTACTGGGGCGGGAAAGAGATCAGGTTCAAGCGGCAACTGAACCTGCTCAGGGAAGTGACGGGGCTGGCGAACCCGCGCTTCGGCGTCGCGCACACGCTCGGCTCCGTCATGCGGCGGCTGCGCGCCTTCTACGACGCGGACGGCTGCCTGCTCGTCTGGTCGGAGACTCCGGCCGACGAACATTACCTGCTGACGAGCGGACGCGGAGACGACGGACAGCCCCCGCACGTCGAAAAGATTCCCACGCCGCTGGCACGCCTGCTGACATCGCTGCCCGAAAATCTGTCGGTCGTTTATAATGGCCGGCGAACCGCACGTTACTTTCAGGAGCATGGCTATTACGCTTCCGCCCCGGCGCAGGACGGGGGCGGGCGGGCCGAGGCCGCGGCGCTCGCCGCGCGGCTGGAGGCGGAGTCGTTCGTCTCCGTCCCGGCGCGCTTCCGGGGCGGCGTCGTGGGGCGGCTGTACGTGACGGGGCGGCGCGGGATTTTCGCCAAGCCGGACGTGGAGTTCCTACAGCAGATCGTCGAGCAGGTCGCGCCCGTCCTCGACAACATCCGTCTGCTAGAGCGGCTCGCGGCGAACGCCGCCGAGCAGGAGCGTCAGCGGCTCGCGCGCGACATCCACGACAGCGTCATCCAGCCCTACCTGGGGCTACAGTACAGGCTGGCCGCCATCAGGAATAAGCTCGCGGCGGGCGGCGCGGATGTGGCGGCGGACGTGGAGCGGCTGTTCCAGAGCACCGCCGAGGAGGTCAACGGCCTGCGCGGCTTCGTCCGCGGGCTGAAAGATTCGGACGAGCGCGGGGGCGACCTCGCGGCGGCCGTGCGGCGCTTCGCCGCGCAGTTCGGCAAGGACTACGACATCGAAGTGCAGGTCGAGTGCGCGGGCCGGCTGAAGGTCAACGACCGCCTCGCCGCCGAGGTGATCCGCTTCGTCCACGAGGGGCTGAGCAACGTCCGCAAGCACACACGCGCCACGCGCATCGCCCTCCGGTTGGAGTGCCGCGAGCAGGCGTGTGTGCTGCGCATCGAAAACAACCGCGCGGCGGGGGACGACGAAGCGCCCTTCACGCCCCGATCAATCGCCGAGCGGGCGCGCGAGTTGGGCGGGCGCGCGAGCGTCGAGCGCGTCGGCGAGGATCGGACGGTCGTGACGGTTGAGATTCCACTCTAGTTCCGGAGAGTGACATCTATGTTAGACCCGCAAGCTAGCCTTATCCGCGTCGTGCTGATAGACGACCACAAAATCATCCGCGACGGGCTGCGCGAGTTCATTGAGACCCGCCCCGGCATGGTGGTCGTCGGCGACGCGGGCGACCGCGCGGGCGCGCTCGCAGTGGCCGCGCGCGAGCAGCCGGACGTGGTCGTGCTCGACCTAGACCTCGGCGGGGTCAGCGGCCTCGACCTGCTGCCCGAAATTCTCGGCGCGGCCCCCGGCGCGAGCGTCATCATCCTCACGGGCTTACGCGACACGGAGAAGCGCGACCGCGCGATGGAACTCGGCGCGAAGGGCGTCGTGCTCAAAGAGAACGGCGTCGCCGAACTGATCAACGCCATCGAAAAAGTCCACCGCACGGGCGACTACTGGTTCGAGCCGGGCGCGGCCAAGCGGCTGATGGAGAGCAGGCGGCGCGGCGCGGCCGAAGCAGACCCGGAGGCCGCCAAGATCGCGGGGCTGACGCCGACCGAGCGCACGCTCATCACCTATCTGGGCAAGGGCTTCGACAACAGACAGATCGCTGGGCAGATGCACATGGCCGAGTCCACCGTGCGCAACAACCTGACGAGAATCTACGACAAGCTCGACATCAAAGGAGGCCGCCTGGCGCTCCTCGTCTATGCCTACCAGCACGGTCTGGTTAAACCCTCCGCCTAAAACCCCGCTCGGATTTCATCAGACGAACGACGCCCGCCGGTACAAATGTACCGCCTGCCCTGCCGCATTTAGAGAAATTTGTACTGCGAAAAAGAGACAAACGGTAGATGTGCGCGCGCGCGCCTCCCTGTATCCTGCGCGAGTTTTATTAGGAGGGAGAGCGTCCGATGAGTCAGCACGCGGAACAGTTCAACTTCGCCCCCGCCGCCGCCCCCGCGCGGGCGGCCGAGCCGCGCATCTACGGCCTTTTCCCCGCGCAGGTGCGCGGTGTGGACGCGGCCGGCGTGCCGTTTCACACGCAGACCTTGCTGGACAACTTCGGCGCGACGGAGTTCGACCTGCGGCTGACCCGGCGCGTCGCGGCCGGCGGACAACTCCTCGTCATCGCAGACATTCACGAGGCCGCGGTCGCGCTCCACGGCAAGGTCTTGCACGCCGAGCCGCAGGCGGACGGCGCTTACCGGCTCACGGTCGCCGTCACGCACCACCGCTTTCTGTGAGTAGTTCCGCCGCGGTCGTCTCACGGACGACCGCGGCGTTTGCATTGAAGTTTTTATCGCCAATCCGAACCTTCACCGAAAACCGAGTCACCGTTACGAAAGGAAACTTAGTCCCAGATGAGTAAAGCTCGCCCCGTCTCCGTTTACGCCCGCACGCTCGCCGCCAGGGCGCGTGCAACGAAAAGAAGCGTCCGCCTGACCGCCATCTTAGCCATCGTCGCGCTCGCGTCGGCCGCCGTCGCCTCGGTGCCGTCGTCCGCGAAATTAATTGACCATCTGATTAATAACGCCGCCCCGGCCGCCCTGGCCGCTCCGGCCAGCGTCTCCGCGCCTGACGCCGAACAGACGCCGACCATCAGCACGGACAAGAACGTCTATGAGCCGGGCGAAACCGTCACCATCAGGGGCGCAAACTGGACGCCGGGCGAGACGATCAACATCGTCATCAGCCCGAACTCGCACGAGGGCGAGACGGCCACGCTCCAGGCGACGGCCGACGAGAACGGCTCTTTTGTCGCCACGGCCAACTTGCCGGGTAGCGAGGAAGAGTCCGAGCGCAACGAGCGCGCCGGCAATGCCGGGGCGGCCCACGACATTGCCTATACGGCGGTCGCCACGGGCGCGTCTTCGGGCGCGTCGGCGCGCGCGCGGTTCAAGGCGGGCGCGCGGACTGAGCAGGAGGGCGACGACGACGCGGACTTGCCCGGCTTCATGATCGGCAAGATCAGCAAAGAGGACTACCTCGCGCGGCGCGCGGAGCACATCAACCGCCTGCGCGGCATCGAGCGCGGCCGGCCCTTCGATCCCGGCGCGCGCGGCCGTGCCGTCCGCCAGATGGAGCGGCAGGAAGGCAACTCCCAGAAGAAGTCCGCCGGGAGCGCCAACACCGCGTCCACCGCGTCCACGCAGAGCGCCGACTCCGGCGCGAGCGTGGTGGCGGCCTTCAGCGCGGCGGCGAACAACACGCCCGCCTGGACATCAATCGGCCCCGCGCCGCTCCCGAACGGGCAGACCTTCGGCGTGACGCAGCCCGTCAGCGGTCGCGTCAGCGCCATCGCCATCCACCCCACGAACCCGGACATCGCCTACGTCGGCACGGCGCAGGGCGGCGTCTATCGCACGCTCGACGGCGGCGCGTCCTGGACGGCCATCTTCGACAACGCACAGACGCTCGCGGTCGGCTCCATCGCCATCGCCCCGTCGCAGCCTTCGACCATCTACGTCGGCACGGGCGAGGGCAACTTTAGCTGCGACTCCTACTTCGGCGTCGGCGTCTATCGCATAGACAACGCCGACGGCGCAAGCCCCGCGCTCTCCGGCCCCTTCAACAAGGACGGCGCGAACGCTGACGTGCTGACGGGTCGCGCCATCTCGAAGGTGCTCGTCCATCCGACCAATCCCGACATCATCTTCATCGCCGCCAACTCCGGCGGCATCGGCGGTCTCGGCTGCGACGCCGGCACGGCCACCTCAAGCCGCGGTCTCTACCGCTCGACCAACGCCACCTCGGCGAACGCGACCTTCCAGAAGCTGACGACGAACACGGCCAACAGCGGCAACCGCAGCGTCTCCGACATCGAGTTCGAGCCGGGCAACCCCAACACGATGCTCGCCACGGTCGTCGGCTTCAGCACCGCGGGCGACGGCGGCGTCTACCGCACGACGAACGCGCTCGCCGCCAGCCCGGCCTTCACGCGGACGCTCGCGGCCGGCAGCACGACCGCCACCGCCCGCGTCGAGTTGGCCGTCAACAAGGTCGGCGCGGTCGTCACGGTGTTTGCCGCGACGAGCGACGCGAACGGCACGGTCTTTCGCTCGGTGGACGGCGGCGTGACCTGGTCGGCGGCGCTCGCGAACGCGACCGGGTTCTGCGGCACGCAGTGCACCTACGACATGCCCATCGCGGTCGATCCCGTCAACGCCAGCGTCCTCTACATCGGCGGCAACGCCGACGGCACGGCGACCGCCATCATCAAGAAGTCCACCAACGCCACCGCCGCGACCCCGACCTTCACGAAGGTGCAGACGGGCCTCCACGCCGACAGCCACGCCATCGAGATCGACCCGTCGAATAACAACACCGTCTGGTTCGGCAGCGACGGCGGCGTCTGGAAGTCGGCGAACGCGGCGGCGAGTTGGACGAGCCTTAACAACACCGGCTTCAACGCCACGCAGTTCCAGTCCATCGCCCTGCACCCGACCGACCCGAACTACACCATCGGCGGCACGCAGGACAACGGCACGGAGCGCGAGCGCCCCGACGGCACCTGGACGCGCACGGACTTCGGCGACGGCGGCTACGCCCTCATCGATCAGACCGCGACGAATACGACGACGGTGCGCCAGTATCACACCTACTTCAACCAGGTCGGCACGGGCGGCCTCGTCGGCTTCGCGACGACCACCAGCTCAACCGCCTTTGAGAACTGGGGCTTCCTCGGCTGCGGCGGCACGGCCAACGGGCTGAGCTGTAACGACACCGCGGTCAGCTTCTACGCGCCGATGGCGCTCGGGCCGGGCAACCCGAACACGCTCTACTTCGGCACAGACCGCCTCTACCGCTCGACCAACAGCGGCACGACCATGACCGTGGTCAGCCAGGGGCCGTTCGTCTCCGGCGTCGCCGTCAGCGCCATCGGCATCTCGCCGCAGAACGACGCGGTACGCATCGTCGGCCTCAAAAACGGCAAGGTCTATCGCACGGTGACGGGCGGCGCGGCGGCCGCGACGATGACCGACGTGACGGGCACGATCCCGGCCCGCTACGTCGCGCGCGCCGTCATTGACCCGAACAACCAGAACACGGCCTACGTCACGCTCTCGAACTACTTCGGCGCTGCGACCGCGCACATCTACAAGACGACGAACCTAGGCAGCGCGACCCCGACGTGGACGGGCATAGACGGCGGGCAGATTCCCGACGTGCCGGTTAACGCCTTCGTCGTCGATCCGGCCAACTCGAACACGCTCTACGCGGGCACGGACATCGGCGTCTATCGCTCGGCGGACGGCGGCGCGACGTGGGCCCCCTTCAGCAACGGCCTCCCGCGCGTCGCGGTCTTCGACATGGCGATCCAGGCCACGTCCCGCACGCTCCGCATCGCCACGCACGGGCGCGGCATGTGGGAGTTGTCCATCGCCGCCACGCCCGCCGTCCTCCAGGGCACGGTGACGGACGCCGGCACGCACGCCGGCATCGCCAACGCGACCGTTACGGCGGGCAGCAACTCGGCGACCACCGACGAGAACGGCTTCTACCAGTTTCCGTCCATCCCCGCCGCCACCTACGGCATGACGGTCTCGGCCATCGGCTACAACAACGCGACGGCCGCGGGCGTCGCGACGATGAACGGCGCGGTGACGACGAAGGACTTCGCGCTCAGCGCCGCGCCTTCCGCCGCCTGCCCGGCCGACACGAACCAGTCGGACTTCCAGTCCGGCATGGCGAGCAACGTGGACGTGACGACCTCGCCCGGCAACGTCACGCTCGCGCTGCCCGCGGCGGTCACCGAGGCGCAGACCTCGCTGGCCTTCTTCGTGGACTCGATCACGACGACCTCCTGGCAGGCGCAGACTTTCATTCCCAGCGCCTCGGGTCAGCTCAACCGGGCCGACTTCCAGGCCGCGGTGAGCAGCGCGGGCACGACGGGCACGGTGGTCGTCGAAATCCGCAACACGGTCTCCGGCGCGCCGGGCAACACCGTGCTCGCGACCACGAACCTGACGAGCATCAGCGGCACGACCAACGCCTGGTACACGGTGAACTTCACGACCCCGGCCAACGTCACCGCCGGCACGAGCTACGCCCTCGTCCTGCGCGCCGTCTCGGGCGGGCCTTACCGCGCGGTGCGCGCCAGCGGCAACGTCTACGCGAACGGCGCTTGGTATCAGTCCACCAACAGCGGCACGAGTTGGGCCGCGCCGACTTCGGCCGGCGCCACCCAAGACTTGGCCTTCACCGTCTACGTCCAGCCGCAGGTTTACGCCACGAGCGGCAATTTCGTCTCCGCGCCCAAGGACGCCAACCAGGCGGACGGCACGATGGCCGGGTGGAGCACGCTCTCCTGGAACGCGACCACGCCCGCGGGCACGGCCGTGAAATTCCAGGCGGCGGCGAGCAACAACGCGGGCGGGCTGTTCACCTTCGTCGGGCCTGACGGCACGGCCAACACCTTCTTCACGAACGGCGCGTCGCTCGCGCAGTTCAACGGCTTCCGCTACCTCAAGTACAAGGCGTACCTGAGCACCACTAACACCGCCGTGACGCCGATCCTGGCGGACGCGACGGTCTGCAACAGCAACACGCCACTGCCCGCGACGAGCCTGAACGTCGCGCCCGCGACCGGCTCTTACGGCGGGACGACGACGCTCACGGCGACGCTCACCTCCGGCGGTAGCCCGCTGGCGGGCAAGCCCGTCCTCTTCAAGCTCAACGGCAGCAACTTCCCCGGCAACACCGCGACGACCGACGCGGCGGGCGTGGCCACGATCCAGAACGTCAGCCTCGCGGGGCTGAACGCCGGCACTTACGCGGGCGCGGTCACGGCGAAGTTTGCCTCCGACGCGGCCTACGCCGGCACGAGCGGCATGAACAGCCTGACCGTCGCGCGGGTGACGCCCACGATCACCTGGGCAAACCCGGCCGCGATCACCTACGGCACGCCGCTCGGCGCGACGCAGCTCAACGCCACCGCCTCCGTGCCGGGCGGCTTCATCTACACGCCCGCGGCGGGGACGGTGCTGAACGCTGGCGACAACCAGACGCTCCACGCGGAGTTCAACCCCGCGGACGCGACCAACTACAACACGGCGCTCAAGGACGTTGCGATCAACGTCCTCAAGGCGCAGGCGACGATCTCGCTCGCCGACCTGAACCAGGACTACAGCGGCACGCCGAAGGCGGCGACCGCGACGACCACGCCGGCCGGTCTCTCCGGCGTCGTCATCAAGTACGATGGCTCGACCACGCCGCCCACGAACGCGGGCAGCTACGCGGTCGTCGCTTCGCTCACCAACGACAACTACCAGGCGGACGACGCGACCGCGACGCTCGTCATCAACAAGGTCGCGCCCGTCGTCACGGTCAACGGCAACACCTGCACCTACAGCGGCGCGGCCTGCGCAGCCAGCGGCGCGGCGCAGGGCGTTGACGGTACAGACCTCGGCGCGGTAACGCTCACCTACACGCCGGGCGGCTCGTCCGCGCCCGTCAACGCGGGCGACTACACCGTCGTCGCCTCGATTGGCGAGACGGCCAACCACACCGCCGGCAGCAGCGCGCCCGCGGCCGTCAAGGTGAACCAGGCCACGCCCACGATCAACTGGACGAACCCGGCGGCGATCACCTACGGCACGCCCCTCGGCGCGGCGCAATTCAACGCGACCGCGACGCGCGGCGCGGGCGGCCCCGTCGTTGACGGTGGCTTCGTCTATGCCCCCGCCGCCGGCACGATCCTCAACGTGGGCAACGGCCAGACGCTCCACGTGGACTTCACGCCCGCCGACGCGGCCAACTACACGACCGCGGCGAAGGACGTGAGCATCAACGTCGTCAAGGCGATGCTCACGATCAAGACCGCGGACGCGGCGAAGGTCTACGGCACGCCGAACCCGGCGTTCACGGTCAGCTACACCGGCTTCCTGAACGGCGACACCCCGGCCTCGCTCTCCGGCGCGCTGTCGTTCACGACCGCCGCGACGCAGACGAGCAACGCGGGCGTCTACCTGGTCACGCCGGGCGGGCTTACCTCCGCCAACTACGCCATCACCTTCGTCGCGGGCAACCTGACGATCAACAAGGCTCCGCTGACCGTGACGGCGGACAACAAGGTGAAGATACTCGGCGCGGCGAACCCCGCGTTCACCGCCAGCTACTCCGGCTTCGTCCTCGGGCAGAATCAGTCGGTGCTCGGCGGGACGCTCTCCTTCAGCACGCCGGCCACCGCCGCGAGCGGCGTCGGCCTCTACCCGGTCACGCCCGCAGGTCTGACCTCGCCCAACTACGCCATCACCTTCGTTGACGGCACGCTCGCCGTCACCTACGGCGTCTGTGTGCTGTACGATCAGGACAAGGCGGCGCAGAGCAACAGCACGATCCCGATCAAGCTGCAACTCTGCAACGCCAACTCCGCGGACGTGTCCGCGGCCTCCACCGTCGTCCAAGCGGTCGGCGTCATGCAGGTTTCGACGAGCGCCCCGGCGCAACTCGCCGACGCGGGCAACGCGAACCCTGACTTCAACTTCCGCTACACGGGGCCCGGTCTCGGCGGCGGGTACATCTTCAACCTGAGCACCAGGGGGTACGCGACCGGGACTTACCTCCTGAGCTTCGCGGTGACGGGCGACCCCGCCCCGCACACGGTGCAGTTCTCGGTCAGATAGGGCACGCGCCCCGTCTGCCCCGGACAAAAAAGCGGCGAGCCGCCGATTCGTCGGCGGCTCGCCGCTTTTAGTTTCAACCCCGATTAGAAGTTCAGCTTCAGCCCGAACTGGAAACAGTTTGGCTCAATTCAAAGGCGATCTCACCCTTGAGTTTTCACTAAATCAAAAGTTAATTTTATAGATACAAGCCAACGGCGCGCTTTCAAGCACCCGCCACACCGGAAACAAATTCATCCGGCGGCGCATCGGCTAACACATTACCCTCTCTTTTATCTCTTTTCAAGGATACTACCTCTTTTCCGCCACGGCGCTACCGGCCTATTTACAACTTTGCCAACTGAGCTTGCAGCGCGGGCCGCCGCTTGTACTGCTCTTTCAATTCCCGCAAATACTTTTGCCACTCGCTCGTTCGCCCCAACTTTGCGTAAGCGGCTTTGGCGCGCCGGAGCCAGTCGGCGGCAGCTGGATAAAGATTGCTTTTCGTCTGCACGATCAAATCTTCGGCCTGTTTGATGCTGGCGCGAACGACCCATTCCGGGCGGTGCGGGACGAGCGCCTCTGCCACCGTCTCCACTACTGTGTGGTAAGCGCCTTTTTGATCGGCGACTTTA
>Ga0081539_10000535_pt1 | contig 78890 bp, 70 predicted proteins | sample TabmetS4T2R2_FD_71023 | JGI IMG/M metagenome (GOLD analysis project Ga0081539, IMG submission 71023) | Tabebuia heterophylla rhizosphere microbial communities from the University of Puerto Rico - S4T2R2 | ecosystem: Host-associated > Plants > Roots > Rhizosphere ...
GAGGCCTTGGGCCTGACCCGCTTGCGCGGCACGATTCGCTATCCGGGGGTGGCGCATGCTACGACCTGAAGACCACCTGGTAAGCCGTGTGCGGGAAATCCGCACGCACGGTTTGAACGGGGGGTCTTGCTAACAGCCGGTCGCTGACTGGCACAAGTAGGATCTACCAATGAGTCGCGTTATGCGGGCTGTGATGCTGATGCTCGGTGTTCTCGCGGCCGCAGCGGCGCAGGCCAGCGCCCAGAGTGCCATCTCGTACCGGCTGTCGTTTCCCGAACGCGAGCACCGGGTCATGAACGTTGAAGTCACGTTTCCCGATCTTCCACCCGAGCCGCTGCGGCTCCACATCAGTCGTTCCTCGCCAGGGCGCTACGCGCTGCATGCATTCGCCAAGAATGTATTCGACGTCCGCATTACTGACACCGCAGGCCAGCCGCTCGCCTCGGTGCGACCAGCTCCGGACGAATGGGCCGTCGCGATGCATCCGAATGCCGTTCGCGTCACCTATCGCGTCTTCGGCGACAGCATCGACGGGACCTATCTGGCCGTCGATGCGACGCACGCGCACATCAATATGCCCGCGGCGATCATGTGGGCGAGCGGCCTGGAGCGTCGACCCAGCGTGATCCGGTTCGAGCCACCGCCTGGAGTCGGATGGCGCGTCGCGACGCAGTTGATGCCGGGCAACGATCCCCTGACGTTCACGGCGCCGAACCTCCAGTACTTGATGGACAGCCCGGCGGAAGTGAGCGCGTTCGTGCTTCGCACCTTCACCGTTCAGGACGACGCGCGGACGCCGGTGTTTCGAGTGGCGCTGCACCACACGGGCACCGACGCTGACGTGACGTCTTTTGTCCGCGACGTCGAGCGGATCGTTCGCGAGGAACGAAACGTGTTCGGCGAGTATCCGGCGTACGAAGGGAACACCTACACGTTCATCGCCGACTATCTGCCATGGTCCGGCGGCGACGGGATGGAGCATCGCAACAGCACGGTCGTCACCTCGTCATCGTCGATCCGCGATGACCGCAAGGGGCTGCTGCGAGCGATCGCTCACGAGTTCTTTCACTGCTGGAACATCGAGCGGATTCGACCGCGTTCGCTCGAGCCCTTCAAGTTCGACGAGGCGAACCTGTCGGGTGAATTGTGGCTGGGCGAGGGCTTCACGAACTACTACCACCGGCTGGCGTTGCAGCGGGCGGGTCTCACATCGGTGAAAGAGTTCGCCGACGAGATTGCCTCGACGATCAACACGGTTCTCACCAGCCCGGGCCGGCTCGTGCGCAGCGCCGAGGAAATGAGCCAGGGAGCGACGTTCGTCGATGGCGCTCGATGGGCAGATCCGACGAACGGCAACAACACGTACCTCTCGTATTACACGTGGGGCGAGGCGATTGCGCTCGGCCTCGATCTCACGCTGCGCGATCGCACGAACGGGCGCGTCACGCTCGACCACTTCATGCGCGAGATGTGGCAAACGTACGGCAAGCCGGGAGCACGTCTGATCGGCTATGTCGATCGGCCGTACACGATTGACGAGGCGAAGACGGTGCTCGCAACGGTGTCGGGCGATGCGATGTTCGCGCAGGACTTCTTCGCCCGCTACATCCAGGGACACGACGTCGTCGACTACGCTCCGCTGCTCGCGCGCGCGGGTCTCGTGATGCGTCCTGCGGCGGCAGGCCAGGCGTATGCGGGCAGGCTTCAACTGGAGGACGCTGCAAACGGCGCACGAATCGCAGGACTGGTGCCCGCCGGCTCGCCCGTCTATGCGGCAGGCCTCGACCGTGACGATGTGCTGACGTCGGTGGGTGGTCAGACGATTCGCGGAATCGCCGATCTGGCGAAAGCGCTCCAGTCGAGAAAGCCCGGCGACATGGTGCCGATCGTGTTCATCCGCCGCGGTGAGCGCGTGTCGGCCGTCCTGACACTCGCCGCCGATCCTTTCGCCGAGATCGTTCCGGCTGAACAGGCAAGTCAGCCGCTGACCGATGCGCAAAAACAGTTTCGCGACGCGTGGCTCAGCTCTCCCTCGCGGAATGTCTTTTGATACCGCGTAGTGTCCGCCTTTAGGCGGACAGGGGGGCCGGGTCATGACCAACGCGTTGATGGGTGCAGCCGTCGGAACCGTCGCCACCGTCCCGATGACCGTGTTCTGGGAAGTGATGCACCAGCGTCTGCCCGGCGAGCCGCCGCGGCCGCTGCCGCCGCGCGAGGTCGCCGAAGCGCTCGCCGTCAAGGCAGGCGTCAGCAGACACATGTCGGAAACGCAGATGCAGTGGCTCGCGCTCGCCGCGCACTTTGGTTACGGTGCGCTGACCGGAGCGATCTTCGGCGTGATCGCGCCGGACCGCCCGACTGCCGCGATTCGCGCCGGCATGTTGTTTGGTTTCGGCGTGTGGACCTCGAGTTATCTCGGATGGATGCCGGCGACCGGTATTCGGCATTCGCCGAAGTACGACGTCCCCACTCGCACGCGGTTGATCGTCGCGTCGCACATCGTGTGGGGAGCGACGGCCGGCCTGCTCATGAGCCTTGCGCGTCGTCGGTCGTGGTGAGCGGGGCGATCTGTCGAGGCGGGATCGCGCTCGCACTGGCCTGAGCGCCGCGAATCGAACAACCCACCGCGCTGGCTGGGCGCGGTGGGCTGTCACGTCACCGTCGGATCCGGGCGGCGCCGTTTCCTTTGGCGCTCTTCTTTGCCCGCGCCGATTTCGACGCGCGCTTCGATTTTCGATCGGCGGTCGATTGAATCTTCGTCGCGCCGGAGACCGCGGCACTCACACCGGCGGCACGCGCGCGGTTTTTCGTTTTGGTTCCGGTCCCCTCGGCATTCCTGCGTCGTCCGCCGTGTCCATTTCCCCGTACGTCGACTCCATCAGCGCCATCGTCCATGGAACCAGCGAAGCGCTTGGCTGCGCCATCGAGCTGTCGCTGAAGCGATCCGATCATCCGGCCGAGAGTTTCGGCCGAACGAATCACCACTGATTCGTCGACCGCCTCACGCCGACGCGCGGGAAGCAGTTTTCGTTGCCTGGCCATTCCACGGTCCTCCATGGGCCGGTTGCCCTCGCGTCGAGATGAGCAACGGATGCGCCAACCGGCTGTGTGGGGCGATGTACGGCGAAGCGTGCCGGCAATGGGGTCGTTGCGGCCCGTGATTTGCCTGTAATCAGCTTTCCTCTTTGAGATCGATACCGAAACGCTCGGCCATTCGGTAGAGCGTTCGCCGATCGATCCCGAGTGCTTCGGCCGCGCGCGAACGGTTGCCACCAACCGCGCCCAGCACGTGCACCACGCAAGTAGGGAATCGTAGGGCCGCCTCGAGGCGGTCCGAGCCTTCCTCCGTACTCGTAGGGGCTGCCTTCAGGCGGCCTGGCGAAAGCCCTGGGGAAGCGGGCGATACAATGCCGGACGCGTGGATCGCGTCCGGTACACCCTCCGTTTTCCAGATCCCCAGACCCACTACGTCGACGTCACTGTAGTCGTACCGACGCTCGGTCGCAGCGACATCGAGCTGATGATGCCGGTGTGGACGCCGGGGTCCTATCTGGTGCGCGAGTTCTCGCGCCATGTCGAGCGCGTGCAGGCGGCAGGTCCCGACGGCCGCGCGCTCGACCTTACCAAGACGCGGAAGAATCGGTGGGCAATCGAAATCGCAAAACCCAAATCCCAAAGCCCAAATCCGAATGAACATTCGCTCGATGCTTCGGCCATCACAGTTAGTTATCGGGTCTACGGTCGCGAGATGTCGGTCCGCACCAATTGGATCGAACGCGACTTTGCGTTGCTGAACGGCGCGCCGACGTTCATGACCGTGCCCGAGCTGATGTCGGCCCCGCACGAAGTCGTGATCGAGCCTGCATCTGGGTGGATGCAATCACGAACCGCGCTCCCAGCGGCGAGCGAGCGCCCGCATCATTTCGTCGCCTCCAACTACGACCAGCTGGTGGACTCTCCGATTCTGCTCGGCAATCCCGCCGTGTACGAGTTCGCGATCGACGGCACGCCGCACTTGCTGGTGAACGAGGGCGAGGCCGGCGTCTTCGACGGTGCGCGCGCGGTGGTCGACGTCGAGCGCATCGTTGTCGAGCACAGGCGCATGTGGGGATTCCTTCCCTACGATCGCTATCTGTTTCTCAACGTGATCACCGAGGCGGGTGGGGGTCTGGAGCACGCCGAGTCGACGGTGCTCATGACCACTCGCTGGACGACGCGAACCCGCAAGGCGTATCTGGCCTGGCTTGGCCTGGTCAGCCACGAGTTCTTTCACGTCTGGAACATCAAGCGGTTCAGACCAGCGGAACTCGGTCCGTTCGATTACGAGCGCGAAGTGCACACGCGCAGCTTGTGGGTGGCCGAGGGGATCACCGAGTACTACGCCGACCTCGCGCTGCACCGCGCCGGGCTCATGACACGCGACGAGTATCTCGAAGCGCTTTCATCCAAGATCGACGGTGTCCAGACGATCCCCGGACGGAACGTCCAGTCGCTGTCGCTTGGCTCGTTCGACGCGTGGATCAAGCACTATCGCCCGGACGAGAACTCGGTGAACGCGGCCGTCAGCTACTACACGAAGGGCGCGGTCGTCGCATTTCTCCTCGATGCGCGCATCAGATCCGCGACTGGCGGCGCCGTGAGCCTCGACGATGTGCTGCGTGCGGCGTATGAGCCGTACTCGGGCGAAAGAGGCTTCACGTCGGACGAGATTCAGCGGGCGATCGAACGAACAGCCGGAACGTCGCTGCGCGAGTTCTGGCGTGACGCGATCGACGGTACCAGCGAACTGGACTATGCGCCGGCACTCGACGTCTTCGGGCTGCGCTTCAAGCCGGCCGTCCCGCCCCGTGCCGGTGGCGCGGACCTTGTCAGGTCCGCCGAAGACAAGCCATGGCTCGGCATCGCCACGCGCAACGACGCCGGGAGGCTCGTTATCACGCAGGTTCGCCGCGACGGTCCGTCACACGCGGCGGGACTGAACGTCGACGACGAGATCGTCGCGATCGACCGGTTTCGCGTGCGGGCGGATCGTTTCGACGAACGCCTGCAGCAATACCGCCCCGGCGATACGGTCTCGATCCTCGTCGCCCGTCGCGAGCGTCTGCTCACGATCGATCTGACGCTCGCGGCTGAACCGCCACGCGAGTGGCGACTCGAGGTCTTGCCCGAGCTGTCTCGCGCGCAGGCCGATCACCTCGCGGCGTGGCTGCAACCGGCTGTTCTCCCTCGAACGTAGGGTCCGCTCCTCACATCGAACGTAGGGTCCGCTCCTCACATCGAACGTAGGGTCCGCTTCTCACACATCGAACGTAGGGTCCGCCTTCAGGCGGACCTGCACCGCAGCCTCGCGTACCTGCACTGCTATACTGCGAACAATGAGGTTCGACCCGGAGTACGTGTCGCACGTTCTCACCGAGAACTTCGAGGACGCCAAGACACTCTTCCTCGGCCCTCTGCTCGCCATTCACTACGCACACCTCGTGATGCTGACCGAGTGCGGCATCATCCGGCGCGAAGACGCGCGCACGCTGCGCACGGCGCTCGACTCGATCTCGATGAACGAGATCCGTCGCACCCCCTACGACGGCACCTGCGAAGACCTGTTCTTCTTCGTCGAACGCCTGCTCGTCGACGCGTGTGGCGAGGACGTCGCCGGTCGCCTGCACACGGCGCGCAGCCGCAACGACATCGACATGACGATGTACCGCATGCGGCAGCGGGAATGGATCGTGTCGTTGCTGCAGGGATCGCTGGAGCTGCGATCCGCGCTGATCGATGTGGCGTCACGGCATCGGGAGACGGTCTTTGCCGCGCACACGCATACGCAGCCGGCGCAGCCGACGACCATCGCGCATTACCTGCTCGCGGTGATCGAGCAGCTCGCACGAGATGCTGGCCGGCTTCAGGCGGCGTACGTGTCGACCAATCGGAATCCGCTCGGATCGTGCGCGATCACGGGAACCGGCTTTCCGATCGATCGTGACCTGACGAGCGACCTGCTCGGATTCGACGGCCCGACCGGCAACACCTACGGCAGCATCGCAACCGCCGACTACATGCTCGAAAGCGTGTCGGCCGCGGCAGTGCTGCTCGCGGGCCTGGGGCGCGTCGTCCAGGATCTGCTCCTGTGGTGCACGATGGAGTTCGACTATCTGCGGCTGGCGGACGGCTTCGTGCAGACGAGCAGCATCATGCCGCAGAAGCGGAACCCGGTGGCGCTGGAGCACGCGCGTGCGATCGCCAGCAAGGCGCTGGGTCAGGCGTCGGGGATCATGCTCAGCGTCCACAACACCCCCTTCGGCGACATCGTCGACACGGAGGACGATCTGCAGCCGCTCGTGGCGTCGATGTTTCACGATGCCATGCGTGCTGTCACGCTCGTTGCTGCGGCCATGCGCGACGCGGAGTTCAATGTCGCCAGACTCGAGGCGCGCGCCGGTGAAGGCGGGACGACACTCACCGAGCTGGCCGATCACCTCGTGCGCGAGCACGGGCTGCCGTTCAGAACCGCTCATCGAATCGCCGCACGTGTGCTCGAAGCGAGACGAAAGGATCCGCAGGCGGCGCTCAGTACCACCGTCGCGCGGGTGTCGGGCGATCTGCTGGGTACGCCGTTGCAGTATTCGGATGCGCAGATCGCCGAGATCCTGAGTCCGCGACATTTTGTCGCTGTCCGCCGGACGCTTGGTGGCCCGGCCCCTGAAGAAACCGGCCGCGCGATCGAGGACGCGACGCGCATGCTCGAATTGCATCGAGCGTGGCTGGCAGGGACGCGCCAGGTGCTGCGTGACGCCGACACCCGACGCCGCCAGCGTTGCGAGGCGCTGTGAATCACGCCGGCCGCAGTTATCTGCGCGTTCTCGTCCTCTGGGTCGTCGTGCTGACCCTGCTCTACGCCTTTCAGCAATACTTCAGCTGATGCACGCGATCGATTGGGCGATCATCGCCATCTACCTGGTGTGGCTCGTCTCCGACGGACTGCGTCTGACCAAGCGCAGTCACGAGCTCGAAGGGTTCTTCCTCGGCGGCCGGAATCTGCCGTGGTGGGTGGCGGGATTGTCAGTGATGGCGACGCAGTTGAGCGCCATCACCATGATCGGCACCACGGGTCAAGGCTTCAACGACGGGATGCGCTTCCTGCAGTTCTACTTTGCGCTTCCGCTGGCGATGGTCGTGCTGTCGATGACGCTCGTCCCGTTCTTCCACACCGCCCGTGTGTTCACGGCGTACGAGTACCTCGAGAAGCGCTTCGACGCGAAGACGCGCGCGTTCACGAGCCTGCTGTTTCTCCTCTCGCGCAGCATGTCACTCGGCGTCGTGCTGTCGGCGCCGGCCGTGGTGATGTCCGTCGTGATTGGACTGAGCGTCACACAGACCGTGCTGCTCACGGCGGTGCCGACAATCCTCTACACGATGTTCGGCGGTGTGCAGGCGGTCGCGTGGACCGACGTGAAGCAGATGGTGCTGATCGTCACGGGCCTGGTCTCAGCGGTGGTCGTGCTGATTCTCGGTCTGCCCACTGACGTCAGCCTGCCTGATGCGCTGCGGATCGCGGGATCGACCGGCCGCCTGCAGGTATTCGATTTCCGATTCGACATCACGCAGCAGTACACGTTCTGGTCGGGCACCATCGCGGCGTTCTTCCTGTTCTGCTCGTACTTCGGTACTGATCAGAGTCAGGTGCAGCGCTACTTGACGACGCGGTCGGTCGCGGAGGCGCGGGAGTCGCTGATGGTGAGCGCCTACTGGAAGATCCCGCTGCAGTCGCTCGTGCTGCTCGTGGGCGTGCTGCTGTTCGTCTTCTATACGTTCTCCCCGCGACCGCTGCTGTTCGACGCTCGCCAGGAGAAGTCGATGCGCGAAGGACCGCGTGCAGCGGACTTCGCCGCGCTGGAACGCCGTTTCGAGGAGGCCACGGCATCGCGCGCGGCGGCCGCGGCGGTGATGTCGAGAGCCCGCGCATCGGGCGATGCTGCGCAACTCGCGGTCGCCGGTGACCAGTTCAAGATGCGCGACGCCGCGACCCGCACGATTCGTGGCGAAGCCGTGAATCTGGTCAAGGAGGTCACCGGCGAGGCCAACTACAACGACGTCAATTTCGTGTTCCCGACGTTCATCACCACGCACATGCCCACCGGGTTGGTCGGGCTGCTGATCGCGGCAATTTTCGCTGCGGCGATGTCGGCGACGGCAGGGGAATTGTCGGCGCTGTCGACAGCGTCGGTCATCGACTGGTATCGCCGCTTCATCCGCTCGGAAGCATCCGACCGTCACTTCCTGCTGGTGTCACGGATCGCGACCGTGTTCTGGGGTCTGCTGGCGTGCGTGGTTGCCGTGTTCGCGGCGCAGCTCGGGTCGCTCATCGAGGTGGTGAATCGCTTCGGCTCGTATTTCTACGGGTCGATCCTCGGTGTCTTCATCCTGGCCATCGGCTTTCCGCGCGCGACCTCGAACGGCGCCTTCGTTGGGCTGCTCGCGGGCATGAGCTCCGTCGCGGCGCTGATCGCCTTCACGAAGGTCGCCTTCCTCTGGCACAACCTGATCGCCGCCGTCACCGTCGTCGTGATCGGGATGATCGTGAGCGCGATCGACCCGTTCGCGAAACCACGGACGACATGATGCAGGAACTCGATAACGTTATGCGGCGCGGACCTTTACGGTCCGCGAGCTGACATGCTCTTCGGCCGCGCCCTCATCATCGTCATCGCGATCGTCTTCGTCGCCTGGCTGGTCGGCGGCCTGCTACGCGGTCGCACGCGCCGACGGTAGCTCCTTATCGCCCGGGCGGCGTATAAGTCGGCGACTTTTTCACGGCGGCGTCGACGTCTTCGGGGGTCAGCAGGACTGTAGTCTTGCAGGTAACGGCGCCGCTTGCGCCAATCGTGATCGAGGCTGCGGCCATCGATGCGGCATCGGGAAAATCGACGATTACGATGGCATCGTTCGCGCCGAACGCGTAGTACATCGCTTCCAGGTTCCCACCGGCACTCTGAACAACGGCTTGTGCCGCCGCGCGCCGTTTGGTTCCGCCATCCTTGAGCAATCCCTTCGCACCTTCGGCCGTGTACGACACTTCGAGCAGGTATTTCGGCATGAGCTTCTCCTTCGCGCGGAAGCGCGGCGGACGAGAGTACTCCAGGCCAGTCGCCGATAAAAGACGCGTCTGCAGATGAACAACGCGCTGCTGTGATACCGTATCACCGGAAGCGCCGCTGATCATCACCGCCGTCCGCGCGTAGATCGCCTTCTCTTTTTCACTCCACATATCAACGACGGAGTCGTGTGTCCGCATGTCGGACGCCGTGAATGGAGATCTACCGTGAATGTACATACGAACTGGTGGGAGAGCTTTTTCGAGGGCGTGGCGGTGACGATGTGGCTCCATGCGCTGCCGGTTGAGCACACGCAGCGTGAAGCCGAACGTCTCGAGCGCCTCCTCGCCGTATCACCCGGGGCCGAGATCCTCGACGTACCGTGCGGCGCGGGCCGCCTGTCGCTGCCGCTGGCCGAGCGCGGCTATCGTCTGACCGGCGTCGACTGGTCACCGGAGTGCCTCGGTCACGCGCGCTCGCGCGATTCGTCGCACCAGGTCACCTGGGAGCGACGAGAGATGCGCGACCTGCCCTGGTCCGGACGATTCGATGGCGCCTTCTGCGTCGGCAACAGCTTCGGCTACCTTGACGACGAAGGAAACGCGGCCTTCCTGCGTGCAGTGAGGGAGGCGCTCACGCCCGGAGGACGGTTCGTTCTGGAGACTCCGATGGTGCTCGAGAATCTTCTGAACCGTGTGCAGCCGCAACCCTGGTGGAAGGCGGGCGACGTGTATTTGCTCGCCGAGAATCAATACAACGCGGACACGGCACGCCTGGACATCGAGTACACGTTCGTGGCGAACGGCCGCGTCGAGGTGCGACGCGGGTCGCACCGCGCCTATACGTATCGGGAGCTCGTTGACCTGTTGACGGCAGCCGGATTCGCGGTGGAGGTCGCCGAGCCATGGACCCGCGAGGCGCACTCGGTGACGTTCATCGCAACGCGATGAAGGTAGCTATTTTGCGTCCTGAGCGCGAGCGCCATTGAGGATGTTGCGCATCGCGTAGTTGCCCTCGTGGCACGCGTATTCGTAGATCGGCTGGTCGCTCTTCTTCATCGGCACCGCCACCGACCACGGTCGGGTCCACGTCTGCGGATCGTAGACGGTGAACTCGTACAGCAACGTGTCGGCGTCGACGCGGGTGAAGCGCTCGGTGAGGCGCAGGTTCGCACTGGAGCCACGGAAGCTGGTTTCGCGGAGAAAGTTCGTGGTGTCGATCACGAGCGTCCCGGCCTGCCAGTGGCCGCGTGAGTCGCCGGAGTAATGACGGAGGCCGGACGGCAGATGCGGACGCCCGTCGAGCGGAATCACTCGTGCGTCGTGCACCATCTCGGCGACGAGCGTGACGTAGCCTGGTGCCTGCGTAATCTGCACGTGATTGTTGTAGGCCCCCGGCGTCATCGGCGGTCCGGCATTGAAGCCGAGGATGCACCGATCGGCCAGCGACCGCATCTGCGGCGAGTCGGCGCGCACGAGTCCGAGTTGCTCGTCGCGCGCGATCGCCGCATCGGCATCCTGCTTCCGCCTGGCTTCAGGCGTGAGCGGCGGGATGCGACCGTCGGGCGGATCGACGATCAGCGAGGTGCGCTTCGAGCCGACGATCCGGCTGCCGCGCTCGTACCAGAATTCGTTGTAGGGAATCACGCTTCCCGGCAGATACTGACCGCCGCCCTTCTTCGGATCGATCAGGTCGCGATTCTGCCGCAGGTTCTCCTCGCGCTCGAAGCGCGCTGCTTCGGCATCGGTGAACGTCGGCTTGTCGCCGAGATCAGCCGGCCGCTCGAGTGGCGTGATGGTGCTGAAGTCCCACACACCCTCGATATCGATCTGGCCATCCGGAGTACGTGTCGGTGCCCAGCTGCGCGTCTGGGCGACGGCCACAATGCCACACGCGACAACCAGCATCCCGGCCAACAACAGTGATCGCATGGCGCGCTCCTTCGTGGGCGAATTCTAGAACAAGTGGAAAAGTAGAGAAGTGGAGAAGTGGAAAAGTAGGTTGAAAGTCGAAAGTGGAAAGTGAAAGGGGAAAGTGACGTGGATGACGCCATTGATAGCGTGATATCATCCGCGTGTGGAGTGCGCTGATGGCTCAGTTCGTGGTGAGAAACCTCGAGGATGACGTGGCGGCGCGGCTGAAGCGGCGTGCGAAGCGCCACGGGCGAAGCATGGAGGACGAGGTCCGCCACATTCTGCGCAACGCGGCGAAGGAAGAAAGTCGACCCGTTCGCAAACTGGGCTCCCGCATCGCCGCGCGCTTCGAGCAGCTTGGACTGCACGGCGACCTCCCCGAGCTTCGGGGGACTCCGGCGCGCGCAGCCGATTTCGAAGAGTGACGATTCTCGATACCAACGTGCTCTCGGCACTCATGCGTCCGGCGCCCGATGCGCCGGTTGTGGCATGGCTGGATCAGCAACCAGCGGAATCGGTCTGGATCACGAGTATCACGCTCTTCGAAGCGCGATTTGGGTTGAATCTGTTGCCACAGGGTAAGCGCCGACGCGCCCTCGAAGCGGCGTTCGCCCGGATGCTCGATGAGGATCTCGAGAACCGTGTGCTCGATTTCGACGCGGCCGCCGCCGCAAGCGCCGCAGCGCTCGCTGCGGAACGGCAGAAGGCCGGTCGACCCGCAGACATGCGAGACACGCAGATCGCCGGAATAGCGCTCGCGCGACGCGCGACGATCGCAACCCGCAACGTTCAGCATTTTGCAGATCTGACCGTCGCAGTCGTGAACCCGTGGACCGACTAGAAGTGGTACGCATCTTCGTGACGGGCGGGACGTTCGACAAGACGTACGATGAAATCCACGGGCGCCTTGCGTTTGGCGATACGCATTTGCCGGAGATGCTGCGGCTCGGCCGCTCGCGGGTCGAGGTGTCGATTCGCACGCTCATGATGATCGACAGCCTCGACATGACTGACGCCGATCGCGAGTTGATCGTCCGTAACTGCGTCCAATGCGCCGAATCGCTGATCGTGATCACTCACGGGACCGACACGATGGTGGAAACCGCAGCCGCCCTCGCGCGCGGCGTGAGCGGGAAGACGATCGTGCTGACTGGCGCGATGATCCCGTACGCGTTCGGCAGCTCCGATGGGTTGTTCAATCTGGGAAGCGCACTCTCGTTCGTACAAACGCTGCCCGCCGGCGTCTACATCGCCATGAACGGGCAGCATTTCGCGTGGGATCGCGTGAGGAAGAACCGTCAGACGGGAGTGTTCGAGTCGATCTGAAGAGGGCCGCCTGAAGGCGGCCCCTACGACCGTGGGGTGTGCGAAGCCGCAGCAACGTGAGGGCTTCATGAACGTGGGGGCCGCCTTCAGGCGGCCCTTGTTTCAGGTCACCGTCACCCCACCACAACTCGACCCTGCACCCGCAGTGCAGCCGAAGCAGTGCTGACCGACAACGATGCGACGCGTCGAGAGCGTGGAGAGATCGGCATCGAAGATCGTCTGCGGAGCGTCGGATGCCGTCGTCAGATCGATCATCTGATTGAAGTCGCAGTCGGAGAGACGTCCATCCCAACCGACCGACAGCGTGTACCGACACATCAGGCCGTCGACCGCGGCGGGATTGAACGCGGTGACCAGACGATCCATGTACGGCTGCAGATTCCCGGAGTCGATGAGGAACTCCAAGTACCGACTGATCGGCATGTTCGTGATCGTGTAGAGCCGATTGAAGACGATGCCGTAGCGGCGAGCGAGCTCGCGTTTCCAGTCGGCCTCCAGGGCGTGCTGCGGACCAGGCAGAAAGGCGCCGACGGGATTCGTGACGAGATTCAGGATCAGGCCGGACCCCTCGACGCCGTAGCCGAGCGCGTTGAAGTGACCGAGCGCCGCGATCGAGTCCTCGAAGACGCCGGCGCCGCGCTGTGCATCCGTCTGTCTCGCGGCAAACGAGGGGAGCGATGCAATGACCTCCACGCGGTGCTCCGCAAGGAACTCTGGGAGATCCGCATAATTCGGCAGACGCGTGATCGTCAGGTTGCACCGGTCCATCACGTGACGCCCCGCGGCCCGTGCGCGAACGACGATTTCGCGGAACCGCGGATGCAGCTCCGGCGCACCACCGGTGATGTCCACCGTCGGAATCTCGCTCTCTTCCAGGAACCGCAACGCCGCCTCGATCACCTCGTCCCGCATGACCTCGGTGCGATCGGGACCGGCGTCGACGTGACAGTGCCGGCACGCCTGGTTGCAACGCTTGCCGACGTTCAGCTGCAGGACTGAAATTCCGTTTGCCCGAAGGGGAAGGTGCCCCGCGGTCTCCAGACACTCATCGAACGTGTGCCGCAGGGGCAATGCCTGCAGTGTCGCTCGCTGCGTGACGCTGTCAGCAAGCGGGCTGCGGGTATTGAGGAGCGTGGGGAACCCCATGACGGTCCAATGCAAAATTCAAAATTCAAAATTCAAACACGACACCGTGGTGAAGGATCTGGATGAAGGACGAGCGGCATCCACCTCGAGTGTCCAACCGGGCTGTGTTTGTATTTTTCAATTTGCATTTTGAATTACATGCTCAATTTATCCACGTGGTTGCGCATCTGCACGCCGTGCACCAGCGACGAGCCGCCGCGAATGGCGGCCGCCACGTGCACGGCTTCGGTCATCTGCTCGGGCGTCGCGCCCTTCTCGAGCGACGTCGTCGAGTAGGCGTCGATGCAATACGGACACTGCACGGTGTGAGCGACGGCGAGCGCGATCAGCGCCTTCTCACGCTCGCTGAGCGCGCCCTCCTTGAACACGGCCGCATACCACTCCGAGAATTTCTGCCACAGCTCCGGCGCCTCCTTGCCGATGTCACCAAAGCGCGCGAGGTCCTTCGGGTGGTAATAGGTGTCCATCACTGAAGCTCCCGCTGACCGAACACGTCGTCGACCGACACCACATGCATTGGCGCCAGGTTGAGCGCGCGGATCTTCGGCTCGATCGACTTGCGATCGCCAATCACGACGATCGCGAACTTCTTCGGCTGGATGTAGGTGGCGGCCGCCTTCTGCACGGCGTCCGCCGTCACGGCCTGGATGTTCGCGACGTAGCGCGTGAAGTAGTCGTCCGGCAGCTTGTAGACGACCATCTCCTCGAGATGCGACGACAGATCGTCGATCGCCTCGAACTCGCCGGGGAAACTGAGCGCCACATAGTTCTTCGCTTTGTCGAGTTCGTCCGCCGGAATCGGCTTCAGCATGCCGTTCAACTCGTTGAAGAATTCCTGCAGCGATTCTGCCGTCTTGTCGGCCTGCACGCCGGCTGTCGCGAAGAACGGGCCGGCCGACAGGCGCATGTCGAACCGCGAGCCGGCGCCGTATGCGTATCCGTGTTCCTCGCGCAGGTTCTGATTCAGGCGGGAGGTGAACGAGCCGCCGAGGATCGTGTTGAGGACCTGCAGCGGGAAGTAATCGGGCGTCGCGCGCGGCACCCCAACCCAGCCGACCCTGATTTGCGACTGCGGCGCTTCGGGCTTGTCGACGATATAGAGCTGTCCCTGCGTGAGTTGCCGCGCCTGCGGGACGGGAACCGGCCTCGTCGCAGCCGTTCCAGACCATGTGCCGAACAGCTTTTCCAGCTGCGGCAGGACGGCGTCGGGCTTGATGTCGCCGACGACAATCAAGGTGGAGTTCGCCGGTTGATACATCTCCGCGTGGAACTGTTTGAGATCGCTCGCGGTGAACGCCTTCAATGTCGTGTCGCTGCCCATCGCGGGCGTGCCGTAGCGATGCATCGGCCCGTAGACGACTCGCGCGAAAGCGATCGGGACGACCTGCGCCGGATCGTCCTTGGCCTGAAGCAGCGCGGTAATCCGTTCCTGTCGAAGACGATCCAGGTCCGCTTGTGGGAACGTGGGCCGCAACGCAACGTCGGCCATGATCGGCAGCGCGTCCTGCAGCCTCGCGACCGGGACGTTCATGCGGACTGCCGCCGCATCGAACGAGCTGGTCGTCGCCAGCTCCGCGCCAAGGAACTCGATTGCGTCGGCGATCTGAAGGGAGGAGCGCGATCCGGCGCCCTCGTCGAGCATCGCGGCCGTCAAGCTGGCGAGCCCATACTTGCCCGCGGGATCGTTGCTGCTGCCGGCCTGCACCACGAGGTTGACCTGCACCAGCGGCACTTCGTGCGATTCGACGATCCAGACCGGCAGTCGATTCGCCAGCATCCGCTTCTGGATCGGCGGCAGGTTCAGCGGCGGGGGGGCGCCGAGCTGCGGTGGGTGGCTGCGATCGGGCGCGTTCTGCGCGCCGACGGTCGCGACCGCCGCAATGATAAAGGCCAGCGAGGCTCGAGCCATTTGCCGATGCGCCAGCCGGACGTTTGGAAGTTGGGAGTTGGCTCGGGCGAAGCGCGTTGGAAGTTGACAACGTATCCAGCGTAAGACCGGGGGAATCATTTTTTGCCCTCCGGAAGCACGACGAGCTCGACGCGTCGATCGGGCGGCAGCCAGCTGATGATGGCCGCCTGCACATCGGACGGCGACAACGACGTGTATCGCGCGAGATCCTCGGCGAAGTAATCCGGGCCGCCTCCGGCCACGAAGTACGAGTTCAACTGATCCGCCTTGCCCCCGAACCCGCCGACCCGCTCCATGCGCCGATAGAACGACGCCTCCATCTGATTGATCGCCCGCTGCACCTCGCGGGCATCAGGAGGCTCGCGTCGCAGGCGCGCGAGCTCTTCATCGATCGCTTTCTGCAACTCGTCGACGGTGTGCCCCGGTCGCGCGGTCGCGATGATCTGGAACGAGCTGCCGAGCGCGCCAGACGCCTGCACCGCGTTGACGTCCTGCGCGATCTGCGTGTCGTAGACGAGCCGTTTGTACAGTCGTGAGTTCTTCCCGCCGCTCATCACAGACGAGGCCATGTCGAGCGCCGCGTCTCCTGGTGCGTACACGCGCGGCGTGAGCCAGGCGAGATACAAGCGCGGAAGCTGGACGCGATCGGTGAGCGTCTGCTTCTTCACTTCCGAGAGGATCGCGGCCGGCGGCGCGATCGGTTCGACCGGCTTGCCGCCGGGAATATCCGAGAACCACTTCTCGACCAGCTTTTCCGTGGCGTCCAGGTCGATATCTCCGGCGATCGACAGGCTCGCATTGTTCGGAGCGTAGTACTTCTTGAAGAACTCGACGACGTCCTCGTGGCTGGCGGCGGTGAGGTCTTCCATGTAGCCGATCGTCGGCCAGTTGTACGGGTGGTTGACGGGCCACAGCATCTTGTCGAGCTCGATCGACGCCGGCCCGTACGGGCGATTCTCGACACTCTGCCGCCGTTCGTTCTTGACGACATCGCGCTGGCCGTTGACGCGCTCGGGTGACATTGTGTCCAGCAGATATCCCATGCGGTCCGACTCGAGGAACAGCGCGAGCTCGAGCGCATTCTTCGGCACGTCGATCGTGTAATTCGTGCGGTCGTTGGTCGTCGACCCGTTGTTGTTGCCGCCGGCGGCTTCGAGCAACGTGTCGAACTCGCCTTCCTTCACGTGCTTGGACCCTTCGAACATCAGATGCTCGAACAGGTGCGCGAATCCCGTGCGTCCGGGTTTCTCGTTGGCGGAGCCGACGTGATACCAGACGTTCACACCCACAACGGGCACGCTCGTGTCGCGGTGAAGAATCACCGTCAGCCCGTTGGCGAGCCGAAACAGACGATAGGGAACCTCGAGCGGTGGTGACTGCGCGGCGAGCGGCATTGCAAGCAGCACGAGCGCGATCGGGATGACGAATCGGCGGGTCATGCACTCTCCATCAGATGGGCCGGCACAGCTGCCCTGACCCATTGTGCTCCGCGAGGCACCCGCCTTGCACCTTGACTGTGACGGATTACATCTGCGCTGTGACGGGGCGGAAAACATGAAACACGAACACATGAGCCGGATGGAACGCTTCGAGCGGCTCTCCTATTTGCGCGACTTCACCGTCGCCCGCGATCAGGTCGACCCACGCGGCTGGAAGGTCCTCAATGTCGAAGGGCACGTTGTCGGTGAGGTGAAAGAGCTCATCGTCGATACCGATCGGATGCGGGCTGCGTATCTCGACGTCGAGCTCGATAGGAAAGCCTTCGAACTGCGCGATCCGCATGTCCTGGTGCCGATGTCGCGTGCACGACGCGATGGCGATCATCGGCGGCTGATCGTGGAAGGGCTGACGCGGGAGCGGATCGCGGACCTGCGTGCCGCGCGCGAGACACACATGCGCGAGTTCTGGAGCCGCTGGTGGGATGAGGATCGCGCCAGTGTTTCCGACCGCGACTGGTCGCCACACATCGCGCGAACGGTTGCCCGCGAGGATCTGCAGCACGCGCTCGAAACCGTGCGACCGGGTGAGACCGTCAGGATTCCTGTCGTGACGGAAGAGATCGTCGTCGAGCGCCGGGTGTATTCGGAAGACGCGCCCGTCGCAATCGAGACGAAAGGTAGCTAGGTAGCTGGATTGCTGGGTAGATAGGTAGGTCAGTCATGGACGAAGTCCGCATCATCAGAAGACGCACGCACGTGTGGCCGGTGGTCGTTGCCGCCGTCATCCTCGCGCTCGTTATTGCATTCGTGCTGCTGATGAACAACGGGACGAGCAACGACATCGGGTGGAACGGAGTCGTCGAGTGGCAGGCAGCAGCCGCTCAGGGAGGCGAGTATGGGATTGCGTGACAAGTACAGCCATGCCGTGCAGACGGCGAAGACCCTTCATATGCAGGGTTCGGCGGAAGAACGAGACGGAAAGTTGCACTTCAACGGTACCGTGAACTCAGACGACGAGAAGAACCAGATCTGGAATGCGATCAAGACGATTCCGGACTGGCAGAAGGATGTCGTGGCGGACATCAAGGTCAACGCGGCTGCGCAGAAACCGGCGGCGCCGCGCACGCAGGATGAGAATCCGCGGACGTATACCGTGCAGGCGGGGGATACATTGAGTGCCATCGCCAAAAAGTATTACGGGAACGCGAACGACTACATGGAGATCTTCAACGCGAATCGCGATCAGCTCAGCGACCCCAACAAGATCAATCCCGGACAGGTCCTGAAAATCCCCCAGCACGCCCACAAGTAAGCAGGTTGCTGGGTTGCTGGGCAGATAGGCAGCTGGGTGCGGCAATCGCGATGTAGTCACCCAGCTACTTAGTCGCCTGGCTACCCAGCGACCTACGGCGTGAGCCGGTTCCGTTCCCTCCTGCGCATTACGGGGCAGGAGGGAAACGGTGAACCGTTTATCTGCAGCGCGACGACTGCGGTGCTGATCGCGCTTTCTCCTGCTTCGTCTGCGATGGCCCAGCAGGCGATTTCACTCGTGCCGGCCAATGCCCCGCGGTGGGAGGTTGCCGCGGTTGCGGGCTGGTTCGGCCGCGCGCAAACGCGGTCGACCGGCGGGTTTCTCGACGACATCTGGCTCGACGCCGGTTCTGTCGCCGCGTCGGCCGGTTACCGTTGGGCGCCACATCTGAAGCTGACCGGTGAGGTCGGGACCTCGTCGCCGGCGTGGCGAGCGGCGTCGGCGGATTCTTTGGAGCGATGCTGATTCTCTTCGCGCTCGTTGGGGACTAACTCGCTTCGTCCGGACCACGGAGATTGCAACACGGAGGTCACGGAGGGGATATCTGTGGTTCTCTGTGTTCTCCGTGCGGATCCGTCTGTGGTTGGTGTGCTCGTCTCACCCCGCTATCGCCGTTGATCGACTCAGTGAATCGAGGACCTGGTTCAGCGTCGCGCTTGGGCGCATGGCCTTCTCTGCGAGCGCGGGGTCCGGATGGTAATAGCCGCCGATGGTGGCGACCGGCTTGCCCTGCACGCCGGTCAGCTCCGCGAGGATCGTCTTCTCGTTCTGTTCGAGCTCACGGGCGACGGGAGCGAACGTGGCCTGCAGGTCGCGGTCGCTCGATTGATCGGCGAGCGCCCGGGCCCAGTACATGGCGAGATAGAAGTGACTGCCGCGATTGTCGATCTCGCCAACCTTGCGCTGGGGCGATTTGTCGTTTTCCAGGATGAGGCCGTTGGCGCGATCGAGCGCTTTCGCCAGGACGCCTGCTTTCGGATTACCGGTCCTCGTGCCGAAGTCTTCGATCGACACGGCCAGCGCGAGGAACTCGCCGAGCGAATCCCAGCGCAGATAGTTCTCCTGCATGAACTGCTGCACGTGCTTCGGCGCTGACCCTCCGGCGCCTGTCTCATAGAGTCCACCGCCGGCGAGCAAGGGCACGATCGACAGCATCTTCGCGCTCGTGCCGAGCTCGAGGATGGGGAAGAGGTCCGTCAGGTAATCGCGGAGCACGTTGCCGGTGACCGAAATCGTGTCGAGGCCGGCCCGCACGCGCTTCAGCGTCTCGTGCATCGCCTCGATCGGCGACAGGATGCGGATGTCGAGTCCCGTGGTGTCGTGCTCGGCGAGGTACGCCAGCGCCTTGGCGATCACCTGGCTGTCGTACGCGCGCCTCGGATCCAGCCAGAAAAACGCGGCATGTCCGGTCGCGCGCGCGCGCGTCACCGCCAGCTTCACCCAGTCCTTGATCGGGAGCTCCCTGGTCCGGCACATGCGCCAGACGTCGCCGGCTGCCACCGCGTGCTCGAAGATGGCGTTGCCGTTCCCGTCGACGACACGCACGGTGCCGTCGCTCGGGATCTCGAACGTCTTGTCGTGAGAACCGTATTCCTCGGCGGCCTGCGCCATCAATCCGACGTTGGAAACAGTACCCATCGTCCGCACGTCGAAGGCGCCGTTGGTCCGGCAGTCGTCGATCGCTGCCTGATAGATCCCCGCATAAGTGCGATCGGGAATCATCGCCTTGGTGTCGTGGAGCGTCCCGTCAGGTCCCCACATCTGGCCGGACGCGCGAATCATCGCCGGCATCGACGCATCGATGATGACGTCGCTCGGCACGTGGAGATTGGTAATGCCACGGCTCGAGTCGACCATCGCCAGCGGTGGCCGCGTCGCATACACGGCCTGGATGTCCGCTTCGATCGCGCGACGCTGTTCCTCGGGAAGGTTCGTGATCTTGGCGTAGACGTCGCCGATGCCGTTGTCGGCATCGATGCCGAGCGAGTCGAACAGCGTGGCGTGTTTGTCGAACACGTCCTTGTAGTACGCGCGCACCGCGTGCCCGAAGAGAATCGGATCGGACACCTTCATCATCGTCGCCTTGAGATGCAGTGACAGCAGCAGCCCGCTCGCCTTCGCCTCGTCTATCGCCTTGTCGTAGAACTCGCGCAGCCCCCTGCAACGCATGACGGTCGCGGCGATCACATCCCCGGCAGCAACGGTCACAGACGGCTTGAGAACCGTTGTCTTTCCTTGCTGATCGGTCAGCTCGATACGAAGGGTGCCGCTCTGCCCGACGACGGAGGATTGCTCGCTGCCGTAGAAGTCGTCCCCCTGCATGTGCGCGACGTGCGTCTTCGAATCGCCGCTCCATGCGCCCATCGAATGCGGATGCTTCCGCGCGTACTCCTTGACCGGGGCCGCGACGCGACGATCGGAGTTGCCTTCGCGCAGCACGGGATTGACGGCGCTGCCGAGCACCTTTGCGTACTTCGCCTTGATCGCCTTCTCCTCGTCCGACTGCGGGTCCTCGGGATAGTCCGGAACCGGGAACCCCTGCTGCTGAAGCTCGCGGATGGCGGCCTGCAGCTGCGGCACCGACGCGCTGATGTTCGGCAGCTTGATGATGTTGGCTGCGGCCGTCTTGGCCAGCTCACCCAGTTCGGCGAGGTCGTCCGGCGTGCGGCGATCGGGCGGCAGGTGATCCGGAAAGTTTGCGAGGATGCGTCCGGCGAGCGAGATGTCGCGGCTCTCGACGGTGATGTCCGCCGCGCGCGTGAACGCCTGCACGATGGGCAGCAGCGAGTAGGTGGCCAGAGCCGGCGCTTCGTCGGTGCGCGTGTAGATGATCGAAGGCATTCCGACAGTCTAACAATTTGTGAATCGTGAATTGTGAAACGTCATTTTCGATTGTGGGGCTTGGGATTTGGGTTTTGGGATTTGACATTTGGTCCGAGGTAACATCGGCTCTCCGCATGCCCGACTCGCCGACTCCGCTCGTCGCCGTCATCATGGGATCGTCGTCCGACTGGGAGACGATGAAGCACGCGGTCGACATGCTGGAGCGTTTCGGCATCGCGCACGAGCGGCACATCGTATCGGCCCATCGCACGCCGGTATGGATGGCCGAGTTCGCCTCGTCGGCGGAATCACGCGGCGTCGAAGTGATCATCGCCGGCGCCGGCGGCGCGGCGCATCTGCCAGGAATGGTCGCGGCCCATTCGTTGCTGCCGGTGCTCGGTGTTCCAGTGCAGAGTGCGGCGCTCCAGGGGCTCGATTCGCTGCTGTCGATCGTGCAGATGCCTGGCGGCGTTCCGGTTGCGACGCTGGCGATCGGCAAGGCGGGCGCTGTCAATGCGGGACTCCTCGCCGTCTCGATCCTCTCCAACTCGCGACCGGAACTGCGCGAACGGCTTCGTCGATTCCGTCAGGAGCAGACAGACAAGGTCCGCGAGGAACGTCTGCCGTGACGCGGCCTGCGCGCGTGATTGCCCCTGGCTCGGCGCTCGGCGTGCTGGGGAGCGGACAGCTCGGACGGATGTTCACGATCGCCGCCCGTCGCATGGGCTATCGCGTCCACACGTTCTCGCCGGACGAAGATACACCGACCGGACAGGTCGCCGACGTCGAAGTGACCGCGTCGTACGGCGATCTCGAGGAGCTGCGCGCCTTTGCGGCGCACGTCGACGTGGTCACCTTCGAGTTCGAGAACGTGCCGATCGAAGCGATTGATGCGGTCGAAGCCGTCACGCCGGTGCGTCCGTCGGCCGTCGCGCTGCATACGGCGCAACAGCGCGCGCGCGAGAAGACCTTTCTCGCCGATCACGGATTTCCGACCGTGCCCTTCGCGCGTGCGTTGACCCTCGATGAGCTGTGGGACGCCGTCGCGCGGATCGGTACTCCCGCCGTCGTGAAGACGGCGGCGTTCGGCTACGACGGCAAGGGCCAGCACGTTGTCACCACTCCCGCCGATGTCGAGCACATCTGGACCGCGATCGGCCATCAGGAGGCCGTGGTCGAGCGCCTGATCTCGCTGCAGGCCGAGGTATCCGTCGTTGCCGCGCGCGGTGTCGACGGATCGATGTCCGAATATCCGGTGTTCGAGAATCGCCATCGTCATCACATTCTCGATGTGACGACCTGCCCGGCGGAGATCCCGGCGCCGATGGCGGAGCGCGCACGCGAGATCACGCGCGCGATTCTCGAAGGACTGCAATACATCGGGGTGCTCTGCGTCGAGTTCTTTCTGAGCACCGATGGCGAGCTCCTCGTGAACGAGCTCGCACCGAGGCCGCACAACTCGGGGCACCTGACGTTCGACGCGACGGTCACGAGTCAGTTCGAACAGCAGGTGCGCGCAATCTGCGGGCTGCCACTCGGGTCGACAGAGCTGCTTCGCCCGGCCGCGATGGCGAATCTGCTCGGCGATTTGTGGGAGGACGGCGAGCCGAACTGGGGCGCCGCCTGCCGCTTCCCGGATGTGAAGCTGCACGTCTATGGCAAGTCGGAACCACGTCCCGGCCGCAAGATGGGCCACCTCACCGCGTTCGGCGCGACCGTTCGCGAAGCACAAGATCGCGTCATCGCCGCGCGGGACGCACTGCTGATCTGAGCGCTCCGCGCGTTCGACAGCGCGGGACCGTATGTCGCTCCGAAAAACCGACTTGATCCGTGCACCTCAGCGTCCGCCGCCGACCAACCCGGTATGACCAGGCACTTGCTACGGTTTTTCTCCGGACATACAGTCCCGCGCTGCCTCCCCGCGCCTACCGCGCACCCGTTGGCTCCACGACACTAGAATTGCGACGCGGTGTCCAGCTCCTACTCCTTCGACGAGTTCGAGATCGATCCGGTCGCGCGGCGGGTGACGCGTGGCGGCGACGTCGTGCGGCTGCCGGAGCGGCACTTCGACGTGCTGCTCGCGCTGGTGTCGCGCGCCGGCAGCGTGGTGTCGAAGGACGCGTTGATCGAGGTCGGGTGGCGCGATGTGGCGGTCACCGACAACAGTCTCGAACAGGCGATTTCGCTCGTGCGCCGCGCGCTCGGGCCAGCGCCGAACGGGGAGCCCTACATCGCCACTGTCCCGCGTCAGGGATATCGATTCACGGCCACGGTCACCCGCACGACACGACAGGAATCAGACGAACATCTCGACGATCTGCTCGCTCCGCATCGAGCCTGGCTCGAAGGGCGCGCTGCGCTGGAAACGCTCAGCGGCGATCGCTGCGGCGACGCGATGCAGGCATTCGAGCGGGCGCTGCGCGCGGATCCCGACTCCGCCGCGGCACACGTCGGACTTGCGAATGCGTGCGCCTTTCTTTTCGAAGCGTCACGGGCGGACATCAATCCCGATCGCGCGGCGTTGACGCGTGCGCTCGAGCATGCCCGTCTTGCCTGTCGGCTTGCACCCGACTGGGGCGAACCCTGGGCAACGCTTGGGTTCGCTCTCAATAGAGCCGGTCAGACACAGGACGGTCTGGCCGCAGTACGACGTGCCACCGCGCTCGAACCGGACAACTGGCGCCATCATCTTCGAGAAGCATTCGTGAGCTGGGGTGAAGAACGTCTGCGTGCCGCAGATCGAACGCTGCGCCTCATGCCGGGTCTCGGGCTGGCGCACATGCTTGCCGTCACGGTTCACGTGGCGCGGCAATCGTTCGAGCGTGCCGAACGCGACGTCGAGGCCGGCGCCGCGGCACAGGACGCTCATCGTGAGAATCGCTTCGCGCCGGTCGGCCTTCACTGGCTGGACGGGCTGCTGCGATTGCGGCGTGGCGACGAAACAGGTGCGCGGGCCTCACTCGATCGCGAGTTGTCGTTCGAGACGTCCGGCCATCTCTACGCCCGCGAGTGCTGCGCACACGTCAGATTCGCCATCGGCGCGATCGCGTGGCGTCACGGCGACGTTCACGGGGCGATAACGGCGTTCGCCGAGGCGTTGACCCGTGTGCCGGGTCACGCGCCATCGCTTGCCGCGACCGCTGCGCTGACGAGGGATGCTCCCACGCACGCACAATTCGAAGAGAGGATGACAGCGCTTCGCGCGGGCGGTGCGCATGTGGACGCCTCCCACGCCGCCGCGATCCGCGCGGCTCTCAGCCGACCTCCCGTCGCGCAGGCAGCCGCGGTCCTTCGCGCCTTCGAAGACGCGTCCGCGAGCGCGGCAGGTTGGACGCTTCCGCTCGATCCCGTTCTGCGACCCGACGCCCAGGATGAGACGTGGCGGCCCGTGCTGGCTGCGTTGCGTCAACGCGCCGCCTGAGGCATTCAGCATTTTTCAGCTTGACCGTCAGGACACGCCGCGTACGCGAACGCTAACGTTGTCAGCGTCCTGGAGGTTGGTCAATGAAACGCTTGCTCACGTTCACGCTCCAAGCCCTCTTCACAATCGGTCTCGCATCACCCGCATTCCCCCAGACGTATGTGCCGCCACCCGTGCGACTGGTCGGCCTGGCGGGGCCGCGGTTTGGAGTCACGGTTCTCGATCAAGGTGTCCTCGATCGCCTCGAGGAACGCGCGGTCACGGTTCGACGACCGGTCATCAGCCAGTTCGGATGGCAGCTCGAGAAGCAGTTCTTCTCCGCGAGCAGCGGCCTGACCGCACTCAACGAGTGGGTCTTGCTCATGGGCGGGCTCGAGCAGGGCCTGGCGCTGCCGAGCGCGACGTGGATGGTCGGCGTCCGCACGAGCAAGGGGACGGAGTTCGGCATCGGCCCGAATCTGACCCCGGCTGGACTCGCACTCGCGCTTGCGGCAGGCATCACGTATCGCGCCGGTCCGATGAACGTCCCGATCAATCTCGCCGTCGTGCCGTCGGCGGCCGGTGTTCGCGTGACGGTGCTCACGGGTTTCACCATGCGCCGGCCCTAGCATTGGAGAGCGTCGTCGGAAAACTGAATCGCCTGAGTCAAAAGCTGCCATACTCTGACCGTCGGGCGGTCGGAACCGCGCGCCAAACGCGCAGTGATGCGCGGCGTTCCCTTTGCACGGATGCGACGCATGGGTCGGGTAGGACCGGTCGTGATTGCCGTCGTGCTCGCCGGATGGCTGGCACATCCTGCTGCAGATTCGTCCGCGGTCGGCTCGGTGCTGGAGCGCTTTCTCATGCGCGCCGACGAACCCGTGACGCAGTTCCGCGCCACCCGTCATCTCGAAGCGCAGAACGATCGCTTCAACAAGGAAGCCACGATGGACGTGGTCACCGAGTTGCTGCCCGATGGCCGCTTCACCTACAACATCCTGAAGGAGACTGGGTCCGAGACGATCCGCAAACGAGTCATGCGCGGGCTGCTCGAGACCGAAGCAGAGCAGGCCGCGGCGAAGGACCCCTCACGCTTCGCCGTCATTCCCGCCAACTACACCGTGGTCGGCGGCGAAATGACCGACGATGGAACGGTGAAGCTGCTGGCGAAGCCGCGTCGCAAGGAAGTCGGTATGGTCGACGGAGCCGTCTTCGTCACCAGCACCGACGCCGACATCGTGCGCGTCGAGGGGCGCATGGTGAAAACACCGTCGTTCTGGACCACGCGCGTCGATGTCGTGAAGCGGTACGCGCGTATTGCCGGTGTCCGCGTGCCGATCCGGCTCGACACGACCGCGCGGCTGCGGTTCGCCGGCATGTCGACGATGTCGATGACCTACGAATACGAGATGGTCAACGGCAAAATGGTGGCTTCGCAGTAATTCAAATTCAAAAGTCAAAATTCAAACTAGTAAACCCCCTGGTTCGATATCAACGGTGGGGTTTTGTAGTTTGCATTTTGCATATTGCATTTTGAATTGTTACGGCTCCAGCGTCAGCGTATGTTCGGTCTTCCCGGGCAGAAACGGCGTCGCTTCCCCTCGCACCCACGCGTCGTGTGAGTTGCTGTAGAACGGCGACAGAGGATGGCCGCTCTGACCCGTTGGCATGTGCATGACGCCGGTGTCCTCGTGACCGGGGGAGACGATCATCCGTTCCGACGGCGCGTTGATTCGCCAATGCATATTCGGGGTGTAGAGATCGCCCGGTAGCGGCGTCGCCGGCATGTCGAGCCATCGTCCGAGCAGCGGCACGCCTCCCGAGAGTGGATGCCGGTAGAGTGTCTGATTGAACTCGGACCAGACGCGTTCCTTCAATGGTCCCGGATGTTCCGCCCGCAACTGCGTGATCACCGTGTCGACCGCATCGAGCAGTAGATCGTTCCAGCTCGCGAACTGCGGATCGAGCAGATGCAACGGCTGTTCGTTCACGAGCGTCCAGATCGGTCCGTCGCGCCGACGCACTTCCTTGTAGTCGAACGTCGGGTCGGCTTCGTAGCACTCCGACAGCAGGAACGCGATCACACGGTCGGAGACCTCTTCGCGAAACATGCGCGTGAGGCGATAGGCCGCTGAATCCGGCGCCGCGACGCCTGACCACTCCGAATCGACGACGTCGCGAAACTCGGCGCGGTCGGGATGATTGGCCAGCGCGCTCGGCGTCAGCGTGCGAAGCAACAGATCCTGCCAGCGGGCGAGGAACACGGCGTGTGCGTCGAGCTGGATGTCGAGGAGATCGCGGAGGCCGAAGCGATCGCGGGCCAGTAATCGATCGCGAATAATGCGAGCCCGCGAGCCGATCTCGTAGCTGCCGTCTCCGAGCTTGGCGAGCATGTCTCCGCCGACCACACGCGCATTCGCCGTCCACAACCGCCCGCGATCGGGATTGACGATGCGCGGGTACTCGGCGGGCGACAACCAGCCGTCCCATCCGCGCACGCCGTCGGACCACGACGTGGGAAGCTGGCCGTCCATGCCCACTCGACGGGGAACGGCGCCGAAGATCGTCCAGCCGATGCGGCCGCTGCGATCGGCGACGACCATGTTCTGGCCGGGGACGCCGAGGCCGTTGACCGCATCGAACGCATCTTCGATCGTGGACGCCGATTCGAGTGGCGCGACGGTTGACGCAAGCCGCTCGGCGGAATGCGCGACCCACCGTAGCGCTCGTGGTCGACCGTGGTAGTCGGGATCGATGACCGGTCCCCAGATCGTCCACTGCGCGTCGAAGTGCACGTCGCGTCCGCCTGCGATGCGGATGACTTCGTCATGATGCTCGAACGTTCGCCATCCGTCCGGCGTGCGGTACTGATCCGGACTCGCTGGGTCGATATCGAGCAGGACGATGTCGGTCCAGTCGGCGTAGGTGTTGGTGAAGCCCCATGCGATGTGCGTGTTGCTGCCGGTGACCAGCGCGGGAACGCCCGGGAGCGTGACGCCGACGAGCCGATGTTCCGTCCTGTCATTCCACTCCAGCATTGCGCGATACCAGGTGTTCGGGACGCGAACCGCGAGGTGCATGTCGTTGGCGACGAGCGCCGCGCCATCGTTCGTCAGCGAACCCGCAACCGCGAAGCTGTTGCTTCCGATGGCTCCTTCGCTGTCAACTCCCAACTCCCAACTCGACGGCGTGAACCAACTCCCAAAGGCAAGCAAGACGTTTGGAAGTTGGGAATTGGGAGTTGGGAGTTGACGAACTTCCTCCGGCTTTGGCGGAGGAAGTGAGATCGAGGGCTTGCCCCGGCGACGATGGCGCAGGTCGTAGACCTCCGGACCGGGAATCGCCGGTATCGTGAATGCGCTGCCGTCCACTGGAGAGTCCCACTCCGTCCCGCGCGGGGCGAGGAAGTCGACCACCGTTCCAGGCAGCACGTCGTGCATCGTCGCGAGCGTGGCTTCGTATGAGCCATCGGCGTCCTGCAGCGTGATGAACATCGACAGCACGACGAGGAGCGAATCTTCAGGCAACCAGTCACGCGGCGTCTGCCTGAGCATCAGGTACTCGAACGGGGACGCGCCGAGCGCGTGCAGGCCGCTGTTCACACCCGCGGTGTAGCCGTCGAGAATCGCGCGGTCGCGCGGTTGCAGCAACGCGACGGCACGCCGCGCCTCCTCGCGAAAGCGATGAATCCGGATCCCGCGATCGATCATCAGCGCACGGGCGCCGACCAGGTCCGACAGTTCGCCGGCCGCCCGGCGGCGTGCGAGATCCATCTGGAAGAAGCGATCCTGCGCGTGAAGGAAGCCGGTGGCTCGCGCCACGTCTTCGCGCGTGATGCCGCGGATGGTCGGAATGCCGAGCGCGTCGCGTGTGACCATGACCGGTGCTGTCAGGCCGCGCAGTTCGAGGCGTCCGTCCAGTTGCGGCAGGCTCGCCCGCAGCCGGGAGCTGGCCCAGAAACCTCCACCCGCTCCCAATACGACGATCAGCCCGACCGCAATCGGAATGGCGCGGACAACCCGGCGGATAATGACGCTGGCGTTCCTGGTTCCAAGTTCCCGGTTCCGGGTTCCCGTGGTTCCGGGTTCCGGGTTCCGTGTTCCAGCGGTTCCGGGTTCGAGGTTCCGGGTTCTGGTTCCGGCATTCGGTTCGGTCACGGTGCAGTTCCTTCATACTCCCATGAACCGTGGAACGGCGATTGGAAGGACAACCTGCAGAACCCGGAAGCCGGAACCCGGAACCTGGAACCTGGAACCTGGAACCTGGAACCGGGAACCGGGAACCTGGAACGTGGAACCCGTGAACCGTGAACCGTGAACCGCAGGAACGCGGAACGCTGAACCATTGGAACCGGGAACCCGGAACCAGGAACCTGGAACGTGAGCATCCCGTACCGCTCAGAGTTAACCGCATTCTTCGACGAGTTCGTCGAGACGCACCGCGGTACGCGGCTGGGGAAGATGTTCGGGCTGCCGGCGCTCTACGCAGGTCGTCGTCTGTTCGCCTGCCTGATTGAGGCCGGCCTGATCGTACGGCTGCCCCCCGAGATTGCGCGGCGTGAGATTCGCAACGGCGCGAAGCCGTTCTCGGGCCCTTCGACTCGCTCCTCAGCGGCTCGGTCAGGGCACGGCCGAGCGAGCCGCTCGTGGCTGATGTATCGCCCGAGATCGGTTGTCGCGGCGCGGCGGCTGGTGCCCGTTCTCGAGGTCGCGGCGCGAGAGGTGGCACGTCGACAGGTGGAGGAGATGACCGGCGTGTCATTCCGCCGCAAGTAATGCAAAATGCAAAATGAAAAATGCAAACAATTCGTGTCGCGTTGCGAACGGGTGAACGACGCGGCGCAGTGCACCCAGTCGATGCAAACCATGCTGTGTTTGCATTTTGAATTTTGCATTTTGAATTGAATGAAGACTCGCTACGACGTCTCTCCCTGGGTCCACCAATTCCCTGATTCACGACGACCGGCTCACCCGCGACTGCGGGGCGATCACGCTGCGGGTCTCGTCGTGATCGGGGGTGGCTTGACCGGTTGTGCCGTCGCGTATGCCTGCGCGGTTGCCGGCCTTCGCCCGATCGTGCTCGAGGCCGATCGCCTGGCCACGGGGAGCAGCGGTCGAAGTGCGGGACTGCTGCTGCCGGAACCGGGCCCGTCCTTTCGCGACGTGGCTGCGGCACACGGACTGCGCGCCACACGCAAGATGTTCGAGGCGTGGCGTCGCGCCTCGCTCGACGCGGCGGCGCTGATACGGCGTCTCGGCATCAAAGCGGGCCTCGAGTCGCACCACAGCGTCGCGGTCGCGATCGGCGCAGACGAGAAGCGGCTGCGGCGCGAGTTCGACGCGCGCGCCGAGGCCTCGCTCGATGCGCGCTGGCTCAACGCACGGCAGGTACGACCGCTGGCACATGTTGACACCAGCGCGCTTCGGCTCGAGGACGCGTTTTCCTTCGACCCTTATCGCGTCGCGCTGGGTCTGGCGACAGCCGCATCGAAACGTGGCGCAACGTTCTACGAACACACGGCGGTCACGAAAGCGCGGTGGACGCGGAAGCATGCGCAGCTCGTGCTGAACGGCGCCACAATCCGCGCCGACAGGGTGATCGTCGCGACCGGCACCGCCACACCGGAATACAAGCCGCTGCGTCGACATTTGAAACGACGTCACCGCTATTTCGTCCTGACGGAACCGGTCCTCGCGCCTGTTCGCCGACAGATCTTCGGGCCACAGATCACGCTGCGCGACAGCGCCAGTCCACACCACCGGGTGCGATGGGCGCCGGACCATCGGTTGCTCGTTGCCGGGGCCGATCAGGACGAGATTCCGGAGCGGTTGCGGGAGAAGACGCTGGTCCAACGGACCGGGCAGCTGATGTACGAGCTGCTCACCATGTATCCGGTGATCTCGGGCCTCATGCCCGAGTATGGATGGGATCTGACATACGGCCAGACGGCGGACGGTGTCATGTACATCGGAGCGCATCGCAACTACCCGCACCATCTGTTCGCACTCGGCGGTGGACCCGATTCGGTGACCGGGTCGTTTCTCGCCGCGCGGATTCTCGCGCGCGCGGTGGCCGACGCGTCGACCAAAGACGATGACGTGTTCGGGTGGATGCGGTGAGCGACAACGGTGAGTCGGCCTCGGTCACGCCGGTCGACCTGCTTGCGATCGGCCCACATCCGGACGACATCGAAATAGGCATCGGCGGTACGGTCGCGAAGCATGCCGCGCTCGGACTTCGCGTTGGCCTCTGCGATCTCACCGCAGGCGAGATGGGGAGCAACGGCACCGTGGAGGAGCGCCTCGCCGAAGCTGAGGCCGCTCGCGTCGTCCTCGGCGCCACGTGGCGAGTCAATCTCCGTCTGCCGGATCGTGCGCTTGGTTCCTCGCCGGATCATGCGATCTGCATCGCGTCGCTGGTGCGAGCCGCGCGTCCGCGCGTGATCGCGATCCCACACTGGTCGGATCGCCATCCGGATCATGTTGCGGCCAGTCACCTGCTGACCGATGCGATCTTCAGCGCCGGTCTGCGCCGCTTTGTGGCCAAGGGTGACGCGTGGAAACCGGAGTGGGTCTGCTATTACTTCATCAACGACTCGTCGCCGCCGTCATTCGTCGTCGACGTCAGCGCCCACTACGACACCAAGCGTCGGGCTCTCGCCTGTCACACCAGCCAGTTTCGACCGAGTGCGCCGAACGCCGTGTCCACCCGGTTGACCTCGTCTCGCTTCACGCAACTGATTGAGAGTCGCGATGCGCAGTTCGGGGCATCGTGCGACGTCGAATTCGCCGAAGGATTCGTGGTCAAGCAACTGCTGCTGCGACCTCACGTGCTACGCGACTGGGCTATGTCGTGAATATCGGCATCGTCTGTTACGCGTCGGTTGGCGGCAGTGGCATCGTCGCGACCGAGCTGGGCAAAGCGCTTGCGCACCGAGGACATCAGGTCCATTTCATCAGCACGGAAACGCCATTTCGACTGGGCGAGTTTCAGGCCGGCCTCGCGTGCCACCAGGTCCTGACGCCGACGTATCCACTGTTCCGCGAGCCACAGTATCTGTTGTCGCTGGCGAATCGGCTCGTGCAGGTTGCACGTGAGTTCGCGCTCGACGTGATCCATGCGCACTACGCCGTCCCGCACGCGACGGCGGCGTTTCTCGCGCGGCAGGTACTCGCCTCGAGGCCGTCGACTCGCGTGCCGCGCGTGGTCACGACGCTGCACGGAACCGATATCACGCTCGTGGGAAACGATCCCTCGTATTCGGAGATCGTCGCGTTCTCGATCGAGCAGTCGGATGGCGTGACGGCTGTTTCCGAGAGCCTGCGTGCGTCAACGATCAGCGAGCTCGGCGTGAGCCGTGCGATCTCCGTGATCCCGAATTTCCTCGACTGTGCGATCCATCGGCGCGTCGAGCGGCCGAACCTGCGTCAGCGATTTACCGATGGTGACCCCGACACCCGGATCGTCATTCACGTGTCGAACTTTCGACCGGTGAAACGCGTGGATGCGGTTATCGCAACCTTCGATCGCATTCGTCAGCACGTGAACGCTCGATTGCTACTCGTCGGCGATGGTCCCGATCGAGCGACGGCACATCGCCTCGCGCGAGAGCTCGGTATCGCGCCGCTCGTGGAGTTCCTGGGCGCCCAGGAGGAGGTATTGCCGCTGCTCTCGATCAGCGACGTGTTCTTGCTTCCCTCGGCGCAGGAGAGCTTCGGCCTTGCAGCGCTCGAAGCGATGGCGTGCGAGGTTCCCGTCGTCGCCTCACGCGTCGGCGGACTGCCGGAAGTGATCGAGCATGGCGTCACGGGTTATCTGCATCCGCCGGAATCGATCGATGACATGGCTGACAGCGCGATCGAACTGCTTCGCGATTCCGACCTTCATCGCCGCATCGCGAAAGCCGCCTGTCGCCGCGTCCGCGAGCACTTTTGCGCCGACCGCATCGTGCCCATGTACGAGGCCTGCTATACGGGCTGACTCGGACACACGAAGAGCACGAAGGACGATCGCTAGCCACAAAGGACACGAAGGGCACAAAGCAAGGCCACGAAGATCTTTGTGGCGAAGCTAAAGGAGAGCTCGACGCGGCGCCGCGCAGCGGCTCGTCACGTCCACACAGGTCAGATGAACGAGTCAGATCGATGCAGGGAACTCGTTCATCTGGCCTTGGTGGACGCGACGTGTCGGCCGGCTTCGCCGGCCACCGCGTCGAGCGTTCGTGTCCTTTGTGCCCTTTGTGGCTAAAGCCCGTTCTTTGTGTTCCTTTGTGGGCCGCGAGCGCGGGGTATACTCGATTCTTCACCTACCGGAGGAAATCGTGGCTATTGTCCGCGCGCTTGCCGCGCTGTCTCTTGTTCTCTCTCTCAGCTCGTCCGCGTTGGCCCAGTCGCAGGCGGCCAATGGCGCCATACAGGGCACGGTGACCGACTCACAAGGCGGCGTGCTGCCCGGCGTCACGGTGAACATCTCGAGCGCCGAAATTGGTGTGACGCGGTCGGTGACCACCAACGACGCGGGCGTGTATCGCGCGCCGCTCCTGCCGCTCGGGACCTACAAAGTCTCCGCGGAGCTGCAAGGGTTCAAGACGTTCGAGCAGACGAATATCCGCGTCTCGGCGGGGCAGACCCTGATCGTCAACGCCGTGCTCTCGGTTGGCGGCGTGACCGAGGTGGTCAGCGTCAGCGCGGAGGCCACGCCGGTCCTCGACAGCGGCCGCATCGACGCGGGACGCAACTTGAGCGAGACGGAAATCAAGAACCTGCCGCTCGTTGCCCGCAATCCCTATAACTTCGCGCTGGCGCAGCCCGGCGTCACCGGGTTCGAAAATCCGGAGTTCGGCGTTCCGCGTATCTCCGCCAACGGAACGTTGATGCGGATCAACTATCAGATCGACGGCAACACCAATACAGAGAAGGACCGCGCGGGACTTCGTCTGCTGCCGATGTCCGAGGTGATGATTCGCGAGGTGAAGGTCGTCACCAGCGGCTACGCGCCCGAGTTCGGTCAGACGATGGGGCTCGTCTACAACGCGATCACGCCGTCGGGAACGAATCAGATTCGCGGCGATGGCAGCTATCTGTTCCGGCGCCGCGATTTCAGCGCCTACCCGTTTTTCTTCCAGGGCCCACGCACCGGCACGAACAAGCCGGACACGAAGGTCGACACGGTGACCGGCACCGTCGGGGGACCGGTCAAGCACGACAAGTTGTTCTTCTACGCCGGCTACGAGCGCACGCAGCGCGACCTCTCATCGCAGAAGGTGATCACCGTCGTTCCGGCAAACGCATCGGCGCTCGGGTTGCCGACGCAGCCTGGCGTGCCGCCGAACGTCCAGACGGTCCCGTTCTTCATCGGCAAGGTCGACTACCAGGTGAACCGGGCGAACCGGCTCACCGCGCGCCACATCCTGTTCCGCAACAACTCGCCGTACAACAACAACGTCGGCGGACTGGGAACGATGCAAGTGGCGTCGGACTTCGTCGACGCGATGGATTCTTCAGCGGCGCAGCTAATCTCGACGATCGGCAACAGCAAGTTGAACGAGCTGCGGGTGCAATACGCGCATCGGCATCAGCAATCGACGGCGAGCGCCGAGGCGGGGCCGGCACCGTACATTTCGGTCTCGGGGATCGCCAACTTCGGCGGTCCCTACAGCACGACCGGTCAGGGTGGCAACGGCTTCGACTTCAAGCAGAACATCACGGAGTTCGTCGACAACTTCACGTTGATCCGCAGCAGCCACAGCTACAAGGCCGGTGTCGATTTTCAGCACGTGCACGACGGGCGCACCAGCGCGCCGCTCCAGTCCTACACCTTCCCGTCGATTCAGGCGTATCTCGACGCAAAGAACGGGGTGAATCGACTCGGGTACGCCAATTTCAGTCAGGTGTTCGGTGACCTGTCGTTCACGATGAACACGCAGATTCTGGGTGCCTTCGTGCAGGACGACTGGCAGGTCTCGCCCAGTCTGAAGTTTCTGTACGGCGTGCGCTACGACCTGTACAAGCCGCCTTCAGGCGTCGATAATGCGCCCTACGAGAACAACCGCGAGTTCAATTCGGACACGAACAACTTCGGCCCGCGCGCCGGGATCGCCTGGACGGTGACGCCGCGCACTGTCGTTCGCGCCAGCAGCGGCCTCATGTACGACCAGCCGATCCTGATCGCCTACGAGAACGCGTTGCAGTTCAGCGGATCGCCACGCACGTTCACGGTGTCGCTCGGACCGTCGGCCGCCGGTGCACCGACGTTCCCGTCGAATCTCTCGAATCTGCCGGCCGGGTTTGCACTGCCGACGCAGTCGATCGCCGCCGTCGATCCCGATTTCCAGATCGCGCGAACGTGGCAGAACAACGTGCAGGTCGAGCGCGCGATCGGGACGGACTACTCGGTGCAGGTCGGCTACACGTTCTCGATGATTCGCGATCTGCCGGTGGTCACCGACGTGAATCTGACCAATCCGATCTCCACTCTGGCGGACGGTCGTCCTGTCTACAACGCGGCGGTGAACGCCTCGACACGCGTCGATCCGCGGTTCAATCACATCTACACGCTGCAGTCGCCGGGTTCGGGTCACTACAACGCCGTGAGCGTGATGGTGGCGCGGCGTCTGGCACGGGGAACGACGTTCAATCTCTCGTACACCCTGGCGAAGGGCGAGGACAACGCGCCGCTCAGCCTCCACTTCCCGGGAACGAGCGGCCTGGGTGTGGTCGGCGACGCGTTCCGCACCGACCCGACGAACCTCGATCGCGACAAGGGGCCGAACCTGCTCGACACCCGCCATAACTTCAATGGCAGCATCGTCTTTCAGCCGAGTGTGAGCAGTGACAAGCGGGCGCTTGCCGGGATCCTGAACAACAATCAGCTCGGGATCCTGATTCAGATGAACAGCGCGCTGCCGTTCAACATCGTGTCGAACCGTGATTTGAACAACGACGGCTTTGCCAACAACGATCGCCCGATCAACGTGGGGCGCAATTCGATGTATCTGCCGGCGCGCTACAACGTCGACATGCGCTACTCGCGCTTCGTGCCGTTCCGTGGCAACTTGCGCGCTGAAGTGATCGGCGAGCTGAAGAACGCCTTCAACACGGTGCAGTGGTCGGGCGTCACGTCGACGACCGCCGTCGACGCGCTGGGCAATCCGCTGGCGCCGATCCCGACGACCGCCAAGGGGTTCCGGGCCAATGGAGGCTACGAGCAGCGCGAGTTCCAGCTCGGGTTCCGCCTGCGATTCTGAGAGGGTGGTGCAGCGTAGTGTCCGGCTTCAGCCGGACTGAGGCACGACGTAGTGTCCGCCTTTAGGGCGGACCGAGGCACCGGGGTGTGTCGGCAGAGATTCCATCGACCTGTGACGTTCTGATCATCGGCGCCGGTCCGGCGGGAACGGCGGCGGCACGTGCGCTGGCGCGGGCAGGAGTGGATGTCGTCCTCGTCGACCGAGCCGCGTTCCCCCGCGACAAGATCTGCGGCGACGGACTGATCGGCGATGCGCTCGGCGCCCTCGACGCGCTCGGCATTCGCGCGCGTGTGTTGGGCGAGGCGATCCTCGTCGACGAACTGCGACTCTATTCACCCGGCGGGGAGTCAGCCAGCGTTCGCGGACAACTTGCCTGCATCCCGCGCGAGCGCCTCGATGCAATCATGCTGGATGCGGCGATCGAGGCTGGCGTCCGATTCTTCCCGTCGATGAGCGCCCTCGGCCCCGTGGAAGCGAGCGATGGCGTTGCCGGCGCGCGGTTTCGGCACGAAGAAACCAGGAGCGATGTTCGCGCGCGTGTGACGTTGCTGGCGACGGGCGCGAACGCGACGGCACTCGATGCGTTCGGTTTGTCTGTGTCGATGAAGCCGACCGGCGCGGCAGGCCGCGTGTATTTCGACGCGCCTCCCGACGTCGCGCGGCGATTTGCTCACCTGACCATCGCCTATCAGGAGTCATGGTGTCCCGGATACGGTTGGATCTTCCCGGGGCCTTCCAACCGGCTGAACCTGGGCGTCGGCCTGTTCGGCAGCGATGCGTCAGGCTTGCGGAGGTTCTGGGATTTCTTTCACAGACAGTTTCCGCCAGCAGCCGAAATCGTGCGTACGTCGCGGCAGGTCACCGAATTTCGCGGGGCACCGATGCGCACGGGTCTGATCGGCGCACAGTTCGGCCGGCCTGGCCTGCTGGTCCTTGGCGATGCCGCGGCGATGACCTATCCAGGGACGGGCGAGGGAATCGGGAAGGCGATGGAGAGCGGCCTGATGGCGGCGGATTTCGTGAGGCAGGCTCTTTCCGGGGCTATCCCGCTCGCGACGGTTCATGCGGCCTACGGCGCGGAATTCCGCCGCCGCTTCCAGCGCCGATATCGCGCGTATCAGGTCGCGCAGTCGTGTGCGGCCCGGCCCTGGCTCGTCAATTTCCTGGCACGACGCGCCAATGCAGGCCGTTTCGTGCGTGAGCAGCTCGAGGGTCTGATCGACGAGCAGGGGGACGCCTGCGATCTTTTCTCGCTCCGTGGTCTCCTGATGTCCCTCGTCCGATAAGGACGCCGGGAGCCCGTGTTCCCGTCGCTCGCGGGTGTCCCGGCGAGGCTAAGGGGGATACAATCGCCACTTCCAGGCGGGAGACCCATGGGACGAGGCCAACCTCAAACAGCGAACCTGCTCCGTCGCGCCGGCTTCGGTGCCAGCGCCAGCGACCTGAAGGCGTTCGAACGCTATTCCGCGCAGGCGGTGACGGAATACCTCCTGAACTTCGACCGCCAGCCAGACGACGTCGACTCGAACATCCAGCAAAGCGCTTACGTCAGCGTCACGACGCGCGGCGGTCAGTTCCAGCCCAACGTCAACATCGATGATGCGCGACAGCGTTGGCTGTTCAGGATGGTGCACTCCGCGCGGCCGCTGCAGGAAAAGATGGCGCTCTTCTGGCACAACCACTTCGCAACCGCCTACTCGAAGCTGGCGGGCGTCGTGCCCGGCGTGCAAGCCACCAAGATGCTGGCGCTGGTCGAAGGGGAACTGCCAGGACCACGAGGTCAGCTCGAGCTGTTCCGGCAGATGGGGCTGGGCAGCTTTCGCGACATGCTGATCGAAGTTGCGCGCGATCCGGCGATGCTCGTGTGGCTGGATGGTCGCCTCAATTTCCGCGCGCGTCCGCAGGAGAACTTTGGGCGCGAAGTGATGGAGCTGTTCACGTTCGGGCTCGGCAACTACGTCGAGCAGGACGTGTACACTGCGGCGCGCGTGTTCACCGGATGGAACCTGCGCCTCGCAGGCGGGACTGACGCGCAGCTGCCGACCAGCTACTACGAGTTCTTCTACAACCCCGCCCAGCACGAGACGAGCGCGAAGACGTTCACCTTCCCGATCTACGCGGACGGAGGAACGACGATTCCGGCGCGTTCAGCTGCCGACGGGATGCAGGACGGGCTCGATTTCCTGGCTGCGCTCGCCCGCCATCCCGAAACGGCACGACGCCTCGCGCGAAAGCTGTGGAACTTCTTCGTCAGCGAAGTGAATCCGCCCGCCGACGATTTCATCGAGACGGCAGCCCGCATCTATCTGCAGTACGACACGCAGATCAAGCCGGTGATCACCTACATCCTGCAGTCGTCGGCGTTTCTCGATCCGGCGGACTGGTACACGCGTTACTCGTGGCCGGCTGAATTCGTCGTCCGCGCGATCAAGGAAGTCGGCTGGAACGGCTTCACCGTCGACACTGCCCGCGCGGCGATGATCAACATGGGACAGACGCTGTTCGAGCCTCCCGATGTGGCGGGATGGAGTCTTGGACAGGAGTGGTTCTCGAGTGGCGCCATGCTGGCGAGGATGAACTTCGCCGCGACGCTGGCGGCCAACCAGCGCGTCAATCTGGCTCGCGACGCGGCGGTTGCGAAATCATCGCCGGACGACTTCGTCAGCTATTTCATCGATCGGCTGACGTCGGCAGAGTTCGACGCCGAGCCGTACGGGTATCTGCAGGGGTACGTCGCGACCGGCGCCGCGTGGACCGGATCGACCGCGCAGCTGCAGGCGAAGGCCGCCGGTCTCACGCGTCTGATCGTGGGATCGGCCGAGTATCAGTTCATCTAGGGTCCGCACATGCATGTTTCTCGCAGACGCTTCATCCGCGGCGGTGTCAGCGCCTTCACGGTCACGCTGGCGGCGCCGGAATTCCTGTGCGACCTGGCCCTGGCGCAGGGGGCGCGCTCGCGCAACCTGGTGGTCCTCTATCTCGCGGGCGGCAACGATTCGCTGAACACGGTCGTCTCGTACCGCGATCCGTTCTACTACAGCCGTCGTCCGACGATCGCGGTGCCGGCGACGCAGGTCCTGCAGATCGGTACCGATACGGGCGGGAATGCGCTCGGTCTGCATCCGCGGCTGACCGGCTTGCGGGACATCTTCAATCAGGGGCGGCTGGCGATCATCCAGCGCTCGGGATATGCGAACTCGAGTCGATCGCATTTCCAGGGCGCCGACATCTGGGGCACCGCCGATCCGAACTCGCCGTCGAGCCTGGGATGGCTCGGCCGATATCTGGAGACGCTGCCACGCGATCCGCTGTCGGCGTTCACGACGACGCGCGATCTGCCGCGCGCGCTGATGTCGCGTCAGGTCGCGGTGCCGGCGATTCCCGATGCGCGCGCCTACAGCTTCGCGAGTCCGAACACGGGTGAGGAAGCCGTGAACGAGCGAGCGGCGGCGACGCGAATCGCGTCCCACATGCCGGTCGAGCGGCCGCAACTGGCATTCGTCAACGCGTCGGCCCGCGCGGCCCTCGATACGCTGGATCGCGTCGCGACGTTTGCGAATTACACCGGAACGCTGACGTATCCCAACAACGGCCTGGCGCAGGCGCTGCGCACGGTGGCCGGATCGATCGTCCGCGGCCTCGGCACGCGTGTGTATTGGGTTCAAACCGGAGGCTTCGACACGCACGCCGGGCAGGGGGCGCAAGGCGGCGGTGCATACGCGACGCTGATGTCGACGTTCAACGACAGCGTGCTCGCGTTCTACAACGACCTGCGCAATCAGGGCCTGCTCGGCGACACGATGATGCTGCAGTTCTCCGAGTTCAGCCGCCGCATCTCGGAAAACGGCAGCAACGGCACCGACCACGGCGCCGCGGGCATCATGATGGCCATCGGCGGCGGTGTGCGCGGCGGTATTTACGGCTCCGCTCCGTCACTCGATCCGAATCCGGCCAATCCGACGCTCGAGAACAGCGGCGGCGACGTGCGCTACGAGACCGACTTCCGATCTGTGTACGCGCGTGTGCTGGACGAGTGGTTCGGCACGAGCTCGGTCCCGATTCTCGCAGGTGATTTCCGCGCGGGGGCTCCGGCCATCGTGTAACCGAGTCGAGCGGGAAGGTATGATGGCCGTCATGCGTCATTCGACTCTCGCTGTTTTTTTCTCGCTCGCGCTCTCGTCCTCTGTCGCCTTCGCGCAACCGGCGGATTCGACCGAGTCCGCGCGGCTGAAGCAGGCCGTCACGATCTTCAACGAGATCATGTCCGCCGAGGACAAATCGATCCCGCGGATGATTCTCGGTAAGGCCGAAGCCATTGCCATTTTTCCAAGCACGATCAAAGGCGGGTTCGTCGTCGGCGGCATGCGCGGGCGCGGCGTGATCAGCGCGCGCACGGCCAGCGGCTGGTCAGCGCCGGCCTTCATGACGCTGACCGGCGGCAGCATCGGCCTGCAGATCGGCGGTCAGGCGGCCGACCTGATCCTCGTCATCATGCAGCGCCGCGGCGTCGAGTCACTGGTGCGCAATCAGTTCAAGCTGGGGGCCGATGCCTCCGTGGCTGCCGGACCGGTCGGTCGCGACGCGCAGGCGTCGACCGATCTGCAGCTGCGGGCCGAGATCCTCAGCTACTCGCGAGCACGCGGTCTGTTTGCGGGCGTGACGGTCAACGGCAGTACGCTCCGCGCCGACCGCGACGCGAACGAGCGTTTCTACGGTAAGCGGCTCGACACCGGCCAGATCGTCCTTATGGGGCAGGCCGATACGCGTGCGCCGGTACCGGAATGGATCGAGGTGCTGGACCGTTACGCGCGTCCGTAAACCGCCGCCAACGCCGCGTCCACCGTCGCGTAGCGGAACGAGAACCCGAGCGATTGCGCCTTGGCGGGCAGCACGCGCTGCCCGCTCAGGATGACCCCGTCAGCCATTTCTCCCAGCAGAAGACGCAGCGCGACCGAAGGCGCTCGCATGAGCGCTGGCCGATGCAGCGCACCACCGAGTGCTCGAGCGAATTCGGCATTGGTCACGGGTCCGGGCGCGGTGAGGTTCAGAGGCCCCTGGACCGCGTCTGTCGTCAGCGCCCAGCGGACCATCTGCACCCAGTCTTCGATGTGAATCCAGGACATGTACTGCCGGCCGGAGCCAGCAGGTCCTCCGACGAAGAAGTGAAACGGCAGTGCAAACTGTGGCAGCGCGCCGCCGCCCTTCGACACCACGAATCCGGTTCGTATCGACACGACGCGTGTTCGATCGGCGGCCTTCATCGCTTCGGCTTCCCAGTCCCTGCACACGGCGGCGAGAAAGTCCGAGCCGAGTGACGACGCCTCGGTCAGCGCCTCATCGCCACGATCGCCATAAATGCCCACCGCGGAACCGTTGATCAGCATCGGCGGTGTCGGCGCCGTGCGAATCGCCTCGATGATCGCCTGCGTTGCGGCGATTCGACTGTCATGGATCGCTTTCTTTCTCGCGGTGGTCCAGCGACCTGCGGCGATCGGCTCACCGGCGAGATTGACGACCGCATGCGCGCGATGAATGGTGTCGATCCACTTACCGTCGGGCGCATCGGGTGACCACTGCACCTCTCCGGCCGTGCGCGGTCTGCGGGTGAGGACGATTGGCGCGTGTTCGGCCCGCAGCCGTTCAAGCAACGCGCGGCCGAGAAATCCGGTGCCTCCCGTGACGACTATGCGCATCGACGTTTACGTGACGACGGCGGTGGCGTCGGCTTCACCCGCGGCCACGTCGACGCGTGTGAGGACGATTGCCCCGAGCACGAAGAACAGGATCACGGACAGCACCGCGGGACGGCTCGATCCGAACGCCGTCACGGACGCCGCGAACAGCGCCGGGCCCGCGATTCCAGCGAACTTCTCGAAGACCGAGAAGAAGCCGAAGTACTCGGATGACTTCTCCTTGGGGATCATGCGCGCAAAGAGCGATCGGCTCAGCGCCTGGCTGCCACCTTGTACGGTGCCCACCAGAAACGCCAGCGCGTAGAACTGCCAGGCAGCGGTCATCAAGTAGCCCAGCACGCTGATGCAGGTATAGACCACCAGGGCGATGAAGATGGCCGGCTTGGCGCCGATGCGGTTGGCGAGGCCGCCAAAGATGAACGAGAACGGAATGCCGACGAACTGCACGAGCACGAACGCGCCGATCTGCGCGTTGGCGTCCAGACCGATTTCCGCGCCATAGATCGACGACATCTTGATCATCGTCTGGATGCCGTCGTTGTAGAGCAGGAACGCAATCAGCATCAGGAAGGCCTGCCGGTACGCGCGAAGCTCGCCGAACGTCCGCCAGGCGCTTCGGAACGCGTCACGAATCGGTCGCGAGCCTGCCGCGAGAAGCGCCCGCGGTTCACTGACGCGACGAAACAACGGGATCGAGAAGACGAGCCACCAGACGGCGACGCTCACGAACGAGAGCTTGATGGCGGCGACCGTGTTCGGCAGGCCGAATGATGCGGGCATCAGGATCCACAACAGATTGACGATGAGCAGGATGCCTCCGCCGACGTATCCGAGCGCGTAGCCGGCGGTCGACACGCGGTCCATCTCCTCGTGCGCCGCGATGTGCGGCAGCAGCGAGTCGTAGAAGACGAAGCTGGCGGTGATGGCCACGTTGCCGACGAGGAAGACCAGCGCCGCGTAGAGCCAGCCTCCGCGGCCGATGAACGCCATGAGCAGCGTGGCGATCACACCGATGGCCATTGCGATCGCCAGCATGTTCTTCTTCTTCGCCCGGGCATCGGCGAACGCGCCCAGTGGCGGTCCGAGCACAGCGATGATGACCGCTGCGATCGTGCTGACCCATGCGAAGCGGGTCGTCGCCTGAACGGGCGTCAGGCCGGCCGCGGCGTAATCGCTGAAGAACCTGGGAAACACCGCCGTGATGACGGTGGTCTGAAACGCGGAGTTGGCCCAGTCGTACATCGCCCACGCCCGCAGCTCGGGCCGGTCGAGACCGACGCGCGCGAGGAGCCCGCTCAAAAGGTCCTCCTCGCGACCCACTCGCGGAGCAGCGAATCGACGACCACGTACTGCGTATCCTCCCGGATGACGATCTCCTGGTTCATCAGCGACGACAAGGCCCGCTGCGTCGTCGAGGGCGTGGCGAGGCGATGACGCGCGGTCGTGTCGCTGGACAGCAACGCGCGTCCACCCTGCAGCACGACGGCCCGCAGGGCGGCCCGCTGCGCAAGCGTCAAGCGCTGCCAGATGGCTTCGAAGATCATCTCCTGTTCGGCGAGCAAGCGGCTCAGCGTTCCGTGCAGATTGTCGAGCCCCGCCTTGCGGCTCCCGGCCGCTCGCACGTCGTCCCAGGTCTCGTGCGCGAGGCGCTGCACGTCGTAGGGAAGATTGCCCGCAAGCTCCACGATCGCGGCGCCGATGCCCCCTTCGGGCCGCACGCCGCTCTTCTGGAAGCGGCGTTCGATCCATCCGGAGAAGACGTCTGGCGGAATCTTCTGCAGGCGCATGACCGGACCGGCCTTGTAGAACGGCCGGCGCGGCCCGATCATTTTTTCCATCAGGCTCGGCTCGGAGCCGGCGAACACGTAGCCGACCTGCCGTTGCTGCTGCGCGGCTCCGCGCAGCGCGTGTTCCACGCTGCCGCCGTTGAAGGCGTCGATCGCCTGGAACTCGTCGAGCGCGATGACCACCGATCGTTTGCGCTCGGCGGCGATGCGGCCCGGAAGCGCGAACAGCTCGTTGGCGAGCCGGGCGACGTCGCGCGCATTCTGCACGTTGGGGAACGCCACCGACAGCGCGCCGACGCCGGCGAGCCGCGCGTCGTAGCGCACTTCGGGACGGGTCGACGTGATGCCGCCGACGAGCCAGTCGCGAGCGCGCTGCCACTTCGTCTCGAGACCCGCCAGCGCGCGGGCGTATCCCTCGAGGAACGCCACGTACGAGCTGTGGCTGCTGACGGTGACTTCGACCGTGAGGGCGCCACGCAGTCCGAGCGCCTTCAGCGCCTGGCGCACGAGCGACGATTTGCCGTATCGCCGTGGCGAGATGAGGAATACCTTCTGCCCGTCGCCGAGGTCGGCGACCAGCCGCAGCAGATCCGATTCGCGGCCGACGAAGGCGTCGTCGGGAACGATCTCGCCGTAGACGAAGGGATTGTCCATGCCGTCGTGTCCGGCCCAGCCAGACCCATGAGGCCCATTACGCACAAGTGCGTAATGGTTACGCAGATCTGCGTAATGATTACGCGGATCCGCGTAATGGCGCAAGCGTCATCGGTCGAGCGGCAATTGTCCCGTGTAGACCGCCATGCCGACGACCGCGTCGACGTTGTGCGAGTCGAGCAGATCGATCTCGCTCCAGGTCGTGATTCCGCCGGCGGCGGTGACGCGACGTGACGTGGCACGGCGGACGTGCAGGATCGCGTCGACGTCGGTGCCCTGCATCAGTCCTTCCTTGTCCACGTGCGTGTAGAGGAACTCGGAACAGTACGGCTCGAGCTCGCGGACGGCCGCGACGGCCGTGATCGGAAGGACCGTCTTCCAGCCGTGGATCGCGACGTGGCCGCCGCGGCTGTCGACAGCCGCAATCACGCGGTCGGCGCCGATCGCCTCTGCCAGCCTCTGCGCGAACGCCACGTCGACGACGCCGTCACGGAAGAGCGCGGAGCTGGCGATCACGGCATGTGCTCCGGCATCGAGCACCGCTCGGGCGCGCTCGACGCTGCGGATGCCACCGCCGACCCGGCAGGGCAATCGCCGGCAGATATCGATCACGAGCGACGCGTTATCGCCGCGCCCCATCGCGGCGTCGAGATCGATGAGCTGCACGCGCGAAAAGCGGGAGAACTTCGCGATCCACGGTTCCGGGTCAGGCGCCCGAATGGCGAGCCGATCGCCTTGGACCAGCTGGACGACGTGGCCGTCTTGAAGATCGATCGAGGGAATCAGCATTTACAAGCGGACCGGAATTCCGTGCACGCGCAGGTGGCGTTTGAGGTCGGCGACGCTCGACTCCGCGTAGTGAAAGATCGAGGCGGCGAGGGCCGCGTCGGCGTGACCGTCCGTGAAGACCTCGGTGAAGTGATCGAAGGTGCCCGCACCGCCGGACGCGATCACCGGAATATCGACGGCATCCGACACGGCCGCGGTCATCTCGCAGTCGAAGCCGGCGCGGGTGCCGTCGCGATCCATCGACGTCAGGAGGATCTCGCCGGCGCCGCGCGATTCGGCCTCGCGAGCCCATTCAACGGCATCGCGTGCGGCATCCGAGGTGCCGCTGCGGACGAAGACGGCATATCGATCGTCGGCACGCTTGGCGTCGATCGCGACGATCACCGCCTGGCTGCCGTAGCGCGTCGCCAGTGTCGTAATCAGCTCGGGACTGCGAAGGGCGGCCGTATTGAGGCTCACTTTGTCCGCGCCGGCTTCGATCGCCGCCTCCGCATCTTCCTCGGATCGAATGCCGCCGCCGACAGTGAGCGGCAGGAAGATCTCGCGTGCGACCGCATCGATCGTGCGTGCCAGCGCCTGTCGTCTCTCGAGCGTTGCCGTGATGTCGAGGATGACGACCTCGTCGATCCCCTCGACGTTGTAGCGTCGCGCGAGCTCACCGGGGTCACCAGCACGTCGCAGCTGCTGAAACTGCACCCCTTTCACGACCTGGCCGTCGCGTACGTCCAGGCACGCGATGATGCGCTTGGTCAGCATGTGTGCCCGCCGTAGCGCGGTGCGCGGAGGTCGGACCCGCACACCCGCAGGAAATTGCGCAGGATCGTCAGGCCGGCCTCGCTCGACTTCTCCGGGTGGAACTGCACGCCGAAGATGTTGTCGCGCTCGACGACGGCCGCGAACCTCTCCGCATGGGTCGTGGCGGCGACGCATGCGTCGGTCACGGGTGCCGCATACGAGTGCGTGAAGTACACCTGCGCGCCACTGCTCAATCCGCTCAGCAGCTTCGATCCGCCTTCGCCGAGGCTCCGGTGGACAAGGGCGCCATTCGCCTTCGTCGTTGTTCCCCCGGTCGATCCGCAGAACTCGAGCGCGTTCCACCCGACGTGCGGGATCTTGAGCCGGTGCGCCGCGTCGCCATTCAGGCGAACGATCCGGCCAGGGAGTGCGCCGAGGCCACGCACGGTGGGTGCTTCATCGCTGCCTTCGAACAACCATTGCAGACCGAGACAGATCCCCAGCAACGGCGTCCCTGCAGCGACGTTGCGGGCAATGGCATCACGCCATTCACCCTCGAGCGCTGCAGTCGCGGCGAAGTGTCCGACGCCGGGCACGATGAGGCCGCGTGCCTGATCGCAGTCCGCCGGCGTGCGAGGGACGACGAAGTCGGCGCCCAGCGATGTCAGTGCCTTGCGGACCGACGTCAGATTGCCCGCACCGTAATCAATCAATGCAATCACAGGAGTCCCTTCGTGCTGGGCAGCATCTTGGCCAGCCGTGCGTCACGTGCGCAGGCCACGCGCAGCGCACGCGCGAACGCTTTGAACACCGCTTCGACGTGATGGTGATTCGAGCGGCCATAGAGCACCTTCGCGTGCACGTTCGCGCGCGCCCCCATCGCAAAGCCGTCGAAGAAGTCGTGCACGAGCTCGCTCTGCAGGTCGCCGACCATCCGCACGCGAACCTTCAGATCGACCACGGCTTTCGGGCGACCGCTCAGGTCGACGGCGACCACCGCCAGCGTCTCGTCCATCGGCATCACGAAATAGCCGGCGCGGTTGATCCCCTTGCGATCCCCGAGCGCCTCGAGCATCGACTCGCCGAGGACGATGCCGACGTCCTCGACCGTGTGATGCTGATCGACATCCAGATCGCCCGTCGCGTGCAGCGTCAGATCGAACCCGCCATGACGCGTGAACAACTCGAGCATGTGGTCGAAGAAGCGAATGCCCGTCCGCACGTCGTAGCGCCCGTGACCATCGATGACCAGCTTCCCTGCGATCTGCGTTTCGGTCGTGCGCCGATTGAAGTCGGCTGCCCTGACGGGCGTCATCGGCCGCCTCCGCTCACGCTGCGATCGGCAAGCGATGCGACGACCGATTCGAGTGCGGCGATTGCCGCGTCGGTGTGCTGCAGGATGCCGGCCGTGACGCGAATGCAGCCCGGTGTGGTCGGATCTTTCGAGCGATCGCGGACGTGCACGTCGTGCGCGGCCAGTGCGTCGACGAACGGCTGCACGGGGTCGCCGACGCGCACGAGGACGAAGTTCGCCGCGCTCTCCCAGTGTTCGAGCCCCAGCCGCCGACACGCGCCGTAGAGACGCTCGCGCGACTCGCGGACCTGCGCCGCGTAGCGAGGGAGGAACTCGTCGTCTTCGAGGGCCGCCTGCGTGGCCGCTCGCGCGACCGCATTGATGTTGAACGGCAACGTAACCGCGCGAACCGGATCGAGCGCCGGCGGCTGTCCGATGACGATGCCGACCCGCATGCCGGCCAGGCCGTACGCTTTCGAGAACGTGCGACCCACCAGTACGTTCGGATAGTGCGCCAGATCGGGCAGAAAGGATGTGCCGCCGAACTCGATGTAGGCCTCGTCGACGAGCACGATCGCGTGCGGTGCCGCCGATGCGATTCGCTTGAGATCCGCAATCGAAATCAGCTGCCCGGTCGGATTGTTCGGCGTGTTGAGAAAGATCATCCGCGTGCGCGGCGTGATTGCGCGCACGACGTCCTCGGTGGGAAACGCGAACCCGGGCCCCGGCTTGATGCGAACGGCAGTGGCGCCGACGGCCGCCGTGGCATTCGGATATGGATCGAATGCCGGCAGCGGGATGATCGTCTCCGCATCATGGACGCGCGGTTTCGCGATGTGTCCGACCGCGGCCATCAGAATCCCTTCGTCGAGGCCGTTGGTCAGCAGAACCCACTCAGGATCGACGTCGAAGTGACGCGCACACGCGTGCACGAGGTCGGTATACGACGGATACGTCGAGATCTCCTGTGCGGCCACGCGTCGAATCGCCTCGAGCACGCGCGGCGAGCAGCCGCCCGTGTTCTCGTTGAGATGGAGGCGCAGGCCCGGGCCCGGGTCGGGGTAGCCCTGGATCGGCACGTTACCTGCTCCTCAGGCGGAGCGCGATCGAGTCGGCGTGAGCCGTCAATCCCTCCGCGTTCGCCAACGTGACGACGCTCCCGCCGATGCGGGAGAGACCTTGTCGCGTGAGGCGCTGAACGGTGATCTGCCGGACGAAATCGGCGCTGGAAAGTCCTCCGCGAACACGTGCGGTGCCCGCCGTTGGAAGCACGTGATTCGACCCGATGGCGTAGTCACCCGCAACCTGCGCCGACCACGGTCCCACGAAGAGGGAACCGGCGCATCTCACCTTCGCCGCCATTCTGTCGTCGTCGACCACGAGATGTTCGGCTGCTGCCTGGTTCGCGAGCGCGATCGCCTCGTCGAGCGTGGCGGTGACGATGACGCCACCATGATCGCGGAGCGATTCACGCGCGGGACCATCTGCTGGCAGCAACATGCGCACGCGCGCGGCTACCTGCTCCGCCAATCGCCGGTTGGGGGTGATGAGCACTGCGCGCGCGTCGGGGTCGTGCTCGGCCTGTGCGATCAGATCCGCGGCGATCCACAGCGACGGCCCGCGCGCGGAGACGATGACGATTTCGGTGGGGCCGGCGTAGAAGTCGATGCCGCAGTCGGAGGCGACCAGCGCTTTTGCCGCGGCGACGTATCGATTGCCGGGCCCGACGATCTTGTCCACGCGCGGCACCGACGCGGTGCCGTAGGCGAGCGCCGCGACGGCGTGGGCTCCGCCGATTCGAAACAGCCGCGATACGCCCGCTTCGAGCGCGGCGGCCATCACGACGGGCTCGGGGCGCGGGCAGACCGCGACGATCTCCTTGACCCCCGCGGCCGCGGCGGGGAGCGCCGTCATGAGCAACGAGGACGGAAGGGGATAGCGGCCGCCCGGCACGTAGCAGCCGACGCGATCGAGCGGAACGATGCGCTGCTCGACGCGGACGCCGGGCGCGACCGACGCACGCCATCCGCGCGGCACCTGACGCGTGGCGACGGTGGTGATGTTGCGGGCGGCGGTCCTGATCGCGGCACGCACGTCGCGCGGGACCGTGCGGGCGGCGCGGCGCATGTCGTCCACGCCGACTTCAATCGGCTCCTGGAGTCCATCGAAACGCCGCGCGTAGGCGAGCAACGCGTCGTCGCCACGTTCGCGCACGGCGGTAACGATCTTCGCGACGGTACGCTCGGTGGCGGCGTCACGTGTCCGCTCGGGCGCGAGGAGCGCGGCGACGGCGCGGCGGTTACTGGCGTTGACGATCTTCAGCATCATTCACGGGCCGCCTAAAGGCGGCCCCCACGATCATTCGGAGCTCACGCTCTCAATAGCGGGCCCGCCATCTTTCGGAACTCACCGGCCCCTCAGCAGCGTTCTTCGTACGGCCGCCTTCAGGCGGTCCACGAAGTTTCCTCAAATTACAATCTTGTTCAGTGGGTACTCCACGATCCCCTGCCCGCCTGCGGCCTTGAGACGCGGGATCAGGTCGCGCACCGTGCGCTCCTCGATGATCGTGTTCACCGCGACCCAGTCGGCATCGCTCAGCGACGAGATCGTCGGTCGCTGCAGCGCCGGAAGGAGCGCGAGCAGCTTTGGTAGATCATCTCGCCGGACGTTGAGCATCAGCCCGACCCGTCCCTGCGCCTCGATCGCGGCTTTGAGCAGCAGGGCGATGTTGTCGATCTTCGTCTGCTTCCACGAATCGCTCTGCGCGGCCGCGTTGACGATGAGCTGCGTGTTCGATTCCATGACCGTATCGATGATGCGCAGCCGATTCGCACGCAAGGTCGATCCGGTCTCGGTCGCCTCGACGATGGCGTCGCACAGGACGGGCGGCTTGACCTCGGTGGCTCCCCAGGAGAACTCGACGCGCTTCACGCCGACGCCGAGGCGATCGAAATACTGACGCGTGACCTGCACCAGCTCGGTCGCGATCACGCCACCGGCGAGATCCTGCGGCGACGTGACGTGCGAATCCTCCGGGGCCGCGAGGACCCAGCGAACCTTGCCGAAGCTCTGTTTCGAGTACACGAGATCGGCGAGCGGTGTCACGCAGGGGTGCGGGTCGCGGCCGTAGCGGTGTTCCGCCACCCAGTCGAGCCCGGTCAGTCCCGCATCGAGCACGCCTTCGCACACATAGCGGGTCATCTCCTGCGCGCGAATGAGCATGCATTCGATCTCGGGGTCGTCGATCGTGGGAAAGTACGAGCGCGAGCTGACGTAGATGTGGAACCCGGCCCGAGCGAACAGCTGAATGGTCGCGTCCTGGAGCGAGCCCTTGGGAATCCCCAGTTTCAGCGTCATGGGACAGTGACTCCTTCGACGCGCTGAAAGAAGCACGTGCGCTCGCCGGTGTGACAGACGTTGCCGTCGCCGAGGCGCTCGGCCTTGATGAGCACCGTGTCCTCGTCACAGTCGATCAGCACGTCGCGGACGGCGAGACGATTGCCCGATGTCTCGCCCTTCATCCACAGTTTGTTGCGGGTGCGGCTGAAGAACGTGACGTAACCGCTCGCGCGCGTCTTGTCCCATGCCTCTTCGTTCATGAAGCCGACCATGAGCACCTCGCCGCTGGCGTGATCCTGCACGACGGCCGGTATCAGGCCGTCCAGTTTCGAAAAGTCCATACGCATCCGTACAACAAAAAACCCCGCCACGTTTACCGGCGGGGTCTGCTTGCCTTCGAGTTCCTGATGAGCGGTTCAACTCTCAGCGCGCGCAACTCCTCCGCCGGCCCGTGTGGCCGTGATGATGGTGGCGCGCGTGGTGGACCGTGGAACCCATGGAGCGATCAGCGTACTCGAAAATGCCTTCGATGACAAACCTGTCAACTCCCAACTCTCTGACGCCGGAGCCAACTTCCAACTCCCAACGCGTGACTCCAATCGATTGGGAGTTGGGTCGAGCGAAGTGGGTTGGGAATTGGGAGTTGGGCGTTGACGCGCTACTCCACATACGCGTCTGCTTCGATTTCCACGAGCAGCTCGGGATCGATCAGCGCCACCACCTGCACCATCGCCGTCGCCGGCCGTATCGTTCCGAAGAACTCGCCATGCGCGCGGCCGATCTCTTCCCATCGCGTGATGTCGGTCACGTACATGCGCGTGCGCACGACCTGTTCGAGCGTCGCTCCCGCCTGATGCAATGCCCACTCGATGGTGCGCAGCGCCTGGTGCGTCTGGGCGTACGCATCCCCTTTGCCCACGATCTCGCCCTGATCATCGGTTGCCGTGGTACCTGAGACGTGCACGTGGGGGCCCACCCGCACCGCGCGCGAATAGCCCACGATCGGCTCCCACTGACGACCGCTGGAAATGTTCTGTCGCGACATAGGTGGGATTCATACTCGAAAAATCCCAAATCCCAAATCCCAAATCCAAAATCCCAAAATCCCAAGTCCCAGCCCGGATGGCGTTGGTGGTTCGTGGCCCTGAAGTTGCGGACCCACGACCCGCTATCCACCAACAATCATCCAGTCCACGCATTGACAGAAAGGAGAATCGTCGGTTAACTCTGATGACCATGAACTCACGAGTGTTGCTGGGACTGTGTCTGGCCGGGGCGCTGTGTGCCGGTGGTTGTCGTCAGCCGGACGGACCGGTGCCCAAGGCCGAAGGCGATGTACCCAACCGCGTTGGCGATCTCGGGCGCGACCTGCAGAACGTCGCTGGGGGCGACAAACAGGCGCTTCAGGAACTGCGTGACGATCTCGTCGTGTTCCTCGACAACAGGAAAGAGCGTTTCGCTTCGGTCGAGGAGCTGTCACGGCGCGCCAGCGAGGCGGTCGCCGGGAAGAACCTGTCGGATCAGAGCGCGCAGCAGCTCGCGCAGCAGTTGTGGACGACGGTCGCCGCGCGGCAATTGAGCGACAAGCAGGTGCAAAGCCTGCAGAAGGACGTGCAGACCACACTGACGGCGGTTGGTGTTGCCGAGGACCGTACTCAGCGTGTGGTCGCCCAGGTCGGCGACGTGCAGAAGACCGTCACCGACCGTAAGCGTCGTTGGTACGAATGGTTCTGACCCCTACTTTGCGACGGCGACCGCTTTCTCCACGACTTCCCACGGCAGCCCGGTCCGGCCGAAGTGACCGTAGTTCGTCGTCTCGCGGTAGATCGGACGCAGCAGATCGAGCTTTTCGATGATCGCGCGCGGCCGGAAGTCGAACTCGTTCATCACGAATTCCTCCGCCGCTCGCTCGTCGCCGGTCCCGAAGGTATCGACCTTCACCGACACCGGCTTCGCCATCCCGATCGCGTAGCCGACCTGGATCTCGGCCTTCTTCGCAAACCCTGACGCGACCACCTGCTTCGCGACGTAGCGGCAGAAGTATGCGCTGCTGCGATCGACCTTCGACGGATCCTTGCCGCTGAACGCGCCGCCACCATGACGGCCCCAGCCGCCGTAGCTGTCCACGATGATCTTGCGGCCGGTCACGCCGGCATCCGCTGACGGGCCCCCGTGGATGAAGCTGCCAGTCGGGTTCACGTAGAGCGTGAGCGTGTTGTTCCACCACTGTCCGAGCGCCCGCGGTCCGAGTTCTTCGCGCACGTATTCGGTGATGCGTTTCTGATCGGCGGCCGCGGTGTGCTGCGTGGAGATGACGACGGCGGTGACGTCGCGGGGATCGTTGCCATCGTAGGTGAGGGAGACCTGAGACTTGCTGTCGGGACGAAGCCAGTCGACCTTGCCGGCCTTGCGATCGTCGGCCATGCCCTTGGTCAGCTTGTGCGCGAGCAGGATCGGCAGCGGCATCATTTCGGGTGATTCGTCGGTCGCGTAGCCGAACATGATGCCCTGGTCGCCGGCACCCTGATCGCCGCTCTGGCTCGTCGCCTCGGTGACGCCCTGCGAGATCTCATTCGACTGCTTCGTGATGAGCGAGATCACCTTGAGCGTGGTGTCGCAGAACGGCTCCGAGGCGTCGGTGTAGCCGATCTCCTTGACCGCCTGGCGGACGATCTTTTCGTAATCGAGCTTGGCGTTGGTCGTGATTTCGCCGGCGAGGACCACCGTGTCGCTCTTGCACAAGGTCTCGCACGCGACGCGACTGCGCGAGTCCTGCGCAAAACACGCGTCGAGCACAGAGTCGGAGATGTAATCGCAGACCTTGTCGGGATGACCTTCGGACACCGATTCGGACGTGAACGTGAAACGCGACATGCTGCTCCTCAAAGGCCAGCCAAGGGGCTCTGCCCCTTGGGAATTCCTGCAGAGCCCCTCGGCTGGCTTTGCAGTGTCTTCTGGCGCGCTGCGCGCGCCGGTGCGTCATGCGTTCGGGACCGTGCGAGCCAAAGAAGTCCGCATTGCTCCCGCATAACGCACAAAGGCCCGCTGACTGAGTCGCGGGCCTCGGGGGTTCGCGACTTAGATAGATATTCGGTTGCCAGTCAGCTGGCTGCGCGGCCCATCAAGTCGGTGAAATCGCCGCGCCCGAGAAACGCTCAACTATAGCGTAGGGGAGGGGGTTCGGGGAAGGGAAAGGGTCGCAGGGGAAGGGAAGACAGGAACCTTCGAAGCGATGGCGCGCAAAGCAGCGAAAATCCCAAACCCAAGTCCTAACCCCGAGCCCCAGACGTCAGGTGTGGAGTCGGGAATCGGCCATGGGTTTGGGTTGTCGTGTTCTACCAGCGGAAGGTCACGCCTGCGGTGCCGCGCCAGAAGTCGAAGTTGCCGAACCCGATGTCGAACTCGTTGTCTTCGTCCGGATCCGAGAGCGCCCGGAAATAGCGCACGTCGCCGCGCAGGCCGATGTGATCCGAGACGAAGCCGTAGGCTCCGGCACCGATGTTGACACCGAACTCGCTGTTGTTCACGGTGAACAGCGAGCGCGAGTCCTCGACGTTGGTCTGCAAGAGGCCTGCTCCGCCCGAGATATATGGACGGAATCCGCCGCCGCGCTGGCCGCCGACCGGCACGCCGATGACAGCATTGAACATCGCCGTCACCGCGTTGCTGTTGTCGATGAAGTCGATGTCGCCATCACCCTGCTCGAAGAACTCAGGCGTATAGGCGAGGTCCGCCTCCCAGCCGAAGATGCCGGCACCCATCCAGCCAATTGTGGCTCCCCACGACATGTGTTCGTTGCCGCTGGCGTCTCCGCCGAAGCTCGTCCCGATGTTCGGCGTAAACAGCCAATCAGCGCGCGCTGTTCCTGGCGCAAGGACCAGCAGAAGCGCGCCTGTCAATGCGCATTTCCTCAGCATTAACGTCCCTCCTGGGCGGGAACCTAGCAATCGATATTCCCGAAAGCGCGCCTCGTAGCTGAGCCAAATCACACATTTACAAGGACTTAATCCCTTCCCGCAGGAGCCACCACGCGCGGGCGATGTGCTGCTCCGTGGTTCGCAGATGCCCGATCGCCAATCGCAAGGCCATCCTTCCATGCAGCCGCGTGTGAGACAGGAACACCTCGCCGCTGCGGTTGACCGCATCCAGCAACCGTTCATTCAACGCATCGAGATCGCGCTCATCGTGTGCCTGTGCCGGTCGAGCCCGGAAACAGACGACGCTGAAGGGAACCGGCGCGAGCCGCTCGAAGTCGGGATCCTCGTCGACCCAGCGCGCAAACAGCGCGGCGAGGCGAAGATGCTCCTCATAGATCGCTCGCAAACCCGCCGCGCCAAAATGCCGCAGCACCATCCACAGCTTCAGCGCGCGAAAGCGGCGGCCGAGCTGAATGCCCGTGTCCATGAGGTTGCGTGCGCCGGCGCGACCTTCAGGCGTCTGCAGAAAATCCGGTACGAGCGAGAACGCCTGACGCAGCAGATCTCCGCGCCGGCAATAGAAGGCGCTCACGTCGACCGGTACAAATAGCCACTTGTGCGGATTGACGACGATGGAGTCGGCGCGCTCCCAACCGGTGAAGAGTGGCCGATACGACGGCAGCATCGCGGTGACTCCGGCATAGGAGGCGTCAACGTGAAACCAGAGTCGATGTCGTTCGCAGACGCTCGCGATCTCGTCGGCAGGATCGACACTCGTCGTCGACGTCGTTCCAAGTGTGGCGACTACGGCGATTGGAATCAGTCCTCTTTCGCGATCGGCCGCGATCGCATCGTCGAGCAGATCGGGCCGCATGCGGAAGCGATCGTCAGTGGGAATGCGGACCAGCGAGTCGTGCCCGAGTCCGAGCAGAATCACCGCTTTGTCGACCGAAGAGTGCGCCTGCTCCGAGCAGTAGACGCGCACGCCGGCGATATCAGGGCGACCTGACAGGCCATGCTGCCGCACGCCGGGAATCGCGCCCTCGCGAGCGGCCGCGAGCGCGTGGAGCGTCGAGACGGAGGCGGTGTCGTAGATGACGCCTTCGAACGCCGGCGGCAACCCAAGCAGGTCACGCAGCCAACCGAGCGACACTTCCTCGAGTTCGGTTGCAGCGGGAGAGGTGCGCCACAGCATGGCCTGCTGATTCAGCGCGGCGGACAGAAACTCCGCGAGAACGCCCGGTGCGCTTGCCGTGATCGCGAAGTAGGCGAAGAAGCCGGGATGATTCCAATGGGTGAGCGCCGGCACGATCAGGCGCTCGAAGTCCGCGAAGATCTCCTGAAACGATTCGCCACGTTCCGGCGCAGCGATCGGCAGCGCAGCGCGCAGCTGGCCGGGCACGACGCGGGGAAGTACCGGATACCGATTTGAATTGGCGAGGTAATCAGCGATCCAATCGACGAGAGCGTAGCCGTGGCGGCGGAATTCGGATGGATCCATGTCAAATCCCAAATCCCAAATCCCAAATCCCAAGTCCCAAATCCCAGAAAAACCAGAACCAAAACCAAATCACGAAAACCGAAACTCGAAACCAAAAAAAATCCCAACCCGAGGGCCCGAGCCATTGTGGCCCCGAAGCCCCGGATTGGGAGTTGGGATTTGGGTTTTGGGATTTGGGCTTTGACGCCTACTTCTCCACAGTGACAGTGGCTGGTTCCTGCAGACGCACGGTGACGGGCGAGCCGGACGACAGCGTGGCGGCGTTGCGACCGCCGGCCATCACGGCGGCGGTGCCGCCACCCGCCCCGATGGATCCGCCGATCGCGGCACCCTTGGCACCGCCGATGATGCCGCCGATGATCGCGCCACCGATCGCGCCGCCACCGATCTTCGCGGCGCTCTGCGTCCCCTGACCTTCACCCTCACGATAGATCGTGTCGGTCTCGATCGGCACGCGCGTGCCGTCGGCGAGGACGATGGAGGTGAAGCGGACGCCGAGGCGCGCGCGATCCTTCAGTTTGCCGCCGCGTTCGACCAGCGTCACTTCGCCTTGTGCCTTGGCACCCGACGGAACGGCGATGCGATCGCCGACCTTGACGTCGCGCGTCACGTGCGCGACGACCTGATCCTCGACGCGCGCGGTTTCGGTCGAGACCGGCGATTCGACCTGCAGGCCGATCACCGCTTCCCTCGGGATGACCAGATCGACATACTTCGGTTCGGGCGGTGCCGCGGGCCGCACCGGTTCGGGTTCGGTCGGTCGCGCGGGTTCGATTGCTGGCGGTGTCAGCGTCCGCTCCTGGACGGGAACAGGCGTGCTCACTGGCGCCTGTTCGCGCGCGGGCGTCGCTGCCGGGCGCGACGGTCGCGCCGGTGACTGACGCTCGGGAGTGCGTGCCGGAGCCGGCGGTGCGGTTGTCAGCGCTGCCGCAGGCGCGGGTGTCGACGGTGCAGGCCCGTCGGCCACGACGGCTTCGGACTGTTCGACACCGGTGGCAACATCGCTGGTGCCGGTGGCCACCTGCGCGCTGGGCACGGTGCCGGCGTCATGGCCCCGCGCGAGCCACGCTCCGCCCGCGCCGGCAACGAGACTGATCGCCGCCACAAAACCGAGGGTGACCTTGCTGTTCTCCATGGTGTCCGAAACTCCTCAGCAGCAGGTTGAGCAAGCCCCATGCCCTGCGAGATCGGGTCGTTTGAGGCCTGTTTTCTCCAACTTTCGCCGATTTTCACCGCCCTGTTTTTGAGGCGTGTCCTCGGCGCATGGCAGCGGCCCGAGCGCCTGCCGGCGCTTGTCAACTCCCAACTCCCTGACGCTGAGCCAACGCCCAACTTCCAACGCACATTCGCGACCTTTTGGGAGTTGGGACGGGCGAAAGGGGGTTGGGAATTGGGAGTTGACCCGAATCACCCCACGAATTTATACCCGAGCCCGTGCACCGTCTGGATGTATTGCGGATGCCGCGGGTTGTCTTCGAGCTTCTGGCGTAGCCACGCGACGTGCACGTCGACCGTGCGCGTCGAGGGCATCGCGTTATAGCCCCACACCTCGTTGAGCAGTTCGTCGCGCGAGAGGGTCGCTCCCCGATGCTCAACGAAATAGCGCAGGAGTTTGAACTCGCGTGCCGACAGGTCGAGCGGCTGGCCGCTCTTCACCACCTCCGCCCGCCGGAAATCCACCGCGACGTCGCCGAAGCGATAGCTTTCCGACGAGCCCGACGCCGGCGGCTGCACGTGACTGCGACGGAGCAGCGCTTCGACGCGCGCCAGCAGTTCCGCCATCTCGAACGGCTTGACCAGATAGTCGTCGGCACCCAGCTTCAGGCCCACGACGCGGTCGACGACCTGGCCGCGCGCGGTGAGCATGAGGATCGGCGTGTGGATCCCCCGTTGCCGAAGCGTGCGACAGATGTCGAAGCCATTGCCGCCCGGCAGCATCACGTCGAGCAGGATGGCATCGAACTGGCCCGTGGTCGCCGAGTGCAGCGCGGTCTGCGCGTCGCCGGCCTCCTCGACGTCATAGCCTTCGGCGGTGAGGCGGTCGCTGAGCGTCATGACGAGCCCAGGCTCGTCCTCGACCAGGAGCAGGCGATGTGGCACTACTGATGTGTGGGAGCGGGCGTGCGGAGATCGCCGGGAACCGCGGGCACCCTGGCTTCCGCAGCCGCAGCGGGTAGTGTAATCGTAAACGCGCTTCCTGAACCCGGACGCGAACTGACGGTCACGCGGCCACCATGCGCGACGACGATTCGCTGGACGAGCGAGAGACCGAGACCGCTGCCTTCGACCTGTCTGTTCACCGCGTCGGCACCACGGTAGAACGGCTCGAAGATATGCGGGAGCTCCGAGGCTGGAATTCCAGGCCCGTGGTCGCTGATGGTGATGCGCACGACTGAATGGCGGCGCTCGCGTTCCTGAGTTACGCGGATCCCCACCCAGCGATCGCTTCCACCGTACTTGAGGGCGTTGGCGACGAGGTTCTGAATCGCCGATCGCAGCGCCGCGGAATCACCAACCACGGGCGGCAACGCGGATGCGACGTGACGTTCGAGCACGATGCCGGAGCCGGCCACTGGCGTCGCGCCCTCGATCGCCGATTCGATGATCTCCTCGACGTCGAGCAGCGATCGGGCTGCGACCGCCCGCCCGGATTCGATGCCCGCGTATTGGAGCACGCGCTCCACCATCTCGCCCAGGCGGCGCGCCTGCGTTTCAATCGTGACGCCGTAGCGCTTCACGCGATCGACGTTGCCGATGACGCCGTGAGACAGGTTCTCCGCCGCCGAGCGGATCACGGTGATCGGCGTCCGCAGCTCGTGCGAGATACCGGCGACGAATTCGATCTGCTGTTGTGCGAGGCGCTGCGCGCGCCGCGAGGATGCGGCCAGCAGCACGATGCTGACCGTCAACAGCAACAGAATCCCGAAACTGATTGCGAGGTTGCGACGGCGGGCACCGGCCACCGCGGCTTCGAGCGATCCGCTTTGATGCTGCACGAGCAGCGTCCAGCGGAAGTCCGGACGCCGCTGATCGCCAGGGCGGAGATCGGTATCGGGGCCGCGCCGATCACCCGTTCCGGGGCGCCGATCGCTGCGCGGGCGGAACGGCGGACCAGGGCCGCCTCCGCGAAAGCCGAAGAACTGCTCGGTCGCGTCGGCGCGCGCCATGTCGAGCGTGGCCTCCGGGACGGACCGATAGATCACCTCGTGCGGGTCGTCGGTAGCGATCACGGCAACTCGGTACATGTCGCCGTCGGGATGGGTGAAGTGGCGCTCGGCGATCTCCGGTAGCAACTGCTGCCGGATGAACTGCAGATCCAGCTCGATCACCGAAAAGCCGAAGAGCGGCGTGACCGTTTGCGGCGTCGACGCAGCCGGGTTCACGACGAAGCTGCGCAGCGGCGCGACCAGCAGGGAGTCCTCACCTCGGAAAGCGAGTCGTCTGTCGGGCAACTGGCCGGCATTGAAACTCGCGAGCTCCTGATCGAGCTGGGGCCGCCACCGCTCGAGGATGCCGGGCCATGGCGCCATGGTGAACTCGTGCGTCGCCGGATCCCATCGTCTCAAGCGCAGGCGCCCCTGCTCGCTGTCGATCAGGTACGTGTTAGCAACGATCTGGGGGTGTGGCGCCGTATTCACCCATGTGTCGTAGGTCTCCGAGTAGCGATCCGACGATCCTTCGCGTGCGGTGAATGGACCGACCTGAAGTGCGAGGAAGGCGCGGGCGATCTCGAGGTCGAACTCGTCGTGAAATTGCGCGGCCGCGATGCGGACGTTGCGCTGCATGCGATCCCGCTCGGCCGCACTGACCTGACCGACCCAGCGATATTGCAGGACCGCGAGCGTCGGCAGCAGCACCAGCAACACGAGGGTGACGAGCGTCAGACCCGATGGTCGACCTCGTTGCCCTCCTGGCACGGCTCCGGGCAATCGGAGGATCACGGGCTGGAGTGTAACACGCGTGAAATTTCTGCAACACGTTGAAAAGTAAGGTTTTACATCCTTAACAAACTCTTTGCGCTCGCTTAACCTGCGAGCCCGACGAGGAACCGAATAATGGGATACATGAACTGGCGGGGACTCGTGTGGGCGGCTGCGGCCGCGATCATCACGGCGGGTGCGGGCGGCAGTCGCCTGGATGCCCAGGCGCAGGACGCGGCCAGGGGCGCGTCGCTCATGGCCGACGCCCGGAAGGCGATCGGGGGTCAGGACAAGGTTGCCTCGGTCAAGCGTGTACAGGCGAACGGTGCCTTCAAGCGGGTCGCGGGGAACAACACCCTCGAAGGCGACTTCGACATCTCGATTGAGTCGCCGGACAAGTATCGACTGCACGAGGAAACGGGAACCGCTGGTGGACCGATTGCCGAGCGGACGCAGATCCTGAATGGGACCGAAGTCGTCGACCAGACGAGCGGCAGCGGGTTCGGCGGCTTTGGTGGCGGTGGTCGCCGTGGCGGCGGCTTCGGCGGCGGTGGTGGTCGCGATGGCGGCGGTGGTGGATTCGGAGGTGGTGGCAACGGCGGTGGCCGGGGTCGATTCGGCGACGGAGGGGCCAACGGCCAGAACCCGCTCGATGGTGGAGCAGGCGGTCAGGCGCAGGGCCAACCCCAAATCGATCCCGAGCGTCTCAGGGATGCGCAGCGGCGACAGCGTCAGGCGGATCTCTCGCGCTATCTGCTGGCGTGGCTGCTTGCAACGGATCAACCCGTCGCGTGGATCGGAACAGCGCAATCACCCGATGGAACCGCCGATGTTCTGCAGGTAACTCCGCAGGACGGCGTGCCGATGCGTCTGTTCCTCGACACGACGACGCACATGCCGCTGATGATCACGTGGGAAGGCGGTGGCGGCGGACGTTTCGGTTTCGGTGGTGGCGGCGGACGCCGTGATGGCGCGGCAGCCGGTGCGCCGCCCGCAGGTGCGCCGGCGGATGGTGCCGGCGGCCAAAGCGGTCAAGGCACACGCCAGGGTCGCGGCCGTGGCCCGCAGCAGCCGGTGACGAACGAGCTTCATCTGACCGAGTACAAGACGGTCAATGGGATCAAGCTGCCGCATCTGATCACGCGCAGCGTCAACGGTCAGACGGTCGAAGAGATGACGGTCAAGAGTTACAAGATCAATCCCAACTTCAAGGCGAACACGTTTACCAAATGAGACGCGCATTCCTCGCTCTGTTTTCTCTACTCCTGGCGGCCGTGCCGGTGGCCGCACAGAACGCCAACCAGGCGCAACTACGCCTGGTCATCATCGATGAAACCGGAGCCGGGATTCCCGCGGCCGCGATCGTCGTAACCCCGGTCAATCGGGTGCCGGTGACCGTGTTGGCGGATGAACGTGGTCTGGCGACTGTATCCGGACTGCCAGTCGGGGCCGTGCAGCTGCAGGTCGAGTTCTCGGGCTTTTCGACCGTCGACCAGACCATCACGCTCCGTCGCGGCGCCAACAATCAGACGGTCACGATGAAGATCGCGGGCGTCGAGGAACAGGTGGTCGTCAGCGACACCACGAGTGTCGACGATCGCCAGGGCAATTCGCTGACGACGACGCTCGAGCAGGATGAGATCTCGCAGCTGCCCGACGATCCCGACGAGCTGCAGGCCGTCCTCGAGCAGATGGCCGGCGGAGCGGGTGCCGTGTTTCAGGTGAACGGCTTCCGCGGCGGTCGCTTGCCGTCGCGCGACGAGATCCGCCAGATTCGATTCCGGACCAACTCGTTTGCCGCCGACAATCACGACGCCGGCCGCGTCTACGTCGAGATCATCACGCGTCCCAACGTGCGCGAGTGGAGCGGCAACGCCAACGTTGGTCTCCGCAGCGACGTGCTGAACGCGCGCAACTCGTTTGCTTCGACCAAGCAGCCGGAGTCCATCAACCGCTTCAACACGGGCCTGCGCGGCCCGCTCGTCACCGGCAAGACGGCCATCCGCTTCAACATCGACGGCAACCGATCGACCGAATCGGACACGATCTTCGCGGTCGACGAGAACGGTCAGCGCATCGGCAACGAATTCCGTCGTCCGTCCGATCGCACGAACGTCATGGTCGGGGTCGAGCACGCGCTGACGAAGAACCAGACGCTGCGACTCGAGTACCGGAACGGCGTCAACAACAGCCACAACCTCGGCGTCGGCGGCTTCAACCTGCTCGATCGCGCGTTCGAGCGGACCTCCACGGATCACCAGTTCCGCGCGCAGGTCCAGGGTCTGGTCGGCAAGACGACGCTGAACGAGCTGCGCTTTCAATACCGCTCGCAGGACAACGAGTCGAGCTCGCTGTCCACCGCACCGACGATCATCGTGCTCGATGCATTCAGCCGCGGTGGTGCCGGCGTGAGCAGCCGTGGATCGACTGCCAGCTTCGAGCTCGCCGATAACCTCGATTTCAACGCCGGGCGCAAGCATGCGATGCGTGCAGGGTTTCTCCTCGAAGGCGGCGACTATGCCAACTTCGACGCGCGCAACGCATACGGGACGTTCACCTTCAGCAGCCTCGACGCCTTTGTCGCGGGTCGTCCCACGCAGTTCACGCTGCGCCAGGGTCAGGTCGAAACGAACTTCACCAATTACGCCCTCGGCATCTATTGGCAGGACGACGTGCGGGTGAACAAGTCGTTTTCGTACAGCGTCGGCCTGCGGCAGGAGATGCAGTCGCTCATCGGCGACAAGCTGAATCCGATGCCCCGCCTCGGCTTCACCTGGAATCCGTTCGGCAGCCGCACCGCCGTGCGTGGCGGCTACGGCATGTTCTACGACTGGTACGACACGAACCTCTACGATCAGACGCTCCGCGTGAACGGCGTCGCGCAGAAAGATCTGTTGATCCTGTTCCCTGGGTACCCCGATCCCTTCGCCGGATCGAGCGCTGTCGTGCTGCCCGGTGGACGCGTGCAGTCGGCGTCGAATCTGCGGCTGCCATTCGAGCATCAGGCGTCGATCGGCGTCGAGCGTCCGATCACGCAGAACCTCACGCTGCAGGCGTCATACATGACGCTCCGCGGTCGCAATCAGCTTCGGTCGCGCAACGTGAATGCGCCGGATGCGTCAGGCGTGCGTCCCGAGCCGAATGTGGGCAATGTGACTGAGATCGATTCGACGGGACGGTCGCAAACCGATCGGCTGAACGTCAACGCAAACTACCGCGTGCCGGCCAAGCGCATGTTCATGAACGCGAACTACACGCTCGGCAGCATCAAGAATCACGCAGACAATCCATTGCAGTTGCCGGCCAACAGTCTCAACCCCGATGCGGAGTGGGCGCCCTCCTCGCAGGACGTGCGGCATCGCTTCAACGCGATGATCAACTTTCCGATCGCCGGCGGCTTCCGCATGAACGCGCAGGCCAACGCGCAGTCGGCGTTGCCGTTCACGATCACCACTGGTCGCGACGACAACCAGGACGGCGTCGTCAACGATCGACCGGCCGGTGTCGATCGTAACAGCGAACGCGGGTCAGCGCGGTTCGACATGAGCATGCGCCTGAGCAAGTCAGTCGGCTTCGGTGGCGTGCGTCCGAACGGCCAGGGTGGTGGGCAGGGGCGAGGCGGACGTCAGGGCGGTGGCCAGGGCGGTGGTCGCGGACAAGGCGGTCGCGCGCAGGGCCAGGGTCAGGGTCAGGGTGGTGGACAGGGTCAAGGCGGAGCACAAGGCGGCGGCGGTCAATTCCCGGCGCAGTTCGCCGGTGGTCCTCCTCCGCAGGGCGGTCCTCCTCAAGGTGCGCCTGTCCAGGGTGGACCCGGCGGACCTGGTGGTCCCGGTGGTCCGGGCGGCGGTGGTGGGGGCGGCTTCTTCGGCGACGGCGCGAATCAGCGCTTCTCGGTGGAGTTCTACGCGCAGGGCAACAACATCTTCAATCGAACGAACTTCCTCAACTACAGCGGAGTGATGACTTCGTCGTTGTTCCTGCAGCCGACGGCGGCAGCACAGGCACGTCGCATCGAAGTCGGGATGCAGTTCCGGTTCTAACTGGGTAGCTGGGTTGCTGGGCAGATAGGTAGCTGGGTAACTGCACTTGCCGTTGCCAGGAACGCGGCGACCAGCCGCTTCCCAGCTACCCAGAAGCGAAGCGACCCAGCCACCTAGCTACCGCAAGTAGTATTTCCAACTGTGAACGTCACGATTGTGGGCGCGGGCATCGTGGGCTGCGCCATTGCCCACGAGCTCGCCTCCCGCGGCGCTGCCGTGCGCGTCGTCGATCCGCGCGGCACAGGCCTGGGCGCCACACGTGCATCGGCGGGGATCCTCGCGCCCCACATCGAAGGGCACATCGAACCGCTGCACCGCCTGGGCATCCGCAGCCTCGCTCTGTACGACAGTTTCATCGAACGGCTCCGCAGCGAGACCGATCAGCCGGTCGAATACGAACGCGCCGGAACGTTGCAGGTTGCGAGCAAAGGAGAAGATCTCGAACGCCTCCGCGATCAGGCAACGAGGCTCTCTGCGGCAGGGGTGACCACGGCGCTTCTCTCCCGGGCTGAAGTCCGAAGCGCGGAGCTCCATCTCGCCGAATGGGTCGCCGGAGGTCTCCTCATTCCGGACCAGGGATACGTCACGGTCACACCGCTCGTGAACGCACTCGCCGCCGCCGCCGAGAAACGCGGCGCGCGGTTCGTCAGCGAACGAGTCGTCGGTGTGCACGGACATGGGCACGGTGCACGCGTCGCGACGATGGACGGCACGATCGATGGCGATGCCGTTGTCATCGCGGCGGGTGCGTGGTCGCCGGAGATCGTGCCGGTGGCCGGTGACCCGCCCGAGGTGGTGACAAGCAAGGGCATGACGCCGCCCGTGAAACCGATTCGTGGCCAGCTGCTGCAGCTGCGCTCGGTGAACCGGGCCGCGAAGCATGTGCTCTGGAGCAGTGGCTGTTATGTGGTGCCGTGGCAGAACGGTACGGCGCTCGTCGGAGCGACGGTCGAGGATGCGGGCTTTCACGAGACCGCCACCGCCGAAGGTGTCCAGAGTCTGTTGACCGCAGCGACGTCCGTGCTGCCCGACCTCGCCGGTGCGGCGTTCGAAAGCGTACGCGTCGGCCTGCGACCTATGACCCACGACGAGCTGCCGATCATCGGCCCGTCATCCAGGCTGCAGCACGTGTTCTTCGCGACGGGGCACTATCGCAACGGCATCCTGCTCGCGCCGCTGACTGCCGCACTCGTCGCGGACTACCTCCTCGAAGGCCGCGAAGCGCCGGAACTGGCGTTCACGCAACCGTCGCGATTCGGGCTGTAGAGAACGGCTGGCAATCGCGCTGGCCGGCGCGACTGCCCTAATGTCTTTGTTCCTCAAGTTGCATCGCAAGGGACCGGAGAGCTGGCGCATCCCACTTGCGTGCCACGCAAGCTTCGAGCACACGCGCCGCTGCGCGCTCAGTCTCCGAAAGGAGTTGCAGCGCATCCACACGGGCTTGAAGTAGAACGCGACGTTCTGCGCGATACTCACAGCACGCAACTATGTAATGTGCGGGTTGGTGCTTGGTAATGCGAATCACGAAAGGACCGTCCATAAAACCCAGCTCCACAGATGCCGCTCCGCGAATCAGCTCTCTCAACGCCCGGAGCCACCATCCAAGGACCACAGCCACGAAATCCGACCAGCCGGCTCCCGGGAAGACGAACCCGCCGATTACCGCTTCAAGATTTGCGGTAATGGAACCGCGTGCCGACTTGTGAAGAGTCGCGAGATCGCAACGGATCTCGATACGTGCTTCATCACTCACGCGGGAGGGCCCGTCGGCGATTCCGAGATGCTGACATCGGATCTCGCCATCCGTGGCTTCCAGCGTCAGCGAGTTTGGAATCGTGCTTGGCGCGCAGGAACGATTCGGAACCTCTTTCGGCCATCAATGCGGTAGGTTTCGAAATCATCGTGGTCGACCGTGAATATGCTGTTGAGGCCTTCTCGGTGAGCCAAATGGACGAGAGTAGCATCCGCGAAGTCCATGGGACGATCCGCATACCGTTTCATCAATGTTTCCAGGGCCGGCATGTCACCGTCATCGATCGCGAGAACCGTCACGGCACCAGAGCGAAGCAATCCCCAAGCGGCAGTGAGTTCTCGGCGGTTGTCTCCGAGCAAATGAAATAGCTCGGCAAGAACGCCGGCCGAAGTCGCCAGAGGCAGCCGCAGCGTGGCGAACGTCGCAGCACACGGCTCGTGCCAGGCGTCCTCGCCGTCGAGGAGCGCGAGCAGCGCGCCGGTATCGACCAAACCCTTAGCGGGCACGACGTCCTGTCAATTTGGCGCGCAATCGCGCCCGTGCTGTGCGACTGCGATCCGGGTCGCCGCCGCGAAACGCGCCAACGAAGCGCATCGCGGAACGCCGCAGACGCGTTTGCTCGCGCTCGTCTGAATCTGCGTCGGTTTGTCGATTGCGAATCAATTCGTCGGTCGCCCGGTTGAGCAACTCGGCGACACTCACACGCTCGGCACGAGCGAGTTCCTCCAACGCCGCTTTGCGTCCGGGCGACACCCGCCAGCTGTAGACGTCGGTCTTCATGCACTACAGTGTAGTGCATTCGTATATCCTCGGAGTTGTCGTGCGGCAGCGAGAGCCGGTATTCGTCAGCTGCTGATCGGTCCGATAGGGAAGACTTTGTCGAGGCCCTCGCCGGGGCGTGGGATGACGTGAACGCCAACGAGCTCACCGACACGGCGTGCGGCGGCGGCGCCGGCGTCAGTGGCCGCTTTCACGGAGCCGACGTCGCCGCGGATGATCGCGGTGACGAGGCCGGCATCGACCTTCTGCCAGCTCACGAGGACGACGTTCGCGGTTTTGAGCATGGCATCGGCGGCCTCGATCATGCCGACCAGACCGCGCGTTTCGATCATGCCGAGCGCGTCGCCCAGTTCCGCTTTCTCGTCCACGTGTGTGTCCTTCCGATCCAGGACCGTGGCGCGCATGCGAGCGCGGTCCCGCGTCGAACGCGCCATGTTACCACCCTTCGCGCTGCCTCAGGCTCGTGACGTGGCCGACATGGTGGCGCGAGTGCCACGCATAGTGCTGCACGACCCACTCGATCGTGCGCGGCGCGTCGGGATACTCGGGATGCTGAAATGTGCGCGCATAGTCCGCGGGTTGCAGCGCGCGTAACACGACGACCCAGCGGTCGTGCAGGCCGTCGAGAATCCCGAGTGATGCCGCGACTGGCAATTGCATGTCGGGCAGCTCGGCCCACGCCTTCTCGTCGTACGGCATGATGGTCGGCGAGCGCTCCGTCAGCGCGACCTTCATCCGCGAATACGAGTTCAGGTGACTGTCGGCAAGATGGTGCACCACTTGTCGCACGGTCCATCCGTCGGGACGATACGGCGTGTCGAGCTGCCGATCCTTCAGGCCGGCCACCGCCTCGCGCACGCGCGCGGGCAGCGCGGCGATGATGTCAATCGCACCCGTGCGCATGGCGGGTGTGACCGTCGCGGGCATCTCGAACTGACCGACGGGATAGCGAAGGTCGATCGCTGAAGTCATGCGACCCTTGTACATCGACTGACGCGCTGCATTGGCACACTTACAATCCAGGAGCAAATCCCAAATCCCAAATCCCAAATCCCAAATCCCAAATCCCAAGACCGAGAGCCGAAAGCCCAAAGTCGAAAGCCGAAACGATCCATGCGACTAGTCATCGCCGACGGCGAGCTGCTCGAGAACATCCTCGACCACACGTTCACGATCTGGAATGAAGGGCTGACCCGTGCGGCCTATGGGCGCTGGAACACGGCGCAGCAGCGCACCCGATGGGGCCAGGCGCATCTGCAGCGACTTGCGCTCGTCGATGAACACGGTACGCTGCTGTCGACGGCGAAGCGCTATCGGTTCGACGCGAGCCTCGACGGTCGCGCCATTCGCATGTGCGGCGTCGGCGCGGTGTTTACGCCAGTCGCACTGCGCGGACAGGGGTACGCGACCGTTCTCCTCGAGCACCTCCTCGACCGGGAACGCCGCGACGGAGTGGAGCTCGCGGCGTTGTTCTCCGAAATCGAGCCGGCGTTCTACCAGCGACTTGGGTTCGCGGCCGTGCCACTCGATGAAGTGACGGTCGGCGTCGTTCGTAAAGATGGCGCCCCGGCGACGCTGGTTCGCGCGGGCGAGGAACGCGATCTCCCCGCGATTGCCGCGATGCACGATACGCGCTCGACCGACGTGCGCTTCCGTCTACGTCGCGATCCGTCACAGATCCAGTTCGCGCTCGCCCGCAAGCGCTTGCTCGCGGGTCTGGGTCCGTCAGGACTGCGCCACGTGGAGTTCTTCGTCGTCGAGGAAGGGGCGTCGGCGGTTGCCTACGCGGTGTTGTCGACCAACGCCAACGGGTGGACACTCGAGGAAGCCGGCGATCGAGATCCCGCGGGCGCGAGACTGGGAGCGCTGCTGCAGGTGCTCGTCGCGCGCGAGCCGTCTCACCGGACGCCGCTCATTCGCACGTGGTGGCCGCGTGCGTTCGCCGTCCCGCCTCAACTCCAGCTGAGCGATCGCAGCGACCCGAAAGACGCGTTGATGTTTCGAGCATTGAGCGATGTCGCAGTGCCCACGCGCGCCGACGACATCTTCTATTGGCGGAGCGATCAGTTCTAAGAACAATTCCCAACTTCTGACGCTCGAACCAACTCCCAACGTCGGAAACCACGTGTTGGAGGTTGGGCGTTGGCTCCAGCGTAAGTATGTTGGGAGTTGACTCGAATCCAGGCTAACGCGTGAGGAGCTTGAGCTCCACGATCTTGGTATCCCCCTCACGAAGCGCGAACGGCGTGGCCGACATCTTCATGCGTTCGAGGAACTCCGGATCGCTCGCCTCGCCCTCTTCGACGTAGTCGACGGCGAGCGCGAGGTAGCGCTCCGGCGGCAGCCCACGAATCTTGAAAGACCCCTGTGCATCCGTGCGCGTCGAGCGCAGATAGCGCGACGGGAACGTCCACTTCGCCGGATCCTCGGGAAAAACCACGATGTTGTAGCCGTTGGCCGACTGCTGGCGGGCGGTGACGGTACCGCTCACTTCAGTGATCCGATTGGTGAGAGTGATTCGGGCGTCGATGACGCGCTCGTTGCCGCGGAACTCGAGTGTTCGATCCGTGACGTCCGTCCCGCCGATGTCGATCGATTTGACCATCCAGTCCTGCGGCACTCGATCGACGGTGATCACTTCCGGTCCGACGAGCCCGCTCAGCGAAAAGGCACCGCTCGCATTCGCCTGCGCGGTGCGACCGTTGATGCCCGGGCCTGCCCGCAGCGGCTGTGCGCGAACAATGATGCCGTTTGCCTGGAGCGTGCCCGTGCCACGTTCGGCGACGATCGTGCCGGCCACCGAGCCACCGCGCGTCGTGGTCACGGCCAGCCCGGTGATGTCCTCCTGGCCGATCGTAATTGGCATGTACGCGACTTCCGGTTCGGTCGTGACGTTCGTATTGCTGTTCGGCCGTCCTGGCCCAGCCGTGGCCATCAGCGTGTACGAACCGGGGGTGACGTTCGAGATCGTGAAACCACCATCGGGCCTGACACGGCCTGCGTTGGCAAACGGTGCGCTTTCGCCGAAGTTCGAATCGGTGTTGAGCGTGATCACGCCGTTGGCCAGCGGCATCCCCGACGAATCAACGACGACGCCGGAGACGCGAACGGTGCGCACCGGCAGCAGCGCGAAGTTGATCCCCGGCAGCTCTTCGCCGGTTCCGACTGCCACACGCTGCGCCTCCGACACATTGCCGGTTCCCGGGTAATACGTCGGCGCATAACTCGTCCCATCGTCGGCGGCCGTATCGAGTAATCCGCCGCGCAGGCTCCCGCTCACGTAGTACTCGCCGGGCGACAGGCCGTAGAGACGATAGCTGCCCGTGTCGTCGGTCTGATCGACGACGCCCGTCGGTGAAAGTTGCCGACGGCCGCGGAGCATCTGATAGCGCATGACCTGCACGCGCGCCCCGGCAACCGGATCGCCGAATTCGTCGTAGACGCGTCCCGTGATCGCGGAGCCACGTGGCAGCACGAAGTCAGCACGATCGACTCGCTGCCCGTCCGATACCTCCAACGGTGGAACTGATTCGAACGGGTGAGTCTGACCGAGCCGGCGCGACACGAATCCGGCCTTGCTCGCGGTCAACGTCCACCGCCCGGCCGGCATATCGCGCAGTTCGAAGCTGCCGTTACCGTCGGTGCTCGCCAGGCGAGGCGGGCCGACGCCCTGCGCTCGCACCTGCGCTCGACGAATCGGCGTGCCGGTATCCAACGCGACCACGCGTCCGCGAATCGTGGCCGTCCCGATCGTCGGCTCGCGATTGAAAGCGCCGCGGGGGCCGAAGCCGCCCTGCCGGCCCTGGCCGGCGTTCCCACCACCAGGCGCACCGCCACCTTGACGCTGCGCGCGTGGCACCGATGCCGTCGCGAGCATCAAGACGACGAAGAGGACGAAGCGATGGCGGGACGTCATTCCTGTTCGGTACCCAGGCGCTCCTGTCCCGCCCGTTATGCAGCCCCGAAGTGAACTTTCTCACTCCGTTGCGAGTCCGCGTAACGGGCCAGCCGCGCCGAGCGCGGCCAGAAGACGCTGTCTAAACTAATCAAGGGCGCAAGTGGGAGATCAAGACTGCGCACCCCTTTGTTTAGTTTAGACGCGATCGGCGAGGATTTTTCTTGCCGCGTTTCGGCCGGGGGCGGCCATGATGCCGCCGCCGGGATGCGTGGCGGATCCACACAGATACAGGTTGCGGATCGGCGTCCGATATTGCGACCAACCTGTGACGGGACGGAGAAAGAACAGCTGTCCCAGGCTCAGCTCCCCCTGGAAGATGTTCCCTTCGGACAGGCCCCACTCCCGTTCCAGGTCGAGCGGCGTCACGACCTGGCGGTGCAGGACGATGTCGCGGATATTCGGCGCATATTCAGCGAGGGTGTCGATCACCGCGTCACCCAGCGCCTCGCGATGCGTATCCCAGGTTCCATCGCGCAGGTGATACGGCGCGTATTGAACGAAACACGACATCACATGACGGCCTGGTGGGGCGACGGTCGGATCGGTGAGCGAAGGAATGACGACGTCGAGGTACGGCTTGCACGAGAACCGGCCGTACTTCGCCTCGTCATAGGCGCGCTCCAGGTAGTCGACGGTTGGAGAGATTGAAATCGCGCCGTGCAGGTGGGCGCCCGGCCCGGGAAGAGACGTGAAGTTCGGGAGCGCGTCGAGCGCAAGATTCACCTTGGCCGATGATCCTCTGAACTTGTAGCGGCGGATGCGCTCCACGAAATCGTCGGGCAGCATTCCCGGTTCGAGGAATTGCAAGAAGGTCAATCGAGGATCGACACTTGATGCGACAACGCGCGCAGCGATCTCGTCGCCGTTGCTCAGGACCACGCCCGCCGCCGCGTTGTTACGAACGAGGATGCGCGCCACTTCGGCGTTGGTCGTGATCGTCACGCCGGCTTCCTTCGCGGCATCGGCAATCGCGTTCGACACGGCGCCGGTCCCACCGCGCGCGAGGCCCCAGGAGCGGAACTCGCCGTCGATCTCTCCCATGTAGTGATGCAGGAGCACGTACGCCGTGCCGGGCGATCGCACGCTCTGAAATGTGCCAATGATGCCCGACGCCGCGAGCGTCGCCTTCAGCGGCTCGCTCTCGAACCAGTCTTCGAGGAAGTCGAGGACGCTGGCCGTCATCAACTGGATGAAGGTGTCTCGTTGCCTGGGTGACAACCGGCGAAAGCCGCGATACAGATTCCACAGATCTCTGAGATTCGAGAACGTCGGCGCGGTGAGATCGGGCGGCTCGAGCGCGAGCGTGGGTTTGATGAACTGGGCGATGTCGCTCATCACACGCAGATACTCGTCGTATATCTCCGCATCTGCCTTCGAGTGGCGCGCGATCTGCCGCCGCGTCTCGGCGTGGTCGTCCGTTCGCCACAGGTAGTCGCCGTCCGGCAACGGCGTGAACGTGCCATCGAGGGGCAACAATTCCAACCCGTGGCGCTTCAGGTCGAGGTCACGGATGATCTCGGGTCGCAGGAGCGATACGACGTACGAGCAGACCGAGTACTTGAACCCCTTGAACATCTCCTCGGTCACCGCCGCGCCGCCAACGATATGCCGACGTTCGAGGACGAGGACTTTACGACCGGCGCGTGCGAGGTATGCGGCCGCGGTGAGGCCGTTGTGGCCGCCGCCGATCACGACGACGTCGTACACCATGGCGGAAATTCTAGTCGTTCGGATCGTTCGGACGTTCGGATCGTTCGAGTCGTTCGGATCGTTCGGGCCGTTCAGGTTCGGTTCGTTGGTAGCCGAGAAGGAACGTTTCGAACGATTCGAACGGCGACGAACGGAGCGTTCATGTCGCTACGAGCTGATGTGCGAGGTAATCGACTACCCGCTCGAACGGATCGAAGCCGAACGCGGCGGCGACCGATGGACGCAGGTTGGAGTTCGCGTTGATGTCGTAGAAGACGCGACGTCCGTCGAGCGTTTCCAGGTACTCGATTCCACCGACATCGAGCTTCGCGGCGCGAACGATTCGCGTCGCGAGGGCCACCGCCTCGCGTGGCACGTCGGGATACGGATAGAACTCGACCGGTGGCGCAGCGACCGGCTCGTGAGAGGGCACCTCGCACAAACCGTCGCCATCGTCCGGATTGCAGACCGGCGAGGGGCACAGGTTGAAGCGGCCGTGTGTTTTGACCCGCATCGCATACAGGAGCTCACCGCCGAGGAACTCGAGCCGGACGATGCCCCGGTCGGGATCGTGTGGAAGGTACTCCTGCAACAGGAACAGATTGTCCGGCAGCCACACTGAGGGATCGCGCCGGAAGATCTCCTCGATCTGCTCGAACGAGTCGACGACCTGAATGCGCGCGCCGCTGCCGCCCTGATCCGGCTTGAGCACGGCCGGCCACGTGATCTGGTCCGCGTACGTCCGCAGCGCAGTGACATCGTTGAACGTGATCGAGCGCGGCGTCTCGATCCCCAGCGTCTGCAGCAGTGTCGCCTGAACGCTCTTGCTCAGTTCGAGCGCGAAGACGTCCGCGCCGTTGAGCACGCGAGCGCCGCGGCGTTCGAGCGTCCGCATGAAGGCGAGCGCCAGGGGAACCGCGCGTGTGTTGCCCCGCACGTACGCGCTCGGGCTTGCCTGGTTGAAGTACAGCGGCGCGGTGGGAAGCTCGAGATTGGTGAACGCGGCCTTCGTCACGTTGAACGCGTCAAAGGCGACACCTCGCTGCTCGAGGGCGGCAAAGAGCGGCTTCTGCCACTCGGGATGCTCGTGCAGGACGATGAGGTCGGGTTGCCGGCTCGTCATGAGAGTCGTACAGCCTTTGAGGTCTCGCGTCGTGTCCGCTTCAGCCGGACCAGCAGACCTCCAACGACTGAAGTTATAACGTATGGGACGCCACAATGAGGATCATGCGACTTGCCGCGGTTGCGTTCCTGACGATGTCTGTCGTCAGCAGCGCGGAAATCCCAAGCGAGGTGCAGAAAGCAATCGATGCGTATCGCGGTGCGCTCACCGCGGCTCAGCAACGGTCGACCGACGGCGCAATCGAGCGCGCGTTCGCGGCGCTGACATCGGCTCGCGATGCGCTGCTGCAGACGACGGGCGGTCAAACAGCCCTCGAAGCACTGTCCCCGGCGGATTTCGACCGGGTGACGGCCGCGATGACCGGCGCCGTGATTGGCCGCGACGAGGTGCTGGTCGTCGAAGTCGACACCGGCTACTTTCTGAAGCTCGCGGTTTCGCGGGGATCCAGTGTCGACCGGGCGTTCTTTGCTGCACGCAAGGCGACCTACCCGGAGTCGACGTGGCCGATCTACGTCGAACAGCAGACCGATTACAGCGGCTGCACGCGATTCGGCACCAGCACGCTGGTCAGCGAATACCGCCGGTGGACGCGGTTTACGGGCGAGTTCCCTGGCCGCTACACCGCGGCGGTTCGGCGCGAAGTGGAGCGGGTGAGCAACGAGCTGACGCAATCGACCTGCGCCTGCGGGACCAACGCGTCGGTCGAACAGGAATTGGGACAGTTCCTCCGCGTGTTTCCACGAGCGCCGATCAGCGCCGTGGTGAGTGCGCGGCTTCGCGCCGTGCGCGCGGGCCGCTCGGATATCCGTCAACAGTGCATCTCCGGTTAGAACTGGTTTCAAGACCTACGTAGGGTCCGCCTTCAGGCGGACCTCAGGCCGGCTCGAGCCGGCCACTACGGGTTCGAAACCGTCTCGCGCTGCCGTCACAGGGCCGCGAGAGCCTCCCCGAGTGAGGCGACGGCGTCGCGCAACTGATCGTCTCGAAGGTAGGGCGCGGGGCCGAGCCGCAGCATGTCGGCCCGCGCATCGGTAAAGACTCCTCGCTCACGCAGTATGCGCACGAGAATGTGGGCGCGTCCCGTCCGAATCGCCAGGAACCCACCACGTCGATCGTCCGCCATCGGTTCGACGTGCGCCAGTGACGGGTTCACATCGAGCGACTCGAACCGTTGTTTCAACAGACTCACCTGATGACGACTGGTGTCGCGTAAACGAGGGGGTGTCAGCGCCATCTGCTCGTGGAACGCAAACACGGCGGCCGCGCGATAGTTCGACGTGGGATCGTATGTGGCGCCAGCGAACGCTGCCGCCCCGGACGGGTAACGCACGCGGGACGGAGCGTCTGTATTTGCACCTCGAAGGGAGGCATCCTCCAGAGCGTCGAACTCCGCGAACCACCCCGTGAGGACCGGCCGCATGGCCAGTCCAGGAGGTACGCGAAGGAACGCGTTGCCTTCGCCGAGCTGACAGTACTTGTAGCCGCCGCCGGTCACGAACGCGCCGTCCATTCCCATCGCGTGAAGATCGAACGGGACCACGTTCAGGTGGTGATACGCGTCGACGAGCAGTCGCGCACCATGACGATCGCACGCGGCGGCCAGGCCGTCGAGATGCGGCACTATTTCCGCCGTCTCGAACAAGACCGAGGAGACCATCACCCCTGCTGTGCGCGGATCGACGAGAGAGGCGACTCTCTCCGCGAGCGTGTCAGCCGGATGCGCGGCGATCTTCGTGACCGGCACGCCTTCTTCGGCGAGACGATCGATCTGACGACGCAATGAATGGAACTCGCCGTCAGTCGTGATCAATCGTGGCCGGTCGCGCAGCGGCAGCGCCGACAGCCATCGGGTCACCAATTCGTGCGTGTTTTGCCCGAGCGCGATGTTCTGCGGCATGTCACCGAGCAGCCGCGCGAATCCGGAGCGAACGAGCGCCGCCTGTTCCATCGCCCGCTCCCACTTGTCGTCGACACACTCCGCCGCATCGAGCCACGCGCGCTGCTGCGCGTCGAACCCCACGTCGGGCCACGCCTGATGGGAGTGACCGGTCAGCAGCAGCCGCTCGGCGACGCGGAAACGGCAGTAGTGGGGAGCGAGATCATTCATCGCGTGTCGGCCTTCGGGCTTCGGCCTGCGGCGTCATCTCCCGGCCTTCGGTCTTCGGCCTTCGGTCCTGATTCAGCACTCTCCGATCGCCGTGCTTGCGCTTCTTCCTGATGCCGGAGGAGCTCAGTCTCGTCGAACAGTCGCTGTAGTTGCCTCACAACGCTCGCGCTTTCATCGCACAGCGAATCGGCTATCGGTGCCCGAACAAATCCGAGATCCCGAGCGAACTCCAAAAGGTACGAGAGCTCTGACGCCGAGCCAAGGGCGATGCCGAGAAAGTTGCAGTAGTCTCGTGTCGTCTTTCGGGCGCTTCCTTCTACGATGTTCGAGCCGATTGACACAGCAGCGCGACGGATCTGCAAGCGCATGCCAAACCACTCGTCTCGTGGGAAGTCGGTCGTGTTTTTGTAGATTGCAAGCGTCAGCTGACGTACCTGCTGAAAAACTCGAAGCTGCCGATAGTTTCTGCTCATGCGCGACAGCGTAACGGATTAGCTGTTCCCTTAGCGTCCAGGACCGAAGACCGTAGGCTGAAGACCGAAGGCCGCTAGAGTGCCCCACGAATCGCCCACAAATCCGGAAACAGATTCCTCCCGAGAGTTGTCCGGAGATAACCGGCGCCGCTCGAGCCTCCCGTGCCCGGCTTCGTCCCTATCGTTCGCTCCACCATCTTCACGTGGCGGTAGCGCCATTCCTGGAAGCCCTCGTCGAGATCGACCAGGCGTTCGCACAATTCGGCGTTCTTCGGATCGCGTTTATAGATCGTGATGAGAATTCCCTGAATGTCGGCGTCGGCCTCGATCGCGGTTGTCACGTCGCGTGTGAGATGCGTGCGAGCCACTCGGTAGCCTTCGCGCGACAGGTATTGCAGGAACGCATCCCAGAGCGTGGGTTCGGTAAGACGGCGCTCGAGCTCGTGTCGCGCCCGGCTCCCGTCCGGGAACCGGTCAACGGCGTTTCGTGTCTTCGCTCCCAACAGAAATTCGATCTGGCGGAACTGATCGGACTGGAACCCGCTCGCCGCTTCCAGCCGCGCCCTGAACGACAGAAACTCCAACGGCGTCATCGTCTCGAGGACGTCGAGCTGGGCGACCAGCACCTTCAGAATCGTGAGGATTCGTTTCAACGTATGTTGCGCGCGTGCCGTGTCGTCAGCGGTCAGCAGCGCCATCACGCGATCGAGCTCGTGCAGCAGCTCCTTGAACCAGAGCTCATAGACCTGGTGAATGACGATGAAGAGCATCTCGTCGTGTTCGGGTCCATCCGAGCGAGGCTGCTGTAACGACAGGAGCTCGTCGATCTTCAGATATGCGCCATACGTAACTGCGGCGCTCGGTTGCGGTTCATCCATGGCCTTGCCCTCGCGACGTCAACTCCCAACGCTCTTACGCTGGTCCAACTCCCATTGCTGGTTGGTGGTGGTGGATCGTGGATCGTGGTGTGGAGCTCGCCAAGAAGCCTTGGGTTTACGTCAGAGCAACCACTATCCACCACCAACCATCTACCCACCGGCGTCAGTGGGTTGGACGATGGGAATTTACACGTGCCGTTGGGAGCTCATGTGTCCACCTGGAGCCCGACGGCGCGCATCAACGCGATCGCATTGCTGCGGGTAACGGGGCCAGGCTTCATCCGATAGTCGAACTGCAGTTCGCTGCCGTCGAACCAGTCCTCGAAGTGGACGTTGACGGCGCGCGGAGCGAGGTCGTCGGCGACGGCGGTGAGCGCAAGATCGTGCGTAGTGATCAGCCCGATCGCTCCCGAGTCGAGCAGCGCTCGCAGCACGCCTGACGCGCCGACCAGCCGATCGTGCGAGTTCGTTCCGTGGAACAACTCGTCGAGCAGGAAGAGCAGCGGCAGGGGACCACGGGCGGTGTCGGCGAGCTCGCGGATGCGGGTGATCTCGGCATAGAAGCGCGAGCGTCCTTCCTGCAGCGAGTCCTGAATACGGAGCGTGGCCCCGATGTTCACCGGCGCGAGCCGCAGCGCGGACGCGCGAACCGGCGCACCAGCGAGCGCCAGCACCGCATTGATACCGACCGTCCGCAGCAGCGTGCTCTTGCCCGACATGTTCGAGCCGCTGATCACCAGAAGGCGCGTGCCGCCGGAGAGCTGCACGTCGTTGCGGACCATGCGCGTCGACGGGAGCAGCGGGTGACCGAGCTCGCGTCCCTCGAGCAGCGCCGGTCCTCCCTCGACGATCTCGGGAAACGGGTCGTCGGGATGTTCGAACCGATACGCCGACAGCGACGAGAGCGCCTCCAGCTCGCCCACCGTGTCGAGCCATTGCCGGATGTGTGCGCCATGCCGCGCGCGCCACCCTTCCACCGCCCATGCGAGGTGCGTTCCCCACAGCAGCACGAGCGCAATCGGCATGAACACGAGGTTGTGCTGCCAGTCGTGCATCTCCATCAGCCAATGGAGCGACCGGATGATCGACGACGCCGGGTGCCCGGTCGTCTCCAGACGATCGCGCAGTGCCACCAGACGCTGCGATGAAAAGCGTTCCCGCTCCAGCCGCGTCAGCAGCTGCGCCAGAACATCGAGGTCACGCGCCGGACCATCGGCGGCGTGGAGGGCGTGGTCGATCCGCTCGCGCATCGCCCACGCAGCAAGACTTTGCACGAGAATCGCGATTTGCAACGGCGTGGCGTTGCCCGTGACGGCATACGACACCATCGTCGCCACGGTTGCTGCGGTCAGGACGATGGGGTTGATCCGCCGCGAGCGTGGCGCCAGGATGGCAGGGCCTTCAGCCCATGCGACGAGGGCATCGCGATCGATGCTCGCACGAACGTCGGCGCCGACGATCGACAGCGCTTCCCGCAGGTCGAGCGCAGGCGTCAACTCGCTGATGGCCTGCTGCCGGTCCCGGACATCGCGTGCCGTGCCGGGTGTGGTCAACCAGCCGGCGAGCGTGTCCTCTCCGCGTCGCGTGCGTGCAATCGACAACAGCTCGAACAGGGAACCGCGGCCGAAGAGATCGAGATCGTTGGCGTACAGATGGTGATCGTCGCGAAACCGATCGCCAGGTTCGCCTCCGCCAACCCAGCGGTCTTCGATTCGGGCGAGACCGCGCTCGTAGAAGCCGATCGCCCGCGCAGCGGCATCCCGCGCACGTAAGACGCGATCGTGATAGATCACGAGCACCACGAACACCACGACCGGAGCAAGCAGCAGCCACCAGGTGACGAGGCCCCACCAGCCCATAGCCGCGAGTGCCACCGCGGTAAAGAACGTGACCAGGCGGGTGTAGCTCACTCGCGCGTCGATCGCGGTCCACCGTGCACGCGTCTCCTTTCGGGCGCGCACGCGCTCGCGATACTCGCTCGCGGGCGATCCGACCGCCGCCGACGGCACTATATCGACCACGTGCTGCGCTGCTGAGCGCGCGGTGCGAGTGGCGCGTTGAGGTAGCGCACCAGCGGCATCATCGCTTTGAAGGTCCGTACGACTTCCGGATAGAAGCTGTCTTTGATCGCGAACTCGGCCTCGAGCTCGCGGAACGCGAGAAACTGTTTGTGCTGCAGATAGTTCGCCGCCGGATGGCTCTTGGCGTAGCCGCGGGGGACCCGCGTCAATCGATCTCCGCTGAGCTGACCGAGGACCCGCTTGAACGTGGGCGACGTCACGATTCGGTGCAGCCGCGGGTGCGTGGTCGCGACCTGCTCGCGAATCGCCTGCAGCTCCGCGGTGGTCGGCCTGTAGATACCGCCGCCCATCCATACCCACTGCGGCGCGATCTCTATATACAGACCGGCACCCTCGGGTCGCGGGAAGCCGCGCGGCGGAAAGTAGGCGGCGACGTGCGTCTTGAGGGGTGCTTTGTTCTCGCTGAATCGCGTGTCGCGATAGATGCGGAAGAGCGAGACTTTGGGGTCGGCGATCAGTTCCGGTGCGAACGTACGGAAGTCCCGGGCGAGGCGGGCCAGCAATTCGATCATCGGCTCACGCACGTGCTGCTCGTAGTCGGCTTTGCGCGCGCGAAACCACTCGCGATCGTTGTTGCGCTTCAGCGCCCGCAGGAATGCGAGCGTCTTGCGTGTAAACGGCGAAGGCATGCCGAATAATACAATTCGATCCCATGGTGCGTCGTGACGACGTGGACAGTGTAGCGTCTACGTCACGCCGTTCTTCTCCGACGGGTGCAAGTCCCGTCTCGGTAAGCGCCGGAGCGCCGAGTAGCAGATCCCAGGCGTCGAGCGA
>Ga0081539_10000536_pt1 | contig 78807 bp, 68 predicted proteins | sample TabmetS4T2R2_FD_71023 | JGI IMG/M metagenome (GOLD analysis project Ga0081539, IMG submission 71023) | Tabebuia heterophylla rhizosphere microbial communities from the University of Puerto Rico - S4T2R2 | ecosystem: Host-associated > Plants > Roots > Rhizosphere ...
CGATCGTCCTGGCGTAGCACGTCGATCGGGCCGACCCGGCGGAGTGCCGGCAGGTCGGCCGCCACCGAGCCGGTCGGGAACCGGACTATGGTGGGGCCGTGTTCGATCGCGACCGCCTCGCGTAGTTCCCCCCGGAGGGTGGCGGCGTCGCGTGGCGCGGCGATCCGCAACCCCGGCACCACGCCGAAGACGCTCATGTCCCAGATGCCGTAGTGGCTCGGTCCGTCGGGACCGGTGATGCCCGCCCGGTCCAGCACGAAGGTGACCGGCAGCTCGTGCAGGGCGACGTCCAGCAGCACCTGGTCGAAGGCCCGATTGAGGAAGGTGGCGTAGACGGCGACCACCGGATGCAGTCCACCCATGGCCAGGCCGGCCGCCGAGGTCACCGCATGCTGCTCGGCGATGCCCACGTCGTACGCCCGCTCCGGGTATCTCCGGGCCAGCGCGGCGATTCCGGTCGGCTCGGCCATCGCGGCGGTGATGCCGACCACGTCCGGGCGCTCGTCGGCGATCTTGACCAGTTCGTCGGCGAAGACATGCGTCCATTTCACCGTAGGCGCCGCCAGCAACTTGCCGGTCTCGACGCTGAACGCGCTGCTCGGCCCGTGCAGGCAGTCCGCCTCGTCGTCCTCAGCCGGTCGGTAGCCGTAGCCCTTGCGGGTGACCGCGTGCACGATCACCGGGGCATTGAAGCCCTTGGCCTTCCGCAGCGCCGACTCCATGGCCGGCACGTCGTGGCCGTTGACCGGGCCGACGTACTTCAGGCCGAGGTCCTCGAACATCGGCTGCGGGCTGATCGCATCCTTGATGCCGCGCTTGACCGCGTGCAGCACCTCGTACATCGGCTTGCCCACCATGGGCGTCGAGCCGAGAGCCTCCTTGACCAGCTCGAGCACCTTCTCGTAGCCGGGATTGAGCCGAAGCGTGGCCAGATGTTCGGCCAGCCCGCCGATGGTCGGCGCGTACGAGCGGCCGTTGTCGTTGACCACGATGACCAGCCGGTTGCGGGCGGCCGCGATGTTGTTCAGCGCCTCCCAGCACATGCCGCCGGTGAGCGCGCCGTCGCCGACCACCGCGACGACGTGCCGGTCCTCGCCGCGCAGGGCGAAGGCCTTGGACATGCCATCGGCGTACGACAGTGCTGTCGAGGCGTGCGAGTTCTCGATCAGGTCGTGCTCGCTCTCCGCCCGGCTGGGATACCCGGAGAGCCCGCCGCGCTGCCGGAGGAGGTCGAACCCGCCCTGCCGGCCCGTGACGATCTTGTGCACGTACGCCTGATGGCCGGTGTCGAACAGGAGCTTGTCGCGCGGCGAGTCGAAGACCCGGTGCAGGGCCAGGGTCATCTCCACCACGCCCAGGTTGGGACCTAGGTGCCCGCCGGTCCGGGACACCTTGGCCACCAGGAAGTCGCGGATCTCCGCGGCGAGCAGGGTCAGCTGCTCAAGGCTCAGGCGCTTGAGATCACCGGGTGCGGTGATGCTGCCGAGCAGTCCGGATGCGATGGGGAGGGGCTCGCTCATGAGCGTCGAGTGTATCTTCGGAATTCACCTTCGCATCCGAACGGCGCTACCGCCCGGGGTGGAGCAGGGCGACGCACTCGACGTGCTGGGTCATCGGGAAGCAGTCGTAGGTCCGTAACCGGTCGAGCTCCCAGCCCGCGCCCCGGAACGTGGCGATGTCGCGGGCCAGCGCCGCTGGATCGCATGCCACGTAGGCAACCGCCCGTGGCGCGGCGGCCGCGATCCCGCGGACCACCCGGGCGCCGGCGCCGGTACGTGGTGGGTCCAGCACGACCAGGTCGACCGGGCCGGTGATCCGGCGCCGGGCCAGCGCCACGTCCACCTTCGCGGCCACCACCTCCACGCCGGCCAGGTGGGCCAGGTTGCGGCGGGCGGCCGCCACCCCGACCGGTGCGGACTCCACCACCGTGGTCCGGGCCCCGGTGTGTCCGGCCAGCGCCGCCGCGAACAGCCCGGCACCGCCGTACAGGTCCCAGGAGGTCTCGCCCGGGGCCGGGCGCAGCAGGTCGAGCACCGCGTCCACCAGCGTGTCCGCCGCGGCCGGATGGACCTGCCAGAAACCTTCCGGCGGTACGTGCCATTCCCGGCCGGCGGCGATCTCCCGTAGCTCGGCCGGCCCGCTGATCCGTGCGGCTCGATCGCCGGGGTCGTCGTTCGGCGCGAGCTGGTCCGCGGCCGGGCGGGTCAGCACGCTGACGTCCCCGCCCGTCGAGGCGACGACTTCGATCGCGGCGTCGTCCGGCCAGCGCAGACCGGTCACGTCCAGCTCCTGGATGGCCGGGTGGGCGATGCGACAGCGGTCGATCGCGACCACTTCATGGGACCGGTGCTTGAGCAGGCCGGGACGACCGGCGGCATCGACCGTGTAGCGAACCCGGGACCGCCAGCCGAGGGTGCCGCCGGGCAGCCGCTCCACCCGTACCCCCAATGTGTCGATCTTCGCCTGGGTCAGGCCCGCCATCCGCGCCAGCTGTTCCCGCACCACCGCGGTCTTCCAGGCCAATTGCGCCTCGTCCGCGACATGCTGCAGGTCGCAACCCCCACAACCATGGGCGTGCGCGTACGGGCAGGGCGGCTCCACCCGGTCCGGGGAGGGTTCGTGGATCACGATCGCATCGGCGCGCAGATAGCCCTTGTGCAGCTCGGTGATCTCAGCGGTGACCCGCTCGCCGGGCAGGGCGTGCCGGACGAACACCACCCGGCCGTGCTCGCCTCCGATCCTGGCCACGCAATGGCCGCCGTGTGCCGGGGCGCCAACGGTGATCTCGACCGTGTCGCCTTCGACGTAGTCCTCGTCGGCCGGCCGGGTACGGGCGTCGTTGTCGCGGCCGGTCACTCGCGGTCGCCACCCCGCGGGTCGTGGTCCGGTTCGGAGGCACGCGAGCGTGGACCGCGAGCCGGCACCCGGGTAAGTGCCTCGTCGAAGCGTTCCAGGTTCCGGTCCTGGCTGGACTGCAACTGCCAGGGCACGCTGGTGACCATCACGCCCGGTTCGAACAGCAGCCGGCCCTTGATCCGCAGAGCGCTCTGGTTGTGCAGCAGGTTCTCCCACCAGCGGCCGACCACGTACTCCGGGACGAACACCGTGACCACGTCTCGGGGCGAGCCGCGCCGCACGTTCTTCACGAAGTCGATGATCGGCCGGGTGATCTCCCGGTACGGCGAGTCCACGACGGTCAGCGGCACCGGTACCTGCCGGCGTTCCCACTCCGCCTGGATGGCCCGGGTGTCCTTGTCGTCCACGTTGACGGTCACCGCGGCGAGCGTGTCGGGCCGGGTGGCCTGCGCGTACGCGAGCGCACGCAGGGTCGGCATGTGCACCTTGCTGACCAGCACGACCGCGTGGTTGCGGGAGGGCAGCACCGGGCGCTCATCGGTCGGCTGGAGTTCGGCGGAGACCCGTTCGTAGTGCCTCTTGATGCCCAGCATGGTCGTGTAGATGAGGAGCATGGCCGCGATCGCGATCCACGCGCCGAGCAGGAACTTGGTGATCAGCACGACGATCAGCACCGCGCCGGTCATCGCCATGCCGAAGCCGTTGATCGCGCGCGACCGGTACATCTGCCGCCGCCGGTTGGGGTCCCGCTGCGTGCGCAACAGCCGGTTCCAGTGCCGGATCATGCCCGCCTGCGACAGAGTGAAGGACACGAACACCCCGACGATGTAGAGCTGGATCAGCCTGGTCACCTCGGCCTGGAACGCGACGATCAGCACCATCGCGGCGATGGCCAGGAAGATGATGCCGTTGGAGAAGGCCAGCCGATCGCCGCGGGTATGCAGCTGGCGCGGCAGGTAACGGTCCTGTGCCAGGATCGAGCCGAGCACCGGGAAGCCGTTGAAGGCGGTGTTCGCGGCCAGGAACAGGATCAGGGCGGTGACCCCGCCGACCAGGTAGAGCAGCATCGAACCGCTGCCGAAGACCGCTTCGCCGAGCTGTGTGGTGACCGTCTTCTGCACGTAGTCCTGCGGCCCGCTGAGGATCTGCTCCGCCGGATCCTCGACGAACTGCAGGTGGGTGGCCCGGGCCAGGGTGATGATGCCGACCAGCATCAGGATCGCGATGCCGCCGAGCAGCAGGAGCGTGGTCGCCGCGTTCCTGCTCTTCGGCGACTTGAACGCGGGCACGCCGTTGGAGATGGCCTCCACACCGGTCAGCGCCGCGCAGCCGGAGGAAAACGTCCGGAGCAGCAGGAAGACGAACGCGAAGCTGGTCAGGTGGTGCTCCTCCGCGGTGATGACCAGGCCGGCGCTGGGCGCCTGCAGGTCCTGGCCGAGGATGAACACCCGGACCACGCCGGTCATGATCATCCCAACGATGACCACGATGAAGGCGTACGTGGGTACCGCGAAGGCGGTGCCGGACTCCCGTAGTCCGCGCAGGTTGAGCGCGGTCAGCAGGGCGACTGCGGCCAGCGCTATGCCGATCTTGTGCTCGGCCACGAACGGGACCACCGAGCCCAGGTTGGACACGCCCGCGCTGACCGACACCGCCACCGTGAGGATGTAGTCGACCAGCAGCGCGCTGGCCACCGCAACGCCGAAGCGGGGGCCCAGGTTGACCGTGGCGACCTCGTAGTCACCGCCGCCGGACGGGTAGGCGTGCACGTTCTGCCGGTAGCTCGCGACCACCGTGACCATCACGACCGCCACGGCCAGCGTGACCCAGGGTGAGTAGACATACGCGCCCGCACCCGCGATGGAGAGAGTCAGCAGGATTTCGTCCGGCGCGTATGCGACGCTCGACAACGCGTCGCTGGCGAACACGGGCAGGGCGATCCGCTTGGGCAGCAGCGTGTGCTGCAACCGGTCGGAGCGGAACGGCCGGCCCAGCAGCAGCCGCTTCACGAGAGAGGTCGGACTTACCACAAGCGCAAAGCGTACGGCCGGGACCGCCGTGCCGTGTGCGGCCCCAGCCGACGCCACTCGCGGACGCATGGCAGGCTCTGTCTGGACACGGATCAGCTGGAGGCGCTGAAGTGCACATCGTGATCATGGGGTGTGGCCGGCTCGGCTCCACGCTCGCGCACATGCTGGACGCGCGCGGGCATTCGGTCGCCGTCATCGATCAGAACGCCGACGCGTTCCGCCGGCTGGGCACCGAGTTCAGCGGCACCACGGTCACCGGCTTCGGCTTCGACCGGGACGTGCTGCGGGCGGCCGGCGTCGAGCGCGCGGACGCCTTCGCGGCGGTTTCCAGCGGTGACAACTCGAACATCATCTCGGCCCGGCTCGCCCGCGAGACGTACGGTGTCTCCCGCGTGGTCGCCCGCATCTACGACAGCCGCCGCGCCCAGGTGTACGAGCGCCTCGGCATCCCGACCGTGGCGACCATCCGGTGGGCCGCCGACCGGATGGTGCGGCACTTGGTGCCGGAGGGCACGGTCGAGGTGTTCCGCGACCCGACCAGCTCGGTATCCATCGTCGAGGCGCCACTGCACCGCGACTGGGTGGGCCACACCATCGCCTCGCTGGAGGAGGCCACCGGGACCCGGGTGGCGTACCTGATGCGGTTCGGGATCGGCTCGCTGGCCACCCGGTCCACCGTGCTACAGGACGGCGACCAGGTGTTCATGCTGGTCACCGACGAGATCGTCGCCGATGTGCTGGAGGTCGCCTCGGCGGCCGTCAAGGGAGGGCACTGACCATGCGGGTCGCCATCGCGGGGGCCGGCAACGTCGGCCGGTCGATAGCCCAGGAGTTGATCGGCAACGGGCATCGGGTGATGCTCATCGAGCGTCAGCCACGCCAGCTGCGCCCGGAACGGGTGCCCGAGGCGGAGTGGGTGCTGGCCGACGCCTGCGAGCTGAGCAGCCTGGAGGAGGCCGATCTGTCGGCCTGCGACGTCGTGGTCGCGGCCACCGGCGACGACAAGGTCAACCTGGTGGTATCGCTCCTGGCCAAGACCGAGTTCGCGGTGCCGCGGGTGGTGGCCCGGGTGAACCGGGCGGAAAACGAGTGGCTGTTCACCGAGCAGTGGGGCGTGGACGTGGCGGTGAGCAAGCCACGCCTGATGGCCGCGCTGGTCGAGGAGGCGGTCACGGTCGGCGACCTGGTCAGGCTCATGACGTTCCGGCAGGGCGAGGCCAACCTGGTGGAGATCACCCTGCCGCTGGATGCGCCGTACGTGGGCGAACCGGTGCGGCTGGTGCCGCTGCCCCGGGACGCCGCACTGGTCACGATCCTGCGCGGGAGGCGGGTGCTGGTGCCGACACCGGACGACCCGCTGGAGGCGGGCGACGAACTGATCTTCGTCTGCACCGCCGAGGTGGAGGATCAGGTGCGCGCGGTCATCCTGGGGTCGGGGCCCGCTCGGAGCTGAGCCCGTGCTGCTGCCGGTGATTCACCCGGCGCACCGCCCAGATGGTGAACGCCAACGTGGCGGCATAGATCGGCCAGCTGATCAGGATCCGGACCACACCGATCGCGGTGGCCTGATCCTGCAGATAGAGCCAGCCCTGCACGCCGGCCCGGACGAACAGCGATCCGGCCCAGACCAGGGTCAACCACTGGAACGTCCGGAACAGCTGGGCGTTGTCGAACCAGTCGTGCTTGCCCTTGTTCGCCAGCACGCCCCAGACGTACCCGATGATCGGTTTGCGCACCGCCACCGAAAGCACCAGCAATGCCGACTGAGCCAACGTGATCAGGATGCCGGGCAGGTAGAAGTCCTTGGCTTCGCCGGTGCGGTACGCCAGGAACGCACCGATCGCGATGCCCACGACACCGTTCACCGCATGCCGCACCGGCTCCTTGCGGATCAGCCGGTAAGCCCCGATGAGCACCGCGGTGCCGACCGCGCCACCGATCGCCCAGTACAGGGCCGTGCGCCTCTCCAGGTCGGCCACGTTCTCCCCGAGAAGCACGTTGAGCAGCACGAACGTGAGCACCGGGATGCTGGACTCGAGGAGGCCACGTACGCCGCCCAGCTGCTCGGCGATCTGCTCGCTCATCGAGGGCAGAGGTTCCTCGGCCGTGCTCGCACCGGCGGGCACAGGATGCAGGTTCTGCTCCTCGATGATCTCCTCGGCGACCCGGTCCTCCAACCCGTCGGGCCGCGCGGCGGCGTGACGGGGATCGTTACCGGGTGTCACCGGGGCGCCTCCAGCTCGTAGTACGGGTTGTAGATCACTTTACGTTCGTCGCGGATCGCGATCCGGCCCTTCGCGGTGAGCTGCCGTCCCGGCTCGATGCCGACGATCGAGCGCCGGCCCAGGAAGACGAGCGTGACCACGTCACTGCCGTCGTAGAGGTCGGCCTCCAGCGTGGGCAGGTTGGTCCGGGGAGTATACGCCACCGTGCGGAGCCGGCCGGACACCGAGACCACCTGCCCGCGGGTGCACTGACCCACCGGAACGGCGCCGCATTTGGCGCTCTCCCGCTGTAGCTCCTCCGCTTCGAGCTCGTCCTCCGAGGCGGTCAGCCGCTCGAAGAACCGCCGGAAGCCGGTGGACCTCTGCTCGTCGGTCGACATCAGTCCACGGTACGCTCGGTCCGCCCAAGGCGGCGACGCACGCCTCAACCCTGTTCCGCCTGCTGGGCCATCTCCCGTGGCAGACGCATCGGCAGCGGCTCGCGCACCGGGCGGGGTTCTTCGTCGCGGACCACCACCAACCCGGCCAGGCACTCGCCGAGCGCCGGCGCCTGGGCCGGGTCGACCGCCACCGGACCCTGAAAGGTCGCCTTCACGAACCAGCGCGGGCCATCCACGCCGACATACCGGACGTCGACCATCTGCCCCTGCGGGTCGGGCAGGCGCGCGGTGAGTTCGGTGCCGTAGATCCCGTCCACCTCGCGGACCGCGATGTTCGCCGCCGCCATGTCCCTGACCATCTCGGCGCGGACCTCGTCCCAGATGCCCTCGCTGCGCGGGGCGGCGAACACGCCGAACTCCACCGCGCCGGCACCGGACACCAGCACCACGTGCTCGATGGCGCCCTCCGGACTGGCCTGCACGCGTACCTCGACGCCCTCCACCGCCGGTATCTGCAGGCTGCCCAGGTCGAGCCGGGTCACCCCCTCGGGCGCATGCCGCCGGTCGTACGGGCCGCGCTCCGGCGGCGCGTCCTCGCCGGCCGTCATGCTGCTGGCCAGCGCCGCGGATGGCGGGGCGTCGCCGGTACGCACGTGCCGGGGACGCTTACGGGAGAACATCGAGGTCACCCTTCCGGTTTCGGTCGGCCTGTTCGGGCAGCGCATGGTGGCCGCCGGTCGAGCCGTGGCCGCCCGCGCCGCGGACCGTCTCCGGCAACTCGTCGACGGCATGGAACGCGGCGCGCTCCACCCGCTGCACCAGCAACTGGGCGATGCGGTCACCGCGGGAGATCTTCACCGTGGCGGCCGGGTCGTGATTGACCAGGTTGACCTGGATCTCGCCGCGGTATCCGGCATCGACCGTACCGGGTGCGTTGAGCACCGTCACGCCCAGGCGGTGGGCCAAACCGGAGCGCGGATGTACCAGTCCGACGTAACCGTCCGGCAGGGCCACCGCGATGCCCGTCGGCACCAGCTTGCGCTCGCCCGGCTCCAGGACGACGTCCTCGGCCGCGACGAGATCGGCGCCGGCGTCGCCGGGGTGGGCGTACGCGGGCAGCGGCAGGTCCGGGTCGAGCCGGCGGACCGGAACGTCCACAGCGTCCCCCTGGTGTGATGCGCGGAATCGGGCGGGACTCACCCTGCCATCCTGCCGTGCCCGCGGCCGGAGGCGCGCCGTACCCTCACCAGCGTGACACCCGACCCGGGCCGACGCACCACCGAAGCGTCGCCACCGCTCTACACGGAGCGGCTGAACGTGCCCTGGTGGGGATGGCCGCTCACGCTGACGGGTGCCTTCCTGCTCGGCGCCGAGGTGTGGATGGGCGCCGCCGGCCTGCGGGCATGGGTGCCGTTCGCCGTGGTGCTGCCGCTGGCCGTCGCGGGGCTGATCTGGCTGGGCCGGATCAAGGTGGCGGTCACCGGCACCGAGTTCAGGGTGGACGACGCCCGGCTGCCGCTCGCGGTGATCTCCGACGTGGTGGCGCTGGACGCCGACGGCAAGCGTGAGGTGCTGGGCGTGGGCTCGCACCCGCTGGCGTTCGTCGTGCAGCGGCCATGGATACCCGGGGCGGTACAGGTGGTGCTGGACGATCCGGCCGATCCGACGCCGTTCTGGGTCGTCAGCACCCGTCACCCGGTCGAGCTGGCGACCGCCTTGCTGGACGGAGCTGGGCTCGCTATTTAGCGGCCGGCAACGACCGCGCTTTCTTGCGCAGGTCCTTCTGCAGCATCTCGCCCAGGTTCTTGGTCGCCCGCCGGTTCAGGTAGCTGGCCACGGCCGCACCGGTGAGCAGCGGGCCCATGGTGGTCAGGTTGCGGCCGAAGCGCCGCAGCAGCGTACGCTGCAGCTCCTTGCGGGCCGTCGTGCCCAGCACCGAGGCCACGCCCACGCCCGGGACCATCGGGTTCACGCCGCGCTGGCTGGCCCAGGACTGGATCATCGTCGCCGCGCGCTGGGTGCCGCTGCCCGCAATGGGCTGCCGGTACACCTCCTGCAGCTCGCCGATCAGCTTGAGCTCGATGGCGACCACCGCGATCGTCTCGGCGGTCAGCAGTACGGGTGCGGAGAGCAGTGCGGGTGTGACGGCCCATTGCAGCGAGGCCACGCCGCCACCCGCGGCGCCGATTCCCGCGGTGGAGAGCGCCGCGTTGCGGATCAGCCGGTCGGCGAGCTCGTCGCCGTCCAGGCCGTCGAAGTGCTCTCGCAGGGTGTTCAAGTCGCGAACCGGGACGTGCGGTGCGACGTCGCCGATCACGTCGGCCATCCAGCGCAACGCTGCCTTGGGCCGGAACACCTGGCCGAGCCCCCGGCGGCGGACGTCGCCGATCAGACGGCCGAGCAGCTTACGCCGGCCCTCGGGCTCGATGTCGTCAGAGGTCAGCGCGGCGACCGTCCGGCCGATGTCGGAATCGGCCTCGGCGTGTGACTCGGCGGGATCGGGACTCAAGGCTCCGGTCTCGGGTGTCGTCATCGTGCGTCCTCACCGTCGTCGCTGCTGTGAACCTCTTCCAGTGAATCAGCCGCAGGCACGAGCCGCATACGCAGCGCCCGGCCGCCGTTTCGCCGACCGGACCGAGGTGTTGCGCCGGATCATGATGTTCTGCTGGATCGTGGTGGGCTCAGATCATGGTGCGCTGCGCGCGACGGCCGTCAGGCACACTCGCGGCAGATCAGTTCCCCGTTCCGCTCGACCGCAAGTTGGCTGCGGTGATGCACGAGGAAGCAACGAGCGCAGCGGAACTCGTCGGTCTGCATCGGCAGTACCTTGACGGTCAGTTCCTCGTCGGCCAGATCGGCGCCGGGAAGCTCGAAGCTCTCCGCCACCTCCACCTCGTCGACGTCCACTGCACCCGACTGCGCGTCGGCGCGGCGGGCCTTGAGCTCCTCGAGGCTGTCCTCGCCGAGGTCGACCTCATCGCGACGCGGAGCGTCGTAGTCGGTGGCCATCGGATTCACTCTCCTGTATCGATGTGTCGCTTGGCGTTAGTAACGCCAGGGACGTCGTTCTGGTTCCCGGTACCCGCGGACTTTTCTTACTCATCCGTTTCAGTGGAGAGCGACCGCCGCCGAGGCCCTCCCACCCCCTCGTGAACTGCCCCGGCGAGCGCGGTACCTTACCGCTCCCGTAGGACCGTTGTACGCGCGCAGGCGGCTCATTGTTCCCGATGTGACTGAGGCGACATCAAGGTAGGGGTACCTGGGCGTGGATCATCGTCGGCGCGCCGGTGCCGTCCGCGGTTTCCGCAGGCATGGCGTGCAGACGCTAACCTCACTTCATCCCCGTTAGGCGAACCCCACCTGGAGCCGGCACCATGAGCTTTGCGCGCGTCCGAGCACTCGTCGTGGTCGGCGTGCTCGCCGTTGCTGCAATCGTGTTCGTCGTCGTGGCGCTGGTCCGCGACACCCAGGGCGGTGTCTCCGCGGACGACGGCTGCCCCGACGGTGCTCCGCTGGCCGTGGTGAGCCTGCCCGACGACCCCGATCAGGTCAAGATCAAGATCCTCAACGGTACGAGCACGGCCGGCCTCGCCGAGAAGGTCACCACCGACTTCAAGAACCGTGGCTTCGTCATGCAGAAGCCGGGCCAGAGCAAGACCAAGTTCGACCGGATCGCGATCATCACGTACGGGCCCAAGGCGGTCGGCGACGCTCAGCTGATCAGGGCGTACTTCCTCGGCAAAGCCAAGCCGCATTACGTCGCCAAACGAACCAGCGACGTGGTGGACATCGTCATCGGCGCCGAGTATCAGCAGCTCGCCACCAGTACCGAGGTGAACCAGTCGCTGGTCGAGCTGGGCGAGCCCGAGCTGCCGCCGGGCGCCTGCGCGGCTCCGGCGGACAACGCCGCCAAGGAGCAGGAGCAGTAGCCGCTCCGCCTCACGGTCCGCCGGCCGCGTCCAGTTCCACGAGCAGGTCGTGCAGCTGCGCGAACAACGCGGGCGGCGCCGCCACCAGCATCTTGCTACCGGCCGGGTCGCCGTCGAGCCCGGACACCCGCAGCCCGGCCTCGGTGGCGACCAGGCCACCAGCCGCGTGATCCCAGGGATTCAGACCCTTCTCGAAGTACGCGTCCATCATGCCCTCGGCGGCCATGCAGAGGTCGATGGCGGCCGAGCCGAACCGGCGGATGTCGCGTACCCGGGTGATCAGGCCGGCCAGCACCGCGCCCTGGTGAGCGCGCCGGTCCGGGTCGTAGCCGAAACCGGTGGCCACCAGCGCCTGGTCCAGGGTTCCCTGGCTCGAACCGGTCAGCCGCCGCCCGGCCCGCCACGCCCCGCCGCCCCGGGTGGCCGTCCATTCCTCACCGGTGGCCGGGTTGCGTACCACGCCGGCCACCACCACCCCATCCACCTCGGCGGCCAGCGAAACCGCATACTGCGGCAGGCCGTACAGATAGTTCACCGTGCCGTCGATCGGATCGAGAATCCAACGTACGGCGCCCTGCACGCCCGCCGCGGAGTCGCCGTACTCCTCGCCCAGCACAGCGTCACCGGGCCGCTCCCGGCGCAGCGTCTCCACCACCTGGCGCTCGACAGCACGATCGGCGGCGGTCACGACATCGGTGTCTGTGCTCTTCGTCTGCACATCGGTGATGGCCTCGTCGCGCATCCGCCTGGCCGTGCCGGCCGCCTCCCGAGCGATCCGCACGGCGATGGTCAGCAGTTCGTCCGGCGCCGGTGCACCTGAAAAATCCGTCACGTCCCCGCCCTTTCCGCCGGTAGCATTCTCCCGCTCCGCGCTCGACGCGGGCGTCGCAGACCCTCGCGGCACTCCGGTGGCGTGCGGCGGCGGGAGGATCCCGGCTGACGGCGCTACAATTCACCCCTGCCACCGCTTCACGGACGCTCACCCGCGGGCCCGTCCGCGTCTCGGGGGCTCCTAAACCAAACCGGCCAGCCTCGTCGGCGCCTGCTGCGCTTGGCACCTGGCCGTGTTACATCGTCCCTCCGGAAGGTCATTCGTGACAGAAGCCCACCAGACCGGTGCCGACGTTCGCACACTCACCGAGGCCCTGATCGCTCACGCGCGGGGCGCGGGCGGGCAGCTCACGTCGGCGGCGGTCGTGCAGACGGTCGAGTCCGCCGAGGTGACCCCGGCTCAGGCTAAGAAGATTCTGCGGGCGCTGGTCGACGCCGGCGTCACCGTGGTCGTGGACGGCTCCGCCACCACCAGGCGCCGCAAGGTGGCCGCCGCCCGGGCCGCGACGCCCGCGTCCAAGGCCACCACGGCCAAGGCGGCACCGGCCAAGAAGGCGGCGGCCCCGGCGCAGACCGCCACCGAAGACGCACCCGAGCACGGCGCCGAGGCCGTTACCGAGGATGGCCCCGAGGCGGCCGCCACGCCGCTCAGGAAGGTGGCGGCGAAGAAGGCGGCACCCGCCAAGAAGGCCGCTACGGCGAAGAAGTCCACCGTGGCGGAGGCTACCCCGGACCAGGCCGAAACGCCGCCGGAGCTGGGCGACGAGGGTCCGGTCGACGCCGAGGACATCGATCCCGAGGAGCTGGCCGCCGAAATCGAGGACGTGGTGGTCGAGGAACCGGCCGCCATGGTGCAGGCCGCGGCCTCGGACGCCGCCGATTCGGCGACCGACGGTGACTTCGAGTGGGACGACGAGGAGTCGGAGGCGCTGAAGCAGGCGCGCCGCGACGCCGAGCTGACCGCTTCCGCCGATTCGGTGCGGGCGTACCTGAAACAGATCGGCAAGGTCCCGCTGCTGAACGCCGAGCAGGAGGTGGAGCTCGCCAAGCGGATCGAGGCCGGGCTCTATGCGGCCGAGCGGCTGCGGGCGTGCGACGACGGCGAGGAGAAGCTCGAGCGTACGTTGGAGCGCGACCTGCGCTGGATCGGCCGCGACGGCGAGCGCGCCAAGAATCACCTGCTCGAGGCCAACCTGCGACTGGTCGTCTCGCTGGCCAAGCGTTACACCGGCCGCGGCATGGCGTTCCTGGACCTGATCCAGGAGGGCAACCTGGGCCTGATCCGCGCGGTGGAAAAGTTCGACTACACCAAGGGCTACAAGTTCTCCACCTACGCCACCTGGTGGATCCGCCAGGCGATCACTCGCGCGATGGCCGACCAGGCCCGCACCATCCGCATCCCGGTACACATGGTGGAGGTCATCAACAAGCTGGGCCGGATCCAGCGTGAGCTGCTCCAGGACCTGGGCCGCGAGCCCACTCCCGAGGAACTCGCCAAGGAGATGGACATCACGCCGGAAAAGGTGCTGGAGATCCAGCAGTACGCGCGCGAGCCCATTTCGCTCGATCAGACGATCGGCGACGAGGGTGACAGCCAGCTCGGCGACTTCATCGAGGACTCCGAGGCGGTCGTCGCGGTGGACGCGGTGTCCTTCTCACTGCTGCAGGACCAGCTGCAGCAGGTGCTGCAGACGTTGTCCGAGCGCGAGGCCGGCGTCGTACGGCTGCGCTTCGGTCTGACCGACGGCCAGCCGCGCACCCTGGACGAAATCGGTCAGGTGTACGGGGTGACCCGCGAGCGGATCCGGCAGATCGAGTCGAAGACGATGTCAAAGTTGCGACACCCGTCGCGCTCGCAAGTGCTTCGCGATTACCTCGACTAGGGCGTACGGTCAACTTTCCGTGTCTGAATGGTCACCACTCGTACATCGTCGGGTGGTGATCAGACCGTTGTGCAGAAGAGATCGTTGACGTGGCACTCTTGGGGGACGGCGCAGTCGCCGTACCACGTGTGACTTGGGTCCCCCCGGGGCACAGTGGGAAGGCCACCACGAGCAAGGGTGTTGCACGATGGGTGAGCAGTAGCCGAGGAACAAGTTCATCGGTGACGACTAGAGGAGGAAGGCGATGACCCCGACCCTCACGCCGCCGGCGGGAAGCGTGGCCGGCCCAGCTGCCGATGAACGGTGCGACCGCTGCAACGCAGCAGGGAAGCTCCGTTTGACCCTCGCGGGTGGTGGTGAGCTGGTGTTCTGCGGGCACCACGCCAACCGCTACGCCGCCGAGCTTGTGAAGATCGCGGTGCAGTATGCAGCGGACCCCGAGTTCGACTGGCGAGGCGCGGAAATGATGTCCAACTCCAACTGAATCAATTCCCCCGACAGACTTAACTGGGGCGCCCACCGTCGTGTAGGGCGCCCCTTTCGCGTGCCCGCCGTCAGCGGGAACACCACTCGTCGCGGCCTCCCGTCGCCGCCTCCCGTCGCCGCCTCCCGTCGCCGCCTCCCGTCCGGCCTCCCGTCGCCGTCTCCGGCCGCCGCTACCCCGTCGTCGATCTTGGACTTGTGGGGGTTCACAAAAGCCGCGTACCGCTGATATACCCCACCACAACTCCAAGATCGGCGAGATCCTCCGGCTCGGCGGGACACTCCGGGCCGGCGGGACACTCCGGCTCAGAGGGTCTGGATGGTGACGATCCGTTCCTCGAGCTGTTCGATCGTGGCCTGCGCGCTCGGCGGCCCTCCGCACAGCCGGCGCAACTCGGCGTGGATCTTCCCGTGCGGCAGCCCGGTTCGGTGATGGTGGGCCGCGACCAGCGTGTTCAGCTGGCGGCGCAGCCCCACCCGACGCTCGCCCGCGCTGACCACCGCCGGCTCCCGCTGCGTTGGCAACGTCTCCTTGGCCAGCTTCTTCTGGGCGGCGAGCTGCTCCGCCTGCCGCCGGTTCAACAGCACCGCCACCTGGTCGGGCGTGAGCAGCCCGGGTAACCCGAGGTACTCCTCCTCCTCGGGCGTGCCGCTCCGGGCGCCAGTACCGAACGAAGCGCCGTCGAAGATCACCTGATCCAGCTCGGCCGTCGCGGAGAGCGCCTCGAACCGTTTCTCCAGGTCACCCCCGGCGTCCTCGGCCCTCTGCGCCCGTTCGAGCAGCGCATCGTCCAGGCCGTCGGGGTCTTTCGGCGCGCCCAGGATGTGGTCGCGCTGCGCCTCCATCTCGCTGGCCAGCCCCAGCAGGTGGGGCACGCTCGGCAGGAAGACCGTGGCTGTCTCCCCCTCGCGGCGCGCTCGCACGAAGCGGCCGATCGCCTGGGCGAAGTACAGCGGCGTGGAGGCGCTCGTGGCGTACACCCCGACGGCCAGGCGCGGAATGTCGACGCCCTCGGACACCATCCGGACCGCGACCAGCCAGCGCTGCTCGGACAGGGCGAACCCGGCGATACGCTCCGACGACCCGGCGTCGTCGGACAGGACGACCACGGCCTTCTCGCCGGTGATCGTCTCGAGCAGCTTCGCGTACGCCCGGGCCGTCTGCTGGTCGCCGGCGATGACGAGCCCACCGGCGTCCGGCATGCCGTGCGAACGCAGCCGGGACAGCCGCGCGTCGGCCGCCCTGAGCACCTGGGGCATCCAGTCGCCGCGGTGATCCAGGGCGGTACGCCAGGCCTGCGCGACCAGGTCCTTGGTCATCGGCTCGCCGAGCCGGGCGGCCAGCTCGTCGCCGGCGTTCGTGCGCCACCGGGTCTCGCCGGAGTACGCCATGAACAGCACCGGACGGACGACCCCGTCGCGAAGTGCGTCGGCGTAGCCGTACACCGAGTCGGCACGGGAGCGCTGGACGCCGTCCTGGCCCCGCTCGTACGTCACGAACGGGATCGGGTTCTCGTCGGATCGAAAGGGGGTGCCGGTGAGCATGAGCCGGCGTACCGCGGGCTCGAAGGCGTTCTTGACCCCGTCACCCCAGGTGCGCGAATCACCGGCGTGATGGATCTCGTCCAGGACGACGAAGGTGTTCCGCGTCATCGTGCGGCGCCGGTGCACGGCGGGCGCCATGCCGACCTGCGCGTATGTCAGCACGGCCCCGTGAAAGTCACGTGCCGAGTGCACGTCGGAGTTGCGGAACGAGTGGTCGAGCTGGATGCCGACCCGGGCCGCGGCGTTCGCCCACTGGGTCTTCAAGTGCTCGGTCGGGCAGACCACGGCGACCGCGTCGACCGAGCCGTCGGCGAGCAACTCGGCGGCCACCCGCAACGCGAACGTGGTCTTGCCGGCGCCGGGTGTCGCGACCGCCATGAAGTCGTCTGACCTGCGGCGCAGATACTCCACCAGTGCCTTGCGCTGCCATGCCCGAAGGGGCGGGAAAGTCTCCAGATCAGGCAGGGGCGGGCTCAAGCGCAGGGGTCCCTTCACTCACAAAACCGCCCCCGCTGAAGGTGGCGGAGGCGCGTCCCAGCATAACCATGGGCACCGACAGAAAGCCGTCACGGCACGGCGGCCGACGGCGGTACGCCCGTCGTTGAGCGCAGCGGACGGCGAGCAGGCAAGGACGGCGAACGCCAACGGCGGCACCGCGCCGATCACCGGATCGCGCAGGATGCCGCCGTCGAGGGCCGCCGTGAAGCCGACGCAAGCCGCCCGATCAGTGCTTCATTGCCTCGTAGATCTCCTTGCATTGGGGGCACACCGGCGAGCCGGGCTTCGGCGACTTGGTCACCGGAAACTTCTCGCCGCACAGAGCCACCACGAAGGTACCCATGACGGCGCTCTCGGCGATCTTCTCTTTGCGCACGTAGTGGAACAATTCCGGCCCGGTGTCCGTGTCCTTGGTGTCCGGGCGCTCCAAAATCTGCGTGCTCACAGCATCTGCCTCTCAATGAAGGTCTCAACTCGCATTTTCAGGGTTCCGTCCGCCCCCGGGTCATGACGGATGATGCTCCAACCCCTGAGTCTGACACCTCATGCCTGGCCGGTCCAACGACAACACAGCAGCCGGGCATCGTACCGTTGCCTGCGTGACCGACTTCGCAATGGCATACGGCGATCACGTGACCCGCGCCCGCCGTGATGGGCGGCCCGTCGTGGCGCTGGAGAGCACGCTGATCTCGCACGGCCTGCCGCACCCCGACAACCGGCGCGTGGCAGCAGAGATAGAGCAGACGGTACGGGACAACGGCGCCGTTCCCGCCACCATCGGCATGGTCGGCGGCACGCTGACCGTTGGGCTCTCGGACGAGCAGATCGCGCATCTGGCCGCCGCCGAGAACGTCGCCAAGCTGTCGCTGCGGGATCTGGCGCCGGCCGCGGCCACCGGCGCGGACGGGGCCACCACGGTCGCCGCGACCGCCGCGGTCGCCGCCGCGGCCGGCATCGGCGTGTTCGCCACCGGCGGGCTGGGCGGGGTGCACCGCGAGGCGAGCAGTACGTTCGACGAGTCGGCCGATCTCACCGCCCTGGCCGGTACCCCGATCGTGGTGGTCTCGGCCGGCGTCAAGTCGATCCTGGACGTCGGAGCCACCCTCGAGCGCCTGGAGACGCTCGGCGTGTCGGTGGCCGGTTACCGGACGCGGCGGTTTCCGGGGTTCTTCGTTACCGACAGCGGTTTCGACGTGGACTGGGTACTGGATTCCCCGGCCCAGGTCGCGGCCGTGATGAAGGCCCGCGACGAGCAGGGGGTGAGCCGCTCGGCACTGATCCTGGCGAACCCTTTGCCGGTGGACGAGCAGCTCGATCCCGCGTTGCATGAGCGGACCCTCGCCGAAGGTTTGCGGTTGCTCGCCACGCAGGGGATCACCGGCAAGGCCGTCACGCCGTTCCTGCTGTCGCACTTCCACTCGTCGACCGAGGGCCGGAGTCTGGCGGTGAACGTCCGGATCATCCTGCGCAACGCCGCCCTGGCCGCCCAGATCGCCGCCGCCTCGGCTCCCGCACCCGCTCCCCTGGGCTTCTCCGTCCCCGCGTGATCGGCGTCTGCGCTGATCGCCCGTTGATGGTCGTGGGCGATCTCGTGACCGACGTGGTGGTGATGCATGACAGGCAGATCGAGGCGGGAACGGACACGCTGGCGACGATCACGGCCCGCGGTGGCGGGCAGGGCGCCAACACCGCCGCCTGGCTGGCGCGCGCCGGATCGCCGGTGACGCTGATCGCGTCGGTCGGGGATGACCTGAGCGGCCGGGATCGCATCGCCGAACTCGAGGCGCAGGGCGTACGTTGCGCGGTCCGCGCCCATCCCGGCGCCACCACCGGCACCGTCGTCGTCCTGGCAACGGCCGACGAGCGCACCCTGCTCACCGATCCGGGTGCCTGCCTGCTGCTCGACCCGGCTGACGTGAGGGCGGCGTTCGACGCCTCGCCGAACGTCGTTCACCTGCACCTCTCCGGATATCCGCTGCTCCATGAGCGGTCCCGCCCGGGCGGCTTCGCGGCCCTCGCGGCGGCCCGCGAGCGAGGGCTGACGATCAGCGTCGACGCGGCCTCGGCGGGTCCGTTGCGCCGGGTCGGTGCGGCGGCCTTCCTCGGCTGGGTACGCGGCGTCGACCTGCTGCTCTGCAACGCCGACGAGGCGGGGGTGCTCGCCGGACCGGGAACTCCCGCCGCGCAAGCGGCGGTGTTGGCGCACTATGCCCGGCACGTGGTCGTCAAGCTCGGCCCCGACGGCGCGATCTGGCAGGAACGGGACGGAGCGTTGCGGTTGTGGGCCGGTACGCGCGTACCGGTCAAGGATCCAACCGGTGCGGGCGACGCCTTCGCGGCCGGCCTGCTCAAGGCATGGTGTTGCGGGTCTTCGCCGGACGAGGCGCTGAAGGCCGGCGCCGCGCTCGGCGCCGCGGCGGTGGGCCAGGTGGGCGGCCGGCCGGGCTGACGACGCCTACTGGTCCGCGTCGATCGTGCGATTCCTGGTCTGCTCGGCCGCCTGCGCCTCGATCATGATCCGGGTGCGCCGTGCCTTGGCCGCGCTTCGTTCGGCCCTCGTCCTCGCTGGTCGGTCGTTGGCTATCAGGACCGCCGCCCAGGGCAAGAGGACCATGCCGGCCGCGCAGAGGATAAGCCAGAGCGCTAGCAGCGGCGGCCTGAGGCTGAGCAGGATCGCGCCGAGGACCAGGCAGCCGGCGCGCAGACCCATCATGGTCACGTAACGGATCTCGCGGCTGCGGAGCTGTTCGCTCTGGCTGCGGGCGGCGTCGGTGATCAGCGCCGGCCGCTCCTGCTTCTTCACTCTGTCTCCGATCGACCCTTCATCCTTGCACCGGGGTCGCGGCGTCGCCCACTTCCGACGCAGAACAGCGCACAGCGACGACTTCGGTTCACGCCTTGGCGGCGGCCTTCATCTCCTTCTTGAACGCGCGAACCTTGTCCAGCGAGGCGCCGTCGACGATGTCGGCCACCGATCGGAACGATCCCTCCTCGCCGTACTGGCCGGCCGCCTCCCGCCAGCCGGCCGGCCGCACCCCGAACTGCTTGCCGAGCAGGGCGGTGAAGATCTGCGATTTCTGCTTGCCGAAGCCCGGCAGCGATGCGACCCGCCTGACCAGCTCGGCGCCGCTGTCCACGTCGCGCCAGAGGTTCGCGGCGTCCCCGTCGTAGCGGGCCACCAGCGCGCGGCAGACCTCCTGCACGCGGGCGGCCATCGCCTTGGGGAAGCGGTGCAGCGCCGGCGGCTTGGCGAAGATCGCGATCAGCGCGTCCAGGTCGAAACCGGCGATCTCCTGGGCCGTGGGCATGTGGCCGACCCGCTGGGCGAGGACGTACGGCGAGCTGAAGGCCTTTTCGAGCTTGTCCTGCTGGTCCAGGGTCATCCCGATCAGCAGGGCCAACGGGTCGGTGGAGAGCAGCGCGTTGGCCTCGGCGTCGATCGGCAGAGACATCGTCATGGTGCCTATCCTGCCTCCTGGGGCGAGCCGTCCGCCATCATCGGCGGACCGGTGGCGCAAGCGTGCTGAGGACCGGGCCGTCCAGCACAATGACCTGGTGCGCGCCGTGGTGCAGACCGTCAGCCGAGCCTCGGTGATCGCCGGCGGCGAGGTGACCGGTGCCATCATCGACGGCCTGCTGGTGCTGGTCGGCGTCACCCACGACGACACGGCCGAGAAGGCCGCCACCCTCGCGCGTAAGATCTACGAGCTGCGGATCCTCGACGATGAGACCTCGGCGGCTGAACGCGACGCTCCGCTGCTGGTGGTCAGCCAGTTCACGCTCTACGGTGACGCCCGCAAGGGACGGCGGCCGACCTGGTCCGCAGCCGCCCCCGCCGAGACGGCCGAGCCGCTGGTCACGGCGTTCGTCGACGCACTGCGCAGCCGCGGCGCCACGGTGGCCACCGGGCGTTTCCGGGCGCACATGCTGGTGGAGAGCACGAACGTCGGACCTCAGACGATCCTGCTGGAAATTTAGGTGGTGTTGTTCACGCAGTGCGGCGAAGCCGCCTGAGCGGCAGAGCCGATGTTGTTCACGCAGTGCGGCGAAGCCGCCTGAGCGGCAGAGCCTAGAAGAACATCCCGCGGCGCTGCGCCGACTGCCGCAGCCAGCTGTCCAGCTGCGCGGCCCAGTCCACCTGGTCCACCGCGCGGTAGTCGACGTCGAAGCGGCCGAACGCGTCGTGACCCTCGGTGAACAGCCCGCCCCGCTTGTCGATTTCCAGCACCACGTGCATGGTGTGCGGCGTGGGCACGAAGGTGAGCTCAAGCTGATTGATCGCGCTCGCGTACGTGGCCGGCGGGTAGAACTCGATCTCCTGGTAGAACGGCAGCTGCTGCTGAAGCCCGCCGATCCGGCCCCGCTCGACGTCCGCGTGTCCGAACCGGAAACCGAGGCGCAGCAACGCATCCAGGATCCGCTCCTGGGCCGGTAGCGGATGCACCGCGACCGCGTCCAGGTCGCTCTTGTCGACCGCGCGGGCCACCTCGAGCTCGGTGGCCAGGCCCATCGTCATGCCATGCAGGTGCTGGCCGTACGCCTCGGTGATCGGCGTTTCCCACGGCACGTCGAAGCGGAACGCGATGTCGTGCCGGGCGCCCGGGTCCAGCCGGAAGGAGCCGGTCAGCCGCTGGCGGTGGAACTCCTGATCGGCTTCGAACTCGCTGTCGCCGCTCTCCATCTCTACGCGGGTGATCAAACCGATCGCCACGTACTCGATGTCGGTGGCATGGTCTCCGCCCATCACCCGGACGTTGCCCTCCAGGTATCCGCCGGGCCGGCAGTTCGGGTTGACGAGCACCGTTTCGACGGATGGGCCGCCGATGCCCATCGCCTGCATCATGCGCTTGAAGACCATGTCGGCCTCCCCTTCTCGATGTGTTCGTCCAGCAGATTATGGAGGACCGGCGCTTGGACATTTAACGTGCTTCGGACAGGCCGTCTCAGGGTTCTCCCTGATTCATGCCGGCCGGCAGCTTGCCTCACCTCCGCTTAACGCCGCCGGGGTCAAGCTTGTGATCACCGGCACAAATGCGGCCGGGAACGCACCACTTTGTTTCGCGGGGAGGGGACTGAAAGTGGTCCTGCAGACGAATATCGACAGCAGCATGACGGACGGTGTCGAGCATCTGGCCGACCTGGACGCCACTGACGAGCGCGGGGTATCCGCCGACCTCGTCCGGGCATACCTGAACGGCATCGGCCGTACCCGCCTGCTGACCGCGGTGGAGGAGGTCGAGCTCGCCAAGCAGATCGAGGCCGGCCTCTATGCGGAGGCGAAGCTGCCGGACGCCGACGAGCACCTGGCGCCGCTACTCGAAGTCGTCGTCGCCGAGGGCCGGGCCGCCAAGAACCACCTACTCGAGGCCAACCTCAGGCTCGTGGTCAGCATTGCGAAGCGCTACACCGGCCGCGGCATGGCATTTCTGGACCTGATCCAGGAGGGCAACCTGGGCCTGATCCGCGCGGTGGAGAAGTTCGACTACACCAAGGGCTACAAGTTCTCCACCTACGCCACCTGGTGGATCCGCCAGGCGATCACCCGCGCGATGGCCGACCAGGCCCGCACCATCCGCATCCCGGTGCACATGGTCGAGCAGGTCAACCGGATGGTCCGGGCCCGTCGAGATCTGTCCACTTCGCTGGGGCGGGAGCCGACCGTCGCCGAGATCGCCGAGGCGATGGGCGTGCCGCAGTTCCAGATCATCGAGCTGATCTCGTACGACCGGGAGCCGGTGAGCCTGGATCAGGCGGTCGGTGAGGACGGCGAGAGCGCGCTGGGCGACTTCGTGATCGCGGTCGATCCGCGTGGCGAGCCGGGCAGCGGCATGGCCCGGGGCGAGCTGCGCAACGAGGTGGAGATCGTACTGGCCACCCTCTCCGAGCGGGAGTCGGCGGTGATCCGCCTGCGCTTCGGCCTGGACGACGGCCGCCAGCGCACACTCGACGAGGTGGGGCGCGAGTTCGGCTTGAGCCGCGAGCGGATCCGGCAGATCGAAAAGGTGACGATGCTGAAGCTACGCTCGCCGGAGAGGGCGGGGCGGCTGGAGGCGTACGCCAGCTGAGCTACGGTCGGGAGAGCGGGAATGCGGGCGTTCAACCTGGGACTACGGTTCGTGCTGGAGGTGGGCGCGCTGGCCGCGCTGGCGTACGGCGGCTGGCACGTCCCCGGGCCGCTCTGGCTGCGCATCGTGCTGGCCGTGGTCCTCCCGCTGGCCGCGGCCGTCGTGTGGGGACGGTGGGTCGCCCCGAAGGCCAGTCACCCGATCCCGGACCCGTTGCGTCTCGTACCGGAGTGGATCGTCTTCGGCGGCGCGACCATCGCGCTGGTCGCGACCGGTCACCCGCTACTCGCCACTGCGCTGGCCGTGCTCGCGGCCGCGAACCGCGTCGCCCTGCACCTGCTCCGCACCACGACTGCCGGCACCCCGCGCTGACCCCCGTCCCGCCGCGATCTTGGAGTTGTGGTGGGCCACCTCGACTTTCGAGGTTTGTTGACTTAGGCGGCGGCTTCTGCCCAGGCCAGGGGAGCCCCGGCGGGTAGGGGGCGGGTCGGGCGGCACGGGCGGCACGGGCGGCACGGGCGGCACGGGCGGCACGGGCGGCACGGGCGGCACGGGCGGCTCGGGCGGCTCGGCGGGGCGGGCGGCACGGGCGGCACGGGCGGCACGGGCGGCACGGGCGACACGGGCGGCACGGGCGACACGGGCGGCACGGGCGACACGGGCGACACGGGCGGCACGGGCGGCACGGGCGGGTCGGCGCCCGGAACGCCCGCCGACAACGTCGCTCACCGAACCGGCCGCCGATCGGCACGCCGGTTCACACACCCGGGGTTCACATACCCGGGTGGGGAGCGCGGTGGCGGTTATGGAGCGCAGTGGCTGTTCTGAGCGCGTCAGAACAGCCGCCGCGCTCCATAACCGCCGTGCTGCTCCACATTCGGGGCTCGGCATCCACGTCACCCTTGAGGTCCACCCCACGACAGTGGTGACGGCCTGGCGGGCTCCAAAGTCCGAGACTCAGCTCCAAGTCCGAGACGCAGCTCCAAAGACCAAGACTCAAGACGGGCTACGAAGCCGTATATCTCTTAAACTGGACACCACAACTCCAAGATCGGCGACCAGGGGCTAAGGCATGACCAGGCGCCTGGGGCCGGAGTCGCGGCGCGCGGCGGCGGAGGAGCTGATCTCCACGCCGGCGTGCAACACCGAATAGCCGTCGGGGCGGGCCAGAACCGGATTCAGCGACAGCGACCGCAATCTCGGGTTGTCGTCGGCCAACCGGCTCACCCGCAGCAACAGGTCGATCAGGGCGGCCCGGTCGACCGGGGTCGACCCCCGATATCCGTGCAGCAGCGGCGCCGCTCGCGGCTCGTCCACCAGAGCGGCAGCGGCCCGATCGGTCAGCGGCGCCCCCCGCCACGCCAGGTCGCCGAGCAGTTCGCTGACCACGCCGCTCAGACCGAAGCCCACCACCGGCCCGAAGGCCGGATCCTCCACGACCTTCACCGTGCAGGCCACCCCCGGCGCGACCATGGCCTGCACCAGCACCTCCGGCCCGAACGCGGCCAGCAGTTCCGCGTACGCGATCCGCACGTCGTTATCGTCGGCCAGCGCCAACCGCACCGCGCCCAGGTCGATCCGGTGCCGCAGCGCCCTCCCGGCGGCCTTCAACACCACCGGGTACCCCAGGCTCGCGGCCGCCGACAACGCGCCTTCGACGGACGCGGCTTTAAGCGACGGCAAGACCTCGATCCCGTACGCGGCCAGCAGCTCGGTGGGCGGACCGTCGACATCGGCAGGCGCGGCGGGGTGGAAGTCCGGGAGCACGCCGGGCGGGCTGCGCAACCAGTCCGCATAGGACGCCACCCGGCCGAGTGCCCGTACCGCCTCCTCCACCGACGGGTACGACGGCACCCGCGGTGGCGACTGTCCAAGGAGGAACGTGGCAACCGTCGGCTTCTCCCCTGCGAGCGCCACGCTGCTCAGCGCCGCGGCGAAGTCCACGTCCTCGTCCGGCAACTGACCGGGTAGGGGCGGAGCGAACACCACGACCAGCGCGTCCACCGTTTCGTCCACAGCGGCGTCGGCCAGCGCGGCGGCGAACTCGTGCGCGCCGGCCTGTGGACTGATGTCCCGCGGGTAGCCGTCGGCGACGGTCAGGCTGTTGGCCCGGCAGGCCGCGACAGCCAGCCGGGACAGCGCGAACGAATTGCCTACCACGGCGACCCGGCGGCCGGACGGCAGCGGCTGATGCGCGAGTAGGACGCCGACGTCGAAGAGCTCTGCCACGGTGTCCACCCGGATGACGCCGGAGCGGGCGAACAGCGCGGTGACCGCGTTCGGATCAGGGCCGGGCAGGTCACCCGCCAAGCCGGGCGGTCGGGTCGCCGAGGCGACCGCGACTACTGGCTTCACCCGGCTCATCCGGCGGGCCAGCCGGGCGAACTTGCGCGGGTTACCGAACGTCTCCAGGTACAGCAGCACCACGTCGGTGGCGGGATCGTCCTGCCAGAACTGCAGCAGGTCATTGCCGGAGACGTCGGCCCGGTTGCCGGCCGAGACGAAACTGGACAGGCCCAACCCACGCCGGTCAGCCTCGGCGAGCAGCGCCACCCCGAGCGCGCCGGACTGGCTGAAGAAGCCGACCCGTCCGGCCGCCGGCAGGCGGGGCGCGAGCGTGGCGTTCAGGCGTACCGCGGGATCGGTGTTGGCCACCCCCAGGCAGTTGGGACCGACGACGCGCAACCCGGCGAGGTGCGCGGTCTCGATCAGCGCACGCTGCGCGGCCGCGCCTTCCGGGCCGGCCTCGGCGAAGCCGGCCGACACCACCACGACACCACTGGCGCCGGATCCCGCTGCGTCCAACACCGTGTCGGTGACGTCGTCCGGCGGTACCGCGACGACCGCCAGATCGATGGTGACCCGGGCATCCGCCGCGGTCCGGTACGCCGGCAGGCCGGCCACCCGGTCCGCGCTGCGGTGCACCGGCACGACGCCGCCGGTGTAGCCGCCGTCACGCAGATGGCCGAGGATGGCCGCGCCGATACCCAGGCCGCTGGTGCTGGCGCCGTAGACGGCCACCCCGCGCGGATTGAGCAGCCGCGCGATGGACTTCGCCTCGGTACGCTGCTCGCGGCTCTCCTGCACCTCTCGGGATTTCTCGGTGTGCGCGATCGGGAAGCTGAGGTGGACCACGCCGTCCTCATACCTACGCTGCACCTGATAGCCGAAGTCGCTGAACACCCGCAGCATGCTGCCGTTCTGCGGCAGCACCTCGGCGACGAACCGGGTGATGCCGTTCTCCCGAGCCGCCTCGGCGAGGAATTCGAGCAGCACCGAGCCGATGCCGCGGCCCTGGTGTGCATCCTCGACCACGAACGCGACCTCAGCGTCCGGGGAATCCGGGCCCAGCCGTTCGTATCGGCCGACCGCCATGATCCGCCGGCCCGTGACGACGACGAACGCCTCGCGCTCACGGTGGTCGACGTTGACGAACCGTTCGAGATCGCGCTCCGGGATGCGCGGGTAGGGCGAGAAATAGCGCAGATACCGGGTGCGCTCACTGAGCCGCGAGTGAAGCTCCACGATGGCCGGTGCATCGTCGGGACGGATCTGCCGCAGATGCGCCGCGCTGCCGTCGGAGAGCAGCACGTCCGCGCTCTTTTCGCCGATCATGGCCGGTCAGTCCCTGGGGTCGTAGGGGTCGAGGCCGTGCAGTGGGAAGACCGCCATCCGGGTCGCCATGATCGCTTTGTCCACCGGGTCGGGCGCGGTGCCCGGCTCCCAGCGCTGCACCACGGGCTCGATGCCATCGGTCATGCTGTGCGGGATCTCGGCGCCGGGGCGCCGCTCGGCGGCCAGCTTCCGCCACCCGGCAGGGGTCGGCATGGCCGGGTCGAGCGGCTCGCCCGAGGCCACGGCGAGCAGGTGCGTCCACGCCCGGGGCACCACCTCGACCAGCGCGTACCCGCCGCCGCCGGTGGCCACCCAGCGCCCCTCGCAGAGCTCGTCGGCGAGGCCGCGCAGCGCGATGTACGCCGCGCGCAGCCCGTCCACCGACAGACGCAGGTCGGCCAGCGGGTCGAGGCGGTGGGCATCCGCGCCGCACTGGGTGAATAGCAGCTGCGGGGCGAAGGCACGGACGGTCGACGGTACGACGGCGTGGAAGGCGCGCAGCCATCCGAGGTCGTCGGTGCCCGGCGGCAGCGCCACGTTCACCGCGGTGCCCTCGGCGCCCTTGCCGCCCGTCTCGTCCGGGAAGCCGGTGCCCGGGAACAGCGCGAGCGGCGTCTCGTGCAGGCTGACGGTCAGCACCCGGGGGTCGTCGTAGAAGATCGCCTGCACGCCGTCGCCGTGGTGCACGTCGATGTCGACATACGCGATCCGCTGCGCGCCCCGGTCCAGCAACCCGGCGATGGCGACCGCGGGGTCGTTGTAAACGCAGAAGCCTGACGCACGGGCCGGCATCGCGTGGTGCAGCCCGCCGGCCACGTTGACCGCCCTCGTGGCGGCGCCGCTCCACACCGCCTCGGCGGCGGCCAGCGTCGCGCCGCAGACCCGGGCGCCGGCTTCGTGCATGCCGTCGAACACCGGGTTGTCGGAGGTGTTCAGTCCCCAACCGGAGAAGAACGGGTCGTCCGGGGCCTTGCGTACCGCTTCGAGGTAGTCCGGGCGGTGAACCCGGGTCAGCGCGCTGTCGTCGGCGGGCTCCGGAGTCACCATTCGCACGTGGTCTCGGTCCAGGACGCCGACGTCGCGGGCCAGCGCCATGGTGAGCTCGACGCGTACCGGGTCGAGCGGGTGGTCGCCCATGTCGTAACCGAGCAGGGCCCGATCCCAGACCACCGCCGTCGTGCCGTCCGCCATGCCGCCATCGTCGCACGATAGGGTCTGCTGACCCACCTCGCCGAGGCCCGTGAGCACCCCGGCTGCGAGGTAATATCGCTGCTGGGAGGACCGCACCGTGAATGATCTCGTTGATACCACCGAGATGTACCTGCGCACCATCCTCGAGCTTGAGGAGGAGGGCGTCCCGCCGCTGCGGGCCCGGATCGCGGAACGCCTGCACCAGAGCGGTCCCACCGTGAGCCAGACCGTTGCCCGGATGGAGCGGGACGGGCTCGTCACCGTCGAGAACGACCGTCACCTGCTCCTCACCGAGAAGGGCCGGCTGGCCGCCATCGCGGTCATGCGCAAGCACCGCCTCGCCGAACTGCTGCTGGTCAACGTCATCGGCATGCCGTACGAGGAGGCGCACGACGAAGCCTGCCGGTGGGAGCACGTGATGAGTGACTCGGTGGAGAGGAAGGTCTACGCGCTGCTCAACAAGCCGACCCGGTCGCCGTACGGTAACCCCATCCCGGGGCTTGAGGCGCTCGGAATGCCGGACGAGGAGCCGGAGGAGAGCAGTGCCCCATTGGTCAGTGTCGGGGAGCGCAACCTGGCCTTCCCCGGCCTGTCCGGCAGCGTGGTGGTCCGCCGGATCTGCGAGAGCGTGCAGACGAACGCGGGCGTACTGCGCCAGCTGCATGCGGCCGGTATCGATCCGGGCGCGACGGTCATGGTGGCGCAGGAGCGGGACGCGGTCACGATCGACCGGTCGGGCGACAAGATCAGGTTGCCGCGCGAGGTGGCGTCCCGGGTATTCGTGGACGCCCGCTGACGCCGAGCTCCTGACCGGTGGTGTCCGGCATGGCGGGCGGGTCCAGGTCAGACACCATCGACGTACGGACAGTGACGACAGCCGCGTTCACAGCAGAGGCCTCGGTCAGCCAGGAAACCTGCGGTCAGCACGAAGAGTCCGGTTCCCGGGTCGAGATAGCCCGGCTTTCCCTCGCGCAGCGCCTCGGCGTGCGCGGCCAGGATCTCGGCACGCCGGGGGTGATCGAGAGGCAGGCGGGACAGGTGCGGCTCGGTGAGAGGACGCTCGGCCACGGAAAGGAACCCTACGCCCTCAGCGATCCACGACCGGCTGAGCGCCCTCGAGGAGGAGGACATCGTGATCGACGACCGCCTGATCGACGCCGGTGAGTTGCCGATCGCCGTACGCGACTTCGGCGGGGAGAACCCGCCGCTGCTGCTCCTGCACGGCGCCGGCGGCAACCTCGCGATGATGACCACGCTGGCCCGGGCGCTGCGGCCCGGGCACCGGGTGATCACCATGGATCTACGGGGGCACGGCCGCAGCGGCGACGGCCCGTGGACCTGGGATGCCGCGCTCGCCGATATCGCCGCGGTCGTGGTGCAGATGGATCTGGACCGGACCGCCGTGGTCGGGCATTCCCTGGGTGGGATGCTCGCCGCGTTGTGGGGCCAGCGGCATCCCGACTCCGCGGGCGTGATCAATTTGGACGGCAATCCGGCGCCGACCCGGCCGGATCAGCTGCCCGGTCTCGAGCCGGAGAAGGCGGAGGCGGAACTTGCCCGGTTGCACCGGATCTTCGACACCATGCAGGCCGCGACCGGCCAGGAGATCAAGCCGGAGCAACTGCCCGACCTGGTGGAGCGGCAGCAGATGGCGGCGCGGGACATGGGCGCCAACGAGAAGGTATGGATCGAGGGGTTCCGGCGGAACCTGGCGCACAAGGACGGCCAGACCTCGCTGCGTCCGTCGGCCGGGACCGCGGCGGAGCTGCGTACGCTGATGAATGATCTTGATCTTGGGCCGGTGTACGCCGCGACCGAGTGTCCCGAGCTGCTCGTGCTCGCCACGCGAGACCTACCGGAGCAGGAGCCGTTCGCCGATCTGTACGCCGCGTACCGCCGTCACCTGGTCGAGCAGGCGGCCGCGTCGGGAGTCCGGTTCATCCAGTTGGAGGACGCGTCGCACGCAATGGTGATCGAGCAGCCGGCACTGCTGGCGTCGCTCATCTCCGACTTCCTGCGACGTTGAACCCGACAGCTGCGGGGTGCGCGGTCCTCGCCGGACGCGTACGACGCTTCGTCCGCCCAGGCGGCAAGGGCGCCTCCGAAGGAATCGGAGACGCCCCTGCGAGCCGCCCGGTGACTCGGCCAGTGCCGCTACGGCTCAGCTGCAACCGGAGGTGGAGCCACAGCCCTCGCAGACATAGCAGCTTCCGGCGGGGCGCATCTTGGTTCCGCAGGTGAAGCACAGCGGCGCGTCGGCCGACGTGCCGAGGACCACCTCGAGCAGTTCCGTGGAGGAGTGCGCGGAGCCGGGCGCCTGCTTCTCGGCCTCCGCCTTCGGGGCCGCTTTCGGTGCCTCCGCGTGCGGCGCGGCGGTGGCGCCGACCGGTGCGGACACCGGAGCCGACGCGGCCATGCCGGCCAGGTCGACCGTGGCGGCCTCGGCCACCGCCTCCGCCTGGATCTGCGCGGCGCGTTCCTTGGCGGTGAAGATGCCCAGCTCGGCGCGGGTGTCGTAGGGCAGGAAGTCAAGCGCCAGGCGACGGAAGATGTAGTCCATCACCGACGCCGCCATGCGGATGTCCGGGTCGTCGGTCATGCCCGCCGGCTCGAAGCGCATGTTGGTGAACTTCCCGACGAACGTCTCGAGAGGCACGCCGTACTGCAGGCCTATCGAGATGGCGACCGAGAAGGCGTCCATCACGCCGGCCAGCGTCGACCCCTGCTTCGACATCTTGAGGAAGACCTCGCCGAGGCCGTCGTCCGGGTAGGACGACGCGGTCAGATAACCCTCGGCGCCGCCGACCGAGAAGGACACCGTCTCGGACGGGCGCTTCTTCGGCAGCCGTTTACGGACCGGACGGTACTCGACCACCTTCTCGATCGTCTTCTCCGCCTCGGCGGGCGCCTCCGACTTCGCCTTCTTCGCCGCCGACAGCGGCTGTCCCACCTTGCAATTGTCGCGGTAGATGGCCAGCGCCTTCAGACCCAGCTTCCAACCCTGGTAGTGGATCTCCTCGATGTCCTCGACGGTCGCCGTCTCGGGCATGTTGACCGTCTTGGAGATCGCACCGGACAGGAACGGCTGGGCGGCCGCCATCATCCGCACATGACCCATCGGCGCGATGGACCGCTCGCCCATGGCGCAGTCGAACACGCTGTAGTGCTCCGGCTTGAGGCCGGGCGCATCCACCACATGGCCATGGTGCGAGATGTGCTCGACGATCGCCTCGACCTGCTCCTCGGGGTAGCCGAGGCTGCGGAGCGCACGCGGCACCGTCTGGTTGACGATCTGCATGGAACCGCCGCCCACCAGCTTCTTGAACTTGACCAGCGCCAGGTCAGGCTCGATACCGGTGGTGTCGCAATCCAGCATCAATCCTATGGTGCCGGTAGGAGCGAGCACACTGGCCTGCGCGTTGCGCCAGCCGTTCTTCTCGCCGATCTTGTTGCCGTCCTGCCATTGCCTGGTGGCCTCGCGGACGATCTCGGTCGCCACCTCGCCCTGTGGGCGGATGGCATCGTTGGCCGCGGCGTGCTTGCGCATCACCCGCTTGTGGGCGTCGGCGTTGCGCGCGTATCCGTCGTACGCACCGACGACGCCGGCGAGTTCGGCGGAGCGACGGTACGCCGTACCGGTCATCAGCGAGGTGATGGCCGCGGCGACGCTCCGGCCGCCCTCGGAGTCGTACGGCAGGCCGGACGCCATCAGCAGCGCGCCCAGGTTCGCGTATCCGATGCCCAGTTGGCGGTAGGCGCGCGTGGTCTCGCCGATCTTCTGCGTCGGGAAGTCCGCGAAGCAGATCGAGATGTCCATCGCGGTGATGACGAACTCGACGCTCTTGATGAACCTCGCGGTCTCGAAGCCGCCGTCCGCGCGCAGGAACTTCATCAGGTTCAGCGAGGCGAGGTTGCAGGACGAGTCGTCCAGAGAAAGGTACTCACTGCATGGATTCGAGGCGGTGATCCGGCCGGTCTCCGGGTTGGTGTGCCAGTCGTTGATGGTGTCGTCGTACTGCAGGCCCGGGTCGGCGCACTCCCAGGCGGCCTGGGCGATGTCGCGGAACAGCTTCTTCGCGTCGATGGTCTCGATGACCTCGCCGTTGAGCCGGCCCCGCAGGTCGAACGTGGCGCCCTCCTCGACTGCCCGCATGAACTCGTCGCTGACCCGCACCGAGTTGTTGGCGTTCTGGTACTGCACGCTGACGATGTCGGCGCCACCGAGGTCCATGTCGAAGCCGGCGTCCCGCAGCGCGCGGATCTTGTTCTCTTCGCGCGCCTTGGTGAAGACGAACTCCTCGATATCGGGGTGGTCGACGTCGAGGATGACCATCTTGGCCGCGCGCCGGGTGGCCCCGCCGGACTTGATGGTCCCCGCGCTGGCGTCCGCGCCACGCATGAAGCTGACCGGGCCACTCGCGGTGCCACCAGAGGAGAGCAGTTCCTTGGACGACCGGATCCGGGACAGATTCACCCCGGAGCCGGAGCCGCCCTTGAAGATCAGCCCTTCCTCCTTGTACCAGTCCAGGATGGAGTCCATCGAGTCGTCCACCGACAGGATGAAACAGGCGCTGACCTGCTGCGGGCTCTTCGTGCCGACGTTGAACCAAACCGGCGAGTTGAAGCTGAACACCTGGTGCAGCAGCATCCAGGTGAGCTCGTGGTCGAACACCTCGGCGTCGTCCGGGCCGGCGAAGTAACCGTGGTCCTCGCCCGCCTTGCGGTACGTCTTGACCACGCGGTCGATGAGCTGCTTGAGCGACCACTCGCGCTCGGGGGTGCCCAGTGCACCGCGGAAGTATTTGGTGGTGACGATGTTCGCCGCGTTGATGCTCCACGACTCCGGGAACTCCACCCCCCGCTGCTCGAAGTTGATCGAGCCGTCCCGCCAGTTCGTCATGACGATGTCGCGGCGTTCCCATTCCACCTCGTCGTACGGGTGGACGCCCTCGGTCGTCCAGACCCGCTCGACGCGCAGGCCCCCGGCCGGCGTGCTGGAACCGCTCGCGCGGCTACGCTGCCGACCTGCTGTGATGCCGTCCCCGGCCATGGTGCTCCCCCTCGTAGGTACCGCTTCTTACAACGTTTTCCCGTACCGGATAAGTCCTGTCGGCCGCCGCTGAGCAGGGTTTCGGTAGCCCGCACCCACCCACTTGCCGGCTGCCGCGCTGATGCTCCTGCCGGCGTGCTTCCCGCTATTAGCTGTTGATCTTGGGTGCCCTGCTCCCCGAACGCGCCGCGACGGCGTGCCGGACCGCGGCCTCCCGGGCGACGGTCGCCTCGCGCAGCGCCGCGATCTCCTTCTCGAACTCGTCCAGCGAGTCGAACGACTTGTACACACTGGCGAACCGGAGGTAGGCGACCTGATCCAGCTCACGCAGCGGACCCAGGATGGCCAGGCCCACCTCGTGACTCGGGATCTCAGCGGCGCCCTTGGACCGGACCGCCTCCTCGACCCTCTGCGCGAGCAAGGCGATCGAGTCCTCGTCGACGGGCCGGCCCTGACATGCCTTGCGCACACCGCTCATGATCTTCGTACGCGAGAACGGCTCGGTCACCCCGCTGCGCTTGACAACCGCGAGAACCGCTTCCTCGACGGTGGTGAACCGCCTGCCACATTCCGGGCACGACCGCCGGCGGCGGATGAGCTGGCCGTCGTCGGCCTCACGCGAGTCCACCACGCGTGAGTCCGCGTGCCGGCAGTACGGGCACCGCACCGGGCTCTCCTTCCGTCGCCGTGTCGCCATCTCGCTGTCCACCGCGCTCGTCGCCGAGCACGCCGCCGCATGCGCCCGGCACACCCGCGGGCACGCCGAATCAGCGCCGATCCAGGCGGTGGCGCTGTGGATAACGTGTGGAGAACGTGGGGACCCAGACCCCAACCTGTGGACAACTTACACGCTTGTAACTACTAGATGTTGGGGTTGACGTTATGCCGCCGCGGACGCCGACGCAAGCAAACCGGCGCGTCGGCGCGCCGCATTTCTCCGGCTCGACACGTACGGAGTACCCGGGTTACCGGATCATGCCGGGGAATCCGATTCGAGCACAGCGCGCGGTTGCAGCGGGCGCTCGGACGCTCACGTCAGGGCGCCAGAGGACACCGCCCCGGTGATCACCAACGAGTCCGGAACGACGCTGGTCTTTCGTCGCCCACAACCGGCGACTGCTCGGACGTGCCAGGACCGCGGTACTACCGGTAGCAGGACCCGATCCGGACTGATCGGCAAGAGTCGCGGGGCAGTTCCAGGGTCTGACCCGGATGCACCACGTACCCCTCGATGCCGTTGATCTTCTTGATCTCCGCTACGGCGGCGTAGGGATCCCGCCGCGGTGACGTGCGCGTCGCGATCGACCAGAGTGTGTCATGGGGCTGGACCACCACCGACGGCGCCGGGCCGGTCTCGCGGCTCTCCGCACGCGAGGCGGTAGCCAGCAGGATCGCGCTGGCCAGCGATGCCATCAGGATGAAGAAGCCGAGCACGACCAGGCGGCCTCGCCGGGTCAGCCGCAGCGATGGCCGGCCGGTTGAGGCCTGATTGAACCGGGGCCGGTCATACACCGGCCGGTCGAATGCCGATCCGCCGTACGAATGACCGGCGAGCGATGGCCGGTCGAACGGAGTCCGGCGCAGCCGAGGCGGGCGAAACGAAGTCGTCACCATGGCTGCTCCACCCTCATGGCTGCTTCCAGCATGGCCAGTTCCAGCTTCCTAGTACGGACGTTCGATCGAACGCTCGTACGATGGTCTATCAGAACGCGCGTGCGAAAGTCGAGCACTTGCGGGCGACACGCTGAAGCAAAGTCGTACAGATGTTTGAATATGTCGCACCACGCCAATAAGGTCTTGCATCACAAGGGGTCAGCCGGGACAAACGACCATCCCCACGGTCGGGTTCCGGCTCCGCGACGCACCAGGTGCCGACGACGGCACCGGCCACAGGGAGGGCGGACGTGTCGACCGACGACCGGACGAGCCGGCAACACCAGAGCAAGAAGCAGCCCGACGCCGCAAACGCCGCGGCCGCGCTCCGGCGGCGGACGCCTAACCGGGCACGCGGCGCGGACGCGCCGCAGCTGCGTTCGGTCACGCCGATCGGCCACTTCCCCGACGTGGTGACCGCCGACCTGACTGCGCGTCAGCGGCGGATCCTGGAGTTCATCAAGGACTGGGTCGAGCGGTACGGCTATCCGCCCAGCGTCCGGGAGATCGGCGAGGCGGTCGGTCTGGTGTCGCCGTCCAGCGTCGCCTATCAGCTGAAGGCCCTGGAGACCAAGGGGTTCCTACGCCGTGACCCCAACCGGCCGCGCGCCGTGGACGTCCGCGCGCCGGGCGACCTGGTCGACGAAGAGACGCTGCGATCGGCCCGGCCGACACCGGCATATGTGCCGCTGCTGGGCCGGATCGCCGCCGGGGGTCCGATCCTGGCCGAGCAGGCGGTGGAGGACTTCTTCCCGCTGCCGCGTGAGTTGGTCGGCGAGGGCGAGGTCTTCATGCTCGAGGTCAAGGGCGATTCGATGATCGACGCGGCGATCTGCAACGGCGACTGGGTGGTGGTCCGCCAGCAACCGACCGCGACCGCCGGCGACATCGTGGCCGCGATGATCGACGGCGAGGCGACGGTGAAGAGCTACCGCCAGCGGGACGGTCACGTATGGCTCATGCCGGCGAACCCGGCCTTCGACCCGATCCCGGGTGATGACGCCACCATCATGGGCCGGGTGGTCGCCGTCCTCCGCCGCGTCTGATGAGCATGCGTTCGCCGGGCTAACGGCCGTACGGCGTCCGGTCATACCCCGGGTTCCCGAAATCGCCGCCGCGCGAATCCGAGTGATTCGGCGTGGGCCGGCCGGCAGTTGGCGGTGCGGCCTGATTGCCGGACGCCGGACCGACGAACCCGGACGGCCGCGGCGTCTGCCCGCCACTTCCGCTGCGCCGTGGCCCCTCCTGCGAACGCGCAAGTGGCGCCCCATAGACCCCGCCACCATCGGGCCGACCAGCCTGACCGCCGTCATCGGGCCGACCAGCGTGACCGCCGCCGGCCGGTCGGCCAGCAGGCTGACCGCCACCGCTACCCCGGCCAGGCCGTCCCACGGGTGGCAGACCACCGCCGGGCTGGTCGGCCTGGACGGGCCGGCCACCGGGCTGGTCGCCCTGAGCGGGCCGGCCAGCGGGCTGACCACTCTGAACCGGCCGGCCACCAGGCTGACCACTCTGAACCGGCCGGGCACCAGGCTGACCACTCTGAACCGGCCGGCCAGCGGGCTGACCACTCTGAACCGGCCGGCCACCAGGCGCGCCGGAAGGCTGGTCGCCGTTCCGAGACGGCCGCACCCCGCCGGCACCGTAGACCTCGCCGTCAGGCGACCCGGGCCGACCGCCGAGGGCGGTGGAACCGCCCGGACCGCGGCCGTACACGCCTGGTCCGGAAGCAACACCGCCCACGGCGAGCAACTCGGTCTCGGCGTCCGCGGGTTTCTGCCCGTCCGGGGCTCGCTTACTGGCGACCGGCGCGATCGGCGATTGTTTGCGCGCCCGCATGATGCCGAAGATGCCGAGACCGACCAGGATCGCGCCGAGAACACCGAAGCCGCTGATGATGTATCTGATGTCGTTGATCGTCAGCTTGTCGAACCAGGACGAGTCGCTCTCCCCGCCACCTTCTGCCGCCTTCGTCGTGGCGGCTACCCCGACCGGCGTGTACCGGAGAATGTAGTTCTCCAAGCCGTTCGGGTTCCCCTGCATGTCGGAGACTGTGTAGAAGTACCTGCCGTCGGCGCTGTAGGTGATCGCCTCGCCCTGCGGCTCGCCGGGCAGGGGGGTCACCCGCGGCTTGCCCTTGATGGCGGCCAGCACATCGCCACCGGAGACACTCCATTCGAGCGCGTCGGTGTAGGTCCGCAGGACCACCTTGCTGCCGCCGGATCCCACCGCGCCGCCGTCGATCGTGCCCTTGCCGAGCCGGGCCAGCGCGCTGCTCGGGGTGTTGCTCGGGGGAACGGTGATCTCGCCGACCTTCTTCAGCGGCACACCCTCGGTGTTGTCCGTCTTCAGCGCCGCGGTCGGCGTGTACAGCCCGGCCGGCCTGGTGACCTCTTTGGTCACGATGATCGGGGTGCCGTCGCCGTTCAACAGCATCGCCTCGGCGTCGTGTGCGCCGTCGGGATACGCCAACCGGTGGATTTTCGGCTTCTCGGACCCGTCGGCGGGCATGGACCACAGGCCGATGGTCGGGCGCTGCTTGTCGTTGTCGCCGATGTCGGCGATCCAGAGGGTCTTGCCGTCGGCGGAGAGCACGAGGTCCTCGGGGTCGCGGGGACCGTTTCCGCTGTACGACACGGTGTTGACGACCGCGCAGTCACCGTTCAGGAAGAAGACCCGCTTGCGGCTGTCCAGCGGCGTGCTGTCGTTGATGACGACGAATCCGTCGTCGGTGGCCACGATGCCGGAAAGCTCGTCGAGCCGCTCATCGGTGACCTTGCAAACCTTCTTGCCGGCCGTCGCCTGCGCCGCGCTGGCCTCCGGGGCCGGCTCGGCGAGCGCGGGACCGGCGCCGATCAGGACCAGCCCGAAGGCCACGCTGACCGACACCACGAGACGCCGCATCCGATCAGTGTCGCATGCGGCGTCGCATGTCGCTGTCACCTGTGGATCACCGGAAGTAAGGGCCGGCGACGGGCGTCGATCAAACGGTGTACGGCGCCAGCTCGGCGGCCAGTTGCTCGTCCACGCGGACCTGCAGCTCGCTTCCGTCATCGGTGTGCCGGGTGGCGATCACCTGGCCCTTACGGTGGATCCGGGCGACCAGATCACCCCGGTCGTACGGCAGGACCACACGCAACTCGAGCGCCGGGCGTGGCAGGTGCGTGTCGATCGCGGCGCGCAGTCCGTCGATGCCGGCCCCGGAGCGGGCCGACACGAAGACCGCATTCGGCCAGGTCCGCTTCAGGCGCAAAAGCGTCTCCTCGCCCGCCGCGTCGATCTTGTTCACCACAAGCAACTCGGGGATCCGGTCGGCGCCGACCTCGGCGAGTACCTCGCGGACCGCGCTGACCTGACCCTCCGGGTCCGGGTGCGCGCCGTCCACCACGTGCACCACCAGATCCGCGTACGCCACCTCCTCCAGCGTCGAACGGAACGCCTCGACGATGTGGTGCGGGAGGTGCCGGACGAAACCGACGGTGTCGGAGAGCGTGTAGATGCGCCCGTCCTCGGCCGCCGCCCTGCGGGTGGTCGGATCCAGCGTGGCGAAGAGCGCGTCCTCGACCAGCACGCCGGCCTGGGTCAGCCGGTTCAGCAGGCTGGACTTGCCGGCGTTGGTGTAGCCGGCGATGGCGACCGCGGGAACGCCGTTGCGCGCACGGCGGGACCGTTTGGTGTGCCGTACCGTACGCATGGCTTTGATCTCGCGGCGGAGTCTGGCGATGCGCGTGTTGATCCGGCGGCGATCGGTCTCCAGCTTCGTCTCACCGGGACCGCGCAGACCCACACCGCCGCCCGCACCACCGCCGCGACCGGAGCCCCCGCTCTGGCGGGAGAGCGTCTCACCCCAGCCACGCAGCCGGGGCAGGAGGTATTGCAGCTGGGCCAGTTCGACCTGTGCCTTGCCCTCCTTGCTCTTGGCGTGCTGGGCGAAGATGTCCAAGATCAGCGCTGTCCGGTCGACGACCTTGACCTTGGTCTGCTGTTCCAGGTTGCGCAGCTGGGACGGGGACAGCTCACCGTCGCAGATGATCGTGTCGGCGCCGGTCGAGACGACCACGTCGCGCAGCTCGTCCACCTTGCCGCGGCCGATGAAGGTGGCCGGGTCTGGCCGGCCGCGCCGCTGGATGAGGCCCTCGAGCACCTGGGAGCCGGCCGTCTCGGCGAGGAGGGCCAGCTCGGTCAGCGAGTTCTCGGCCTCGGAGACGCTGCCCTCGGTCCAGACGCCGACAAGGACGACCCGCTCCAGACGCAGCTGCCGGTACTCGACCTCGGTGATATCAGTGAGCTCGGTGGAGAGGCCGGCGACGCGCCGCAGCGAGTTGCGCTCGTCCAGTTCCAGTTCACCGGTGGTGACGTCGGGTTCGAATAGCTCAGTTCGCAATCCGCAAGCCTTTGTTAGGTGATGGGTGACCCCCTGGGCACCGATCGTGGCACGCCGGGCGGAAAGGCGCATCCATATAACCGGCCGGGCGTTGTCGAAAAGTGTGCCTGACCTAGCCGCAACCCCCGGGGTGCAACCGAATATTCCGCAGGCGCAACAATGCGGTGACCGACCCGCCAACGACGGAGGGCACACCGTGGTGACCACCCGCCTGCCGAGCGCAGGATTCTCGATCACGATCCGGATCGCCGTGACGGCCGACGCGTCGTCCATCGGGCGCCTCACCACCTGTGTCGGTGAGGCCGGCGCGGTGGTTACGGCGCTCGACGTGGTGGATTCCAACCCGACGCAGGTGCTCGTCGACCTCACCTGTGACACCGCCGACTCGAGCCATGCCGACCAGGTGGTCAAATCGCTGGAGGAGCAGGACGGCGTCGACGTCCGCAAGGTCTCCGACCGCACGTTCCTGTTGCATCTGGGCGGCAAGATCGAGGTGCACTCGAAGGTGGCGCTGCGCAACCGGGACGAGTTGAGCCGGGCATACACGCCGGGCGTGGCTCGGGTCTGCATGGCTATCGCCGAGAACCCCGCGGACGCACGCCGGCTGACCATCAAGCGGAATACGGTGGCCGTGGTGAGTGACGGCTCGGCGGTGCTCGGCCTGGGCAACATCGGCCCCGCCGCCGCCATGCCGGTGATGGAGGGTAAGGCGGCGCTGTTCAAGCGTTTCGGTGGCGTGGACGCCTGGCCGGTCGTGCTGGACACCCAGGACACCGACGAGATCGTCCGCATCGTCAAGGCGATCGCCCCGGCCTACGGCGGCATCAACCTCGAGGACATCGCGGCGCCGCGCTGCTTCGAGATCGAGATGCGGCTGCGCGAGCTGCTGGACATCCCGGTCTTCCACGACGATCAGCACGGCACCGCGATCTGCGTGCTGGCCGCTCTGACAAACGCGCTGCGGGTGGTCGGCAAGCAGCTCGCCGACGTCAAGGTGGTGGTCTCCGGCGCGGGCGCGGCGGGTACGGCGATCATGAAGCTGCTGCTGCGGCAGGGCGTGGGTGACATCATCGCGTACGACCGGATGGGAGCCCTGCACCGCGGGATGGCCGACCTCAGCCCCACCTGGCACTGGCTGGCCGAGAACACGAACCGGGACAACTACTCCGGTGACCTGCCCGGCGCCATCGTCGGCGCGGACGTCTTCATCGGCGTGTCGGCGCCGAACCTGCTCACCGGCGCCGACATCGCCAGGATGGCCGCCAAGTCGATCGTGTTCGCGCTGGCCAATCCGGACCCCGAGGTGGACCCGCGGACCGCCCGGCGGCACGCCGCGGTGGTCGCCACCGGCCGCTCGGACCAGCCCAACCAGATCAACAACGTGCTCGCCTTCCCGGGCGTGTTCCGCGGCATGCTGGACGTGAGCGCCCGGGAGTTCACCGAGGAGATGGCACTGGCCGCCGCCGCCGCGATCGCGGACGTGGTCGGTGAGGACAAGCTGAACCCCACGGTGATCGTGCCGAGCGTCTTCGACGCGCGGGTGACCCCGGCGGTGGCCGCGGCGATCCGCGCGGTGGTGCGGGGCGCGCCCGCTCCGGCCAACCCCGCCGCGGTTCCGGAGGCCGAACTCGCCGAGGCCCCGCAGGACACCTTCTAGCGCCGCAAGGCGGACCCAGCCCGCGATCGCCGCCGCTGAGTTGAGGGAGGAAACGGCGGCTGCGGGGTGTGCAGTCGTCGTTTCCTCCCTCAACTCAGTGGTGTATCAGGCGATCGCCCGCGGAGCGAAGCGAAGCCAGTCAGCAGAGCCCAGCCGGTCAGCTCGCCGGCGCGGTCGGTGATCAGGCCGGCCACGCCCGCCTCGACCAGCGCCGGCCACTCTCCGATGTCGTTGGCCGTCCACGGCATCACGCCGATGCCGGCACCGATCAGCTGGGCGACCGTCGAGGCGTCACCGAGGACGTCGGCCACCGACGGGTTGCAGAACACCACGTCGAGCTCCTTGGCCAGCGGCACGGTGTCCGCCTCGAACCGCAGCCTGAGCAGACCGCGCCGGATCTCCGGCGCTGCCTCGCGGACCAGCCGGACGACCTCGTGATCGAAGCTCTGTACGACCGTCCGCTCGAGAAGCCCACGCTCGGCCACCATGCCGAGGATCGTCTTGACCTGCTCCCGGCCGGCCGGCGGCTTGATCTCCAGCAGCAGGTGCGGCTCGTCGTCTGCGGTCGGCGGGCGCAGCACCCCGAGATCGGGGTCCCTCAGCAGATCGAGCACCTCGGCGAGCAGCGGTACCCGTACTCCGGCGAAGGCCGGGGAGAACCAGGAGCCGGCGTCGAGCGCCCGCACCTGATCGGCGGTCAACTCCCAGACGTGTCCGGAGCCGTCGGTCGTGCGGTCCACCGTCCGGTCGTGGATCACCACGGGGACGCCGTCGGACGTGGTGCGTACGTCGAACTCGATGTACGTGGCCCCGCCGAGCACGGCGGCCGCGAGCGCGGGCAGCGTGTTCTCCGGCGCGACTGCGGAGTAGCCACGGTGCGCGACGCGGTGCAAACCCATCAGGTCAGCGCCGCCACGTCGACCTCGCCGAAGGCCACCAGCACCGCCGGTCCCGCCAGCCACCACTCCCCGCCCGGGGTGGCGGTGACCGTCAGGCGGCCGCCGGGCGGGTCGACCGTGACGACACCGGAGGACAGGCCGGCGTCGCGCAGCACCACCGCGCCGACCGCCAGCGCGCCCGATCCGCAGGAGAGCGTCTCCCCCGAGCCCCGTTCGTAGACCCGCATCCGTACGTGCAGATCGGCCGGGCCGGGCGAGACGAATTCGACGTTCACACCGCGCGGGAACAGTGACGTGTCGTAGCCGGGCGGCACGTGCAGGTCGAGCGCGTCGAGCGGCGACGACAGGCCGCAGACCAGGTGCGGGTTGCCGCAGTCCACGGCCACCCCGGGCATGGTCAGCGAACCGACGGTCGCCGTGCCGGCGTCGTACAAGCGGGGGGTTGCCATCTGTACCGCGATGATGGCCGCACCGACCACAGCACGCACGACGCCGGCCCGTGTCGCGATCGGCAAGCCCTCCTTCGGCGCCTGGGCCAGCCCGCTTGCCACCAGGTACCGGGTGAAGACCCGCACGCCGTTGCCGCACATCTCGGCGAACGACCCGTCCGAGTTCCAGTAGTCCATGAACCACTCGGCGTCGGCCGCATACCCGGCACCCTCGGGGTGCTTCGCGCTGCGCACCACGCGCAGCACGCCGTCCGCGCCGATCCCCCGGTGCCGGTCGCAGAGCGCCGCGACCAGCGACGGCGTCAGATCCAGCGACCCGTCCGGGTCGGGCAGGATCACGAAGTCGTTGCCGGTGCCGTGGCCTTTCATGAACAACACGTGGTCCATCATCCCGCAACCGCCAGCGCGTCTGCCACGAGTGTGGGCGACGCCCCGTCCAGCCAGGTGATGCGCGGGTCGCGGCGGAACCAGGATCGCTGCCGCCGGACGAAACGGCGGGTCAGGCGGCTGGTCTCGGCGCGGGCCTCGGCCGCGGTGAGACGCCCGTCGAGTTCCGCGAGCGCCTGCTGGTAGCCGAGTGCGCGACCGGCCGTCGGCCCTTCCCGCAGACCGAGTTTCGCCAGGGTGCGCACTTCGTCGAGCAGCCCGGCCGCCCACATCGAGTCGACTCGCGCGGCGATCCGGTCATCCAGGTCGGCATGGTCCACGGCGATCTGCACCGACTCGTAGCGGGGCGTGGGCCCCGGAAGGGACGCCCTGAACGGCCGGCCGGTCATCTCGATCACCTCGAGTGCCCGGACGATCCGCCGCCCGTTCGAGGGCAGGATCTTCGCGGCCGCCACCGGATCCGACGACCGGAGGCGCTCGTACAGCGCAGCCGTTCCGAGTGCCCCCAGCTCGTCGGAGAGCCGCGCCCGGATCGCCGGGTCGGTGCCGGGAAACTGGAAGTCCTCCAGCACCGCCCGGACGTAGAGACCGGACCCTCCCACCAGCACAGGTACGCGACCCCGCCCGGCGATCTCCTCGACGGCCGCACGCGCGAGTGGTTGATATGCGGCCACGCTGGCCGGTTCGGTCACGTCCCAGACGTCCAGAACGTGGTGCGGCACGCCGGCCCGGTCGGCGATGGTCAGTTTCGCCGTACCGATGTCCATCCCGCGATAGAGCTGCATCGCGTCCGCGTTCACCACTTCGCCGCCCAGTTCACGGGCCAGTTCGAGGCTCAGCGCCGACTTGCCGGCGGCAGTGGGGCCGACGACGGCGATCACCCGCGGATGGGGACGGAACGGCACGGAGCAACCGTAGGACACCGTATGGTCACGGTCATCGGCGGGCGCTTGGTCGTAACCGGGTTGGACCTGTGACAATGCGCGAGAAAGAATGCGTTGGAGCATTCTGCACTGCGCTTGTGGCGGTGGCCGGGGCGTGACAGCCTACGGCGCCGGGAGAACGAGGATGGGCTGATGAACGACTGGACTACCTTCGGGCGTGTCGATGCCGACGGCACCGTGTACGTGAAAACGGCCGAGGGCGACCGGGTGGTCGGCTCATGGCACGCGGGCACCCCGGAGGAGGGGCTGGCCCATTTCGCCCGGCGCTTCGCCGACCTGGTCACCGAGGTGGACCTCATCGAAGCCCGGCTCAAGTCCGGCGCGGCCGACGCCGCCCACTCCCTGAGCAGCGTCAAGAGGCTGCGCGCCGCGCTGGACGAAGCGCATGTGGTCGGTGACATCGACGGCTTGGCCGTCCGGCTCGACCGGCTGGCCGGCGCCGCCGACGAGAAGGCGGGCGAGGCGCGTGCGGCGCGTGAAGTGGCCCGTACCGAGGCGCTGGCCCGCAAGACCGCGCTGGTCGAGGAGGCGGAGAAGATCGCCACCGACGCCACCGGCTGGAAGTCGGCGGGCGACCGGCTCAAGGAGATCATGGACGAGTGGAAGACCATCCGCGGCGTCGACAAGAAGAACGACGGTGAGTTGTGGAAGCGTTTCGCCGCCGCCCGGGACAGCTTCACCCGCCGCCGGGGCGCACACTTCGCCACCCTGGACGGTCAGCGCAAGCAAGCCCAGGCCGCCAAGGAAGAGCTGGTCAAAGAGGCGGAGAGCCTGGCCGACTCCAGTGAGTGGGCCCCGACCGCGGCCCGGCTCAAGGAGCTGATGAGCGAGTGGAAGGCGGCGCCGCGCGCGGCCAAGGAGGCCGAGCAGCGCCTCTGGGAACGATTCCGGGCGGCCCAGGACGCCTTCTTCACGCGCCGCAGCGAGATCTTCTCCGCCCGCGACGCGGAGTATCAGGGCAACCTGGACAAGAAGCATGCCATTCTGGCCGAGGTCGAGGCGCTGGATGTGGAAGGCGACCCCCGGGCCGCCCAGAACCGGCTGCGCGATCTGCAGGCCGCCTGGCACGACGCGGGCCGGGTCCCGCGGGAGTCGACCGCCGGTCTGGACCGCCGCTGGCGTGCCGCCGAGGAGCGCATCCGGACGGCGATGGACTCGGCGTGGCGCAAGACCGCACCGCAGGACAACCCGCTGCTGCGGCAGATGCGTGAGCAGGTCGCCGAGGCCGAGCAACGGCTGGCCCGGGCCAAGGCGGCCGGCGACAGCCGGCGCATCAAGGAGGCCCAGCAGGCTCTGGACTCCAAGCGCCAGTTCCTGGCTCTGGCCGAGAAAGCCGGCTAGACGTGCAAGGCGAGGTCGCGATCTAGAGACCGCAGACCGCGGTGGCCGCCGGCGGCGAGGCGGGTACGCCGACGGTCGGCAGGCCCAGGGACACCCCGGAGGTACGCGGTGACCGCCCGGTCTCGAACGCATCTCCGGCCCGGGTTCTGCGGTGGCTCAGCGGCGGGCCGTCGGCATTCAGGTGATGCGGGGCGGCGTAGGTCACCACGGTCTCGACGACATCCCCCGGCCGGGGCGCGGTGTCGCCGACCGCGAAGTGCACGAGCCGCCCGTCCCGGGCGCGGCCGCTCATCCGGCCCGTACGCTCGTCCTTGCGTCCCTCACCGAGCGCGACCAGAACCTCGACTTTCGTTCCGACGAGTCTTTTGTTCTCCGCCCAGGTGACCTCCTCGAGGAGCGTGGCCAGGCGCTCGTACCGCTCCTGCACGACCGCCTTGGGAAGTTGCTCCTCCATGGTCGCGGCGGGAGTGCCCGGCCGCTTCGAGTACTGGAACGTGAAGGCGCTGGAGAACCTGGCCGCGCGGACCACGTCGAGGGTGCGCTCGAAGTCGTCGTCGGTCTCGCCGGGAAAGCCGACGATGATGTCCGTGGTGATCGCCGCGTCCGGCATCGCGGTACGGACCTTGTGGATGATGCCCAGGTATTTCTCCCGGCGATAGCTGCGGCGCATCGCCTTGAGCACACGATCGGAGCCGGATTGCAGTGGCATGTGCAGGCTGTGGCAGACGTTCGGCGTCTCGGCCATCGCGGCGATCACGTCGTCGGTGAAGTCCTTCGGGTGCGGGCTGGTGAACCGGACCCGCTCCAAGCCCTGCACATCACCGCAGGCCCGCAGCAGCTTGCCGAAGGCCAGCCGGTCGCCGAACTCCACGCCGTACGAGTTGACGTTCTGGCCCAGGAGGGTGACCTCGAGCACGCCCTCGGCCACCAGGGCGCGCACCTCGGCGAGCACGTCACCCGGGCGGCGATCCTTCTCCTTGCCACGAAGTGACGGGACGATGCAGAACGTGCAGGTGTTGTTGCAACCCACCGAGATCGACACCCAGCCCGCATAGCTGGACTCGCGCCTGGTCGGCAGCGTCGACGGGAAGACCTCGAGCGACTCGAGGATCTCGACCTCGGCCTGCCGGTTGTGCCGGGCGCGTTCCAGGAGCGCGGGCAGCGACCCGATGTTGTGCGTGCCGAAGACCACGTCGACCCAGGGCGCCTTCTTGACGATGTCGCCCCGGTCCTTCTGTGCCAGGCAGCCGCCGACGGCGATCTGCATGTCCGGGTTCCTCAGCTTCGCCGGACGCAGGTGGCCCAGGTTGCCGTAGAGCCGGTTGTCGGCGTTCTCGCGTACCGCGCAGGTGTTGAACACGACGACGTCCGCGGCGTTCGCGTCGGTGGCGCGCACGTAGCCGGCATCCTCCATGAGGCCGGAGATGCGCTCGCTGTCGTGCACGTTCATCTGGCAGCCGTACGTGCGCACGTCGTAGGTGCGAGGGGTACTAGTCATGACAGTTGTCCAGGGTATCCGGCCCGGCCGGCGGAAGTCAGGCGGCGTTCCGCTCCGGCGCCGCGGCGCAGGCCGGGTCGGCGCCGGTACACGGGCGCAGGTGCCGTCGTTCCGTACCGTCGTCGGTCTCCATCTCGTCGACGTGCACCGTACGCAACGTGCCGTCCGGCTCCGCCAGCACGTACCGCGTCGGGTTGAGCGTGTCGTCGGGAAGCAGGATCGCGACATCCAGCCGGACCGCGACGGCGCTGGCGATCGTCGCCTCGGCGATCTCCGCCGGGCCGGTACCGCCGGCGGCGCCCGGTCTTTCGGTCGGCGCGGAGAAGCCGAGGTTGGGCGCCAGATAACAGTCGATCAGGGTGGGGAAGTCGCCACCGACGTACCAGATGTCGCACAGCAGCGCATCATCAGCGGTGTCCGCGTCCAGGCCGACCACGGGCCGGCCGAGGGCACCCGCTATCGCGGTTCGGATCTCTGCCGCATCGACTCGTCCGGCGGCACACCAGTTCCACAGGCCGCCCACCGGGTAACCGTCCGCCATACCGCTCATCGTGGACTTCCTTCCGACCGGGGAATGCTGTGTTACCGCTCCGTGACCATTCTCAGCGCCATCCGATACGCCCGCGCCCATAGAGTGGCCCCATCCGAGTAAGCCCAACGACGGGACGGTGGTCCGACGGTGGCTGACGACAAGGCTCTCATCGTCCTTGACGGCGTCAACAAGTGGTTCGGGCCGCTGCACGTGTTGCAAGACGTCAGCCTCTCGGTCGACCGCGGCGAGGTGGTCGTCGTGATCGGACCGTCCGGCTCCGGCAAGTCGACCCTGTGCCGCGCGATCAACCGACTCGAGCCGATCAACTCCGGCACCATCACCTTCGACGGGCGCCCGCTGGCCGCCGAGGGCAAGGCCCTGGCCAAGCTGCGCAGCGAGGTCGGCATGGTGTTCCAGTCGTTCAACCTCTTCGCGCATAAGACGATTCTGCAGAACGTGATGCTCGGACCGGTCAAGGTACGCAAGGAGAAGCCGTCGGTGGCCCGCGACCGGGCGATGGGTCTGCTCGAACGGGTCGGCATCGCGAACCAGGCGGAGAAGTACCCGGCCCAGCTCTCCGGCGGCCAGCAGCAACGAGTCGCCATCGCCCGGGCGCTCGCCATGCAGCCCAAGGCGCTGCTGTTCGACGAACCCACCAGCGCCCTCGACCCGGAGATGGTCGGCGAGGTGCTCGAGGTCATGACGTCGCTGGCGCGCGAAGGAATGACCATGGTCGTGGTCACCCACGAGATGGGCTTCGCCCGGCATGCCGCCAACCGGGTGGTGTTCATGGCCGACGGCCAGCTGGTGGAGCAGGCCGCGCCGGCCGAGTTCTTCGCCAACCCGCGCAGCGAGCGGGCCAAGGACTTCCTTTCCAAGATCTTGACGCACTGAGTATCCATAGCGGAGCCACGCCCGTTGGTGGCTCGATCGCATTTCCAGCAAGGAGCGAAATGATGCGCAGTACCCGATTGGTGGCGGCGTTCGGGGCGGTGGCCCTGGCGCTGATGACGGCAGCATGCGGCGGTGGGGACGACGGCGACTCGGGTTCTTCGTCGGGTGGCGGCGCCAGCGGCATCATCGGCAAGGCGTCCAGCGACAAGAAGCTGGTTGTCGGCGTCAAGGCCGACCAGCCGGGCCTCGGCCTGCAGACGGGTGGCACCTACGCCGGCTTCGACATCGAGATCGCCAAGATCATCGCCAAGGGCCTCGGCGTGCCGGACAACGGCATCCAGTGGAAGACCACCGTGTCGGCCAACCGCGAGCCGTTCATTCAGCAGGGCCAGGTGGACATCGTGGTGGCCACGTACACCATCAACGACGAGCGGAAGAAGGTCGTCAACTTCGCCGGCCCGTACTACAAGGCGGGCCAGGACCTGCTGGTGCCGGTCGACTCGACGATCACCGGTCCCGAGTCACTGAAGGGCAAGAAGGTCTGCTCGGTGTCCGGCTCCACGCCGGCCAAGCGGATCCAGACCGAGTACAAGGAAGCCCAGCTGCAGCAGTTCGACTCGTACTCCAAGTGCGTGACGGCGCTGGCCGGCGGCCAGGTCGACGCGGTCACCACCGACGACATCATCCTGGCCGGATATGCGTCGCAGGACCAGTACGCCGGCAAGTTCAAGGTGGTCGGCAAGAAGTTCAGCGAGGAGCCCTACGGCATCGGCCTGAAGAAGGACGACGTCGACGGCTGCAACAAGATCAATGAGATCCTCAAGACCGCCGCGACCGACGGCTCGTACAAGGCGGCGTGGGAGAGCACGCTCGGCAAGAGCGGTCAGGCCGCGCCCGAGCTGGATGTCGCCGCGCTGAGCAACTGCCCCACCGCCTGATCGACGAGGCATGGTGAGCGAGGCCGGGAGCGCTGGCCTCGCTCACCGTTTCCCACAGCACCCGCGGCTCGAGGAAAGCGAGGACGATGAACGTCTTCTCCGACCCCGCCAACGTCGACGTGTACCTGACCGGATTCCTCTGGATCCTCAAGCTCACGGCGGCCAGCGCCGCCGGGGCATTGGTGATCGGCCTGCTGCTCGCAGCGATGCGAGTCTCCCCGATACCGGTGCTCCGCGGCTTCGGCGCGACGTGGGTGAACACCTTCCGGAACACGCCGCTCACACTGATCATCTTCTTCTGCTACTTCGGCCTCTTCTCGACGCTCGGCCTGTCACTGGCAGACGAGATCGACGTGAACAACTACTGGCTCGGCGTGATCGGTCTTTCGGTCTATACCGCTGCGTTCGTCTGCGAGGCGTTCCGGTCCGGCGTCAACACCGTGCCGCCCGGTCAGGCGGAGGCCGCCCGGGCGATCGGCATGTCGTTCTTGCAGACCCTGACCATGATCATCTTGCCGCAGGCCGGCCGGGCGGTGATCGCGCCGATGGGCAGCATCTTCATCGCCCTGGCCAAGAACGCGACGATTGTCGGCACGATCGGGTTAGCCGAGTCGTCGAACGCGATGAAGGATCTGATCAACGCCAACGGTGACCAGGTGATCGCGATCTTCCTGGTCTTCGCCGGCACGTTCGCGATCGTCCTCATCCCCACCGGCTACGCCTTTGGCTGGCTGGCCAACCGGCTGGCGGTGAAGCGATGAGCTCCGAGACCGTCCTGTACGACTACCCGGGGCCCCGGGCGCAGGCGCGCAACCGGGTCCTGACCGTCGTGTTCAGCATCGCGTTGCTCGCTTTGCTGTACTGGATCTACCGCAAGTTCGACGACAAGGGTCAGTGGGCGGCGGCGCTCTGGAAGCCGTTCCTGGAAAGCGAGACCTGGACCTCCTACATCCTCCCCGGCCTGTGGTCCACGATCAGCGCCGCCGCGGTGGCGATGGTGCTGTCACTGGTCTTCGGCCTGGTCTTCTCGGTGGGGCGGCTCTCCGACCATTGGTGGATCAGCGTGCCGTCCGGTGTGGTGGTCGAATTCTTCCGCGCCGTACCGTTGCTGCTGTTGATGTTCTTCATCTTCTTCGGCGTGCCGTTCCTGACCGAGCGGCCGATGCCACCCTTCTGGGCGGTTGTCGCCGGCCTCACGCTCTACAACGGCTCGGTGCTCGCCGAGGCGTTTCGGGCCGGCATCCGGGCGGTGCCCACCGGGCAGAGCGAGGCCGGGTACGCGATCGGCATGCGCAAGAACCAGGTGATGCGCGAGATCCTCATCCCACAGGCGGCAAGGGCAATGCTGCCGGTGATCGTGAGCCAGCTCGTGGTGCTGGTGAAGGACACCGCGCTCGGCTACATCATCGGGTACACCGAGCTGTTGCAGAACGGCGTCAACACGCTCGCCGCCAACTTCGGCAACATCGTGGCGGCCGCCATCGTCGCCGCCATCATCTACATCGCCGTGAACTCGACGCTCACCTGGCTGGCGGGCTGGCTGGAGCGTCGTACCCGGCGCCAGGGCAGGGCACCACGCAAGGCCGCAGCGCCGGCCGAAGCGGCTATCGGAGTCGGCGAGCCTCAGGGCTGAAGGGCACCCAGAGAGGGCCGCGGCGCCTACCGGGCCAGCTCCGTCACACGGGATTCGCGAACGACCGTGACGCGTATCTGGCCCGGATAGGTCAGCTCCTCCTCGATCTGCTTCGCCACGTCGCGGGCCAGCACGGCCGCGCCGATGTCGTCGATGTCCTCGGGCCGGACCATCACCCGGATCTCCCGGCCCGCCTGCATGGCGAAAACCCGATCAACGCCGTCCTTGCCGGCCGCGATCTCCTCAATCCGCTCGAGCCGCTTCACGTACGCCTCGAGGCTCTCCCGCCGCGCGCCCGGACGACCGCCCGAGCAGGCGTCCGCGGCCTGGGTGAGCACGGCCTCGATGGTCTGCGGTGGGACCTCGTTGTGATGCGCCTCGATCGCGTGCACGACATCCTCGGACTCGCCGTACTTGCGGGCCAGGTCGGCGCCGATCAGCGCGTGGCTGCCCTCCACCTCGTGGGTCAGGGCCTTGCCGATGTCGTGCAAGAACGCGGCACGCTTCATGGTCGGCACGTCCAGGCCCAGCTCGGCGGCCATGATGCCGGCGATGTGCGCGGTCTCCACCAGGTGCTTGAGGACGTTCTGGCCGTAGCTCGTCCGGTACCGCAACCGGCCCAGCAGCATGGCCAGCTGCGGGTGGATGTCCGTGATGCCGACGTCGACCAGCGCCTCCTCGGCGGCCCGGTCACAGAGCCGCTCCACCTCGTTCTTCGCGGTGTCGAAGACCTCTTCGATGCGGTGCGGATGGATCCGGCCGTCCAGCACCAGCTTCTCCAGCGTCAGGCGCCCGACCTCCCGCCGGACCGGATCAAAACACGAGAGCAGTACGGCCTCGGGGGTGTCGTCGATGATCAGGTTGACTCCCGTCGTCGACTCGAACGCCCGGATGTTGCGGCCCTCCCGGCCGATGATCCGGCCCTTCATCTCGTCGCTCGGCAGGTGCAGGACGCTGACCACGCTCTCCGCGGTCTGCTCACTGGCGATCCGCTGGATGGCGTCCACCACGATCTGCCGGGCGCGGGTGTCGGCGGTTCGCTTGGCCTCGGTTTCGATGTCTCGTACCATGATCGCGGCCTCGCGCTTGGCCTGCGCCTCGATGTTTTCGATCAACTCGGCCCGGGCGGCCTCGGCGGTCAGCCCGGCGACCCGCTCCAGCTCCTTACGGCGCTGCTCTTCGGCCGCTGCCAGCCCGGATTCGCGGTCGGTCAATGCCGACTCCCGCTCTGCCAGGTCGGCGTCCATCGCACCGAGGCGGCGCTCGCGCTGTACGAGCCGCTCGACCTCCTCGGCGTGCAGGCGTTCCCGCTCGTCGATCCGCGCGGCGCGGCGTTCCACCTCGGCGGCCTGCTCCTTGGCCGTGGTGTTGAGCAGGGCGACCTCACGCTCGCCGCTACGCCGGGCGGCCGTGCGGACCTGCTCGGCGTCCGATTCCGCCTGTCGGTGGGCGTGTTCGAGAATCGTGTCGGCCTCTTCGTGAGCCGCCTCCAGGACCCGGCGGGCCTCGGCTCGAGCGGCGTTCGCCTCGGCCTTGGCGGCGGCCGCCTCGGCGCGTACCGATGCCGCCTTGGCCTTGGCGACGTCGACCTGCTCCTGGCGGTCCTTGGCGTCGTTCTTGGTGCTCTGCAACTGACGCAGCGCGCGGGCGCCGACGGTCAGCCCGGCCACGACCAACGCGGCGAGGAGGACGATCGCCACCACCAGTACCAGATCCAGGGTGGTCATATCGCCGTGTCTCCCTTCGCCGCCGGCCGCGGTTCGCGCGCGCCCGGCCGTCCTGCGCCGCTGCACGGCTCCCGCACGCTTGCCGGTCGCTCGGTCGGCCGCGACGGTGCGGCGACGACGCTTGTTGCGCGGCGCCGGGGCGCCGGCGGACCGGTGTCGCTCCACCGCGCGGGTGCGTCGGCGGCCCTGCTCCGCCGGCGCGGGGTTGCGCCGGCTCTCCTAAGCTCCACCGGCGCAGGGTTGCGCCGGCTCTCCTAAGCTCCACCAGCGCGGGTTTGCGCCGGCTGTTCTTGCTCCACCGACGCGAGGCGGTGTCGGCGTTTCTGTCCCGCCGTGCTGAAGCCCCAGCGGTCGTGCTCCGCCAGGCATGAGGGTTTGCGTCGGGGGGCCCGTCGCAAGCCGCCATGCGTGGCGGCACTGCTCTGTGCCGACGTGTGACGCCGGCTTTCCGGGATGCCCGACCAAGGCGTGATCACCGCAGGGGCGACCGGCCGTTGACGCTCGGATGGCGTCTTCGGCCGACCGCGGGTGTGCGTCACCAGCCGCCCGCGCGGTCAGCGGGCTGCGTCGTTATTGATGCCGTAATGTAATGCGATCTATGTTGTGCCTGTTGCTCACGATGGTCGAACAAACTCGGTAACGCGAGGCTAGGTCGCAAGTACCGGTCCGGTCAAGGACTCATGATTCGGCAACGAAACGAACGCACGGCACAGACCTGCTCACGCCATGCTCAGGAGCATGGTCGACATTTCAGTCCTACCGGGCCCAGACGCCGCGTATCGGCACCGGCGTTTACGGGCCTCCTCGGCCGGCTGAAGGGTTCTGGCCGCCGCTCTCGCGGTGGGCGCGTCGCCGCGTCAGGCACTCGAGTCGGTTGATTGGTCAGCTAGCGCATCAGCGTCGATGTGGCCGGCGAACTCGGCAGCCTCGGCGTCACGTGCCGTCATGGCCTCCTTGACGGCGCTGATCGCGAGGCCGGCCGGGTATCCCTTGCGGGCGAGCATCCCTACGAGTCGGCGGAAGATCGCTTCGGGCGTGCCGGTGGCGGTCCGCAGCTTGCGGTCGACAAGGGTTCGCGCGGTGGCCGCTTCGGCGTGCGGATCCAGCGTTTCCAAAGCCCGCGTCGCCACCTCGGGGTCCACGCCCCTCTGGCGCAGCTCGTTGGCGAGAGCGCGCCGGGCCAGTCCACGCCCGTGATGCCGGCTCGACACCCAGGCCCTGGCGAAGGCCGCGTCATCGATGATGCCAACCTCGTCGTACCGGTCGAGCACCTCGGCGATCGTCTCGTCGGAGATCTTCCGACGAGCCAGCGCCTTGGCCAGCTCGGTTCGGGTCCGTGGCCGCGCGGACAGCTGCCGTAGGCAAATCTCGCGGGCTAGCTCGGATTCGCTCTGCGGCGGCTCGGACGGCCGAAGGGACTCGCGATGCTCATCGGCCGGCCGGGGCGGGACGGCATCCCATCCGCGCCCGGCCCGCGCTCCACGCCTGGCGGGCACCTTGCCTCAGCGCCCCGCCGGCAGCAGGACCGCCGGTGCCATGACCGGCATCAGAAGTCGACCGGCGGCAGCTCCACACCGCCGGCGGCATCACCAGTGGTCTGGCCGACGCCCAGCTTCTCCAGGATCTTCTTCTCGAGCTCCGCCGCCACGTCGGGATTGTCCTTCAGGAACTCCCGCGCCTTCTCCTTGCCCTGGCCCAGTTGGTCACCGTCGTACGTGTACCAGGCCCCGGACTTACGGATGATGTTCTGTTCCACGCCGACATCGATCAGCGAGCCTTCGCGCGAGATGCCCTTGCCGTACATGATGTCGAACTCGGCCTGCTTGAACGGCGCGGCGACCTTGTTCTTCACCACCTTGACCCGGGTCCGGTTGCCGACCACGTCGGTGCCGTCCTTCAAGCTCTCGATGCGCCGCACATCGAGACGCACAGACGCGTAAAACTTCAGCGCCCGGCCACCGGTCGTCGTCTCCGGGCTGTTGTGCACCATGATGCCGTCGGCCAGGTAATTGTGGCTTTCCTCGATCTCGATGTCGAAGCGGTCCATGTTCTCGTAGTCACGCCGTGCCTCGATTTCAAGAATTCTCGCAGGCATCGGATGCATGACCGGTTGCATGAGCTGTGGCGAAAACGTGTACCTGCCTCGGAACCGGGGAGACAACGTGGAGCTCATGCATTCCGGGATGTAGGAAGCGACGATCTCATGGAACCTGTCGGAAGCAGCCGCCGTGAACTGAAGGAAACTGATCTGCCCTTCTCCCTTCAGCACCAGCTTGACATCAAGCTCCCAGCTGTCCCGCAAGTATTCCGCCAGACGTCGGCGGCTCCCTTCACTCATGGCTTCCACGCAGATCTCGATGCAGCCACCGCCAGCGCGAGCGCGCTGCTGCAACCCGTGGGAATGAAGCGTGTGGCAACCATTTTCCATGTACCACACGGCAAGCGAAAGAGCGTCGAGCCGCTTGAGGTAGTCCCAGCTGAGATGCTTTTTGCCGTCACCAAAGTAAATGGCTTCTCGGAGCTCGGCCAACTCCGCCATCGGTGAGAAGTCGGCGAAGACAGCACCCATCTCGCCCACGCCTCGGCTGTACGAGATGTTGGCGAACGCATTCAGCTTCCAGTCGAGGTAGGAAACCTGCTCAGCACCGTGTCCAAAACGCAGGCGCGCGCTCCCGATCGAGCCATCGACCGGAGCCAGCGCGGCGTCACCCATGAGCGAGCCGAGAACGATCTGCCACTGCGAAGAACTCAGGAAATGGGGCTGCGCGAGCATGACCCGGTCGCCCGCCACCAACTCTCCAGCCTCCCGCCAGCCACCCGGTGTCATGATGAGGTGATTTGCAGTCATCGACATCGTCGCGGGGCCGTCGCCGGCGCCGCCAGCCGCACGATCAACGATGAAGCGCCGGAACTCGGGCGTGTTTCCGTTGTTGAACCAGTTCACAACCCTCCGCGGCACAAAGCATCCGAGTTCAAAGTCGTAGGAGCGGACCTGAACGGCCATCTTCTCGGTGACGATCCTGCCCAACGACTCGTGTGAGCCATCGGCCAAAGCTACTTTGGTGTCCCAAGATCCACATCCGAACATGACGCCGATCTTCTCGCGCAGCTGATTGATGAAGATCGCGGTCGTCCCCGAGTTGTTCAGGATGCCGGTGATCTTCCGCAGCGCCTGGCTCATCAGACGAGCCTGCAGGCCGACGTGACTATCGCCCATCTCGCCCTCGATCTCGGCGCGGGGCACCAGTGCGGCCACCGAGTCGATCACGATGATGTCGAGGGCGCCGGAGCGGATCAGCATGTCCGCGATCTCGAGCGCCTGCTCACCGGTATCCGGCTGCGACACCAGCAGGGCATCGGTGTCCACGCCGAGCGCCCGCGCGTACTCGGGGTCGAGCGCGTGCTCCGCGTCGATGAATGCGGCGATGCCGCCGTTGCGCTGCGCGTTGGCCACCGCGTGCAAGGCCACGGTGGTCTTACCGCTCGACTCCGGGCCGTACACCTCGATGACCCGGCCGCGCGGCAGGCCGCCGACGCCGAGCGCCACATCGAGGGCGATGGAACCGGTCGGGATCACGGCGGTCTGCACGACCGGCCGCTCGCCGAGCCGCATCACCGAGCCCTTGCCGAACTGCTTGTCGATCTGCGCCAAAGCCAGATCGAGAGCCTTGTCTCGGTCAGGTCCTGCCACCATGTCCGCCACCCCTGTACTTGACCGGACACCTGCACTCGACCTCGCAGGCGCCTTCGCCGAAGCGCTTCTGTTCACCACGGGGCACACGCTAGGCGGTGGGTGCGACAAAAATGCGCCGCCCTGCCGTGGCCTGTGGATGACCGTGCCGCTGTGGACAATAGCCGAACACGTGTACGACGATCGAGCGACACGCAGAACAAACGTACTAAAGATTGGTCAACGCAGGCGCGCAGGCACCCGCTCGGGGTACGCGGCCACCACGGCGCGCCAGACCGTTACCGCTTCCTCACCCTGAGAGAGGGCCTCATTGATGGTCCGGCCACCCAGACCCGCGAAGGTATGGTCCGCGGCCAAACTGTGCGCATAAGCGCCGCCGAACGCCTCCTCGAGGCGCGCCCAGAAATCCGTCAGCCGCAACGTTCCACTCCTCGGGGGGTAGGCCGGTCCAGCAGCGGGTCAGAAGTGATCTCGCGTCGGGTTGCCGGCGGCTGCGTCATCCCGACACGGCGCCCCGCACCACCTTGAGATCCTCGACCAGTCCCCGGTACGCGGCGTCCCGGTCGTCCGCCCGCAACACCGCCGACGGGTGGATGGTGGCCAGCGCCTGGATCTCGCCGACCGGGAAGTCCTCTGGGTGCTGCGCCGACGCCGGCCACGGCATCAGCTGCCCGCGCGAGCGGGTCACCCGGAAAGAAGGGCCGAGCAGCGCCTTCGCGGCGGTGGCACCGAGCACGACAACCAATTCCGGCTTGAGGAACTGGAATTCGGCGACCAGCCAGGGGCGGCAGGCGGCGATGTGCGCCGGGCCGGGGTTCTGGTGGATGCGCCGCTTGCCCCGCAGCTCGAACCGGAAGTGTTTGACCGCATTCGTGATGTAGACCGAAGCCGGGTCGATCCCGGCGTCGTCCACCGCCTCGCGGAGCAGCCGGCCGGCCGGTCCGACGAACGGCAGGCCCTGCTTGTCCTCGACGTCGCCGGGCTGCTCGCCGACGAACACGATCTTCGCGTGCGGAGCGCCCCGTCCGAAGACGGTCTGGGTGGCGTCCTGGTACAGCTCGCAGCCTTCGCAGTGCGCCGCGGCGGCCTTGAGCTGGTCGAGGCTGTCGGCGTTCCGCGGCACCCAGTGCTGCGCTCCGGGTGGCGACTCGGTCCTGGCCATGCCATGGGTTCTACCCCATTCCCGGCGATCTAACGTCACCGGGACGGGTCACCCGAGCCCGCCGGCACCGGGTCGGTCTCGTCGTCGAACTCGCCGATCACCTGCTCCAGCAAGTCCTCCAGCGCGACGAATCCGGATCGGCGGCCGTTCCTGGTGACCATCGCGAGGTGGGCGCGATTGGCCCGCATCGCGTTCACCGCGTCGGTCACCCGCACATCCGCGGTCAGCACGAACGGCCGGTCCATCAGCTCGGTGGCGGTGGCCGCACGCCCAGCCGTGGTCACACGTACCGCCTCGCGCAGATGGACCACGCCCACCACCCGGCCGTCCGGTCCCACCACCGCCAGCCGGGACCGGCCGCTGCGCCGCCACGCCGCTTCGATCTCGGCCGCGGTGGCGTGGCGCTCGACGGTGACCAGCTGGTCGTCCGGGATCAGCACGTCCGCGACCGTCTTCTCCTGCAGCCGCAACATGCTGGTCAGCAGCGCCGCCTGTTCCGCGGCGATCGATCCCTCGGCCTTCGACCGTTCGAGCAGGATGTTCAGCTCCTGCGGACCGTGCACCTGGGCCAGCTGATCGACCGCGCGCACGCCGACCGTCCTGAGCGCGAGGTTGGCCAGGCCGTTCAGGGCGTACAGGCCGGGGCGGGCGACCCGGGCGAACGTCCGGAACGGCAGCCCCAACAGCGTGGCGGAACGCTCGGGGTGGGTGATCGTCCAGGACTTCGGCATCATCTCGCCGATCACCAGGTGCAGGAACGTGACGATCATCAGGGCGATCAGGAACGCGATGACGTGGCTCGGCATCTCCGGCAGGCCGACGGCATGCAGCGGCGGGCTCAGCAGTCGTTCCAGCGCGGGTTCGGCGAGCGCACCCAGACCCAGCGAACACGATGTGATGCCGAGTTGCGCGCCGGCAAGCATCAGCGAGAGTTCGCGGCTGCCGTTCAAAGCGGCGCGAGCCGACCGGCTGCCCTCCACCGCGGCGTGCTCGAGCCGGTAGCGTTTGCTCGCCACCAGCGCGAACTCGACGGCGACGAAGAACGCGTTGGCGGCCAGCAGCAGCACCGAGACGACGATGGCCCAGGCGGTGCTCACTGCGTCGCCCCCTGCCGGGTCAGCTCCGAGACGCGTACGGTGCCGGGCACGTGCCGGTCGACGGACAGCACCCGCAGCACGATCTGCGTGGGCGGGGTGTCCAGGGCCGGCGGCAGCATGGCGGTCACCTCGTCGCCGACCTCCGGTACCCGGCCCAGCCTCGACATCACCAGACCGGAAACGGTGTCGTAGCCGGGATCCTCCGGCAGCTGCAGACCGGTCGCGTCGGCCACCTGGTCGATGCGCCACCGGGCCGGCACCACCCAACTGCCGTCGTCCTGACGGACCGGCGCCGGCTCGGGCAGATCGTCCTCGTCCCGGATCGGGCCGACCAGTTCCTCGGCGATGTCCTCCAGCGTGATGATGCCGGCGAAGCCGCCGTACTCGTCCACCACGCAGGCCAACTGCCGGTGGCCGGCGCGCATCCGGTCCAGCACCCCGGGCAGGCGCAACGAGGCCGGCACCATCAAGGGCGGAGCGGCGACGCGGGCGACCGTCACTGCGTCCCGGTTCTCCGGCGGTACCGAGAGCAGATCGGTGATGCCGACCACGCCGACGATCTCGTCGACGCCTTCGCCGCCGCGCACCGGGAATCGTGAGCGTCCGGTGTCCATCAGCTCGATGACCCTGGTCAACGGTTCGTCCGATCGGACTGCGTGCACGTCGACCCGGGGAACCATCACCTCGCCCGCGGTTCGGCGACGGAAGTCGAGGCCCCGATCGAGCAACGCGGAGAGTTCGGGGTCCAGATGCCCCTCGGCGCGCGACTCGGCGATGATGTGCTCGAGGTCCTCCTCGGTAGCGCCCTCCGGCATCTCCTCGGCCGGCTCGATGCCGAGGCGGCGCAGAAGCTTGGCCGCGGCCAGGTCGAAGAGCCGGATGATCGGCCCGAAGATCGTGAGGTACCACAGCGTCGACCGGGCGAGGCGCTTGGCGACGCCCTCCGACCGGGCGATGGCCAGGTTCTTCGGCGCCAGCTCGCCGAGAACCATCTGCACCACGGTGGCGATGAGCAGCGCGAGGAAGAACGACAACGGCATGCTCACCGCGTCGGGCACGCCGGTCACGCCGAACACGTCGGCCAGGCCGTCGCCGAGGAACGGCTCGGCCACGTACCCGACGACCAGGGCGGTGACGGTGATGCCGAGCTGCGCGCCGGAAAGCATGAACGAGAGGCGCTCGGTGACCTCAAGGGCCCTCTTGGCGGCCTCGTCGCCCTGGTCGGCCTGCCGGCGTAACCGGCTCCGGTCGACGGCCACGTAGCCGAACTCCTGAGCGACGAAACAACCGGTCAACGCCGTGATCACAAACACCAGCAGCAGACCGATGAGGATCAACATGGCGACTCGGCCGGATGACACACGGGGCCGCCGGAGCGCCGGGCCGAGCCCGGCCGGGTATTGCCAATCATCCTCAGAACCGTAGCAACGGTTGCGGCAGGCTGCATGGGAATGCGGCCCGGGAGGGCGACGCCTACTTCGTACCGATGAACGTCGTCTGAATCATGCGGAAGTTACTCAGGTTCCCGCTCCAGTCGAATTCCCGGGTGGTCCAGCTCAACGCGAACCCACGGCCGGAGTTGACGAACCACCGCGTCGCGGCGTGCATCCGGGTATCGGCCGAGGCCTTGTACGTGAACTCCCACTCCGCGGCCTTGATGGACAGCGGCTCCGCAGTGATGCCGATCTCCTCATAACCCGGCAGCGCGTCGTTCTTGAGCAACCGGTCACGCTCCCTGCGGCAGGCGGTCACCGGGTCGCCCTTCGGGTTGCGGCCGGACTCCAGGCTCATCATCCGGACGTTGTTCGGGTCGCGGAAGCAGACCGTGGTGCCGATCCGCTCGTACGTCCAGCCGTCCGGGACGGCGAGCCGGAAGTCCGCCACCGGATCGGTGTAGATCGAGTAGCCGTCGTAAAGCGCGTACCCGTTCTTGCTGTTGATGCGTGACGCGCCCGGCTGCGGCGTTCTGGGCAGGTCCGTGGCGGGTTCACCGGCACACACCAGAGCGCTGAACCCGCCCGGTCCGGCGATCGCCGCGCCGGAACCGCTCGGCGTGCGCGCGGGCGAGGCGAGCGGTCCGGTCTGCCGCTGGTCCTTCGCGTCTCGCTGCAGCACCGTGCCGAGCACCATCCCGCCCGTGCCGAGCAGGGCGACGATCAGCAGCACCAGCAAGGTGAGCCGGGTCTTGTCGCGCCGAGCACCGGCGGCGACGGGCGGCGCGGAGATCGGCCATGTGGGCACAGCGGCCGGCTCGGACGTGGTCGCGACGGGCTTGGCAGGCTTGCGCGGCGCGGGAGCGGGGGACGTGTGGGCGCCGCCCGACTGGACAGCGGCCGGCGGCCGGTTGGTGTGGCGGAGGACCGGCTTGACGTCGTTGACCGGAGCGGCATTGCGGACCGACACCCGCTCCGGCGTGGCAACCATTTCGGCCATCGCCTTCGGCTGCGGCCCGCCGTCCACGGCGCGCTGCGCGGGCACGGCGGCACGGCCGTTGACCCTCGGCCGATCGGTACGCTGCCCGCCGACGACCGCCCGGAGCTTCTCCTCGACCTCGTGGTGGGTGAGCCGTTCGGACGGCTCGTACCTCAGCAGCCCGGTGAGCACCGGGGTCAGCGGGCCGGACAGCACGGGCGGGTCGGGCGGTTCGGTGGCCAGGGCCATCAGGGTCGCCATGGCGCTCTCGCGCGCGTACGGCGTGCGGCCTTCGACCGCCGCGTACAGCGTGGCGCCTAGCGACCAGAGGTCGGATTCGACCGTGGACGCGCCGTCACGGGCACGTTCCGGCGACACGTACTGCGGTGAGCCGACCACCAGGCCGGGACCGGTGACCGAGCCGTCGTCGACGAACGTGGCCAGACCGAAGTCGGTGAGCACGACCCGGCCGTCGTGGCCGATCAGCACATTGTGCGGTTTGACGTCGCGGTGCAGCACGCCGGCCCGGTGCGCGGCGGTCAGCGCGCTGAGCACGTTGAGGCCTATCCGGGCGGTGGCTTCCGGGGTGAGCGGGCCGTCCTCGGCGATCACCTGGTGCAGCGAACGGGACGGCACATATTCCATCACGATCCAGGGCAGCCCTTCGGCGTGCACCACGTCGTAGATGCGGACCACATGCGGGTGGTTCAGGCGGGCGGCACTGCGAGCCTCACGCAGCGTACGGTCACGCAGCCGGTCCTTCTCGTCGTCGGTCATCCAGACCGGCGGCACGAACTCCTTGACGGCGACGTCGCGATCGAGCATCTCGTCGCGCGCCATCCAGACCCGGCCCATGCCTCCGGTGCCGACCGGCTCGTGGAGACGATACCGACCGGCGACGAGCATCCGCCTGACCGCCATCAACACCCACCCATCGACTCGCTCCCAGGATAGTCAGCCGGGCCTGGGTGCGAAATGACGATCACCCGGCCACTGCGTAGACAACGAAGTTGTCCTTGTACGACCGCAACCGATGATCGAAGACGCCGCCACAGGTGATCAGCCGCAACTGCCGATCCGGAGTCGGGCCGTAGACCTGATTCGTTGGAAACGCGGTCTTCGGGTACCAAGCCGTAGAAACCACAGTGAAGCGTACATTGCGTCCCGACCGCACGACGTCGATGCGGTCGCCCTTGGCGAGTTTGCGAAGGTCGTAGAAGACCGCCTTGCCGCGCCGGGAATCGACATGACCGGCGATCACGGCCGGGCCGACGTCCCCGGGACGGGTGCCGTCGGCGTACCAGCCGGCCTTGTCGAAATCCCTCGGCGGGGCCAGGGCGCCGTCGGCGCCGATCCGCAGGCTCTCCAGCGGCGTGTCCAGGCCGATCGCGCTGATCTTGAGCCGGGTCGGCGGGCCGGTCAGCGTCGTTCCCTTTCCGCCGAACGGGTTCGCGGTGCCCTCCGCCGGTACGGCGAAAGGCGCCGGCTCTGAGCTCTGGGGGGCGGGCGTGCCGGTCCACCGGCCCGCGCCGTTCGTGGCCGCCGGCTCCGTGATGATCAGATAGCCGGTCGCCGCGACGAACGCGGCCAGCAGCCCCGCGACGACCGGGAGGATGGCGCGTTCGCCCAGGGTCCTGAGGCGGCTCGAGGTCGGTTGCACCGAGGTGTTCGGAGCCGGCCGGAGCGCGGGCGGCTGCGGTGTCTCGATCGCCGGGTCGTCGGCCGTCGTCAAGGGCGCGCCGGCCGGGCTCATCGCCGGCTCCTGCCTCGGCGCCGACCGGCGTCGTGGTGGCGGGCTGTAGGGCTGGGCGGCAACGCGCAACCGTGGGTCGATCGCGCCGGCCACGGTCGCCCGGCCACATGCGACGGCGCCGGCCACGGTCGCCCGGCCGCGTGCGACGGCGTCGGCCACCGGCGCCATCCTGATGACCGCCCGGGCCGTCGGTGCCGGTCTGGACCCGACCGTGGGCCGGGCCGTCGGTGCCGGCGCCTCCGGCGCAGCCGAACCCGCCCGGGCCGGCCGTTCCTGTGGCCCGGCCGGCAACGTGATGTCCCGGACCGTCACGCCGGCCGCGGACGCCGCCTGACGGCGACCACCACGCCACCGGTCAGCACGGCCGCGACACCGGCGATGAGCAGCGCCATCGGCATGGGCGAGCCGGGCTGGCTACCGCCGTCGCCGGTGGCCACGCCCCCGACCGGCATGGTTCCCTTGGTGCCCGCGTCGATGTGCAGTTCGGCCTTCAACCCGCCGCCCTCGGCATCGAGGACGAGCAGGGAGTAGACGCTGCCCTCGCCAAGGGTGCACGGCAGGATGCTGCTCTTGCCGCCGCCGCTCGGTTGCACCTTGACGGTCCACCGGCCGGGCCTGACCTCGCGATATTTCGTCGTCGTGGCGAACTGAACGCCATCGGCGATGGACGGGCCGTTGTTCACGTCGACGTCGAGCACGGGCGCCCGTACCGAGGCCTGGATGATCCTGACCTTGGACTCGCCCGCGCCGGGGAGCTTGAGGTCGTCACGGAGCACGCGCAGGCCGAGATCCGCGTAGCGACCCACACCCGCGACCGTGTAGGCGCCACCCCTCTCGACGGTGACCTGAGTGGTGAGCACCGGTTTGGCGCTTGGATCGGCGCCCGCCTTGCGCATCGCTACCGAGTAGGAGCCGACCGGAAGGCGCAGATACTGCGACATCGCGCCGTACGCGACGCCCCGGAATACCTGTTCCTTTGTCGCGCCGGAATCCGCCTTGAGGTAGACGTCGACCGCCGGCGTGTCCGGCGACAGGTGCGCGAGGCGTACGTAGCCGTCGCCCGCGGCGGCGGCGGGTGAGGCAGTGAGCGTGATAGCGGCCAGCACGGCGAGGGTCGCCGCGACACGGCCCAGGCGCCGTGGATGTGGTCTTCGGACGGACACGGAGCCTCCTGTCGTCGGGCGCCTCTGCTTTCATCTGGCGTTGTCGGCATCGACGCATCGTCCACATCGAGCCGTTGTCGACATCAATGTGCCGCAGCACACCGGACCGCACCATGGTCCTTCTGGTCAACCGGATGCGCAGGGTGTCGGTCCCGTTCCTGACTCGGTGGCCGATAGATCACCTTTTTTACGGTAGGTGGCACGCACCGCCGGCACAGTGCCCCGGCCGAGTGATCTCGCTGCCGACGGGTTTCTTGTCATACCCGCGAGGCACCATGGTTGCCGTGCCAGAAGTACCGCACCAATCCGGTCTTGAGAAACTCGGTCGTAGCACCCGGGAGTGGTTCACTGCCGCGTTCGCCGCACCCACGCCGGCGCAGGTCGGCGCCTGGCGGGCGATCGGTGCCGGTCGCAACGCGCTGGTGGTGGCGCCCACCGGGTCCGGCAAGACGCTGGCCGCCTTCCTCTGGTCGCTCGACCGGCTGGCCCGCGAGCCGGCGCCGGAAGACCCGCGGCACCGATGCCGGGTGGTCTACGTCAGCCCGCTCAAGGCCCTGGCGGTCGACGTCGAGCGCAACCTGCGGGCGCCGCTGACCGGCATCCGCCAGGCGGCCGGACGGCTCGGCCTGCCACTGCCGCAGATCACCGTCGGCATGCGTACCGGCGACACTCCGGCCGACGAGCGGCGCACCTTCAACCGGACTCCGCCGGACATCCTGATCACCACGCCGGAGTCGCTGTTCCTGATCCTCACCTCGGCCGCTCGTGATTCGCTGCGCGGTGTCGAGACGGTGATCGTCGACGAGGTGCACGCGGTCGCGGCCACCAAGCGGGGTGCGCACCTCGCGTTGTCGCTGGAGCGCATGGACGCGCTGTTGAGCCGGCCGGCACAGCGGGTCGGTCTGTCCGCGACGGTGCGGCCGATCGACGAGACCGCCCGCTTCCTGGGTGGCGCCCGGGACGTCGAGATCGTGCAGCCGCCGACCGCGAAGACCATCGAGGTCGACGTCGAGGTGCCGGTCGAGGACATGACCCGGCTCGACGAGGTGCCCGAGGTCGACCCGGACGATCCCACGGCCGGGCGGCACAGCCCATCCATCTGGCCGGCCGTCGAGGAACGGGTGCTCGACCTGATCGAGGCGCACCGGTCGACAATCGTGTTCACCAACTCGCGGCGAGGCGCCGAGCGACTCTGTGCGCGGATCAACGAGCTGGCGTGGGAACGGAGCGGAGCCGAGGTGCCGGTGCCGAGCCGGCTGCCCGCCGAGATCATGGCCCAGGCCGGCGCCACCGTGGGGGCGCCGCCGGTGGTCGCCCGGGCCCACCACGGCAGCGTGTCCCGCGAGGAACGCAAACACATCGAGGAATCGTTGAAGTCCGGGCACCTTCCGGCCGTGGTCGCCACCTCCAGCCTGGAACTGGGCATCGACATGGGCGCCGTCGACCTGGTCGTGCAGATCGAGGCGCCGCCGTCGGTCTCGGCCGGCCTGCAGCGCATCGGCCGGGCCGGACACCAGGTCGGCGCCGTCTCGCGCGGGGTGGTGTTCCCCAAGCACCGTGGCGACCTGGTGTCCTGCGCGGTGGTGGCGGAACGTATGAGCTCGGGCGCGATTGAGGAGTTGCGGTATCCGCGCAATCCACTCGACGTCCTGGCCCAGCAGATCGTCGCGATGGTCGCCCTGGATGCCTGGCAGGTCGACGACCTCGCGGCCCTGGTCCGCCGCGCCGCCCCGTTCGCCGAGCTGCCGGAGTCGGCCCTGCACGCGGTGCTCGACATGCTCTCCGGACGCTATCCGTCGACCGCTTTCGCCGAGCTGCGCCCGCGGCTGGTCTGGGACCGGACGACCGACGAGCTGACCGGCCGCCCGGGCGCGCAGCGGCTCGCCGTGACCAGCGGCGGCACCATCCCCGACCGGGGCATGTTCGGCGTCTTCCTGGCCGGGTCGGAACGCGCGTCGCGGGTCGGTGAGCTCGACGAGGAGATGGTGTACGAGTCGCGGGTGGGCGACGTCTTCCTGCTCGGCTCGACGTCCTGGCGGATCGAGGACATCACGCCCGATCGGGTGCTCGTCTCGCCCGCACCCGGTGCGCCGGCCCGGATGCCGTTCTGGAAGGGCGATGCGCTGGGCCGACCGGTGGAGTTGGGCCGCGCGATCGGTGCCCGCCTGCGCGCGCTGAGCCGCACCGACGACTCCACCGCGGTCGCCGGGCTGCGGCAGGCGGGGCTGGACGAGTGGGCGGCCGACAACCTGGTGATGTACCTGCGCGAGCAACGGGACGCGACCCGGAACCTGCCGGACGACCGGACCGTGGTGGTCGAGCGCTTCCGCGACGAGCTGGGCGACTGGCGAATGACGGTGCATTGTGTGCTCGGGGCGCGGGTCAACGCCCCCTGGGCCCTTGCGATCGCCCGCCGGCTGGGTGAGCGGTACGGCGTGGACGGTCAGGTCATGCCGTCCGACGACGGGATCGTGGTGCGGCTGCCGGACACCGCCGAGGAGCCGCCCGGCGCCGATCTGGTCGCCTTCGACCCCGACGAGATCGCCCAGATCGTCGAGGAGTCGGTCGGCACGTCGGCGTTGTTCGCCTCCCGGTTCCGGGAGTGCGCGGCCCGGTCGCTCCTGCTGCCTCGCCGTGATCCGCGCCGCCGCCAGCCGCTCTGGCAACAGCGCCAGCGGTCGGCCCAGCTGCTCGACGTGGCCAAGGAGTACGCCGACTTCCCGGTCACCCTGGAGGCCGCGCGCGAGTGCCTGCAGGACGTCTTCGACGTGCCCGGTCTGGTCGGGCTGATGCGCGAGGTGGCGGGCCGCAAGGTGCGCCTGGTCGAGGTGGACACGCCACGGCCGTCGCCCTTCGCCCGGTCGCTGCTGTTCGGATACGTGGGTGCGTTCCTCTACGAGGGCGACGCGCCGCTGGCCGAACGCCGGGCCGCCGCGCTGGCCCTGGATTCGACCCTGCTGGGCGAGTTGCTCGGCCGCGTCGATCTGCGGGAGCTGCTCGACCCGGCAGTGGTGTCCGAGACCGAGGCGCAGTTGCAGTGGCTGTCCGCGCAGCGGACGCCGCGCGACGCCGAGGATGCGGCGGAGCTGCTGCGGCTCATCGGCGACCTGTCCGCCGGGGAAGCGGCCGCGCGCGGCGTCGATCCGGAGTGGACGACCTCCCTCGAGGCGTCCCGGCGGGCGATCCGGATCCGGGTGGCCGGTGAGGAACGCTGGATCGGCGTCGAGGACGCGGGCCGGTTCCGCGACGCCCTCGGCGTCGCCCCTCCGGTTGGCGTGCCGGAGGCTTATCTGCAGCCGGTTCCGGATCCGCTCGGCGACCTGGTCGCCCGGTACGCGCGAACGCACGGGCCGTTCACCGCGGCCGCCTGCGCCGCCCGTTTCGGGCTGGGCCTGTTCGTGGTCGAGCAGGCCCTCAAGAGACTGAGCGCGAGCGGCCGGGTGGTCGCGGGGGAGTTCTCCCCCGACGGCGTCGGCACCGAGTGGTGCGATGCCGAGGTGTTGCGGCTCCTGCGGCGGCGGTCGCTGGCGGCGTTGCGCCGCGAGATCGAGCCGGTGCCGCCCGGTATCCTGGCCGCGTTCCTGCCACGCTGGCACCAGATCGGCGGCAACGCCCGCGGGATGGATGCGCTGGCCGCATCCATCGAGCAGTTGCAGGGCATCGCGGTGCCAGCGTCGGCCTGGGAGCGCCTGGTGCTTCCGTCGCGGGTGACCGACTACTCCCCCACGATGCTCGACGAGCTCAGCGGCGCCGGCGAGGTGGTGTGGGCGGGCAGCGGGTCGATGCCGGGCCACGACGGGTGGGTGACGCTGGCGTACGCGGACAGCGCCCCGCTGCTGTTGCCCCCGCCCGACGAAGAGCTGGCGTTGACGCCGGTACACCAGTCGGTGCTGGATGCGCTGGCCGACGGGCAGGCGCTGTTCTTCCGGTCGCTTTCCGACCGGGTCAAGTCCACCGACGACACGGCGCTGGCCGAGGTGGTGTGGGATCTGGTCTGGGCCGGGCACCTCACAAACGACACGTTCGCGCCGTTGCGGGCGCTGCTCGGCGGCAGCGGTGCACACCGGGCCAAGCCAGTGCCGCTGAGAAGCCGCTACCGCCGCCCGGGCCGGGCCACTCTGCCGAGCCGCAGCGGCCCGCCGGCGATGGCCGGGCGCTGGTCCCGCCTGCCCGACCGTGACCTGGAACCGACCCGGCGCGCGGCAGCGCTGGCCGACCTGCTGCTGGAGCGGCACGGCGTGGTGACGCGCGGCGCGGTGATGGCGGAGGGCGTGGTGGGCGGTTTCGCGGCGGTGTATCCGGTGTTGAGCGCGCTCGAGGAGCGCGGCGCGGCCCGGCGTGGCTACTTCGTCGAAGGGCTGGGAGCGGCGCAGTTCGCGGTACCCGGCGCGGTCGATCGGTTGCGTGCCCTCGCGGAGCCCGCCGAGCTGGCCAAGCGCACCGGCGCCACGGCCGTCGTGCTGGCCGCCACCGACCCGGCGAATCCCTATGGCGCCGCGCTCCCGTGGCCGGAGCGCGCTGTGGACAGCGGCGACGGCGAGCCGGCCGCGGCGACCGGCCACCGCGCGGGCCGCAAGGCGGGTGCGCTGGTCATCCTGGTGGGCGGCGAGCTGATTCTGTACGTGGAGCGCGGCGGCCGGACGCTGTTGTCCTTCGTGGACGATCCGGAAGCGCTGATCGCGGCCGGGCGGTCGCTGGCGGCGTCGGTGCGTTCGGGTGCGCTGGGACCGATGTCCGTGGAGCGCGCCGACGGCGAATCGGTGCATTCGTCGCCGCTTCGGGATGCCTTGAAAGCGGCCGGGTTCCGCGCCACGCCGAGGGGTTTGCGATTACGTGGTTGATCCGGTCGACGGCTCCGCGCCGAGGCGCCATGGCTTGATCAGGCCAGTTGGGGCAGCACCGAGGATGCCACCAGCTCGACGTGGTACAGGTCGCTGATGTCCAGCGCCTGCAAGAACATCCGGGATGCGCCGGCCTCGGCGTATCGGGAGATCTGCTCGACCACCTCGCCCGGCGTACCGACCACCGCGTCACCAGCGTCACGCATCTCCTCGACGCTGCGGCCGATCGCGGCGGCCCGGCGGGCCACCTCGGCGTCGTCCCGCCCGCAACAGAGCACGACCGCCGAAGACAATGCGAGCGGCGATATCCGGCCGGATGCCTCGCACGCCTCGCGGACCCGCGCGAACAACGCCTTCGCCTCGGCCGGCGGCACGAACGGCGTATTGAACTCATCGGCGAATCGCGCTGCCAGCGCCGGTGTGCGCCGCTTGCCGCGGCCACCCACGATGATCGGCGGCCGTGGCGATTGCACCGGCTTGGGCAGCCCCGGCGAATCGACGATCTGGTAGTGCTTGCCGGAGAACGAGTACGGCCCTGACGAGGTCCACAAGCCGGAGATGATCTCCAGCTGCTCCTCGAGCCGGTCGAAGCGCTCGCCTACCGGCGGGAACGGAATCCCGTACGCCGAATGCTCCCGCTCGAACCACCCGCTGCCCAGGCCGAGTTCGACGCGGCCCCGGCTCATCTCGTCAACCTGGGCCACGCTGATCGCGAGCGGGCCCGGGGGCCGGAAGGTGGCCGAGGTCACCAGCGTGCCAAGCCGAATCCGGGTGGTCTCAATGGCCAGCGCCCCCAGGGTGACCCAGGAATCCGTCGGCCCGGGCAGCCCGTCCCCGACCGAGGTGAGAAAGTGGTCGCTGCGAAAGAAGCCGTCGAAGCCGGTGTCCTCGGCCAGCCGGGCGATCCGGCGCTGATCGCTGTAGCCGGCGCCGTGCTGCGGCTCGGTGAAGATGACCAATCGCATCTCCTCAGCCTGCCAGATCACCGGTCGTTCGAATGCCCCGGCGATGCAGATCCGCGGCTCGGCCGCGAAACGCCCGGCGACGTACCCCGCACTCTGCGTGCCGGAGCGATAACGTTGGCCACCATGGGCGGCTATGGATGGATCAGCCTCACGACGGACTACGGCACATTCGACGGATTTGTGGCGGCTTGCCACGGTGCGATCGCCCGGATCGCGCCCGACGTCCGCGTCATCGACGTGACCCATCACGTGCCGCCGGCCGATGTCGCGCGTGGTGCGGCGGTGCTGGCGCAGACCGCGCCGTATCTGCCCGCCTCGGTGCACTGCGCGGTCGTCGACCCGGGCGTCGGCACGTCCCGACGGGGCATCGCGATCGGCACCCCGAACGGCGTCCTGGTCGGACCGGACAACGGCTTGCTGGTCTGGGCGGCGGACGCGCTGGGCGGAATGGACACCGTGGTCGAGCTGGCCAACAAGGAGTGGTTCCTCGGTGACGTCTCCCGGACGTTCCACGGGCGCGACGTGTTCGCGCCGGCGGCGGCCCGGATCGCGACCGGGGCGCCGCTGACCGAAGCCGGGCCGGCGGTGGACACGGACACCGTGGTGCGCCTTCCCGACCCGGTTGTCGCGGTCGGGGACGGGTGGATCGAGGCGGAGGTGCTGACCATCGACCGGTTCGGCAACGTGCAGCTGGCCGCCACCGGCGGGGTGCTGTCCGGCCTCGGGAGCGAGCTGCTCGTGAACGGCAACGTCAGGGCCCGCCGCGGCACCACCTTCGCCGACGTCGACAAGGGCGACCTGCTCGTTTACGAGGACTCGGCGGGCCAGGTCGGCATCGCGGTCAACAACGGCCGGGCGGTGGTCGTGCTCTCGGTCCGGCCCGGCGACGTGGTCCGACTCTCCGAACGCGGATCGCCGGCCAGACGCTGATCGCCGGCCAGGCGCTGATCGTCCCGGCTCCGGACAGCGGGTAATGATGGAACATGCCCGAGGGAGATACGGTCTGGAACACGGCGCGCGCGCTGGAGCGCGCGCTGGTGGGCGACCTGCTCGCCGGCTCGGACTTCCGGGTTCCGCAGCTCGCCACGGCTGATCTGTCCGGCTTCACGGTGGCATCCTCCGGGAGCCGGGGAAAGCATCTGCTGCTGCGGCTGACCCGCGACGACGAGCGCCTGACGCTGCACTCCCATCTGCGGATGGACGGCGCCTGGCGGGTCTTCCGGCCGGGCGAGCGATGGGCCGGGCGCCCCGCGCACCTGATTCGAGTCGTTCTCCGGACGGCGCGGTCCGTCGCCGTCGGATATCACCTGCACGAGGTGGCCCTGATTCCGACCGTCGAGGAAACCGCGTTCCTGGGTCACCTCGGCCCGGACCTCCTCGGCACCGATTGGGATCCGATGGAGGCCGCTCGGCGCATCGCCGAGAAGTCGGATGTGGCCATCGCTGAGGCGCTTCTCGATCAGCGGAATCTGGCCGGCGTCGGGAACCTCTACAAGTCGGAAACCCTGTTTCTGAGTGGACTGTGGCCCTGGACTCCGGTCCAGGACGTGCCCGATCTCGTCAAGACGGTCCGGCTGGCGCAGAAGCTGGTGGCGTCCAACAAGGGCCGGTGGACCCAGACCACGACGGGATCACTTCGGCGCGGCGAGACAAGTTACGTCTACGGCCGCCGCGCGCAACCGTGCCGGCGGTGCGGAACCGCGATCCAGAAGGCCGAGCAGGGCGAACGTGTCACCTACTGGTGCCCGTACTGCCAACCGAAGCCGGCCGGCTAGGCCGCCGGCGGCCGCAGCGGCGTGGTCCGGTCCACGTTGGCACCATATCTGCGCAGCTCGGACAGGCCCTCGGCCAGCCCGCGCATCCGGTCGGTCGCCTCGACCAGCCGGAAGAAACTCGGGTGCCGCTCGTCGGCGATCGGCTGCCCGTCCTCGGCCACCCAGCTCGCCGCCGCCGCGACCAGTCGCTCGTACGCGGAAACGCCCTCGGTGAACTGCCCGGCCAGGCTCTCGTACGCGGTCACCAGCGCCGCCCGCTGGTCCGGCGGGCTCAGCGGGATGGTGCGTTCCACGCTGGCGACCCGCTGGCCGAGGTCGCGCAGCCATAGCTCGGCCGTGGCCGCCTCGTGCACGGCCTCCTCACCCGGCCCGGTGAGCCGGCCGCTGAGCCCCTGCAACGCCAGCGACGCCCGATCCAGCCTGTCCCACGTCTTGGCCACCGCCGAGCCCCGGAGCGCGTACCGGTCCTTGTGGCGGCGCATCTCCTGGATCACCTGGCGGCCGGCCGGAAACCGCTCCACCGCGGCCATCAGCTTGGCGCCGGGCAGCGCGGGTGGCGGGGCGGGCGGTGGCGGAATGGCGGCCAGCTCCCGGTGGTCGCGGAACCGCCACCAGGCGAGCGCAATGGAGGCGCCGGCCCCGGCCGCCCACGCGGCGTCGGCGACACCGATCCCCGCGTACGGGGTGAGGACGGCAGTGGCCGCGGCCAAACCGCCTCCGATCACACTCCACCGGCGCGCCGAACCGCGCAGCCGACTGAGCCGCCGGAAGTACCTGGTCCGCTCGTCCACGTTCCGTCCCTCCCGGATTCCACGGATCAGCGGATCAGCCGGCCGCGGTCGTGTCGCCGCGCTTCTGGTTCATGCTGGCGCGGATCTCGTCGAGCCGCGCCACGCTCGCCGGGTCGGAGGTCGGCGCGGCGGCCGTGGTGCCCTGCTCGACGGCGGGCTTCGCCTGGCTGCTGCCGAGCTTCTCGCCGGCCATGCTGGCCCGGATCTGCTCCAGTCGCGAGGCGCCGGCCATGTCGAGGCTGGACTTCTGCACCTCGAGCATCCGGCCCTCGACCGAGTTCGAGGCGAGCTCGGCGCGGCCCATGGCGTTCGCGTACCGCTGCTCGATCTTGTCGCGTACCTCGTCCAGCGATGGGGTGTTACCGGGCGCGGCCAGCGACGACATGGACTCCAGCGACTTGGCCACGGTTTCCTGCATCTTGGCCTGCTCGAGCTGGCTCAGCAGTCGGGACCGCTCGGCGATGCGCTGCTGCAGCACCATGGCGTTGTTCTCGACCGCCTTGCGGGCCTGCCCGGCCGCGGAAAGCGCCTGGTCATGCAGGGTCTTGAGGTCTTCCATCGACTGCTCGCCGGAGACCAGCTGGGTGGCCAGCGTCTGCGCGGTCTGCTCGTACTTCTGCGCCTCGGCCTCGTCGCCGCCGGCGCGGGCGCGGTCGGCCAGCACGAGCGCCTGCCGGGCCATGCCCTGCAGCTTCTCGACCTCGGACATCTGCCGGGACAGCTTCATCTCGAGCTGCCGCTGATTGCCGATCACGGCGGCGGCCTGCTGGACAAGCGCCTGATGTTGACGCTGCGCGTCCTCGATGGCCTGCTGGATCTGGACCTTCGGGTCGGCGTACTCGTCGATCTTCGCGCCGAAAAGCGCCAGAAAGTAACGCCATCCCTTGACGAACGGGTTCGCCATATCCGCGGTATCCCCTCAGTGTCGCTCAGTCGGCTCGGGTTCCCTGCCACCGACGGCGGGTGGCTGCGGCATCCATCGTTACAGTTCCGCGCCACTGGCGTCACGTGACCTACGGGGGATCTCAGGGTATTGCATCTTCGTCCCCCAAACGTCGAGGCTACGCGCCCAAATGCGATCGGGCGACGCCGGAAGCACCGCCTGGACCCGCTGTCAAGATCTCCTCGGAATCGGGCTACGCGGCGTAGACCACGTCACGCGGGCGCTTGCGGGTGGTGCGTAGGGTCGCCTTGAGCGGCGAGTCCTGCCGGACCGAGACGGAAACCTCGCCGTCGGTCGCCACCTTGCGGATCGGGGTCTCGGGCTTGACCGGCTCCCCGGAGATCGAGGTGAGCACGCCCTGCATGTCCTCGGCCAGGGCGAGCGTGTCGCTGACCTCACCCAGCACCTCGGAGAGTCGGGCGCCCAGGGCGTCGCAGATCGCGGCAAGCAGTTCGCTGGACGCTTCCTTCTGGCCACGTTCGATTTCTGAGAGGTAACCAAGGCTGACGTTGGCGGCGGTGGACACCTCGCGCAGCGTGCGGTGCTGTCCCTGCCGGCGCGCCCGAAGTGCGTCACCGATAACGCGGCGTAGCAGGACCATGGCACCTCCTCCTGCGGCGGGGCCGCCGGCAGCCGCCGGAGGCTTCCCGCAACCGTACCCGGTACGGGCCACGCCGACATACCGCCCCGCCGAATTCCGGGGCTCCCCGGGACCGAACACTCGGACAACGGCCTCGACCGCTGCGGCATTCCCGCAGGCCGGGCTAAGCCTCGACGGCCGTCTTGCGAAGCTGGTCGACCAGCAGGTTCAACACGGCGGTCACGCTTTCGGTGCGGATCGCAATGCGGTTACCGGTCAGCCGCAGTTCACGCACGGTACGCCCGGGCGGGCCGGCAACCGCCACATAGACCAGCCCGACGGGCACGCCGTCCTGCGGTTCCGGGCCCGCTACGCCGGTCGTGGCCAGGCCCCAATCGGCGACGCAACGCTCCCGGGCGCCGGCCGCGAGGGCAAGGGCCACATCCGGATCGACCGCGCCGCGTTCGGCCAGGAGCCTCTCCGGTACGCCGCCCAGCGAGTGCTTGAGGTCTGTGCCGTACACCACGAGTCCGCCACGGAAGACGGCGCTCACGCCCGGGATCTCCACGAACGTGGAGGCGACCAGCCCGCCGGTCAGCGACTCGGCCGTCGCCACGGTCTCCCGGCGTTCGACGAGAGCGTGCACCGCCGCCGCCGCGGCCACCTTCATCTCCATTGCGCTCCCCTCCCTCGCCCGACCTCACTCGCCGATCTTGGAGTTGTGGTGTGGGATTTACGCCGTCCGCCGCTTTTGTCACCCACCACAACTCCAAGATCGACGTCGTCAAGAGTACGAGCGACGGAGGCGGAAGGCCTGGAGGACGTAGTCGGCACCGGTGACAACGGTCACCACGACGGCCGCGCCGATGATCCACGGCCCTACCCGGTCCCACGGCGACGCCACGGGCCACAGGTACCAGGCGATCGCGGCGATCTGCAGCGCGGTCTTCACCTTCCCGCCCCGGCTCGCCGGGATGATCCCGTACCGGATGACCCAGAAGCGCAACGCGGTCACACCCCACTCCCGGAGCAGGATCAGCAGGGTCACCCACCACGGCAGCCGCCCGTACGCGGACAGCAGCACCAACGCCGTGCCGGTCAGGGCCTTGTCCGCGATCGGGTCGGCCACCTTGCCGAACGACGTGACCAGCTGGAAGCGCCGGGCGATCCAGCCGTCCACGAAGTCGGTGGCCGAGGCGATCGAGAACGCGACACAGGCGGCGATCCGCCAGCCCCCCGACGTCATTCCCGAGATCACGACGAGCGCCAGGAACGCCGGGATCAGGCCGATCCGGACCACGGTGAGAACGTTCGCCGGGTTGAGCAGCGGCACAACCCGGGATGCGGAGACCGGTACCGGCTCGTCCGTCACTTCGGCGCCGCGGAGATCATCTCGAAGGGGACCGCGACCAGGTCGACTCCCTCCGTGGCGGTGACCCGCGCGCGGACCAGGTCGCCGGGGCGAAGGACGCTCATCTCGACCGTCGAGTCGCCGGCCACCAGCACGGTGGACCCGTCCACCTCAGGAGCCTGGTGCTCGGCCCGGCCCTCGATGTCACCGCGGGCGATCGAGTCGATCAGCACTTCCACGTCCGAGCCCATCCGATCCTCGGCCCGCTGGGCACACAATTCGTCGGCGAGCGCGCTGATCCGGTCGTACCGCCGCTTGATCGTGTCTTTGCGCACCTTGCCGGGCATGCCCGCGGCCTCGGTGCCCTCCTCGTCGCTGTAATCGAAGACGCCGATCGCGTCGAGGCGCGCTTCGGCGAGGAAGCGGACCAGCTCGTCAAGGTCGCTCGCGGTCTCGCCCGGAAAGCCGACGATGAAGTTGCTGCGGGCACCGGCCGCCGGATCGAGCGAACGCGCCGACTCGAGCAGCTCGAGGAACCGCTCGGTCGACCCGAACCGGCGCATCCTCCGCAGCACCGGTTCGCTGGAGTGCTGGAACGACAGGTCGTAGTAGGCGGCGACGCCCGGCGTGGTGGCGATGGCCTCGACCAGACCCGGTCGGGTCTCGGCCGGCTGCAGGTAGCTGGCCCGGACCCGCACGATCCCGTCCACGGCGGCGAGCTGCGGCAACAGCTTCTCCAGCGCCCGCGGGTCACCCAGGTCCTTGCCGTAGGAAGTGCTGTTCTCGCTGACCAGGACCAGCTCGCGGACGCCGGTCTTGGCCAGCCACTCGGCCTCCGCCAGCAGATCCTGCGGATCACGCGAGACGAACGCGCCGCGGAACGCCGGTATCGCGCAGAAGGAGCACCGCCGGTCGCAGCCGCTGGCCAGCTTGAGCGACGCAACCGGCCCGCTGTCCAGCCGGCGCCGCAGCACCTGCCGCAGATGCGCCGGCGTGTGTTCGTCGACGGTGGCGTGCCCGGGCACCACCACCTTGGCATGCGGCCGCTGCACCGGCGTCAGCGGCAACAGCTCGCGCCGGTCGCGCGGCGTGTGCGCGTCGAACCGCTCGCCCGCGAGCACACCGTCCAGCCGGGCCGTGATGTTCGTGTAGTCGTCGAACCCGAGCACCGCCTGCGCTTCCGGCAGGCTCTCGGCCAGCTCCCTGCCGTACCGCTCGGCCATGCATCCCGCGGCCACCACCTTGGCTCCGGTGTCGGCCGCCGCGAGCAGTGTCTCGATCGAGTCCTGTTTGGCCTTCTCGACGAAGCCGCACGTGTTGACGAGCACCACGTCGGCGCCGTCCGCGTCGGTGCTGACGTCCCAGCCGCCGGCCTCCAGCCGAGCCGCCAACTCCTCGGAGTCCACCTCGTTGCGGGCACATCCAAGGGTGAGCAGAGCAACGCGGCGGGAAGCGGGGGTCACGGACACTCCGACAAGGCTACCGGTCGTTGGTGAGCGCATCCTTCACCCGCCCGCCGGCGAGTGGAGCCCGGAGGGGCAAGCACCGCGGAACGCCCCCCGGGACTCAGTCGACCCGCAACTGAGCCAGCGTCTCCTCGAGATCATCCGGCTTGACCAGCACCTCGCGGGCCTTGGATCCCTCGGACGGACCGACGATGCCGCGCGTCTCCATCAGGTCCATCAGGCGGCCCGCCTTGGCGAACCCGACGCGCAGCTTGCGCTGCAGCATCGACGTGGATCCGAACTGCGAGGACACGACGAGCTCGATCGCCTGGATGAGCACCTCGAGGTCCTCGCCGACCTCCTCGTCGATCTCCTTCTTCTTGTTCGCCACCGGCGCGGTGACGTCCTCGCGGAACTCCGGCTCGCGCTGGTCCTTGCAGAACTTGACGACCGCGTGGATCTCCTTCTCGTCGACCCACGCGCCTTGGATACGTACCGGCTTGGACGCACCCATCGGCAGGAACAGTCCATCGCCGCGGCCGAGGAGCTTCTCCGCGCCGGGCTGGTCGAGGATGACCCGGGAGTCGGCGAGCGAGCTGGTGGCGAACGCAAGCCGGGACGGAACGTTGGCCTTGATCAGCCCGGTGACCACGTCGACCGACGGCCGCTGGGTGGCCAGCACCAGATGGATACCGGCCGCGCGGGCGAGCTGGGTGATGCGGACCACCGAGTCCTCCACGTCGCGCGGCGCCACCATCATCAGGTCGGCCAGCTCGTCGACGATGACCAGCAGATAGGGGTACGGCTTCATCACCCGCTCGCTCCCCGGCGGCGTGGTGATCTCGCCGTTACGGATCTTGCGGTTGAAGTCGTCGATGTGCCGTACCCCGTTGGCGGCGAGGTCGTCGTACCGCATGTCCATCTCACGGACGACCCACTCGAGCGCGTCGGCGGCCTTCTTCGGGTTCGTCACGATCGGCGTGACCAGGTGAGGGATGCCCTCATACGCGGTCATCTCGACCCGCTTCGGGTCGACCAGGAGCAACCGCACCTCGTCCGGCGTGGCCCGGGTCAGGATGGACACCAGCAGCGAGTTCAGACAGGAACTCTTGCCGGCACCCGTTGCCCCGGCGATCAGGATGTGGGGCATCTTGGCCAAATTCGCGACCACGAACCCGCCCTCGATGTCCTTGCCCAGCGCGACCAGCATCGGGTGGTGGTCGCTGGTGGCGGCCCGCGAGCGCAGCACATCGCCCAGCGACACGTTCTCCGGATCGGTGTTCGGGATCTCCACGCCCACCGCGCTCTTGCCCGGGATAGGGCTGAGGATGCGCACATCGGGGCTCTTCACCGAGTAGGCGATGTTCCGGGAAAGCTGGGTGATCCGTTCGACCTTGACGCCCGGCCCGACCTCGACCTCGTACCGGGTGACGGTCGGACCGCGGGTGAAGCCGACCACCTGGGCGTCGACGTTGAACTGGTCGAACACGCCGGTCAGCGCGTTCATCACCTCGTCGTTGGCCCGGCTGCGGGTCTTCGGCGTCGAGCCCTTGCCGAGCAGCGTGGGTGGCGGCAGCCGGTAATCGCCGGGAACGGCGGAGATGTCGAGCTGCTCCGCCCGGGTGGGCAGCGGCGAGTGCTCCGGCGGTTGCGGCACGCCCTTGCGGCTGGCCGGGATCTTCGGCGGCAGGAGCACGGTCTCCCGGACGATCGAGTCGTCGTCAGCCGGATCCAGGCCGACGTCCGCCAGGCTGCCCTGCCGCCGCCGGGCCGGCCGATGGGTCTTGACCGGCTCCTCGACATCCCCGTCGACGTCCTCCTCCGGCTCGTCCGGTGGGAGCGGGGCACGCGTCGTCGACCGGCCGAGCAGCACATCGATCATGAGCATGAGACGCTCGGGGACCTTGCTGATCGGCGTCGCGGTGATCACCAGAAGGCCGAAGAGCAAGAGCAGGATCAGCAGCGGTACGGCCACCCACGCGGTCACCGCCCGTTCGAGCAGGGCCCCCACGCCATACCCGATGAGACCGCCCGAGGTGGTCATCTCCACGTCGTCGGCGGGCTTCTGGGCAACGTGCAGCAGGCTTGCCGTGGCGATGATGATCGCGGTCCAGCCGACCACCGTACGGCCGCGGTGCTCCGGGTCGGCGGGCTTGCGCATCAGCCGGATCGCCCCGTAGAGCAGCAGCAGCGGTAGGAGAACGGAAAGGCCGCCGAAGAAGAGGCGCACCGCATCTGCCAGCCAGGTGCCGACCGGACCCGCACTGCCCGCCCAGACCGCCACTCCGATCAGAATGGCCAGGCCCAGCACGAGGAGCCCGGCGCCGTCGCGACGGTGCTCGGGATCGATCTCCTTCGCGGTGGCCGCCTGGCGTCCGACGCCCCGCGCGACCCAGCCGACGCTGTGTGCCAGACCCATCCAGAGCGCGCCGGCGCCGCGGCCGAGCCCGAGGGCCAGGAATGAGCCGAAGCTCTGCCGGCGGACCGTCGACCGCCGGGCCGGCTGGCGTATCGGCTGTCTGCGGGTACGCGAGGAGGCGGCACCGCGCGAAGTGGACGCAGCGCGGCCCCGGCTCGCCGGAGGAGTGCGGCCCGCCATGGTCACCACCGTAGCGGCGGCGCGCGCTCCGTCCGCGGCGGCTCACCGTCGGCAAATCGGACCTTTTCCAAGTGACGATGCCGGGGCACGAAGTCAGACTTCGACGACGGTCGGCACGATCATCGGCCTTCGTCGATATGCGTCGTTCACCCAGCGACCCACCGTACGGCGTACCACCTGCTGCAACTGGTGGGGGTCGGTGATGCCGTCCTCGGCCGACCGGTCGAGCGCCGCGGTGAGCAAGGGGATCACCGGGTTGAACGCCTCGGGGTCCTCGGAGAAGCCCTTCGCCGAGACGCTGGGCTCGCCGACCACCTTGCCGGTGACCGAGTCGATCACCACGGTGGCCGAGATGAAACCCCCGTCGCCGAGGATCCTGCGCTCGGTGAGCAGGCTCTCGCTGACGTCCCCCACGGCGAGGCCGTCCACGTACACGTACCGGCTCTTGACCCGGCCCACGTGCCGAGCCTGGCCCTCGACCAGGTCCACCACGTCGCCGTCCTCGCAGAGCACCACGTTCTCCGGCCGCACGCCGGATTCGACACCGAGCTGGGCGTGCGCCCGCAGATGACGCCACTCGCCGTGCACCGGCATCAGGTTGCTCGGCCGGGTGACGTTGAGCAGGTAGAGCAACTCGCCCGCCGGGGCGTGCCCGGAGACGTGCACCTTGGCCGTGTCCTTGTGCACGACTGTGGCACCGGCACGGGCCAACTGGTTGATCA
>Ga0081539_10000537_pt1 | contig 78553 bp, 74 predicted proteins | sample TabmetS4T2R2_FD_71023 | JGI IMG/M metagenome (GOLD analysis project Ga0081539, IMG submission 71023) | Tabebuia heterophylla rhizosphere microbial communities from the University of Puerto Rico - S4T2R2 | ecosystem: Host-associated > Plants > Roots > Rhizosphere ...
CGAAACTTCGTCGGTGATCCCTCTTTGAGGTCCACAACAGCCTCACGCATCAACCGTTCAGCATCGATTCGTGAGTTCTCCTTCGCCTGAGGCTTATCGATCCGCTTTGCCTTCAGCCGGTATTGAGCAAAACCTGACTCGCTCTCCGTTTCTTTGATTCTTATTAAATAGTTGTTGTTACTATTCGAGATGAACGTAAGACTTTCCTTTTCAAAACCGCCGCCGATGTCGGACGTAGCCAGAGTCTTGTTATCGGCAAGTTGGACCAATTCGACTTGAAGGTTGGCATTTAGTTCTTCAACCTCAACCGAAACGCCTTGTCCCTGTCGCAGCGAAAACCGGTATTCGTTAGACTCGCCTGTGCCGAGCTGGCGTTCGATTTTCTTGTTAAATTGGAGGTCGAGAGGATTGGGCGATTTGAGCGTTTGCCCGGATGCCAGCAGCGTGAGACCACCGAGTAGAGTTCCCAGGACACTCATGAGAACGATTGCGAATGCACGTTTCATGATTAGCTTCTCCTTTAGCGTTCAGTGAGATTGTTGAATTTAGAATCGCTAGAACCGCACGACCTTCAGCGAATAGCGACCAACGGATTCTTGCTTGTCGCCCGAAGTGATTAATAGTTTGTAATTACCTGAGACCAGGTTAGCTGTGGGTATCGTCAGCACAAGGCGCTGTTTGTTCCCTTTGGTTTGAGCCTTGAGATTCGATGGTGTTACCCACAACGTACTTCCATCAGCTCGCAACACTGCAACTGAGAGCTCCTCAAATGCACTTGCCGCAAACTCCAATTGGACGCTCAAGCTATTCGCTTTTCGCGGAACTCGCACAGTCATCACCTTACCTTCGCTGCCACCTCTGGTAATTCGCGAAAAATATTCCGCGCCCATAAAAATTTTGGCCACAAGGTTAGTGGTCCGACTCGCTTGTTCACGTAGCATCCTGACCTGATCTGAAAGGTCGCGCACCTTCGTCTCCAGGACATTCGATCTTTGCTTTTCATTTTCCAAAAGCGTTTGACTCTGTTCGACGTGAGCCGAGTCTTGTTTTGCTTGTTCACGAAGATGAATCTCGGCATCCCTGGCGGCGATAAGCTCGCGGTGTAACTGCCGGTTCCGCAGCCACACAGCCCCAGCGGCGATCGCAATCAGCACGGCAGCCGCGATCGCTCCCCATTGTCGCCAGGCGGGAACAGGCCGTCTCAGACGATTGAATGGCAGCACTTTGCCTTGTTGTTTAGTGTCCTTACCGGCAGGAGCCGGCGAAGTCGCACGCTCCGTTTCATTTTTCAAACGGACAGCGCGCTCCGTCATCACCATTGCAAATGTTACTTTTTTGCGGCGTTCCGGAGACTGGAGGAAGTGTTGCTCAAATCGAAGTCGATCTTCTTTGCTTAATGCGCCGGCTGCGTAGTCATCGATAAGCTCATCCTCGATTTCCATCATTTCCGCGAACAGATCCGGCTCCTTCAGATACCGTTGTTCGAAATGATCAGACTCGGTCTCGTTAAGTCTGCCGAGAAGGTAAGCAATGATTCCTGCCTCCTCTTCGCTCCGTTGATGTCTATCGTTCCTTTCCATCTTTCCCATTCATCCGTGAGCGCATTCGTCGATACAATCTCTGAGTGGAGTTCGTAGCTTCCAAACTCGCTGACGTAAGGCACCGCTCGTTACACTCAATCGCGTGGCCATCCGATCTCTAGTGACAATTTTCTGTGTTTTGTCTTCCGAGTAGTACTCGAGTAAAAGCAAACGCTCATCCTCATTCATTTTCTCCAGACATTCATTGAGACATTCCAGCAGGCGCTCCTTTTCATCTGCTTCCTCTTTATCAGGTACAGAGCCGATTGCCGGGAGTGAATTGAGTGAGTCACCGTCATTTTCATCATTACTGCGGATCCGTCGTCGTTTACAGTCTTCGCAGCTTCGCCAATGCTCGCGGCTTATGTTTTTTGCGATACCGTGAACATAGGCAGACCGGCTAGCCGGGTTGATTTCTTTACCTTCGGTAAGCTGATGAGCTAAGCGGTTTAGAGTCTCATCCGCCAGATCCTCAGGAGCGCAGGACTGCCAGTTTATAAATAAAGTTGTTATGCGTTTATGAAGGTTCAGGTATTCATGCGCTCCATGCTCGGAACTATCTCCGAGTGTAGTGAGCAGCAATTGGAATTCGCGATCTTGGAGTTGAGGCTTCTCCTTCGGCATGCTTTTCAGAGAGAAATTGTGAAAGAATGGTCGCTGATTCGACCAGGTGGCACTTCATCTATACCTCACCCCGCTCACCGATTGCAAGGTTTTCAAAGAACTGAATTGGGAACACAACTCGAAATCTGTCCCTAAAAACGACGCCGACGCACGCCGAAACAGCATGCGCCAGCGAGGATCATTGTTTATAGGACTCAGTTACGGCGCCAGTCGCCACGAATAGGTACCGCCTGGGTAGTAGAACAAGAGCCCGGAATTCCAGATCGCCGGCATCGCGTTGACGAAGTTGGCTTGCCCAGATAACACCGTGTAACCGCTACCAGTCCAGACCGTCAAAGAGTGCATGGGAAGTACTACGCCACGGAAATGACCGTTCGTATAGCATTGCACTGTCCAGGGCGTGTAGTTCTCAAACGTAACCAGAGCTAGATCCGATTGAGTGCCCGGTGTGATGAGGCTTGCGTTATTGGCAGTCCGATTTGTGTTTACGAAACTGGCATTGACTTCGCTGGCATTGACGCGTCCTGCGAACAGCGTACCTGCGGAGATGATACTTACGAGCATAACCATAGCAATCGTTTTGCGTTTCATTTGACCAATCCTCCTGTTTTAGTTGATTGATTGAAGCTCTCATTTGCGCTTGAACCCACTTTCGAGCGGCTTCAATATGTAGTGTTGGTTTGAGAAAAAACGTCTCCCGCTGTCAGACGACTGTCAGCAAATTATTCAGCTCTCTACCGCTTGCGATATCCCAAAGACGTATGATTCCGTTCTCATGTGCACTGGCGAGTGTCTTTCCGTCCGGGCTAAACGCCACCGACGAAACCACATCAAAGAATTGGCCCGATAAGACCTTAAATTCTTTTCTGCCACGCACATCCCACAGCCTGATCGTGCTCCCGGGACCACCGCTTGCGAGAATCTGTCCATTCGGGCTAAATGCCACTGAGATTTTTCTCTTCATAACCACCTCTCCCCAACGAAGACATCTCTTACTTTCCAACTACTACTGACAAAGCGGAGAAAATGTCTCTACATGAGTCTCCACTGTTTTAAATACGTCGACCAACCTACACGCCCCCAATACAAGGCTGTATAGCTACTGATCAGCGCATTGAAAGCGTTGGCCTATTCTTGGCCTCTTTTGTGGGAATGAAGGGAATAGCGGGAACAGAGGGAAGAGTGGACGCGAAGGGTAAGTCTTTGGAAAAGCAGAAGATTGCGGTATCATAGCGGTTCGACAAAAAAGATTGCCCGCTTGGCTCAGCGGTAGAGCACTCGCTTCACACGCGAGGGGTCAGTAGTTCGAATCTACTAGCGGGCACCAGGTTCTGGCGAACGGGCGACACTCTGTCGCCCGTTTTGCATTTCTGCTTCCGCAAAACATGTCCGCTTTGAAACCCAAGCCTGTCCCGAAAACCATTGGGGGCGATCAGCAACTCCGGTAGAATCAGTTGCAACCGGAGGCTCCCATGTTCGATTCGGATTTCATTGCCAACCCTTACAGAATTTACAACCACCTCCGCACCACCGCGCCCTTGCACTGGACAGACAAGTTTCGCAGCGGCGCGTGGCTGGTGCCGCGTTATGCGGATGTAGTGGCCGGTCTGCATGACCCGCGTCTCTCCAGCCAACGCAGCCACACGCTCACCGCGGCGCTCCCACGCGACGCGCAAAGCGAATTCTCAAAGTTCAACGAGATCTTTTCCAAATGGATGCTCTTTCTCGATCCGCCGCATCACACCCGGATACGCAAACTCCTGAACCAGGAGTTCACACCAAACATGATTCAGCGTATGCGCCCGCGTATTCAAAACGTCGTCAACACGCTCCTGGACCACGCGCTCAGGAAAACCGAACTCGAGTTCATGACTGAGTTTGCCAATCCCCTGCCCGTCAGAGTGATTGCAGAGATGCTCGGTATACCGAGTGAGGACCAACGTGACTTCCAAATCTGGTCTGATCAACTTGCTGACTTCTTCGGCAACTCCACCAGCACTGTCGACACCGCACGACGTGCGCAGAACAGTCTGGTCAGCCTCACAGAGTATTTCCGCGCACTGCTGCCCGAGCGACGTGAGCACAAAGGAGATGATCTGGTAAGTCTCTTACTCCGCGTCGAGGAAGAAGGCGAAGTACTGTCAGGCGAAGAACTGCTGGCCCAATGCACGCTCCTCCTCATCGCAGGACATGAAACTACTCGCAACCTCCTCGGCAATGGATTGCTGGCACTGCTTCAACATCCCGATCAACTCGCTACTCTCAAGCAGAATCCCTCGCTCATGTCGCTGGCCGTGCGGGAGTTTGCGAGGTACGACAGTCCCGTGCAGTTCTCCGGACGCGCCGTCACTGAAGATTTCTCATGGCATGGTCAAGCAATCATGAAAGGCCAAACTGTTATCCTCCTTTTAGGCTCTGCCAATCATGACCCGGAGAAATTCAGTAAACCGGAACGACTGGAGATTTCGCGTGACGAGGGTATGCCGCTGTCATTCGGGCACGGCACACATTTCTGCATCGGCGCGGCCCTCGCGCAAGCGGAAGCCGAGATCGCATTCACAACATTGCTTGCTCGGACGTCGGGTTTGAAGATGTTAGACGAGGCACCCGCATGGCGCGCCAACCTCAGTTTCCGCGGTTTGAGCAGACTCCGAATCCAGCCTGTGTGATGTTTTCCATAATTCGACCACACAGACATAGATGGAGGATTCTTATGCTTCAAAATTACTTAAAACATGCACTAATTCTCGCGATATTCATCGTTTGTCTCGCCACCTCAGGTCATGCGCAAGGAACCGCCCGGCCGTTGAACGCGTCTGCCGTGGTCGGCACGTGGTCTGGCGAATCGATCTGCGTCGGCAATCGCCCGGCGTGCAAAAACGAAGTGGTCGTCTATCGATTTGAGCCAGTTTCCGGCAAGTCGACTGTCATAACCCTGCTCGCTGACAAGATCATTAGAGGCAAGCGTGTGCCGATGTACAAGCTCGACTTTCAGTACGACGAAGCCAAACGAACGCTCTCATGCGAGTTCACGCAAGGCCACACGCGTGGCACGTGGGAATACAAGATCACTGGCGACACGATCGAAGGCACAGGCATCGTGTTGGCAGGTAAATCGGTGGCACGTCGTGTTAAGGTGAAGCGAGTCAGAGAAGATCAGATGCCTGCGGCGCCAGATCGTGAAGCGTACGGACTATGAGCTCGCCAGAGACTGAGCGCTTGTTTTCATACGGAACGCTGCAAACACTCTCAGTTCAACTCTCTGCGTTCGGACGCCAACTCACAGGCAGTCCTGACACGCTGGTCGGATATCGGTTGCGAATGATTCAGATCATGGACCAGGAGTTCGTAACGACGAGCGGAGCCGAGTATCACCGCAATATTGAATTCACCGGCAGCACGTCAGATCTCGTTGGTGGCACGGTGTTCTCCGTCACGCAACAAGAACTCGAACAAGCCGACGCCTACGAGCCTGACGGGTACAAACGTGTGCGCGTCACGTTGAGATCCGGCACTGAAGCGTGGGTTTATTTGAATATACAACAGAAGTGAAATCACCAGTGCGTGAATCGTCACACCTGAGATGCTAAAATGCCACCATGCTAATTACTACTGGAACAGTAACCAACGGTGTGATTCAGATTGAGGGCAATGACTTGCCTGAGGGAACAACAGTCACCCTAATCCTCACGAGGGTGACGAAACTTTTGAACTCAACTCCGAACAAGAAACTCACTTATTGCAGGCCATCGCCGAAGCCGAGAGAGGCGAGCTAATCGAAGCGTGCGAACTACTCAAAAAGATCCGATGTTCATGAAACGGCCGTTATCGGTTCGCATCGTCAGCAGTGCAGCGCGGACAATTGAGGATGGAGCAACGTGGTGGGCAAAAACAGACGGAAAGCTCCTGACGCGTTTATATCTGATCTTGAGAACGCTCTAAACTTAATCGCCTCACATCCGGGCATTGGGGCTCGGGCACTGAACACAAAGCTAGAAGGTGTTCGTCGTGTCCACCTGGCTCGCATTCATTATCATCTCTTTATCGCGTGACGCATGAACCTGCGATTGAAGTATTAGCTTTGTGGCATACAAGTCGCGCAAACGAACCGCAGCTGTAAACTTCACTCTCGACAAATAGCCATTAGAGGCTATCGGCCTAGCTGATTGCCTTCAATTGATATCAAACACGCAGCCCGATGAAGCCTCGCAGAGTATGACGTCGTAACTCTCGAGCAGCGGCATTGCGAGTCGCTCCAGCTCGTTCTTCCACAACTCACCACCATAGAAGGCATCCCGCATCCGCTCGCGTTCCTCAAGAGAAGGGAAACTGCGCAGGAACACAAACTTGTTTGGATTCTCGACATCCAGAAATGGACCAGTCACCTTTATTCCATACGTGCGTTGCGCGGGAATCGCGCGCGTCTCAAACAACTTGATGAACTCATCGCGCTTGCCCGGCTTGATCCGGTAGCTGCGTACTTCTACTATCATTCACAAACCTCCAATCTCTTATGAAGGACTGTAAACCGACTTATGAGCGCCAGCAAGAAGGCACTTTCAGGTAACGATCAGGAACATGCGCGGCCGAATCCGGTTGCAGGATGCCCATTGACGGCAGCACTCGCAGCGATCGGCGGCAAATGGAAGTTGATCATCGTCTACTTCCTCGCGGAATCGCCGAAACACTTCGCCGCACTGCGAAAAGCGGTGCCGGGCATCTCGCAAAAAGTTCTGACACAGCAACTACGCGAGTTGATGAGTGACGGCATCGTAAACCGCAAAGCGAAAGGCGCGGTGCCGGCGCCGGTTGAGTATTCGCTTACGGATTATGGGCGGTCGGTGCTGCCGCTCGTGGAGGATGTGCGCGTGTGGGGACGAGCACACCTCGAGCGACAGGAGCGCTGAAAATATTTTCGAGGGAATGTCGATTTGACGTTGGGTCGTTCGATTAACAGGTAGAACGACATCATGATTAAAAGGAGCACGTCATGCAAAAGGTAACCCCGTTTCTATGGTTTGATAAGAACGCCGAAGAGGCTGCGAATTTTTACGTTTCGGTCTTCAAAAACTCGAAAGTTCTCAACATTGCCAGGTACCCCGAAGTCGGGCCGGGACCAAAAGGAAGCGTGATGACCGTCGACTTTGAGCTCGATGGACAGGAATTCGTCGCACTGAACGGTGGCCCGCAATTCAAGTTCACTGAAGCGGTATCGTTCGTAGTGAACTGCGACACACAGGAAGAAGTCGATTACTACTGGAAACGACTCTCCGAAGGCGGTGCGAAGTCGCGTTGCGGCTGGCTCAAAGACAAGTTTGGTCTCGGGTGGCAGGTGACGCCGACGATTCTGGGTAAGTTGCTCGCTGACAAGGACCAGGAGAAGGCGAATCGAGTGATGCAAACGATGCTGAAAATGGACAAGCTCGATATCGAACCGTTGCAGCGCGCGTACGAAGAAAGTTAGCCACGGATTATACGGATCTTGATAACAGATTTACGCGGATAGTTTCTGTAAACGTTCAATGGGACGCTTGAGTGATTGTTTCTTCTTCAACGTGTCCGCCCACAAGTCGCCGGCAGCAGCAATGCGTTGGGCCATCGTTCGTAGCGTGAACGTCTTTGCCCTAACGTCTCCTCTTTCGATTTCTTCCCATGTGCAGGGCGCAGACACAGGCGCACCTGTGCGGCAACATCACGGGCGCGATCGCTTCGTAGTACGCCGCCAACTCGCCTTTCGTGATCCCGTCAGCCGGGAACATGATCTTTTCAGGATGAGTGATCATGTTACGACGTTGAGCAGGCGCGGGTGGCGTAGCTTGCCGTGTGTTGTCCATTCGATGAAACCGACATGGACCACGATCTCGGGCTTCACCCAGTGTGCACGCAGACGCGGCAGGCCTTTGGCTTTGGTGAACGGCGATTTTGGAATTTCGAGTTTGTCGAGTTGTGCGCGGAGATCGAGAAGCAGTTTCGTGTCGAAGCCGGTGCCGATCTTGCCTGTGAAAACGAATTCGTCGTCCTTGTGATAACCGACGAGCAGCGCACCGAGACCGACACGCTTTCCCTGCGGATCAGTAAAACCACCGACGACAAAATCCTTTGACAACTCGCATTTCATTTTGAGCCACTCTTTCGAGCGGCGATGCTCGTAGATCGATCCACGTCGCTTCGCGATCACGCCTTCCCAGCCTTCACGCTGCGCACGTTCCCACGGCGACGGATCGTCAATGACGGTCACGCGGTCGAGTGGTTTTTCGAATGGCAAGTTAGCGAGTAGATCCTGGCGCTCCTCGAGTGGGAGTGTGGTGACGTTGCGGCCGTCGAGCCAGAGGATGTCAAACACGTGATACATGTTCCCGCCCCACGTGATCTCGCCGTCAAGGATCAGCTCGTTGTGCGGCAGACGTTTGATCGCGTGTTGGATCGCGGGCAGATCCTGCGGCAGGTGGTTGCGTGAAAACAACTGAACGTCGTTGCCCTTTTTGTAAGCGAGCAGGCGGATGCCGTCAAACTTTCGCTCGAAGATCCATTCCGGCCCGCTGAAGCGCTCCTGCGTCAGAGTCGCGGCCATCGGCACGAGCCATTCCGGAAACGCAGTCATAACAACAGTATTACCCACATTGCGGAGACGAGTAAATCTTCGTAATCTGCGCGGCGATGAGTACATCAATCAATCGACGTGATTTTCTGCGCGGCGCTGCGGTGACGAGTGCAGCGCTGATGGCCGCGCGCTCGGCATTTGCTTTCGACACGAAGCGACAGTTTGCGCCAGTGAAGGTTGCGCGTAATCGAGTCATTCGCGAAGTTGTTGGATTAAGACCGTATCGACCGAGCGGATTTGTCGTTGATGCGCAGCGTTTCGGCAATAAGTTACTTGTTCACAACTACGGGCATGGCGGCGGTGGTGTGACGCTCTCGTGGGGCACTGCTTCGCTCGCCGTCGATCAGGCGCGTGACTTTCTCATCGCACGCGCTCGGCCGTCGCACTTCGCAGTGCTTGGTTGCGGCGTGAGCGGATTATCGACCGCACGTCTGCTGCAACGTCGTTTTCAGAATGGTCCCGGAACGGTAACGATCTACGCGAAAGACTTGCCGCCGGATACAACGTCGAACATCGCCGGGGCATGGTGGTCGCCGACTTCTGTCTTCGAAACTACGACTCCGAAGTTTACTGAACAGTTTCGACAGGCCAGTCGCATCTCGAACCGTGCGTTTCAGTTGTTGGTTGGGCCTGAATATGGCGTGCGCTGGATCGACACGTTTGAGTTGATACGGCAGGAGGCGTCGCTTGGGCGTGAGCTGCCGGGTGGTAACGATCTGTATCCGCAGCTTGAGATTCATAGAGATCCGGAGAACTACTTTGGGTTCCCGTTTGTGAAGCAGTATTCGAGCATGCTGATCGAGCCGTCGATCTATTTGAGCGCGTTGTTGCGCGATTTTTACATCGCGGGCGGTAGGGTTGTTGTGAAGGAGTTTAAGAGTAGACAGGAGATCGGGAGGTTGCGTGAGCCGGTGATCTTCAACTGCACCGGACTCGGGTCACGTGCGCTCTTTGGCGATGAAGAACTCACGCCGGTGCGTGGGCAGTTGGAGATACTGTTGCCGCAGCCTGAGATTGATTATTGCTATCTGAGCACCGGTTACATGTTTCCGCGACGCGACGGAATCGTCCTCGGCGGCACGTGGGACCACGATGATTGGTCGCTAGCTCCGAATCCCGAGCAAGCGAACGGCATCCTCGAATCACACATCGAGATCATGAAGGGACTCAGGTCAACGTAAGTGGCGGACGCACGGGTGGCCACGGAGGGCCACCCCTACAGTTGTAGTCAATCAAGCTCGGTTATTAGCGGCGCCTGTTGGGCAACAACTGTTCGCCCAGCGGACGCTTCAAATGAACGAGCGTGGTTGACTACAACGGCGGCGTCCATGGCCGCCCACATGTGTTGCCCGGCGGACGCCTCGAATGAGCGGGCGTGGTTGACTACAACGGCGGCGTCCATGGCCGCCCGCACTTGTTGCCCATCGAACGCCTCCGACGAACGAGCGTGGTTGACTACAACTGTAGGGGCGGCCCTCCGTGGCGGCCCGTGCATCGAATGACTCAATAACGCCAGCTTTTAAGATCCGCACCCGGCGGCGCGCTCTTGAGAATTCGCTCGACGATCTTGGGCGCATAGAACTGGTGATACCGGAGACGCGACAGCGCGTTCGGTCGCGTGTGATCGCCGTTCCAACAATGCTCGGCACGCGGCTCGTAATCGACTTCCCCACCGTAATACGGATTCTTCGTACTCTTCAAAAAGTCTTCGACGAGATACACAGCATTGTTCAGAAAGTAATTGTCAGCCTCCCCAACGTAGATGTGCAACTTGCCTTCGAGCTTCGGACCGATCTTCGCCCAATCACGTTTCAGGATGTATCCGAGATCGTAATTCTCACGCCAGTACTCCGCTACCGAGCGATCGATCTTCCCCGTCAGCTTGTCCCAGATCGCCGGACTTCCAGGCGTCGACGTCCGTGCCGAAGACTTGTTGTGTCGTCAGGTCTTCACTGATCTGAAAACGCGGTTCCTCGTCTTTGTTGGTGGAAATCAGTAAAAGCAGACGCCCATCCAAAGCATCTTTGCTCACGCTTGCAGGAAAGCTGATGTTGACGCGCATGTTCACCGATTGCTGTTCTGCCTTGCCGGACCAGGGAAAACTCAGCACGGCAACAATAATAAGTAAAATCGTTCTTTTCATCTGTGTTATCTGTGGTTAAAGTTTTTAAGTCTCGACCGGCAAACCTTCAAGTCGCATGATCTTCAACGCATTCGTCGTCGGACACGGTCCGGGTCTGAGTCGATAGTCAAACACCATTCGGCTATCAAACACTTCTTCACGAAAGTGATGATTAGCCACGCCTTTGATCTCGTCCGCCAGCTTGATCAATTCGAGATCGTGCGTTGCAATTAAGCCCATCGTTCTGCGTTCGGATAACGCGCGAATGTACGATCGACTCCCAATCAGACGCTCGCGACTGTTCGTGCCACGAAAGATCTCGTCGATCAAAAACAGCACCGGCAAATCGTCGTCGACCTCCGTCGCCGCAAGCAGCGCCTGCAAGCGTTTCACTTCAGCATAAAAATACGAGAGCCCGTCCTGCACCGAGTCGCTCACCTTGATGCACGTGAACACTCGAAACAGCGACGCCTGCATGCTCGCGGCATTCACGGGTGCTCCGACATATGCGAGCGCAAGATTAACACCAACCGTTCTCAGAAACGTGCTCTTGCCCGCCATATTTGAGCCGGTGAGGATCACGATCCGCTGGTCGTCGTTCAACTCAAAGTCGTTGCAGACCTTCGCCTCAGGCTTCAACAGTGGATGTCCGAGACTGCGCGCCGCAAAGCCCGCTTCGCGTGTGAGCTCGGGAAACACGTAACCGGGATTGAGGTAAGCGAAGTTTGCGAGCGAGTTCAGGGTTTCGAGCTCGTGCCACGCGTCGAGCCAGCGCGGCAGCAGGTGCGCAATTTCCTTCTTGATTAGCTCGAGCTTGTAACTGAAGTAAAAATCCCACGGCACGAGTGCGTTGAATATCAAAGAAAGTATAGGGTTTGTGCGTACTCCGAGCGCCGCGGCAAGACGTTCCAGCTTCCGCATCTCGAGTGATGGTTTTTTACCTTCCTCATCAAACGGCGCACAGATTCCGGCGAGGCCGGGCGTGTTTTGATAACAACGCGATTCGAGGTAACTAAAGACCGCTTTGAAGTGCGTCAACGCTTTCTCGAGATGTTGTAGCTCACCCCACGCAGTCGCAATCTTCCCCTGGCTCAGGAGCGATACTGCAACGTAGATCAGAAACACGAGCGGCCAGATACGCGGGATCAGATCCACAAGCCAGAGCCATATGCAGATGAGATTCAAGACGGCGAGGATCGTGAGGACTATAAGCACCGGCAGTATCGATTTCTTCGGTTCGCTTTGTTCGATCCAGTCGACGAGGATTTTTGAGTTCCAGCGGCTCTGCGAGCGTGTTGGTCCAGCGGTGCGAAGGCGCGCGAACGCTGATAGCAGTTGCAACTTGTCGCGGAAGACAGAATGATGCTTGAGCTCGCGGACGAGTTTTTGCCTGTGCGCCATCGACTCAGCGTCGGGTCGAGCATTGAGCAACCACGATTTCAGTCGCTCGCTTCCCTCTTTCGTGACGGCGCAGTCGAGCAGCCGGTGCAATGATCGCTCTCCAGTGATGTCGAGATCGCTCGCGAACGGATGCCCGGCCACCGGTGGATCTGAATCCGCGACGGGAATGTGGTTCCAATCCAGATTGATGCGCGCGATGTGGATCTGTTTGATTTCGATCAGAAGTGAATTTCGTGTGATGCTGTCGCGCACTCTCGTATGAAAGATCGTGACGACTGAAAACACGACCGCGATTAGTACCGCTACAAACCACGCGAGCTTGCTACCGGCGAAGTTACAGAACGCGAGCGCCAGCAACGCGCCGGCAACGAAGATGATCCTTCGTGCGTTCCAATACCTCCGGCTAATCGTGTCGAGAAACTCACCCCGGCGCCGCAAACGCGCGATCTGCTTGTCGAGTTGCTGCAAACGAGTCATGCTTGTCGAACATAACCCGTTTTCCGTCTAACCAGCAAAGATCGATCATGCGCCAGTTGGACCTCAAAGCTGCTGAATGGGCTGCTAAATGGCATGTCACGCTGGACGAGATCCGCGAAACGCAAACGTCCGTGCTCGGGTTTGGCTTGCGTGATGGCGCGCGTGTCGTGCTCAAGATATCGAAGCAGGTTGGCGACGAGTCGCATTCCGGCGAGGTGCTGAAAGCTTATGGCGGTGACGGAGTAGTGCGGGTTTATGAGTCTGAACCCGGCGCCGTGTTGCTTGAAAGAGTTGAGCCCGGTGAACAGTTAGTGAATGTCGTTAGGCGAGGTGAAGACGATGAAGCGACGAAGATTCTTGCTGAGGTGATTGCGAAGCTCGCTAATCACGAGGCGCCTACGATATGTCCGACAATCGCTTATTGGGGACGCGGTTTTGATCGTTACCTGCAAAGCGGTGACGAACAGATTCCTCGTGCAGTAGTCAAGGAAGCACGCGAGATTTACCAGGAGCTCGTCTCATCGCAGCGCAAAACGATGCTGCTACACGGCGATCTACAACACTATAACGTACTCTTTGATAACGAGCGTGGTTGGGTGGCGATCGATCCAAAGGGTGTCATTGGTGAGCTCGAATATGAACTCGGCGCACTGCTTCGCAATCCCGTGGAGTTGCCCAACATATTTGCAATTCCCGTCACGATAAAACGTCGCCTCGAAATCCTCACCACCACTCTTCACCGCGACGACTCGCGCGCCCTACGCTGGTCCTACTCGCAATCAATCCTCTCCGCCATCTGGGACATCGAAGACCACGGCACCCTCACCCCCGACAACCCCTCCCTCCTCCTCGCCGACAGTTTGAAACGAATTCTGTAAGCGCCAAAGGCGCGAGATATGAAAGCCAGGGGCAAGCGCAAAGCGCGTCGCCCCTGGTTAATGACACAAAGAAAAATCGAGGCCTGAAAGGCCGAAATAATGAGGCAATTATTACGCCCTTTCAGGGCTGGACCAGGTTTATGGACCGCTACCAGGGGCGACGCGCTCCGCTTCGCTTCGCGCTTGCCTCTGGCTTTAATATCTCGCACCTTTGGTGCTCAGGCGCCTCCATCTCGTCATTCGAGATCGTCCGACCCTCGTCAGAGTCTTTAAGGCCTCGCTCAGTTATTAAATGGAAGGCCAGCTCACGAACGATCTCATCGAACGTACTGTCGTCTGGCTGTTGCTGTACTAATTGAATGATTTGGTCTTTTGCTGTGGCATATGGTCACGCGCAGGGTGGGGTGGGGCATTCGGAGTCGTGGAGGGCGGGCGCGCTGGTGGGGGTGTGTTCGCGACCGAAGGTTGTGATCACGATTACGGAACCGACGATCACTGCCGCAGCGATCAGCATCTGACGCGTCAGTGGCTCACTCGCGACAAGCCAGCCTAACAACACCGCTACCACCGGATTCACGTACGCATACGTCGCGGCGCGTGCAGGCGTGACGTTGTTCAGCAACCAACTGTAGGCAGTGAAACCCACCAGCGAACCAAACACAAGCAGGTAAAAGAACGCGCCGATCGAGGTCCACGATGCGTTCGCAAGATTCAAGCGCTGCGGGTCACCCGTCGCAAGCGCCAAAAGAAAAAGCAGAAAACCTCCAGCCAGCATCTGCATGCCCGCTGCCATCAAGCTCGACACCTCGATGGGCCGTCGACTCGAGTAGACCGATCCTGCCGCCCAGCAAAACGAACCCAATAACACCACGCCGACACCCATCAGACTCGACGTTGAATGCTCGTTACTTCTCAGTCCATCACCCACGAGCATTGCGACACCGGAGAGTCCGATCAGCACTCCCAGCAGCACTTTCCAATTCGGCCGGTGCCGGCTCATTGCCCAGTTGAGTATCACCACCAGGAACGGCTCCGTCGCGACCAGCAGCGCCGCCAAACTCGTCGCAACGTATTTCTCCGCCCACGTCACGGCACCGTTTCCACCCAGCAACAGCAGACCACCGATTACCAGCGCGCGTCGCCACATACGGAGCGGCGGAATAAAACGCTCACCTTTAAGCACAGCCCAGGTGAAAATGATCGCGCCCGCGAGTGAAAACCGCGTTGCAGCCATCAGGAACGGCGGCAGAGTGTCGATAGCGAGACGGATACCGAGGTAGGTTGAGCCCCAGATTATGTAAACCGCGGCGAAGGCTAGAACAAGCTTTACGCGAGATGGTCGAGACGCTGTCATCCAGTGAGCCTCTACAGTAACAGACGCACAAAAAAGCACAAAAGGCACGAAAGCTTATGTGCCTTTGTGCCTTTTTGTGGCCTTTTTACTCGGGGCTTTTGGGGCGTTAGTCCGGTTTGTCGCGTTTTTCTCGTTTAGGAGGTTGTTGATTGGTGTTCTGCTGCGGCGGCCGCTCTTTCCGGTCGTTGGTGACGACCTTCGCCGGTTCTTTAGGCGGCCGTCTGTCCTGGTCTTTGTCTTTGCGCTGCGCAAATGCGCCGGCGGACACCACGCCGAGCATCGCAATAGCCAGTAGAAGTTGTCGCAGTAACTTAATCATTTCAGCCTTTTCTCCTCATGCATGTCCTGCGCAGGAGGGAGAAAGAGATGCGCTGACCGACAAGTCAGCAAGACAGGTGCCACGTATGTTCGGACGAAAAGTCTAACAAAACGCGCGGAAAATCGCACGGTTTCGAATTGAGCCGCACCTTATCGTGCGAAGGAGCCACGAAAGAGTCTAGCCACCAAAGGCACAAAAAGCACAAAATGATTATTCAGTTCAGGCGTTCGTCTTCCTTCATTTGTGCCTTTGTGGCTATCTTCTAACAGTCACGCTGAGCGTACCAATGTTGCCGCTCGTATCAAACGTTCGCAGCGAGATCGTGTGTTCGCCCGGGCCGAGGCCGCTGAAGTCGATGGAATAAATCTCATGACCGCTGTCAGCGATGCCGTCCTCCGGAAAAACCGGAACCCACGCAGCGCCATCGAGACTCGCGTCGGCCTTCTTCACTTTGCCCGTCGCATCGTCGACTGAAAAAGCCACCCGCACCGAATTGCCCCTTAGCTGCGGCTGACCCACGGCTTTGACGACCGGCGGCGTGTTATCGATGTCCACTGGCTCACTCAAACGCTCGCCCGTGAGCTTCTGTCCCGGCGGATTGTCGGGTGCATCAGATGCGACGACTTTGATGATGTATCGACCATCGGCAAGCGTTGCCCCATCGATCGTGTAGAAGTTGTCGCGCAGCTTGTCTTTCAATAGCCTGAACGTCTGCTCGTTCAACGCGCGGTAGTAGATCGCATATTCGAGCGTGTCGGAGTTTCGATCCTCCGCCTGCCACTGAAACGACCGCGCGCCTCGTTGATAGAAACGTCTGGGCGGCACCTGCGCTACCGGCCCAAACACCGACGGATCCAGTCCCGACGACTCAACATTTGGATCAACTGTAACGTTCACCATCTGCTGCAACCCCACTCCGATCGGCAGCGCAGTGATCGACAACACTTCAGGCGCCACGTTGCGCGGCAGGTAAGCCACACTCACATCTTCAACCGACGATGGCGCGCCTGCTGAACCAGACGCACGCACGGTGGCACGCCATTGAATAAACCGCGCGCGCGGGCTTGAGATCTGATTGCCTTCGGGATTTCGGTAAGCAGTGCTCCAGTCACTCCAGGTCGCGTCGGGACGCTCACCATTCCCCGAGCGTGTTTGCACCTCGACTGCGCCAACGCCGCGCCACCAGATACGGCCCCACGAGGCGGTCAGCTTTGCATCTCTAACTGGCGATTCAAACGTGCCTTCCGTGACGAGCTCATTGCCGAAGCGAAACAGTTTTCCCTGGTTACTCGAAGCCGCGTAGATCTGATCATTCCTGACGAGAAGCGACGAGATCTGTCCTTCGGGCGATTGCAAAAGAAGCGTGTCGCGACCGTCATTCGTGACTGAGTAGATGCGACCTTTGTCAGCGGTGCCGATCAGCACGCTGCCTGGTTGCAACGACGGAGCGATCGCGAAAGCGGTGACAGTCGCAGAGCTCCAGACGACGTCAGTCGCACCGTCCGGCAGTATGCGAAACACTGCGCTGCGCGCAGTTGAAACGTCGCTGCGACTGCGTGCCTGGCTTTGTTGACCTTGTAGCGGCGCGCCGGTCTCGTCGATCGCCGTGATCGTGACGGATGTTGTTGGCGTACCACCTTCTGACGGTTGTGGCTGCGTGACAGCAGGCGTTGATGGTCCACGCGCCGTCGCGGCTGCGTCACTGAGCGCGAGAGCGTAGATCGATCCGTCAGCCGCGGGCGCTAGCGCGTGGATCTCTCGCAGTTGTGTATCAAAGAGTGCGAACGTCTTTCCTTCAGGCGAGACTCGCAACACCAAACCGCCCGAGTCAGTGCCGGCGATCAGATCGCCCTGCGGCGTTACGGCAAGTGAGATGACGTGTGTTTGATTTGTACTGACGAGTAAAGACGACTCAGGATTCGCATTCGCTGATCGCACGCGATACAGCTTGCCGCTATCACCCGTGCCGACCGCGAGTGAGCCGTCACTCATCACTGCCAACGACCAGATGTACTTATCGCTTGGATCGAAATAAACGTCGGACTTACCATCCGCGGTGATGCGATAGACCTTGCCATCAGGTGACGTGCCAGCGTAGATCGCGCCATCACGCGCAATCGCGAGCGCAGTCACGTCCAGCTCTGCTGCGTCGTAAAGCAATGAGCCACTGCCCGCGCTCGAGACTTTGTAGATCTTTCCGTCGTGTCCGGTGCCGAGATACACATTGCCCTGATTGTCGACAGCACTGGACCACACGTACGTCTGTTGCGTGTTGTAAACCTCGGTCAGCTTTGGCGCCAGCATCAGCACGCCGGTGTCGCTGATTGAAACTCCGCGTGAGTCGCCCTTCAGCAGCTCAGTGCGGCCGCTTGTCTCCCAAACAACCGGTTGACCGGCCTCAGCGGGAACAATGATAAATGTGAACAAGATTGCGAGGGTGATTAGTCGTTTGATGGTCATCTGTTAGCTACGTTCCTATGTACTTGGCGTAAAGCGAGCGAGCGGTGGCGATTTCGTCTGTGCCGCGAATGATGGAGCGCGCATCCTGAAAGACTGTGAGCTCGAAGTTTCCGGTCTTGAAGCGCAGGAGATACTCGTTGAACTTAACGTCACCAGAGCGTCTGAGTCTTTCGGCGAGCGCAGAGAAGTTGATGCGCGTGGGCCGGGAAGGCGAGATCTGGATCGCATCGCGGCCACAAAGCACTGCCGCGCCTTCGTCGGCGTGCGACAGCGTTTCGTAAAGCGCGAGACCACACGCCGGACAGTCTTCACGACGTTTTCTGGTCCCGATTCTTCTCCACTCGTTTTGCCACACGTCAAACTGCATCAACGATCCGTGCAGCGCTTCGACTTGTCCGGTGATCAACTTAAGCGCTTCAGACACCTGCACTGCTGAAACGATGTTGATGATCGGCATGATCACACCCGACGTGTCGCAGGTCGGCGCACTTGCGGCGGGCGGAGCTTCTTCGAAGACACAACGCAAACACGCCGTTTGATGCGGCCGCACCGTCATCGTGACGCCGTAAGATCCAACCGCAGCGCCGTAGATCCAGTTTATGTCGTGCTTCACGCAGGCATCGTTGATGAGGTAACGCGTGGAGAAGTTGTCAGTGCCATCGATGACGAGGTCACACGTCTCGATGAGACCCTCGACAGTCGAATAGTTGACATCGACGATGTGAGGCTCGACTTCGATCTGGGAATTGATTTCGCGCAGGTGATTGGCAGCAGCGATGGCCTTCGGCAGACGCTTCTCGGCGTCGCTTTCCGTGAACATCGTCTGCCGCTGGAGATTTGAAGGCTCGACAAAATCGCGGTCCACGATGCGCAAGTGGCCCACACCCGCACGCGCCAACGCCTCAGCATGGGCCGAACCCAGCGCCCCGCAACCGACAATCAGTACTCGCGCGGCTAGCAGCCGTCGCTGTCCTTCTTCGCCAATTCCACTGAAGAGAATCTGTCTGCTGTAACGATCGTCCACCGCCCTCAGTATAGCAGTGAACAATGATCCGACGTGACTTACGCTTGCTTTGTTTCAAAGTCCACGTGCAGGTTCGAAGCGCCAACGTATGTGGGGGCGTCAACGGCGCGTATTGTCCCAGCGCCAACGGTGCGTATTGTCCCAGCGCCAACGGCGCGAGATATGAAAGCCAGGGGCAAGCGCGCAGCGCGTCGCCCCTGGTAAGCAAAAGCAAACCTGTACGAGCTCTGAAAGAGCGTAATAACTCTGTGTGTATGTCGGCCCTTCAGGCCTTGGTCCCTTGATCTCGTATTAACCAGGGGCGACGCGCTACGCGCTTGCCCCTGGCTTTCATATCTCGCGCCTTTGGCGCTCTGGTTCGACTTACCCTTTGGCGCTCTGGTTCGACTTACCCTTTGGCGCTCTGGTTCGACTTACCTTGGCGCTCTGGTTCGACTTACCTTGGCGCTCTGGTTCGACTTACCCTTTGGCGCTCTGGTTCGACTTACCCCTTTGGCGCTCTGGTTCGACTTACCTTGGCGCTCTGGTTCGACTTACCCCTTTGGCGCTCTGGTGCGACTTACCCTTTGGCGCTGGTTCAACTTACGCTTTGGCGCGCTCGATTTGACTTACGCCATGATGCCGTAGCGTTTGATCTTGGCGTTCAACGTCGTGGGCTTGAGCCCGAGCAGCTTCGCGGCGCGCGTCTGGCTGCCAGCCGTGCGGCCGAGCGCTGTGCGAATGAGACTCACTTCAAATTGCCTGACCTCGTCTGAAAAACGCGCCCCTCGCTTGATGTCCACCGGCCGTGAGATCGCCAGAGATTCAACTTCGTCCAATAGTTGTAGAACAGTTTCACGTAATGTGTTTAGCCGCGCATCGACTCCCGATTCAGAGGGAGAATGTTCGACCGAGCCGTTCCTGTTTTCTTCCAACCCTAAATCCAAGCCTAAGTCCAACCCTAAAATCGATTCGCTTGTCATATTTCCTCCGAGAGATTTGCGGCAGCAACCGCTCACCGCCTGGGCCTTGATTGGGGAGTCCTTGGTGCGGCTGCGCACATAAATATACTGAGACTTTTCACGGAAAGATTCAGGTCTGTGACGGAACGGCTATTTTTTGGGATGGAGCGGTATATAACAGCAAAGAGGCGCAAATCGCGGCAAATTCGCGCCACAAAGGAGCATCCACAGATTACACAGATGTCATAAACAATCTGTGTAATCTGTGGATAAAGACTAGATCGCGTTGCCGACGGCGCCCTGGAAGTTTGCGCGGTAGTTGCGGCTGAGGGTGAGCTCTTTGCCGTTCTCCATAATGATGCGGTACTCGCCGTGAAACCACGGCTGCATCTCTTTGATCCGGTCGATCTTCACGATCGCGGAACGATGAATCCTGCGAAACTGCCGTGGATCGAGCTGCTCTTCAAGACTGCTAATCGTCTCCCGCAGCAAGTAACCTTTCTGGTTGTCATAGACGCGAACGTAGTTTCCTTCCGACTCAATACAGTGAACGTCCTGCACGTTGAGAAAGAAAACGCGACCGCCGTTCTTGATTACGAGTCGCTCGAGATGGCGCGGTCCACTCTTAAGCTCTTCGAGTAAGGCAAGAATATGCCTGTCTCGCTCACCACTCTGGTCCAGCTTGATCTGGTCCTTCACTCGTTGCCACGCCGCGTCGAACCGCTCGTGGTCGAAAGGCTTGAGCAGGTAATCGAAGGCATGGACCTCGAACGCGCGCACGGCATACTGATCGTACGCAGTGACGAAGATGATGTACGGAGACGTTTGCGGATCGAGCGATTCGAGCACCTCGAAACCGCCCAGCTCAGGCATCTGAATGTCTAAAAAGACGAGGTCAGGCCTGAACGACTTGATCGCGTGAACTGCTTCACGACCATTCGCACACTCCGCAACTATATCGACGTCAGAATCCTCAGCCAGCATCTCGCGAATCATCTCGCGAGCGAGTGGTTCATCGTCGACGACCAACGCGCTAATACTTCTTGCGTTCGTCACTTTGCCTCCTAACAAAACGTGAATAACGCAATGAACGGTGAGTAAGGGTCACTCAGTGGATGAACACCACGGTCAAATCAGTTGTGGCGCTCATCGGCTGGTACGATGAATTTGGATGCGAAGTTTCGTGGTTGAGATAGGATCGACGAGAAAGTGGATTTTGATGCGAGATCTTGAAGACATTAGCCAGGATTTACAAGATTGTTTCAGGATTTGCAGAACCTGTTCTGTTAATTCTGAAACAATCTTGTAAATCCTGTCTACGTTTGCCGTGGAATTTCGAGCGCGACGACGAGGCCTCCAGTCGGATTATTTAACATCTCGAATCGCGCCGCGGTGCCATAGAGTCCGGCAAGCCTCGCCTGTGTGTTTGCCAGCCCTAACCCCTTGCCGCGACGCGATTCGAGAAGCTTGTCCGCATCAACGCCGGGCCCGTTGTCTTTCACTTCAATACGGACCACGCCATTGTGCGGTGCTGCCGTAACCTCAACCCGGCCTGACTTTGAGTTTCCGATCGCATGACGCATCGCGTTCTCGACGATCGGCTGCAGGATCAGGTTCGGCACGCGCACATCTAATACTTCGGGATCGACACGGATGTCCGTCGTGAGTCGATCCTGGAAACGAATACGCTCGATCTCGAGATAGCCGTTAAGAAATTCGAGCTCCTGTTGCAAGGTCACTTCCATCGAGCCTGAGTTCTCGAGTGTCAGCCGCAGGAAGTCGCCGAGGCGCGTAATCATCTTGCGCGCGGCTTCCGTGTCTTTACTCAGCAACGCCGAGATCGAGTGGAGCGTGTTGAAGAGAAAGTGCGGATGCACCTGCATCTTGAGCGCTTCGAGCTGCGACTGCACGAGCTGCGTGTGAAGCTGTGAAGCTTTCAATTCACCTTTACGATAGCTGTTGTAGTAACTAAACGCATGACTCATTAGAAAGATGGTCCAGTAGACCAGCATCCACTTCTCGAGGTTGATGTAAACAAACCTGAAGGTCAAGAACGCGGTGATGAATTCCGTGCGTTCAAAGATGACCATGAGGGCAAGATGATGAAGCGCGAGTAGGACGCTGCTCAAGATCACGCTGAAGACAAAGTGAAAAGCCGCGCGCCGCAACCAATTATGGCGTTGAAGGCAATAGCGACGCGCGAGCCACAGAACGAGTGGTGTAACAAGTGCCCAGAGGTAGCAGGCTGAAGCCTGCCCAAGGAATTCCCGACCATAGCCAAAGCGCCTTGGCTGCGCACTGACGGAGGTCATCACGTAGACTTGGGAAGTAAAGAAGAGTGTGACGATCGTCCACACTCCCCAGATCAGTCCGTAACGTACCAGCCGTCTGGACAGAATCGATTCTGTGTTATCCATGATCGGATCGCTCATCGGGTTCTGCGGCGCGGGGCGCGGGAGGTACTGAGCTGCTGACGCCGAGCAATCCCGAGCTATACGCTTGAGTTAACACCGGGAGGGAGAACTTTGTGACCAAAAGGACTGATTAGGATGCGAACGGGCTTTAAGAGGTTGAATCGGTGATGAGCTTCGAAATCCGTTCGCTAAACGACTTTCCCGTCCATAACTCAAACTGCAATCCAGCTTGTGCAACCAGCATTTCGAGACCATCGAGGGTTTCGCAACCTGCTTTATTAGCTTCGCGCAAGAGCCGCGTATCTCTGGGATTGTAAATGAGGTCGTAGACACAGCGGGCGCCGGTTAATTGCTCGCGCGTAGCCGGCGATTGATCGATGTGTGCGCCTGAACCGAGCGGTGTCGCGTTGATTACGAGATCGTAATGCGCGAACGAAGCGTCTGATAACGACGTGCACGAGATTCCGAACAACTCGGCAAGCGGTTGGGCTTTCGCTGGATTGCGCGCGAAGAGTGTCACTGCTGCTTGCTGTTTTTTGAGCGCCCAGATCGCAGCACGCGCAGCACCGCCAGCGCCAATGATTGCGACTCGTGCGCCATGCAGAGTCTTGAATCGCTTGAGTAATGGATCGATGAAGCCTGCGGCGTCGGTGTTGTAACCGAGTAGTCGATCGTTCTCGACGACAACAGTGTTAACAGCGCCGATCTCTTTCGCATCGGGCTCGATCCAATCGAGACATTCCATGACTGTTTGTTTGTGTGGGGCGGTGATGCTTAGTCCGCGCAGGTTCCAGCTCAGCTCACGCGTGCGCGGGTGGACCATGTGTTTGAAGAATTGGCTCGCATCATGTACTTCGAATGGAAGGTAGACGCCGTTGATTCCTTCTTCGACGAAAGCAGTGTTGTGAATAAGTGGCGAGACAGAGTGCATCACCGGCAGACCCACGAGGCCGCAGATCATCGTTTCGTGATCGATCGTGTCGACGTGGTAAAGCGAGCGTAGCTGGCGCACGTTGATCTGGCCAGGCGCTGTTGCGTTCTGGTCGTCCAGGGCGCCGTAAGTTAGAAACGAGCCGCGTGATGGACCAAGCACGCGTGTTGCGATGCCTGCGTTGGCCATCGCAATCGCGATGACTTCCCTTCCCTCGCTGCGCGCGCGATCGAGAAGTTGAAAGATGGGAAGGCAGTCGAGGATGTCGTTTGCCTGGACTGAGATCTTGATGACTGCTGCGGGTGAGCTGGCCAGACGTTCGTAGATCTGTTCGAGATCTTTCGGAACACCGTTGAAGTCGTGATGCGAGACGATGACGCGTGACCAGTCCGGGTTGAGGTCATGGACCAGATCGCCTTCCACATCCCACCAGATCGTCTCGCCGTGCGGAGCTGTGGAATTCCAAAAGCATTGTCGTTCTTCAAGAGTTAAGTCCCGGTGCCCGCCCTGTTCCGACGGACGAAACGTGAGAATCACAGGACGGTCGAATTCAGAAAGCTTCTCCAGAGTCTCGTCGAGACAATCGAGACGCAGCTCGATGAAATCCGCCCACTCAGTCGCTCGCTCACACGTACTCCACAGTGCCTCAAGATTCCTCTCGCATACCGAGACGCAGACTTTCATTAGCCACAAAAAAGCACAAAAAGCATAAAAAAGCTATCTGCTTCATTTGTGCCTTCTGTGCCTTTTGTGGCTAATCTACTGTCGTTCGTGATCCAAATGACGCGTCGGCGCTTCAACTCCAAGATGTCGCGTCGTGCCTTCAGTGACACTCGCAACCGGGCCTCTCAGCTCCTGCGTCCTTGGCGGCGCCTCCACAAAAGATCTGGCTGGCGGCGGCGCAAGTGAGGTTCGCTTCGCGTATTCCTGCAAACGAATAAACTGCGCGAGCCCCGTAGCCATAAACATGAACGCCGGTATCAACATCCAGAACCACCACCCCTGCCCGATGCTTCTCGACAACACGATCGAGATGATGACAAACGCAATGCCCAGGAAGAATTTCTTGAACGCGTGTTCGAGCGTGAGTTCCCTGCCACGCCTCGTCCGGCATCCCTCCTGAACTTCCGCCGGCGGCGGCTGCTGGAGTTGACCCGTCAGCGCCTGTGGCACGAGGCTGATATTCGCTCCACACGACCGACAAAAGCTAGCGCCGTCGAGGTTCTGGGTAGCGCACTTAGGACAGAACATCTAATTTTTCGCCTTTCACGTTTAGCGTTCGCTGGCGTCTCGCCTCGTAAAGCAGCACTCCCGCCGCCACCGAGACATTCAAGGATTCCAATTTGCCCGCGACAGGTATACGCACGAGCGTGTCGCAGTGTTCTCTGACCAAACGGTGCAGGCCGTGACCCTCGCTGCCGAGGAAGATCGCGGCCGGCAGTCGCCAGTCCCAATCCGTGTACAACTGTGTTGCTTCCGCCGCGGCACCTACGACCCAGATGTTACGTTCTTTCAACTGGTCTATCAAACGCGACAGGTTCGTCACTCGCGCCACCGGAACATACTCGAGCGCGCCTGCGGCAACTTTCGCGACAACGCTCGTCAGACCGACAGCGCGCCTCTCAGCGATGAAGACTCCGTGAACACCCGCACACTCTGCGGTACGTACGATCGATCCCATGTTGCGTGGATCTTCGACGCCATCGAGTCCGAGCACGAGAGGCGGATCTTCGGTACCGATCTTCTCTTCGAGTTGGTCCAGTAAGTCATCCGCGTCTGCATAACGCGCAGCCGCAACGCGTGCTACGACGCCCTGGTGGCGTACGTCGCCGAGCGTGCGGTCGAGATCTAGACGCGGCACACGATGAACCGGCACGCCCTTCTCGCGTGCGACATCGAGCAGCGACTTCAGACGATCCGGTCGTGCGCTTTCGAGGATCGTGATCGTCTCGATCTGGCGCTTGCCCGCGCGCAACGCCTCGAGCACTGCGTTTGGACCATAGATTAGATCTTGAGAACCTCTGTGCGGCTTAGCTGTCATCGTAAATGTTGTACAAGATTTACAAGATTTGGACAGGATGTTCATGTTAATCCTGAACAATCTTGTAAGTCCTGTAAACGACTTTGATTAAAATCAAGGTAGTATCGCAATCTCGAATAGCGAGTGAACTGTGATTCATTGCTCTTCGTCGTTGCAACGCCAACGCTGAGCTTCCCGGGGCGCTCGCGTCGCCAGCCACTCGACTCCGTTTCTGATTGCGTGCTCCACACAAGCTCCAGCAGATTTCGAACACGCGGATACGAATCATCAACACGCGCGTTCACAGCTTTCGCAATGATCAATCGTTGCAACCTGCCGATGTTTTCATTCGCAACCAAAGCCTTCTCACTCCCGAGACACGAGAAGTCGAACCCACTCGCACTCACACGCGAGGTAAACCAATCTGCGGCAGTGTAAAAATCGATCACCACTTCATCTCGAAAAAACTCATTCGTATCGACAATCTCATTCTCCTTCTTACGCGTCAGGCGCTCCTTGATCTCGAGTCTCGTTTCAATGATCCGGGCCGGCAAGATCAAGATGACCTCCGACCACGCAACCTCCGTCGCTTCCGTTCCCGAGTGATAAATCACGAAGCGCTCTTCATCAGACCTCATCGCCCTCACGCGCCGCACGAGGTTATCAGACGACGATAGACCAAGCTCTTCATCACTAACAGTCACGCAACTCAATCCCAGATCGCGCAGCCTGAGTCTCACCAGCTCAGCCTCTTCACGACTGGACGTCCGCGCCACAGGCATCGGTACGCTCTGCGACATTAGCTGCTGCATGTTCTCAGGCGATAGTTTCAACAGCGCCGCTGCGTCATCAACATTTGCTACTTCCCCCGCCACAGGCACTAGAATGCTGTTGTAACCTAACTGGTGTTTCTCAGGCTGGCGCAGGACCGGCTTTCGCAGTCGCACGGAAGCTTCCGTGAGGGGTAACGGAGTGACACAGTAAAGACAACTTACTCTTGTAGGAGGATTAGCCCTGAGGCACTTTTCGCAACGAATCATTTGCTCTGCCGGGAAACCGAGCGGCTCCGAAGGTTCGACTGGTCCAAGGAAGGGAATGTTTTCGTTATCTTTAGGCAACAGCTCCTCCAAGTATTTTAATTATACGACGATGAGAAAATCTGAGGCTAAGAGAATGCGTGCTGCTTCTTTTATCGGAAAGTTTTTGCTGCTGACACTCGCAGTTGTGATGGGGAGCGCGTGCGCAGCATTCCAGCCGACTGACGCGAACGGTCCAAGTGCTAATCGACCGCAGTATCCAATCGCGTTGTCTGACGTCGGCCCGAGATTGGAAGAAGCGTCAGTCGCGTGGTACCAGTTGTCACAACGATACGGTCTGCCGGGCAAGACCGAAGCGAACCTGCATCCATACACGGCAACACTCGAGAGCTTGCCGGCAAATCTCCCGGCGCCGATATATCTTCCGAAAGTCGGCTCGCCAGAAAAGCCAACTGAAGAAGACACACGCGAGGCGCTGCGGCGGTTCATCGTCGAATGGCAGAGACTGATCGGCGCTGATCCAAATCAACTGTCGCTCGTTGAAAGAGTGGACGAGCCATCGGGCGACAAAGTGGCTCGTTACGAACAAAGACCGTTTCGCTATCCGCTGCGAGGCGGCTTCGGCAGTCTGGTTATCCGCTTTCGCAGTAACGGGCAGCTCGTCGGGTTTTCCAGTAACTGCATCCCCAACGCCGATCGCCTGCAGGCCTCGCTGAACGCGCTGACGCCGAAGATCACAGCCGAGCAGGCTGTAGCTCACATCAAAACGCAACCTGTGAATGCAACAGGTCAGCAGACTGTTTCACTTCCGGCGAACGCAACCGTCGAGGCGAAGCAGTTAGTTGTCTACGTCCAACCCTCGAAAGACCCGCCCAGCGGCCTCGCAATCAGGCTTGCCTGGGAAATCGATGTCACCAACGCCCCCCTCAGCAAGGTCTACCTGGACGCAATTTCTGATGAAATAATTGCAACATCTTAGTGACGGTCCACTACACTTTCCCTACTTGACCAGTGGACGGCAAAACAGCATTCTAGTTTCAAAAAGGCCAAGGGGGTTTTCAGAACCAGTTTATGCACAATTTCGATCCTACGAATAACATTTCATGGCAACTAGGTCATCGCGGAAGAGTCGCAGTTTTTATAGACGGTAACAATCTTTTCCATGCCGCACGCTTTCACAACATCGACATCGACTACAACAAACTGCTCCGGGTTTTGTTGGGCGATGGACGACTGCTGCGGGCTTTCTTCTACACCGGTGTGGACATAGGCGCCGAACGCCAGCAGGGTTTTCTCTTGTGGATGCGTCGTAATGGTTTTCGGGTCATTCAGAAAGAGCTGAAGACTTTCTATGACGGCACCCGAAAAGCGAACCTCGACGTTGAGATCGCGGTAGACATGTTGTCCCTCGCAGGACGTTACGATACGGCGGTGCTCGTCTCCGGTGATGAAGATTTTGTTTACGCAGTCAATGCTGTTGCGTACAAGGGATGTCGCGTGGAGATTGCCGGATTCCGCTCAAACACGGCGCCAAAACTGATCGACGTCTCTGACTACTTCATCGACCTCGGTGAGATTGCGGACAAAGTGCGTAAGGAAATTTCGCACGGAACGCGGTATGATGAGCGGGATTTGCACTGCCCGATGCCCGCGCCGTATCTCCAGGATCAGATGGAGATGCAGAAGTCTCAGCCGCCTGACGGTTTCGAACACGCGATGCGCGTGGTGATCGAAGCCGAGATCGAAGAAGAGGCGGCGGAGTTTGAAGCGGCGACGGAGTTCATCAGGATCACCGACGACCACTGAATTGAAGATCTTCACTGTTCAGGAAGCCAACGCGCTACTTCCCAACGTTCGCACGATCGTTGGGAAGATTCAGCGCGCGCATCGAAAGCTCTCGCGCTATAGCGAGGAGGCAAAGAAAGCTGCCGAAGCCGCGGAACGTGGCGGCGGTGGCTTTCCTGACGGTGTTGCTTACGCAGGAATTCTGACTGAGTTGACTTTGCAACTCTCAGAACTGGAAGGTCTCGGCGTCCAACTCAAAGACTTCGAGCGCGGCCTCGTCGATTTTCCTTCACTTCGTGACGGCCGCGTCGTGTTGTTGTGCTGGCAACTTGGCGAAGGCGACGAGCTCGAATGGTGGCACGACGTCGACGCCGGCTTCGCCGGAAGAACTCCTCTCTAAAAAATTAGCCACAGATAAACACTGATTACACGGATAATTTCTTATCAGTGATCATCCGTGTTCATCTGTGGCTAAATCCTGTCCCTGCATAATTTTCTCGTTGACCACTTAAAGTTATTCTTGTAGTATGCGGCCTCGATGGACTCATCCCCCAACGATTCGACTCGAGCCACAGAAAAGAGATCGACACTCATCGAGTTTCCCGGTGTTTCGCGAAGCTCGATGCCCGAGTGGCGCAAAGAATTGAGCGAGCGTGTGCGCGAAGTGCAGGAAAAACGCGCACGCGAAGCCGCACGCGAGGCTGCCGAAGCTGAGCGACAACGGCTCGAGGCCGCAATTAACCCACCGCAATTGGAATTACTGCCGCCTGCGCAAATGCCGGCCATGAATCCCCTCGTCGCTGCCGCGCTTAAACGAATCGAAAGAGCACACCAACCAGCGCCATCCGAAAATCGTCAACCCCGCTCCACGTTGGCGACCGCGGTCGCGTATGCACCCGAGCGAGAAGATAACGACATGAGCGATACGGTTCCCTCAAATCCGCAACTCGGCTTTGAACCGGAGGTTCAAGTTGTCGAACCAGTCGTGACAGTGGAGAAAGCGCACCATCTCGCGGTTGTAGCAGTGAGCGAGCCTGTCGCAACGAAAGTTGACCCTCCGAAAACTCCGAAGCGCCTGATAGTCGACGATGATCCGGCGCTCAACTATCTCGACTCGATTTCGAAAACTATTTGCGTCGATGATCTGAACCGCCGCAGCGCCTCAGCGTTCCGACGTCTCGTGTGCGCGTTGCTCGATCTGATCTTCTGTGCAGTGTTGAGCTCACCGATCGCTGGCGCGATGTATCTCACCGGCAGTAACCTGCGCGATCCGAAGGTGATCGCAGTGCTCGCGGGAAGCATGATTGTCGTGACGTTCATCTATCTGACGCTGATGACGGCGCTGACGGGACGCACGTGGGCCATGCGCCTGCTCTCGCTGCGCGTGATCGACACGAAGACTGGATTGATTCCTACCGGCGGGCAATCGATTGGTCGATCGTTTTTCTACCTGATGTCGCTCGCGACGGTCGTTGGGCTTTTCTTCGCGCTGATTAGCCGCGAAGGTTACACGGTCCACGATCGCTTCACACGCACGGCTGTCGTCACTACCTAGATTTACATCATGTAAATCTTGCAAATCCTGTAATCCTGTCCAACACTATTGCAGTGAATCAGACGCTGATTAAAAGTGTCGTCGACGAGCTTCGGACAGCTCTGATTGGCCAATACTTCGGCAAGATCTATCAACTCGGCCCACTTTCCTTTGCCATCGATTTTGGCTTGCGTGGCGAGTTTCTATTCATCAGTGTCGATCCGGCGAGCCCGCGGTTTTACCTGATTCATCGTCGTACAAAGGACCTGGAGAAGCAGTCTGTCGCACTGAATACGTTTGGCCAGATGATGCGAGCGAAGCTCAGCGGCGCGCATGTGGTCGGCGTTTCTAAAGATCCGTTGGACCGGATTGTGCGTCTCACGTTCCGCACGGAAGATGTCGCTTTTTGGAGGCTCGTTATCCAATTGACGGGCCGGACGGCGGATATTTTTCTTCTCGATGAGCTGAACCGCATCGTCGCTGTCTTGCGTGATCAGACGCAGGCGAGGATTCACCAGTTTTATGCACCGCCGCCTCGTCCGATGAAAGAGTCAGCGGAAGTTTTACGCCTTGAACCCGGCCCGCCATCCGCTCAGCTCGACAAACATTTCTCCGCACTCGAGGCTGCAAAAGCATTCGACTCGAAAGCGAAGGCGATCCGGTCGCGAGTCGTGAAATCCATCCGGCAGCAGAAGACGTTGCGAAAGCATCTGCAGGAAGATCTCGTGCGTCACGGCGATCCGGAAGAACAGAAGCGCACTGGCGACCTGTTGCTGGCAAACATCGCGACCGCCGTGCGTGATGGAAACAGAGTTCAACTCACTGACTATTACGCTGATGGTGCGCCTGTGATCGAGATCGAAGTCGACGAGAACCAATCGCTTCAGGACGAGGCGGCCGCGCGCTTTCGTCAGTACACAAAAGCGAAACGAGCAGCCGACGAGATCGCTGAGAGGTTGAAGCAGATCGAGCGCGAGATGGCGGAGCTTGAGCGACGTCTACAGCAGCTCGATACGATCATCCAATCGCGCGATGAAGCAGCGTTGGACACGTTTGAGAAGCCGAAGCCGGCACCGAAGGTCATGCCGAAGAAATCCGCCAAGCCTGAGAAGATCAGCGGTGTGCGTCGCTACCTTTCGACCGACGGCTACGAAATCCTCGTCGGGCGCGCGGCGCGTGATAACGACAACCTTACGTTTCGCGTCGCCCAACCGAACGATCTCTGGATGCACACCGGTGATTATCCAGGCTCGCACGTGGTCATACGTAATCCGACGCGCAAAGAAATTCCGCAACGAGTCATCATCGAGGCCGCGCAACTCGCAGCGAAGTTCAGCCAGGCGAGTGCAGATACGAAAGTCGTGGTGCACTATACTGAACGGAAATTTCTGTCGAAGCCGAAAGGCGCCGCCCCCGGCCTCGTGCGCCTCTCGCGCTTCCGCTCCATCACAGTCGAGCCGAAGGAAGCATTAGACAGGATTTACTAAATTTGACAGGATTTACATGTTCATCCTGAAAAATCTTGTAAATCCTGCCCAACTGACATGCAGCAATCAAAATCAGACCAGCTATTTGCGACGGCTCAGAACCTGATCCCCGGCGGTGTTAACTCGCCCGTGCGTGCGTTTCGCGGCGTCGGTGGCACACCGCGCTTCATCCGCTCGGCGCGTAACGCCACGATCACCGACGTCGACGGCAACACTTACATCGATTACGTCGGCTCGTGGGGACCGATGATCCTCGGTCACGCAGACGAAGAAGTCGTCGCGGCCGTGCAGGAAGTCGCCGCCGGCGGCACGAGCTTTGGCGCGCCGACCGAGCTTGAGATTGAGCTCGCCCACGAAGTCATCGACGCCGTTCCATCAATCGAGATGGTGCGCATGGTGAGCAGCGGCACTGAAGCAACGATGTCGGCCATTCGCCTTGCACGCGGCGTGACTGGCCGCACGAAGCTCGTGAAGTTTGAAGGTTGTTACCACGGCCACGCTGACAGCCTCCTCGTTAAAGCCGGCTCAGGCGTCGCAACACTCGGATTGCCCGACAGTCCCGGCGTGCCCGCGGCGCTTGCGCAGAACACGCTCACGCTTCCGTTCAACGATGTTCCCGCACTCGAACAAGTCTTCACCGAACACGCTGACATCGCCGCAGTGATTATTGAACCTGTCGTCGGCAACATGGGCTGCGTGCCGCCGCGCGACGGCTATCTCCAGGCAGTGCGCAAGATCACGCGCGACCACGGCGCGCTCCTGATCTTCGATGAGGTGATGACCGGCTTTCGCCTTGCTCGCGGCGGCGCGCAGGAACGCTATGGCATCACGCCTGACATCACGACGCTCGGCAAGATCATCGGTGGCGGTCTGCCGGTCGGTGCTTACGGCGGCAGTCGCGACATCATGAACAACATCGCGCCCGCCGGGCCGGTCTACCAGGCAGGAACGCTGTCGGGAAATCCGTTGTCGATGACGGCGGGGTTAGTGACGCTGCGACGCTTGCGAGACAAGTCTGTTTACGAGCGACTGGAGACGGCGAGCAGGAGATTGTGTGAAGGACTGGCGAACGCAGCGACAGTGATAAACCGCGCCGGTTCGATGTGGACCAGTTTCTTTACTGATGAGCCGGTGGTCGATTGGGACAGCGCTAGTAAGTGTGACCGGCAGCGCTACGGAAAGTTCTTTCATGCGATGCTGGATGAGGGCGTGTATCTCGCGCCGTCACAGTTTGAGGCTGGGTTTGTGAGTCTGGCTCATACTGATGAAATCATCGAGCGAACTATTGACGCAGGGGAAAAAGCCTTAACACGGATTAACGCGGATTGAGAACGGATTTTACCGTGTAATCCGTGTAATCCGTGGCTAAACTGGCAAATCTATGCGGAATTGAGAGCCTTTGCCGAGTTCGCTATCGACGGTTATTCGCCCGCCGTGCTGTTCGACGATCTGCTTCACGATCGCGAGTCCAAGGCCTGTGCCACGCTTTTTAGTTGAGAAGAAGGGTTCGAAGATTCGATCGCGCGTGGCCTCGTCCATGCCTCTGCCGTGGTCCGCGATCGTGATGCGCGCGTAGCCGCGCGCGGGCTGTCCGTCACCGTTCGTCTCTGGCGCGAGCAGCTCCGTCGAGATCAACACTTCGGAGTTTTCCTGGCTCGCGTCGACAGCGTTCGCAATCACATTCACAAACACCTGTCGCAACTGGTACGCATCCCACTGGCCGACGATTGATCGCGGCGCAAACTGCTTCTCGACTGTCGTGTTCTTTTCGACGATTCGCTCGGTGACGAGATCGATGCTGCGCTCGAGCGACTCGTGCAGGTCGACAGTCGATCGCTCGAGCTCTTTCTGTCGTGAGAACTGCGTCACGTCAACCACCAGCTTGTTCAGATGCTTGATGCCGCGCTCGACGAGCTCGATCGTGTTCAGGGCGTCGGGATCTGACACGCTGTCGCGCAACATTGAGACGCCGAGACGAATGCTGCCGAGTGGATTGCGAATCTCGTGTGCGACCTGAGTTGTCGCCTGGCCCACCGCGGCGAGTGATTCGCTGCGACGCAGTGTGCGCTCAGATTCGGCGGCTTCAGTCGCATCGACGAGCGTCACGATCTGCCCGCGTTCGTCATTGATCGCAAGCGGTGATGAATAGACGTCGAAGGCCTTTTCTTCGCCATCAACCTGAGCTATCAGACGACCGTGATAAGTATTCTTCGTGACACGGATCGCGGTCACAATCTCCAACATCGTCATGGCGTCTTCCGGTCCGAGCTTTTCAAGCACAGACGCACCGATGCTGGCGTTCGGAAAGATCCTAAAGAAGGCTGCGTTGGCGCTGCGAATACGATCGTCGTTGTCGATCGCTGCGACGGCGCTAACCATTCCTTCGAGCAGTTGCGTGGTAAAGGTTCGTTCGCGACGTGCTTCGAGCATGCTGGCGCGCATATTGCTGAAGTGTCGCTGCACTTGCCAGACTGTTCCCGTCGCTACTAAAGCACCGACGAGAAGCGCGATCATGGTCCACCTGGTTATTAATTTTCGAGAAACTGCCTGACTGGCTAGTACACGATCGACAACGTCATCTCTTCGGTCTTTCTGAACCGCATCGAACAACGCAGTGAGTTCTTGATCGACTTTGTGAAATTTCTCAAAGCCCCCCAAACTGTACTGCTTCGAATCCTCAGTGAGTGCCACATAGCCTTTCAGATCCTCGTGCAATTGGCGCCATTCCGGGAGGGAGGAAAGCGGAGGTGATTCCAAACGCTTCATCGCCTCAACGAGCTCGCCCCGCGCGATATTCAATTGCAGGTTCAAAGGTGGCTCGAGGCGCCCGGGGCCAGACTCGAATCGCATCCTGGCTCGTGCTTCATTGTCCAATTTGGTGACGCTTGAATGTAGCGCCCAAAGTACATCGGTTCGCCCTGAACGCTGCCGGCCCGCATCGGCCACTCCATTGGTGACGTCATTAGTCAATCGGACGCTCCAGAGGCCGACGGCAAAAATAAGACCGAGCAACAGCAGGAACCCGATAATCAATGGGACGAGGGCGGGCGCCAATCCTCGCCGCCACGATTCGAAGCGGCTTGGTCGCGCGCTCGTCCCGCCTTCGGGCGTACGCCGGTACACAACTTCAGAATGTTTGTCAGGCGCGGGCTGCATAATTTATCTAAGGCTTCGCGTCCATCCAATTGTCACCTACGCCAACATCAGCCACAAGCGGAACATCAAGCTCAACCGCCGTTTCCATCTCGTGCTTCAGTATCTCACTGACCTGCGTAACCTCTTTTTCCGGCACTTCCACCAGCAGCTCATCGTGCACCTGCATCAACAAGCGCGACTCCAGCTTCGCACGTTTGAACTCTTCCTCAACCTTCAGCATCGCGATCTTCACGATATCACTTGCCGTCCCCTGAATCGGCATATTAATCGCTTCACGCTCCGCCGCCTTCCGAATGTTCGCGTTGCGATCTGTGATTCCCTGCAGCGGCCGAATGCGACCGTAAATCGATCGCACGTAGCCATGCTCGCGTGCGCGAATCGGAACTTCTTCCATGTAACGTCGCACGCCCTTGTAAGTGTTGTAATAATCCTCGATGACCTTCTTTGCTTCCGCTCGCGTGATTCCGACGCGCTGCGACAACCCCCACGGCTCAATTGCATACGCGATCGCGAAGTTGACGATCTTCGCAAACCGGCGCGCTTCCTTGAGCTCCTCGTCCGTCTTCGCGCCGAAGACAAGTCGCGCCGTGCGCGCGTGAATGTCTTCGCCTTTCTGAAACGCTTCGAGCATCACCGGATCCTGCGTGATGTGGGCCAACAGACGTAATTCGAGTTGCGAGTAGTCAGCGGAGATGATCTTGTTGCCTTTGTCGGCGACGAAAGCGCGGCGAATACGTCGACCCATCTCGGTGCGAATCGGAATGTTTTGCAGGTTCGGATCGCTCGAAGATAGCCGTCCCGTCGCGGCTACGGTTTGATTGAGCTGGCAATGAATCCGGCCATCGGTCGCGATCTGGTGTGGCAAAGCATCGGTGTACACACTCTTCAGCTTGTCGAGCTCGCGGTATTCGATGATCAGCCGTGGTAGCTCAAACTGTTGCGCCAGCTCTTCGAGCACGGCCTTACTCGTCGAGATGCGACCGGTCGAAGTCTTACGGCCGATGTCGATGTTCAGATCCGAAAGCACCTCGCCGACCTGCTTCGGTGAACCGATATTGAACTCGCGTCCGGCCAGTTGATAGATCTGGATGGTGAGCTTGTGCAGCTCCTGGCCGATGTAGCTCGAAAGATCCGCGAGCACTTTTGGATCGACTTTCAACCCCGCGCGCTCCATGCGATAGAGCAACGGCGCGAGCGGCAGCTCGACTTCCGTGTAAATCGTTTCGAGTTTCTTCTCGAGAATTCGATTGCGGAGCACGTGCGCGGTTTGCGCGGTCAAGTCCGCGGCGACGACCGTTTGCCATGCAGTATCGGGCCAGTTCTCCGCCGGCGTGCTGCTGATTTCAAGGTTGAGCGCCTCGCGTGCGAGATCGTTGAGCTCATACTTGGTGCGCGTCGGATCGAGAAGATAAGCGGCGAGATATGTGTCGTCCTTCACGCCTTCGAGCGTAATGTTGAAACGATCAAGCAGTCCGACCGCGCGCTTCACATCGTGAACCGACTTCTCGATCAAACCATTCGACAGCACATCGCGCAGCGTGCTGACTGCGTCGCCGGAAAACTTTTCCAGATCGACGTACACCGCGACACCCGGCTTCGTCGCAAAGGCGATTCCGCGCGTCGCTGCCAGCTCAGTGAAGCACTCCTGCTCGCCTGGTCCGGCGGGTGTTGAATCGGCGATCGCGACTCCAACACTCTCCGCATCGAAAAGCGTGCGCACGAGATCGTCGAGGTCGCTCTTCTTCTGGATGATCTTGTAGTTGCGTGCGGCTTCGGCTGTCGCTGGTCGCTGGACTGCGGCGTCAGCGTACTCCTTCATCAGCAGGACGAATTCCAACTCGTGGAACAACTCGTAAGCCGCCGCGCGATCCGGTGATCGCGCTTTGATCTGTTCCAGATTCAAAGGCATGTCGAGATCACAGCGAATACGCGCGAGCTCGCGCGACTGTCGAATCAAGTCCGCGTTGTTGCGCAACGACTCGCGATAAGTCTTGTGCTTGACTGACTCGAAGCCTTCAAGCGCCGCCTCGATCGAGCCAAACTGCTGGATGATCTGCACCGCGCCTTTCGAGCCGATGCCGGGCGCGCCCGGGATGTTGTCGATCGAGTCGCCCATCAGACCGAGCAGATCGACAAGCTTGTCGGCAGGCACACCGAACTTATTCTCGACCCATGCTTCGTCGCACCACTCGATCGGCGGCACAGGCTCTTTGCGCTTCACGACCTGCGAATTCTGCCGCATGCAAACGACGTAAGGATCGCGAACGAGCTGGCACATGTCTTTGTCGTTCGAAACGATCACGGCCTGCATCTGCTTCTCAGCGACTTGTGTCGCGAGCGTGCCGATCACGTCGTCGGCTTCGTAACCGGGATAGTTGAGTACAGGAATATTCAACACATCGCAGAGCCGGAAGATGTAAGGCATTTGCTTCGCGAGATCGTCAGGCATCTCGAGCCGGTTTGCTTTGTAGTCGGCAAACGTCTCGTGTCGAAACGTCTTCTCACGCGATTCGAAGATGGCGGCGATGTAGTCGGGTTTCTCTTCACGCAGAAGCTTGAGCAGCATGTTTGTGAAGATGTAGACGGCTTGCGTGACGAAGCCCTGCGAAGTCGCGAGCGGCGCCGCGCGGTTCTGCATCGGCGCGAAAAACGCACGAAAAATGTGCGACATCGAGTCGATTAGAAAAACACGTTGAGGCCGCTCATTATTGGCTACAGACACTCTGGCAGGCATGTGAGGAAATGATACTACATCCTGAAAATCCTGCTTAATGCGGTCATCCTGTTTCCAGCTCAGCGACGTGTGCTCGCACCGTTTCGCCAAGTGTTTGCAGGTTGTAACCGCCTTCGAGACACGAAACGAGCCTTCCCTGACAACTACTCTCCGCCCACTGTTTCAACGCGCGCGTCATGTCGATAAAGTCCTCGTCTGTGAGCCGCAACTGCCCGAGCGGATCGCCGAGATGCGAATCAAAACCCGCCGAGATGATGATCAAATCAGGACTGAAATTCGCCGACATCTCCTCCAACGCCGCTTCGAACGCGCGCTTGTGATCTACCGCCGGCGTTGCCGCACGCAGTGGCAGGTTCAACGTGAAACCCAAACCGCGTCCAGTTCCCTTCTCACCACGCGAGCCAGTGCCCGGATACCACGGATACTGGTGCGACGAGAAAAAGTAGACCGTCGGATCGTCGTAAAAGATTCCCTGAGTGCCATTGCCGTGATGCACGTCCCAATCGATGATGGCGACCTTATCGATCTCGGGATACTTTTGTTGCGCGTAACGCGCAGCGACTGCGACGTTGTTGAACAAACAGAAGCCCATCGCACGTTCTTCAGTCGCATGATGGCCCGGCGGACGCACCGGCACGAACGCGTTCTTCACTTCACCAGACATGATCAGATCAATCGCCTGGCAAGGCGCGCCCGCTGCACGCTTCGCGGCGTCGAGTGAGCGCATTGAGACGACGGTGTCGCCGTCGAGATAGCCGATACCTTCACTCACGACTTTCTCGACGAGTTTGTAAAGCTGTGGCGAGTGGGCGGCTTGGATGTCGCCTCGTGGCGCTTCTCTCGCTTCGACTTCGCGCAGCCTGGACCAGAGTGTGGGGTCTCCACGCAGCGCGTCCATCACGACCGTGTAGCGTGAAGGATTTTCGGGATGACCGGGGCCCGTATCGTGTTCGCGAAAGACTGGATGATGAACGATTGCTGTTGTCATTTATCCAACAAGGTATCAAATAGAGATTCGCACGCAAAGACTCCAACAGCGGGGGCAAGCCCCTCATCCTGACTTGTTCTATTTTTTAGTTGCCTAATTCTTCAATGGAACCAGGAACAACAGATAGAACAAGTCAGGAAGAGGGGCTTGCCCCCCGCCGTTTGATGTACTAATTCCAAACGAGCCTGCCCTCACAAGATCAGCCGCTGAATCAACCTAATACTCAGTTTCCCATATTCTTTAAACAATCCTGCGATTTAGGGCTGAGGAATAGTGTTTGCCAAAGCCCATGGTAGGACCCAAGGTCCGTATGAACATCAACGGCAGTCCAACGGGAGGTCAAGCATGAAGAGGTTGCTCGCATTATTAATCGTATGGACCTTGCTCGTCGTCACCGGGACACTCGTAGCAGCAGACGGTCAAGCGCGTCATTACAAATTGCAGTCTGGCGGCGCTGGTAGCGGTGGTGGTGTTAAAGGGAGAGCGGGTTCTTAACTTTACGCGACATCCGCGTAGCAAGGCTTATTACAGACGTAATTATCTAATCTCGACAAACTGTACTAACGGAGGGCAGTGATGGCATACGATGAAGAACAAGCAAGAAGAAGCCGAGTAGTAGTGGAAACACCAACCGAAAGACGTGAGGTCGTGCATTCACAGTCGGTGCGAGACAACGGCGGCATCTCCGCTGGCATGGTCGGCGTACTTGTTGTGGTAGCTATCGCATTGATAACGATGCTGGTCCTGTTTTGGATAAGCAGCCAGCCGGCAACCGATACAAACGTGGCGGCAACGCAGCCACCACCACCGACAACGGTTGTGCAGCAACCTGCTCCAGTACAACAACCTCCGGTGATCATTCAACAACCGGCGCCCGCAACGCAGCCAGCGCCCATCGTCGTGACGCCGCCGGCTAGCAGTGGCGGTTCAACTGTGCCGGCTGAAACCGTGAACATGGACTCGACGATTCAGACAGCGGTCGACAAGAAGCTGTCAGACGATCCGGAAATTTCGACACTTGGCATCACCGCGACGGTGCTCAACGGCAAAGTGATGTTGCTGGGAACAGTGAAGACAGAAGCATTGAAGAGCCAGGTGGAGAGACTCGTGAAACAAGTGAAAGGCGTGAAGGCAGTCGATAACCAGATCTCGGTCATCGCTGAGTAGCAGTAATTAGTTGGGTCACAGATGGACACGGATCCATCTGTGGCTCAATGAAGTCTCTATCGACCACGCGCTGTGTTCGCAATTCAGCACCAAACGTCTCTCTTGTCCATCCTCACACACCTCAACCGACTCGATCCGGCCATAATCAACACTCGTCTTCTGCAACAGCTCGGCATCGACGTCTAGTTCCGACAGCGCCAGACGTTCGGGCACGAGTCCCATTTCCATGTCGAGATAGATGTTCCAAATGAATCCAATGTCGAGCAGCACGTAAGCGGTTTCGTCGTGGATGAAGTACTCGAGCGGCGTCGCGCCAATCACATGCGCGATCACGTGGTCCTGGTGTTTGTTTGTCTCCGCCGTCGTCCAGCTCAAATTTCAAACTCCATCAGGCTCTTCGACTTCACCGCGGCGATGGCGGCGCAGATGAGTGAGCCAAGTCCACCAGTTACGACTGAAAGCGGTGCACCCATGAGTGCTGCTAAACTACCCGCTTCGAGCTCGCCGAGTTGTGGGCCACCCATGAAGAACATCATGTTGATTGAAGTCATGCGGCCGCGCAGGTGATTCGGTGTAACGAGCTGGCGGATCGTTTGGCGCAACACTGTGCTGACCGTGTCTGCCGCACCCGTGACAGCAAGCATCAACAGAGAGAGCCAGTAGATCGTCGAGACTCCGAACCCCGCCGTCGCCACGCCAAACACAGCCACCGACGCAACCACGAGTCTTCCCTGTTTTCGAAAACTTCCAATACGCGCCATTATCAACGCCGTCAAAACAGATCCAATAGCGGGCGCCGCCGCGAGGAATCCGTATCCACGCGCGCCGACGTGCAAACGTTCCTGCGCGAAGATCGGCAGCAGCAAAGTCGCTGACGCAAAGAACGTTGCGGCGAAGTCGAGCGTCATCGTCTGCACGATGATGGGCGTATGCCAGACGAACCGCAGGCCTTCCTTGAGCGCTCCGAAGCTCAATGCTTCGCGCCGTCCATGCTGCAAGTCAGGCTTGCCACTGGTTCGCATGGCGATGAGCGCGCCGATTACCGCAAGAAATGAGAAGGCGTTAACACCGTAGATAATGGCTGGCCCGGTTTCCGCAAGGATGAAGCCCGCGATCGCTGGTCCAACAATGATCGCGACATTGAAAACAATGATGCCGAGACTGACAGCGTTGGGAAAATCTTCCTCGGGTACGAGTGTGGGCATGAATGCCTGTCGGGCAGGTGTGTCGAATGCCTGTGCCGCCGCCGCGAATGCGCTGAGCAGGTAAATCGGCCAGACGCTCTCGAGCCCGGCGAATGTTCCCGCAGTCAACAACGCCGCAGACACAAGCATCACGGTCTGCGTCACAATCATCAGCTTTTTTCGATCGACGGCGTCGGCAACAACGCCGCCCGCAAGCGAACAAACGATGATCGGCACTCCGCGGAACAGTCCGACAAGACCGAGCGCGAATGCAGATTTAGTGAGCAGGTAGACGTGCCAGTTGATCGCGACAAACTGCATCTGCGATCCCGTCACAGACACAATTTGGCCCAACCAAAGCAGCCGAAAATCGCGGTGACGTAAAGCAGCAAATGCCGAATGACTGGAAGAGCTCACGTATCGCCGTAGGATTCGTTCAACTTGCGAAAATGGTAGGCCATGGCCGCGTGGCGCAGGAACTCCGTCATGCGGTCACGATGCTTGTGCGCGGCTTCAACGAAGGCACGCCAGAACTCACGGCGGTCGGCATCAAGCACGCCCAGCTTGAACGCGATGTGCAGAAACGCCTTCAACGCTTTGAAGCCGTGATACTGGTGCGCTTCGGGAAAGTCCTGCGGCGTGCGTTGCAGCGATTCGAGCGCGCGACGATAGTACTCGCTCGGCTTGTAAATCGTCTGCATGATGCGTTGATAACCCTTGACGAGGGTGTCGACGTCCATCTTGGGAATGAAGTTAACAGTGGCGATCGTGTTGTTACCGGTCGCGTCGGAGCCGAGCAGACGTCCTTCGCGTTCGAGCCGCTTCCAGAGCTGTGTGTCTGGAAGTGCGTTGAGCATTCCGACCATCGCCATCGGAATCGCGCTTTCACGAATGAACTCGATCTGACGTTCGAAGATGTCTTCCGGATCGTTGTCGAAGCCGACGATGAAACCGGCCATGACTTCCATGCCGCGACTCTGAATCTTTCGCACGGAGTCAAGCAGGTTGCCGCGGTTTTGCGACTTCTGCGCTTCTTTCAAGCTCTCCTCGACGGGCGTCTCGATACCGAGAAACACACGACGGAAGCCCGCGTCTTTCATTGCCGCCAACAGATCGTCATCGTCAGCCAGATTCACACTCGCCTCAGTAAACAACGAAAACGGATATCCATTCTTCTTCTGCCATTTGATCAGCTCAGGCAAAAGCAACCTGACATTCTTCTTGTTGCCGATGAAATTGTCGTCGACGATAAAGAGTGGGCCACGCCAGCCGAGCCGTTTCAACGCGTCAAACTCCGCGAGTATCTGCTGGTTACTCTTCGTGCGCGGCACGCGCCCGTAGATCTCGATGATGTCGCAAAACTCACACGAGAAGGGACAGCCGCGCGAGTACTGCACAGACATGTTGCTGTAGTTCTTGAGATTGACGAGACCGAAATCCGCGATCGGCGCGAGGGCTAACGGCGGGCGCTCCGGTGCTTTGTAAGTCCGTTTTGCTTCGCCGCGCTCGAGTTCCTGGAAAAACTGCGGGAGGGTGGTTTCGGCTTCGCCTTGGAAAATGTGATCGGCGTCTGGAAGTCCTTCGATAGTGCTGGTGACGTATGGTCCGCCGAGCACGATCTTCTTGCCGAGCTGTTTGCAGCGCTTCACCGTTTCGTGCAGCGATACTTTCTGCGCCAGCATGCCGGTGATGAAAACCATGTCTGCCCATTCGATGTGCGAGTCTTTCAAGCGCTCGACGTTCAAATCAATCAAGCGTCGCTCGCACGAGCGGGGCAACAGACTGGAAACAGTCATTAGACCAAGTGGAGGAAACACCGAGCGTTTTCCTTCAAATGGCAGCGCGTGTCGAAAACTCCAGTACGTTTCCGGGAACTCCGGGTTCACAAGCAGGATCTTCATAGTGTTTGTATAAACGATAATGCGATGCGAAACCAAATCGAACTAGTAATAATTGTGTAAAGAATTGCTGTTTCTCTGCGTAACCTCGGCGTTCTCTGCGTCTCGGCGGTAAAAGATAGACTTAACCGCAGAGGCGCAGAGGACGCCGAGATTACGCAGAGGAAACTAGGATTTCGCCGCGTTGTGCTATAAAATCCGCTGCTTAACTCGCCTGAACTAACGAAAGGGACATTTATGAAAACTCAACTTTCGCGCGCACTCGCGACCATTCTGATCGTACTGTTCTCCCTCTCGCCGGCATGGGCCACCTGCGGTGGCGGTGGTGGCGGCGGAACCGGCGGCGTCGGCGGCGGCAACAAGACCGAAGGCCCCTCGCCCGCGGTGTACACGGTGCCGTGGAAGATGTGGGAAGGCCATAGTGCGCCTAATAAAGGACTGGTTCTTTACTGGTTCCCCGCCAGCAACGACGAGTTAAAGAAGTCGAGCCTGAAAGCATCCCGCATTCTCACGCTCTATTCCGCGCAGTGCGTCTCGATGACTGTTGCCGACGCAAAGACGCCTGAACTCCAGCCGATCATCGGCGACTCTGCTGTGCCCGTTGCGGTCCTGGCGAGCGCCGATGGAGCGCCAATCAAGAAGATCGAGAACACAGGCGGCAAGCTCAAGGTTGAACTGGTCGAGAAAGTTGTCGAAACTGAGATGAAGCAGCGCGAGACCACACTCGACACGAGTCTGAAAGACGCGAAAGACAAGATCAAAGCCGGTGACAACCAGGCCGCCATCGCGCTGCTGAAACCTGTAGCGGAAGAGAAATGCCTGTTCCCAAAGAAGGCGAAAGAAGCGGCGAAAGAGCTGAAGAAACTCGGTGTTGGTGAGGTTGGCAGCATTCCTGCGGCGCCGATCATGGACCGCGTTCAAGGCGCGCGCATCGAAGCCGTGATGCGGAATGGCTTGCGAGCCGAGATTGCCGAGCGATACGTCGCCGCGGTGCGGCTTTACCAGAAAGCGCATCAGATGGATCCTGCCGACCCGACTCCGCTTCGTTATCTCGGCGAGCTCTATCGCCATCACACCGGCGAGTGGGACAAAGCGAGAGCGACCTTCAACACGATCCTCAACATGCCTGCCGATGCTGTCGCGCGAGCGGTGGCGTTGCACGGGCTCGGCAAGATGACGATTCATGATGGCGAGTTTAAGAAAGGACTGTCGCTGATGGAGCAGTCAGTGGCGGAGTATCCACTCGCGCTCGCGTATCGCAATCTCGCTGTCTACTGGAACTCAGAAGGCGATCTCGTTCAGGGCAATGCTTACACGCAAAAAGCGCTCGCACTCGATCCGAAGGATCCGTACAACCTCGTGTTCGCGGCAGTCTTCATGGCGGCTTCAGGAAATGGTGACGAAGCGCTGAAGATTGCGCGTGAGAATCGCAACCTGTTGCCGGCTTCGTACAACCTCGCGGCGATCTTCGCGCAGACTGGTCATCGTCGCGAAGCGCTGGCGTTACTGCAGCGTCACTTCTTCCGTTACGAGCGTTACCAGGCGGTTCGTGCGAAGGAGATGATGGAGGCGCGCGTCGATGCGGTGTTTGATTCGCTGCGACAGGATTCAGCGTTTCTCGCGTTGACGAGCGGCGCCGATGGCAAGCTTCAAATGCCGATGCGCAACATGACGGGTACGCAGAATCGTTAATGGTTAAGACGAGCCACGGATCTCCACCGATGAGCGCGGGTCAATCCGTTACCGTCTCTGGAAAGCCGTGGCAAGTCATTTTAGCTTCCGCAGTCGGTACCATGATCGAGTGGTACGACTTCTACATCTTCGGCAGTCTCGCTGTCACAATCGCACCGCTCTTCTATCCCGAAGGTAACAACACACTGGCGCTGATCGCTTACCTCTCGACCTTTGCGGTGGGGTTTGTCGTGCGGCCGCTCGGCGCGCTTTTCTTCGGACGCATCGGCGATCTGGTCGGACGCAAGTATGCGTTTCTCGTGACGTTGCTGATCATGGGCGGTGCGACTGCCGCGATCGGTTTCCTGCCAACGTACGCGACGATCGGAATCGCTGCGCCAATAATTCTGTTACTGATTCGCGTTCTGCAGGGACTCGCGCTCGGCGGTGAGTACGGCGGTGCTGCTGTTTACGTCGCCGAACACGTGCCTGATGAAAAGCGCGGCTTCTACACCAGCTTCATTCAGATTACGGCGACGCTGGGTTTATTTTTGTCGCTCGCCGTCAGCATCATCGTGCAGAACTCGATGTCGCGCGAATCGTTCAGCGCGTGGGGATGGCGCGTGCCGTTCATCATTTCGATCTTCCTCGTAGCGGTGTCGCTCTACATTCGACTGCGCATGAAGGAGTCGCCGATTTTTTCTCAGATCAAGACTGCGGGCATGACGTCGGCGAAGCCGCTCGTCGAAGCTTTCACACACTGGGATAATTTGAAGCGCGTTTTGATTTCGCTGTTTGGTGCGACAGCGGGCCAGGGCGTGGTTTGGTACACGGGACAGTTCTACGCGCTCTTCTATCTGCAAACAGTGCTCAAAGTAAACCGGCGCTCAGCGGAATACATCATCGCCGTTGCGCTCCTGCTTGCGATGCCGCTGTTTGTCTTCATGGGAGCACTTTCGGATCGCATTGGGCGCAAGTGGATCATGATGGCCGGATGCCTGCTCGCGGCAGTGTCGTACATGCCGATCTACAGTGCGATGCAGCGCGCGGCCGGTTCGAACGTGGTCACAGCAGTGTCTCGGCCGCATCCCGTGACTGGCGCCATCAGTCTCACTCCGCAAACCGAAGTTAATGGCGTCCTGCAACCGGCACAGGAAGTTCTGCCTTACACAAACTTTCCCTCCCTGATCAGTTCACCGATCGCGCTGAAATTGATCCTGCTTGTGTTTATTCAGGTGTTCTTTGTGACGATGGTGTACGGACCAATTGCGGCGTACCTGGTCGAAGCATTCCCCGCGAAGATCAGGTACACATCGCTGTCGCTGCCCTATCACATCGGCAACGGCGTCTTCGGCGGTCTGCTGCCGGTCATTGGACTAACAGTCGTCGCCAACACCGGCAATATCTATGCGGGTTTGTATTACCCTATCATCGTCGCCAGCGTCACCTTCCTCGTCGGATCGTTGCTGCTGCGAGAGACGAAGCACACGCTCATTTGGGACGAGGTAAAATAACAGGATTTGCATCCAAAGTGCCTTAGAGCCCACCATTTTCTTGACGCATCGGGTAGCGGGGCTTAGAATCAGTCCGTTTCCTCCACAGCTTTAAAGGAGCCTCTCACCCATGCTGAGATTCGTAGCCGCGGTGTTTTTAACAGTCTCGTTTTCGCTTAATCATATCGTCTTTGCCGAAAGCTGTGATCCAAGTTGCAGTAGATGTAGGGTTTGGGATGTGCTCGAATCTGGTTGTCAGTGGACTGAGCTTAGCTGCGGCACACAAGGCGGTACGTTTCCGAACTGCAATCTGGTGGGAAGTCACTGTTGCTATTACGAATGGTCATCCTGCGTAGACGGCACGTGTGGATTGTTCTATTTTAGGAAGTGCTACGTGGGAGGATGTACTGGTACCTAATTTGGAGGATGCGTATGACACTCAAGGGCATTCTAGCGGCTGCATTTTTGGTTTTGTCATTGGCGGCGGTGGCGTTGGTTGTAGCCATGCGCGGAACTCCGAAGCCACCATTGACAGGTTTCACCCTATACATTACGCAAACCAGCTATCCGGCTAACGGTAACCCGATTTACACAGCTACAAAGGTTCGTCGTCAAAAGTCCGACGGTAGTTGGAAGGTAGAAACGACGTACGCTAACGGTAGAGTAGACGTTGGCTACGGTGAACCGGGTCGCGGCGTGTTTGCGTTGGACCAAAAGAATCAAAAGCTCGAGTACCTATCCGGATCATCCCCCAGACCGTTGGCTGATATCGACTGGCGCACCTATCCTGGTTTTATGGGAGAAGAAACCATCCTCGGTTACAAAACCTATCGCATCCACTCGGGCGAAGAGGGAAACTACGTCGATAGCTATATGTGCCCCGACGTTCAGGGCTATCCGTTGCGAATCGTCAGTGGGAATGGCCGAAGCAAGACCGTCTTTGAAGTTACACAAGTGATTCTCGGCGAGCCTGAGTTCGAGTCCACGCCTAATCTTCCTGTTAGTAAGGAGAGATTCGAAGAAAAGACGAGACCCTAGTTCGTGGCTCGATAAATCACGCCGTTCTTCATCACAAACACAACCTTTTAAGACGGCATCAGAGCAGCGCCAGTGCCATCGATCACTACGCCTTTGCCAACCGGAGGTTCAGGTGTGATGCGTGTCTGGGAGATGACTGACAGGCACAGTGAATGGACCAGACACAATACGACACAGACGGGTTTGAAGTTTTTCAAGTTGCACCTCTGCCGTGTTGTTGTAACAGCTTCAGCAGAAGATCGGGATACTCGTTCCAAACGCGGCATTCACGTATGCGAGAAAGCCTTGCGCCGAAACCGTGTCGAGCCTGTAGTCAACGTTCGTCGAACGACAGACTGAATCGCCCGTGATCGTGATCGCGACGATCAATTGCTTGCCGTTGAGTGTCATAAAGTTTGGTCCACCCGAATCTCCAAAACACGTGCCGCCGTTTCCGGTCGATGAGTTCTGCGACAGACGCAGGTAGCCGCCATTGAGCGAGTTGAAACCGGAGAACGAGAACATACGCGGGATCGGATTCAGGTCCTGATAAAACGGCACACCACCACCGACCACGCGGTTTTGCAGTCCATAACCGGCATTCGTAAACGTCGTAGTCTTGAGCCCGTTTTGGGCGACGAGTTGATCCAGCAACCCACAAGCCGGCAGCGTTGCGGGCGTGACGCCACGAACACTGCGATCCAGTATCAACGCGCCGATATCTCCGGAATCGCTCTGGCTTTGATTGTAATTCGGGTTTGTCACCACATGCGCGACTGACAACAACTGCGTCTTGTTGCTTGTGAGTGGACCAAACGGGATCGACTGGTCAAGACTAACATACGCAACATAACCTTCAGGCGCGAGGTCACGTGTGTAAAAATCGGTGCAATGACTGGCGGTAAGAAAGACGTTGCCGGTGATCATCGTGCCCGAGCAGATCGGAAAGATCTGACCGTCCGTCGGCGATTTGACGATGAACGCACCGGTATTGCTGAAGGTATTGCTTGAGTCGATAAAACCGTAGGTGATGGCCGAGGTCTTTTGCGTCAGGAAGAGTGATGCAGTTATCAAGCTCAGGGCCAGGACTGTGAGACAGATCAATCGTTTCATTTTCGAGAATCTCCTTGTTCTTATGAAAAGCTCTGCGGGATGGTCGGGACGGGAGGATTCTACCTCCATGCGATGAGAGTCTCAAAGTTGCCCGACCTGGGGACAATGCGATAGGCTCCCAATCTTCGCTATGAAAATCAATCGACGCCAATTCAACTATGGTCTTGCGGGTGGTCTGCTTGCGTTGCCGCTTCGTAGGATTCCGTTGCAGTCCGCTCTGCGCGTTAACGGCAAACGGATCATGGACCACATTCTCGCGCTCGCGGAGTTTGGCAAGAACCCGCAGGGCGGTGTGAGCCGCATCGCCTACAGCGATGCTGACAAACAAGGCCGCGAGTACGTGCTTGGTCTCATGCGCGCTGCAAAGCTCGACGTCACGATTGATGCGGCCGGTAATTTGATCGGCCGTCGCCAAGGCAGTGTAGCGAGCCTCGCACCTTTGCTGATCGGCTCGCATGTCGACTCCGTCCCGGAAGGCGGAAACTATGATGGTGTCGTTGGCTCAATGGGTGCGATCGAAGTGGCACAGACGTTAGCGGAGAACAATGTGACGACACGTCACCCGCTTGAAGTCGTTATCTTTCAGAACGAGGAAGGCGGACTGATCGGCAGCCGTGCGATGGAGGGCGAGTTGACTGAGAAAGAACTCGACCTCGTGAGTCGTAGCGGCAAGACGATTCGTGACGGTATTAAGTTCATTGGTGGAGATCCGGTGAAGCTCGGCGGTGTTCGGCGACGCAAAGGTGAGATTGCAGGCTATCTCGAGTTGCACATTGAGCAAGGTGGAATTCTCGATGCTGAGAAGATAAACATCGGCGTGGTTGAAGGCATCGTTGGCATCAACTGGTGGGACGTCACGATCGAAGGCTTCGCAAATCACGCCGGCACGACGCCGATGAATAACCGTCAGGATGCGTTGCTGGCGGCAGCGAAGTTTATCCAGGCGGTGAATCGTGTCGTGACGAGTGTTCCGGGACGACAAGTCGGCACGGTCGGCAGGATCACGGCGGTATTACCCGGTGCACCGAATGTGATTCCCGGAAAAGTTGTGCTGAGTCTCGAGTTGCGCGACCTCGACGCCGCAAAGATCAAGATGCTGTTCGAAAGGATTCAGGCCGAAGCGCAAAAGATCGCCGCCGAGAGCAAGACGAAGTTCGACTTCAAAGAAATCAACGTCAACATTCCGGCTCCAACCGATCCGAGGATCCGCTCGATAATCTCCGACGCCGCTCGTGATCTCGGTCTCACAACCAAACAAATGCCCTCGGGCGCCGGCCACGATGCCCAGGACATGGCCCGTCTTGGCCCAGTCGGCATGATCTTCATCCCGAGCGTCGGCGGCATCAGCCACTCCCCGCGCGAATTCTCCCATCCGGAAGACATCGCCAACGGCGCAAACGTTCTGCTGCACACCTTGGTCAAACTCGATAAAGTTTAGCCGCGGATGAACGCGGATGACAGGGATCAGATCCGCCCCATCCGCGTTTATCTGCGGCTAAGTTCATTCATACCGCAGCGCGATGATCGCGTTGACTCGCGTGGCACGGCGGGCGGGAATGTAGCTCGCGAGTGCGGCGACCGCGATCAGCAACAGCGATATTAAGGTGAACGTCGTCGGATCAGTCGCGGTCACGCCAAAGAGCAGTGTCGACATTACTCGCGTCAACGTAAACGCAGCAATCAGACCAATCACGATACCGGCGATAACAAGCTTCATTCCGTATCCGACGGCGAGTTTGAGCACGGCGCCGGTCTGTGCTCCAAGCGCCATGCGAATCCCGATCTCGCGTGTGCGCTGGGCCACGGAGTAACTCATCACGCCGTAAATGCCAACCGCAGCAAGCACGAGTGCGACCACAGCAAAGATCGCTAGTAGCAACATGCTGAACCGCTGCCGCGCAATCGAATCCGCAAGAATCTCTTCCATCGTTTGAATGTTCGAAACGGGTTGATCCTTATCGATTTCCCAAACTGCTTTTCGCACAGTCGCCGCCATACTCGCCGGATCGACGTCAGTCTTCACGACGAGATCGCGCGGCTCAAAGAAGCCCGCCTGCCTGTACGACAGATACATCTGTGGCTTCGGCTCAGCATTCAACTCAAACTGCCGCACATCCTTCACCACACCGACAACCTGAATCCAATCCTCCGGCGTTCTAACCCTACCGGCGGCGATGCGTTTACCAACCGCGTCTTCACCCGGCCAGAAGCGACGCGCCATCGTCTCACTGATCACGACAACATTCGGCGTGGTCTCAGTGTCTTGAGTAGAGAGTTGTCGCCCTCGCAAAAGCGGAATACTCATTGTGTCGAAGTAACCGGGGCTGACGATCCGGGTCACTACGATCAGCTCCTGTCCTGGCGGCGGCGCCGGCCGGCCTTCAATGCTGATCGAGATCGAGTTTCCCTGGCGATAGAGCGGCAGGTTTGTTGTGACTGCTACGGATCTAACACCAGCCAATGATTGGACGCGCCCAATTAAATCAGTGTAGAACGCCGTGCGACGTTCAAACTCCTCGTACTTCGGCTTGGGAAGCACGATCTTCATAGTCAACAAGTTGTCCGCACGAAAGCCAGGATCGACATTGCGCAATCGTAGAAAACTATTGATCAGCAGTCCCGCTCCGATTAAAAGCACGAGCGAGATCGCGACTTCCGCCGTCACAAGCAAACTGCGCAGGCGTTTGCCGCCGCCGCCCGTTGCCGCGTTGCGACCACCCTCTTTCAGCGTTTCGATCTGATTGAAACGCACAGCCTGGACTGCCGGCGCAAGGCCAAAGATGAGGCCAGTCAATACTGAAACAAGAAACGTAAAGCCGAGGACTTTCAAGTCAATCGAGATCTCGCGCGCCTGAGAAATGTTTTCAGGGATGAAGGTCTTCAGCACTACCAATCCGCCATAAGCGATCGCGAGCCCAACAAGTCCCCCGAGGGTCGATAGCAACACGCTCTCGGTCAAAAACTGTCGTATCAAGCGCCAGCGTCTCGCGCCGAGCGCCACGCGCACAGCAATCTCTTTTTGTCGCACTGCGGCGCGCGCGAGTAGTAAGTTCGCAACATTCGCACAGGCAATCAGCAGCACGAGTCCGACCGCGCCGAGCAGGACCAGCAGTGCCGGTTTGATATCACCAACGAGATGTTCGTGTAGTGGCTGCACCACCGCGCCGAGCTCAGCGTTTTGTTCCGGATACTGTTGCTGTAAACGCGTGGCAATCGTGCTCATCTCGCTTTGCGCCTGGACCAGCGATACGCCCGGCTTGAGCCGCGCGAGCACCTGTAGATAATGCCGCCCGCGGTTTCCCGCTTCCTGCTGAGTGAGCGCTATGGGCACCCACGCCTGGTCGTCACTCGAAGGAAACTGAAACCGCGCCGGCATCACGCCAACGACTACATAACTCTCGCCGTTGAGCGTTAACGATTTACCAACGATCGCTGGATCACCACCAAAGCGTCGTTGCCATAAAGCGTAACTCAACAGGACCACGCGTTGTGCGCCGGGCTGATCTTCCGCCGCTGTAAACACGCGGCCGAGCTGTGGATCAACTCCGAGAAGCGGAAACATATTTGCCGAGACGCGTCTGCCTTCGAGTCGTTCGGGATCGCCCGAGCCGGTCAGGTTGAAGCTCGTGTCGGCGATAGCGGCCATGCCTTCGAAGACCTGGCTCTGATCACGCCAGTCGACGAAGTTTGCAGCGGCCGGAGTGTCGCGCGGGTATCCGTGCCTGCTCGCGTCTTCCCAAACCATCACGAGTCGCTCGGGGTCTTTGTAGGGCAACGGGCGCAGCAGGACCGTGTTCACAACGCTGAAGATCGCGGTGTTTGCGCCGATGCCTAAGGCTAGCGCGATGACGGCAACGATCGTGAAGCCGGGATTCTTGCGTTGCAGGCGTGCGGCGTAACGCAGGTCGTGCAGGAGATCGGCAAAGAAGTTTGAGTTTGTTGGTCCACCTGCAACCGGTGATTCTTTGTACGTTGTTTGAGATCGTCGCATTTCTTTTTGCAGTAGGTCGTCAGTGGCGAGTTCCTGGAGAGCTGCGCGTTTGGCTTCGGCTTCAGTCGCACCGCCTCTGAGAGAGCGTTGATAAACGTCGTCGAGGTGTTGGGCCAACTCTTCGACAATCTCCGCCTCGTGCGCGGGCGCTAGATTGAGACGCGACAGCCGCTTCTGAACTTCTTCTCTCCAATCAGGCATGCTCGATTCCCGTGATGCGGTTGATTGCCTCGACAAACTCCTGCCAACTGTGGCGCTGTGCGGCGAGGACTTTCTTGCCTTCGGCAGTCAAACGATAGTAACGACGGCGTCGCTGGCCCGACTTCTCGACCCAGCGCCCCTGAATCCAACCACGTCTCTCGAGTCTATAGAGCAGCGGATAAAGGGATGCGACATTGAATCGCAACCTTCCTTTAGACCGCTGCTCGATTAAATTCCCGATATCGTATCCATGCCGCGGCTGGTCCTCCACGAGCGACAGGATCAACAGCTCCGCACTCCCCTTCTTCAGCTCCCGGTCCAGCATCTGCGAAAGCTTATATGGCATAGCGATATATTATTGAGATGCATATCAGCCGTCAACTTTGGAATTTTCGTGGGGTAGGTACGGATTTTCCGGGCTGGTTTGCTATGGTTTGAAAGTGTAGAATGCGGAATATGAGCCAAACAATTCCAGCTCATTTTGATGGTCAACACATTCTCCTGGATGAAGCAGTGGAGCTCGAGCCAAATACGAAGTTGCTCGTCACTGTGCTGCCTAAGGATGAGGAGAGTGAAGAATGGCGTTCGCTGTCTGCTAAACGACTCCAGGAAGCTTACGGTGAACACGAAGAAGAATACTCTTTGGAGCTAATCAAAAAATCAAATCCAGAATATGAATCAAGGTGACGTAGTCCTCACACCCGTTCCTCAAGCCAACGGGATCCTCAAGAATCGTCCAGCCATTTTCCTTCGTGAAATGCCGCCTTACAGAGACGTGCTTGTATGCGGAATAAGCACGCAGTTACATCAGGAGGTGAAAGGCTTTGATGAGGTGGTCAATCAGGCCGATTCAGATTTCGCAGCTACAGGTCTACGAACAACCTCACTGATTCGACTCGGATTTCTAGCAGTACTACCCCGAAGCTCCGTGGTTGGTTCAATAGGCTCAGTCTCGCCTGAACGACACAGACGGCTGCTAACACGACTTAGTGATTACCTGACTAGCTGAGACTAGTAAACCAGACTCTAAATAAATAGCCACAAAAAGCATAACACACAAATTAATTTTGTGCTTTAGCTGCCTTTTTGTGGCAACAAATCAGAACGAGCTACTTACACTTGCTATACCCACAGTCTCTGCAGAAATCACAGCCGCTCGCGTGCTCGAGCTGGCCGTGGCATTCGGGGCAGATGCCGATCATGTTGGACATGATGGCGCCGGTGACGGGTTTTTGGGGGTGGTGTTGAGAGTGTTGTTTGCTCGCGACGGCGCGGGCGGAGTCAGGTAGATCCTGGACCCGGCGCACCGTGATCATGATGCACTCCGCGACCGCTTGCTCCGGTGAGGTAAGCAGGCGCTCGTTGAACCATACCGCGTGTGTGCCGGTCACTTTATTCAGACTGTAGGCCACTTCCGCGGCGTCAAATCCACCGCGCAGCATCTTCGACGCCAGCAGTCCCACACCGCCGCTGATTGGACCAGTAGCGAAGACTTCCTGGATCATCTTGCCGTCGTGGTTGACTGTGACGTAGAGGTTCTGGCCGTCGAAGGGAATCTGCCACGTCGCGCCACGCAGCTCGCGTGGACGCTCGATTCGAATCGCAGTCACGGCCGGCACTTTGATCGTCTCAGAGTGCTCGCGCGCGATCGCTTCCTGACGCGCGGATGCATCATCAGCCGCAGTCGCTTCCGCAGCGCTCACAGCCTCTTCCAACGGCTCGACCACTGCTTCCGGATTGCAGGCAACTTCACCCTTTGGCTCTTCAGCCTTCATCGACGTTAACACCTGATTATCACGCGAACCGTCGCGATAGTAACTGACCGCCTTGCAACCAAGCTGACGGCCGAGGCGATAAAGCGCGTCGACTGACTCCACCGTGTCGTTCACCGCGCCATTGCACGTCTTCGACACACTGTTATCGACGTGGCGCTGAGCAGCCGCGAGCACATGAACGTGCTGCTCAGCGCTTATGTTCATCGCCGAGATAAAGTGCGACGGCAACTCGTGTTCGTGTTCCACGACATAAGCCGCAGCCGCATCTATCGATTCCTGATCGCATTGGTCCACATCAATGCCGAGCGCTTGCGCGGCGAGCGTGTGCACGTAAGTGCGAGTGCCGAGCGTGTCTTTGCGAACGTAGGCCCAAGAGAAGTTCGGCTCGATACCCGACGAAGTCTCAGCAACGAGTGAAATCGTTCCGGTCGGCGCAATCGTAGTCACTTCGTAGTTACGCGGCGTCAGCGGAACGTCTTTCGGAATCCCGATCTGATTGTAAAGAAACTCGGAATACGCTTCACGATTCGGCTCAAACTCCGGAAACGCGCCCTTCTCTGCACCGAGCCTGTTACTCTCCATCCAAGACTCGCGCCGCACAAAGCCCATCACTTCATCCATCAAATCGATCGACGCAGGGGAACCATATGTGACGTTCAGGTTCAGACAAAGATCCGCAAAACCCATTATGCCCAGACCTACTGGACGCGTCCGATGGACCACATCCTGAATCTCCGGCAACGGCCACGCACAAACGTCAATCACGTTGTCGAGAAAACGCGTGCACAGGTGCGTCACTTCGCGCAGGCGGTCCCAGTCAATTCGTTTCTGCGGATCATAAAACTTCGCGAGATCGATCGAGCCGAGATTGCACGAGTTGGAGAAGTGTAGAAACTGTTCGCCACATGGATTACACGAGTAGATCGGTCCCATGGACTTCATCATGTGGTTATGACGATTCACTTCGTCGATGAAAGCGATGCCCGGCTCAGCATACTTGTGAGCACTCGCAACAATCCGGTTCCACACATCGGGAGCAAAGATCATTCCCGGTCGCGGCGCTTCTTCGATCGTGCAGCTCGAAAGATCGGCCACGAGAAATGCCTGGCGATCACAGAACGTCACACTCGATCCATCCGGCGTGCGATAGACCACGTATTCACCATCACGAACCGGATCGTAAATCGGTTCGATCCACGGCTCGCCGTTGAACTCCAGCTGGAACCACTCGTTGTTATCGACTGCTTTCAAAAACTTGTCAGTAACGTTCACCGAGATGTTGAAGTTGGTCAGCGAATGCTGATCGTTCTTGGCATGAATGAAGCGCAGCACGTCCGGATGCGTAACCCGCATCATGCCCATGTTCGCGCCGCGGCGGACACCGCCCTGCTTCACAACGTCAGTCACCTGGTTGACGATGTTCATGAACGACACTGGACCAGACGCAACACCAGTTGCCGAGCTGACCATCGCGCCGTGCGGACGGAGGAATTCATACGTCATGCCCGTGCCGCCACCAGTCTGGTGAATGGTGGCCGCAGCCTTCGCATGCTCCATGATTCCCGCGAGTGAGTCGGGCACTTCCAGAACAAAACAGGCTGCAAGTTGACCGTTCGTTTTACCAGCGTTGACCAGACACGGAGTGTTCGGAATGAACTCGCGAGCGAGCATCACTTCACTCATCGCGGCAAAGAACTTGTCGCGTTTTTCACCTGTTTCGGCCATCGAAACAGCTCCGACGACACGCCGCACGATATCGGCCCACTCCTCAAACGGACGCCCCTTCAAATCCTTCTGTGAATAGCGCTTGCTAACGACTTTTTTGGCATTGACTCCGAGTTCATGCGACTTTCGACGCGGGGAAACGGCCGGGGAGCCGATGCTCTTGTTTCCTGCTGTTTTGCCGATAGCTGCGCTCATTATCTCTGCCTTTCGAAAATAGTTATGCCCGGGCGTATTGCTACGCAAGCATTAGTTTAGACTGTGTTTTTTGGGTGCTGCGGTTGGTTCCGATTACGTAAATAGCAGCGGGCGGGAATATACGCCTTTAAAGAATTGGTGTCAACAATATATTGTAGCCCTCTTGTTTTTATAGCCTATAGAGTGTAGCCGCGCATAAACGAGGATGCAAACGCGGATGGGCTATTTGCCAGTGCCGGTATTCGATACTAGAAGCTCGTAATTGCCGATATCGCGGTTGTGACTGTCGAGGGCGGCGAACGTATCTGACGTCTCTTCGAGCATCTGCTTGGTCATCGCGATCGAGTCGCTGAGCTGCTCGAAATCGAGCGAAGAGACACGCTCCGGAGTAGGCAGAGTAACGACCTGATCGTTCACCAGGCCGAAGAAGTTTTCGATCGACTGGAGCTGACCTTCAACAAGCTTCACTGACCGCTCGATGTCGTTGAAGGCAGCGACACGACGCTTGAGGATCTCGACGTTCGCCTGTTGGATCCGTCGCTCGCGATCATCCTTCGCAGCCTGGACAGATCGCTCGGCCTGGACCAACTGGTTCTGCACGGCTTGTCGATTGATCGAGCGCAGGTGATGCTTACGTCGACGATACACGTCGAGCAGATCGACAAAATCTTCCCAGCGTTGATCGAGACTCTGAATGTTGTGAGGAATCTCTTTGGTGCCAGTGAACTTTTTATAGTTCGAGTAGATCTGATTCTTCATCCAGCGCAAGTACTCGACGGCTTCGCGCTCGCGCGGATCGAACAACTTGATTTGCGCTTCGCGTTGCTGCTCGCGCAATTTTAACAAGCGCTGCTTTTCTCTCTTTTCAACCAGACGACGATAAATATTACTAGCTGGCACTGTGGCTAAGTAGACCGTCTCTGTGGCTAATGCGGCCACGAGGGGCGTAACATCCTGCACATACGCTGCGGCCACTGCAAACCCGGCCATCCCCCAAAAATTTATGGGTTCCTTGAACGCTTCTTTCACATACTTCAGGTCGATCTTAGGGAATTCCATAGGTAAGGCCACGGACTACATGTATTACTGCTGATTACACTCCTGTTAACTAGTGCGACCCGCCGCCAGTCCCGTTCTGATTACCACCAGTCGTCGTTGTTTCGCCTTCAGCGGGAAGAGACTGCGGCGTTGACGCACTCGATCCGGCGCCCAGCAATCCCATGTCGCGCTTGTATGCGAGCAGCTTGTCTTGCAACTGCATGTCCAGCGCCTCACGCTCGATTTCCTGCATTTGCGTATCGACTGAGGCGGAGCCGAGCTGCATTTTGGCTTCTGCTGCCGCGGCACGCCGGTCGATCTTGTCGCGCATCTCGTTGAACGTCGATGCGTCGTCGCCAAGCTGGAAAGACTCCATTGTCTGGGCAAGCTGTTCCTGAAGTTTTGCCTGCTTCGACTGGTTTATCAACTGCATCGCCTCGGCGGTGCGGCGCTGCATCTGAAGCACGTAATTATCGCGTGCTTTAAGTGCCTGTTTCGATGCGTTGTTCGCGTGCTCCAGTTGCTGCGACGTCTTTTGCAGATCGAGCTGCGCCTGCTGTAGTTGACCTATGTAAGCGGTGGCGATGTCGTCGCGACCCATCTTCACTGAAGCGCGAATCTTCGAGTCGAGATCGACAACCTGGGTCTCGAGCCGCTCTTTATTTTTGGCGAGCAGTTTCTCGGTGGCCATCACCTGCGCCACGGAATTGTTCAATTCCGGCACGCGGTCGCGCATGTCGCGGATGGTTTGCTGAAGAATGAGCTCGGGGTCTTCAGTCTTTTCGATAATCCCTCCGAAGAGGGCGCGCACGGAGCGCTTCATTCTTGTCCAAAGTCCCATTCTCGCTCATCCTCCGACAGCGATGTGAAATCCAAAAGCAATGATTCAGCAGTCAATTTCACGCCATTTTCCGGCCTCATACGACGCATTCTTGTACGATGCCTGCGTTCAGGCGGTTTCAAACTCCGGCAAAAACTGAGTTTTGAGTATAACAGTACTGTGAAAACGCTTCCAGAATAGAGGTCAGGTACGCCGAAGGCGTTCGCTGATTTGAGCCCAAGGTTGGAGCGCAGCGACAACCTTGGGTTAGGAAAACACAAAGCAATAACCCTGAAAGGATTCGCCAACCACCAAACCCTTTCAGGGTTTCATCAAATTCGGTTCGCAGTCCCAGGGTTGTCGCTGCGCTCCAACCCTGGGCTCAAATTAGCGAACGCCTTCGGCGTTATTGCCGGTTGTATGACCAATGTCGGCGTTATTGCCGGTTGTGTGACCAATGTCGGCGTTATTGCCGAATGTACGGCCGATATCGCGCCGGAATTGCATGCCTGGCCAGTGGATCTTCTCCAAGGCGCCATAACAGAGCGCGAGGGCGTCGGAAAGGCGCTCAGCCCCGGCTGTGACGCCTAAAACGCGGCCGCCAGTCGCCGTAATGCGGCCATTCGCGTTGCGCGCCGTGCCCGCGTGGAAAACCTGAATCGAGTCCGTGCTCACGTCATCAAGTCCTTCAATGACTGCCCCGCTTTCATACTTCCCCGGATAGCCCTTATTCGCTGCGACAACACAGGCAGACGCACCTTCAGACCACTCAACATGCAAACTACCAAGCGTTCCCGCGTACATCGAATCAAATATCGAAACCAGATCTGTTTTCAATCTGACGAGGATCGCCTGTGTCTCAGGATCTCCGAAGCGCACGTTGTACTCGAGCAGCTTTGGTCCATCTTCAGTCAACATCAACCCCAGAAACAGCACGCCCTTAAAAGGAAAACCTTCTTCACGAGCACCTGCGAGGGTGGGTTCCACAATCTCACTCACAACCCGAGCCTGAGTCGTTTTATCGAGAACCGAAGAATCGGTGATAGTTCCCATGCCGCCGGTGTTTGGTCCAGTATCGTTCTCACCAATCCGCTTGTGATCGCGTGCCGCAGGCATCAACGCGTAATCACGTCCATCCGCAAACACCAGCAACGACGCTTCTCTTCCCGTTAAAGCCTCTTCAATAACGACACGCTGCGCCGCATCACTGCCCGCAACGTGATGGATCATCAGATCCTCGATAGCCTTCTCTGCCTCAGCTCGATTAGAAGCTACAACAACCCCTTTCCCCGCTGCCAGTCCATCAGCCTTGATGACCACCGGACCTGCACCAAACTCACCACTTCTTAGACACTCAATCGCCTCTCCCGGCGTTTCAGCGACGCGATACGCAGCCGTCGGTATCTTGTGTCGCGCCATGAAGTCTTTCGCAGAGATCTTGCTTCCTTCGAGTCGTGCCGCAGCGGCATTTGGCCCCACAATCCTTAGCCCGCGTTGTGTAAATAGATCCACGATGCCGGCCACGAGCGGCGCTTCAGGACCTACAAAGGTGAGATCAATCTGCTGTGACTCGACAAACTCAGCCAGGGAGGAATGGTCATTCACGGAAACACACGGAGTCTCAGCCAGCTCAGCAATTCCAGCATTACCCGGTACGCAGAAAAGCTGAAGTGCTTCCTGTGAAGTTTTTCGGAGCGCCCACACCACAGCATGTTCGCGCCCACCCGAGCCGATAATCAGTATTTTTCTCATGTTTTTGAGCGCGGATGCTCCCATCCAGCAAGGATCCTGTCAAGGCAAAGTGTTTTAGGCAGGATTTACCTTGACACATTTTCGACATAGTTATATACCAGATAACCAAATAGCGGCCCTTACAGGCTGGAACTTTACCCTCCTTGGTCACAACCGAAGAGCGTACTTGTTCACACGTATTCTTTATCGCCCGCCGGCATGATGATTCTAGGTAACGGACCCTAGGGGGAGTAAACATGGCATACACGGAAGCCGCTCAGGTAATGGAAAGAACTCAGGAAAGCGAATATCAGGACCGCCCGATCAGGTGCGTTGACTGCAACGAAAACTTCATCTGGACTGCAGGCGAGCAGGTATTTTTCCACGACAAAGGCCTCAAAAACGAACCCAAGCGTTGCAAGCCATGCAAGCAAGCCAAGAACGAACGGCTGGCTGCTATCGCGGCAGCGCAGTCGTCAGGAGTGCGACAGCGCATTGAAGTCTCAGTGCAATGTGCACAATGTGGACAACAGACCACCGTCCCGTTTTACCCGTCCCAGGGACGTCCGGTCTATTGCCGCTCCTGTTTTCTCGCGGGAAAAACTGCTAACGCAGAAGTCGCATAGATCAGCTCGACATCTCGCATCTCAGCGGTGATGCACGTACTCAGCCAGTCCGGCTGACCCCGACCTTAGCTCAAAATCACCCGCCCACATGCACGATCGGTCGTCGATTGGAGTCACGCTCCGCCTGACGTAGCACCTCATGCGTAACGGGCGCAGTGTCGCCTTCGCCAAACGCGATGTACTTCAGCAGGTACGAAATCGGATTTCCCTCGCTCCAACCAAAATAGACGTGCGGAAGTTTTCCCATCTCGTCACGCAGGTAAAGTAGAAACGCTGCAATCGCATTCGGCACTGCGGGTGATTCGGTTCGCAGTATGCGATAACCGTCGACCGTCTCACCGCAAATCGACAACGTACCCGAAAACTCAGAGGCATCGCCTGGAGTCACTTCGAAAAATAAAATCGGTTCTCCGGGAGGAATGTGATTGCTGGTCCGTTTCTCGTGTTCTTTCTGCGCATACTCGTCGGCGTCGCCCTTGTCTCTGCGGTTCGTGATGATTCGAATCGTTCCTTTCGCAGCGTCTTTAATAAACTGTCGCGCTTTGTCGTCCAGCTCGATTTTTTCAACTCTTAACTCAGTTGACCGATACACTCGCGAGAACAGCGAAGCGAGAATGATTATGAGAATAAAGAACGAAGCGATCTTGATGCCTTCCGGTCTCTCGTGAATATTCTGGATTGTCGTGTAGACGAAGATTATCGCGATTGCCAGGTACGGGTACCAGTTTCCCTGTTTACGCCGCACGACAAGAGTCACGGCGATGGCAGCGGAAGTCATTAGTACCAACACGCCGGTAGCATACGCACCACCTTGCGCGTTCACGTCTGCTTTGAAAATGAAAGTGACAGCAAACGCGATCGTGATGATGACTATCACGAGTGGCCGCGCGGCCCTGGCCCACTCGGGCGCCATGCCGTAACGAGGCAGGTAGCGCGGTACGATGCTCAGCAAACCCGCCATCGCTGAAGCGCCGGCAAACCAGAGAATGGTGATGGTGCTGAGGTCGTACACCGTTCCAAAGATGTTTCCGAAGAACTCGTGCGCGAGATATGCGATGGCGCGCCCGTTCGCTTCCCCGCCTTCAGCAAACTTCTCGGCCGGGATCAATATCGACGTTACGAAGCTGCTCGAAATCAGCAATACGCTCATGATCAACGCGGCGTAACGCAGTAGTTTTTTGGTATTGCGGATGCGACCGCGCAGCAACGGCTCCGCGCGCGGTTCCCCGTGACCAGTACGAGTGGATTGGATGTTGGCCCAGTCGGCCTCGCTCAAATCGGTGTCACCTTTGACGAGCGGCATTACGGCGACACCGGTCTCAAAACCGGAAAGACCAAGCGCCAGCTTTGGAAACAAAAACATCGACACGAGGAAGATGAGCCACACATTTCCGTGAACATCCGGGTGTTGAAAGAGCGCCTGCTTCCATTCGGGAAAGTGATATGGATGCGTCACGAGCTGGTACAACCCGAAACCGATGACAATCGTGTTCAGAAACAAGTAAGCGGCGACCAGTACGACCGCGATGCCGATCGCTTCCTTGAACCCGCGCAAAAAGATCACACCGAGGACGGCGATGAGCGCGAGTGTTACTCCGATCTGGTGCTTCAGTAGTGGCGGGGTGAACGGGTTCTCGATGATGTGCGCGGTCGCGTCTGCAGCCGAGAGCGTGATGGTGATGACGAAGTCCGTCGCCACAAACCCGAGCAGGACGAGGACGAAGAGCTTTCCTTTCCAGCGCGAGAGCTGGTGCTCGAGCATCGAGATCGAGCCTTCACCGTGTGGGCTCTCTTCAGCAACGCGGTTATAGATCGGCAGTGCGCCGAACAAGGTCAGCAGCACGAGTATGAAAGTCGCGATTGGAGAGAGCGCCTGCGCGGCGAGAAAAGCGATGCCGGGTTGATAACCGAGAGTCGAGAAATAGTCGACTCCGGTCAAACACATCACTTGCCACCAGGGATGTTGTTTATGTGGAGTAGCGTGAGCGGCTTCTTGTTGCGTGGAGCCTTTGAATAACCAGAGTGTTAAGCGTCGTCCTGCGGTTCTACCAATTAACCAATCGAGCATTCCTGCCCTTCCCTTTGGCCTACGAGGTTAGCTGTCGGACTCGAACTGGAAAGTGTTCGTCGTGATGACCCACGCTTCACGATTAGCCCCTGTGTTTCGACAGGCGAAACATTGGTTCCCCCGCGTTGCAGAGCAACTTCGGCATACTTTAATTATCAACAACCGACCGAGATGTTAGACATGATCCTTAATCCTGTCCAGCATTACCTCCAAGTGTTCGGTCGTTGCACTTGGGCCGGGTCAGTACCACCTGCGATAGCGGGTGGGTGCGCAGCCGTGCGGCGCCCAAAGGCTACGCACCCACCCGCTATCGCAGGTGGTACTGACCCGACCACCCACATGCGATCGGCCGCTGATCCGGATCCTTCTCAGCCTGCCGCAAGACCTCATGCGTTACAGGCGCCGTATCGCCTTCACCAAACGCAATGTACTTCAATAAATACGAAACCGGATTCCCCTCACTCCAACCGAAATACACGTGCGGCAGTTTCCCGGTCTCATTTCTCAAGTAAAGCAAGAACGCAGCGATCGCATTCGGCACTGCCGGCGACTCAGTGCGCAGGATCTTAAATCCATCGACAGTCTCACCCCTGATCTTCAGCACGCCTGAGAACTCCGACGCATCACCAGGCGTCACTTCGAAAAACAGGATCGGCTCGCCTGTGGGAATGTGATTGTCGACCCGCGAGGCGAGAGTGCGCCGGCTGCGAGGAACGCAATGCCGGGCTGGTAACCGAGTGTGGAGAAGTAATCCACACCGGTAAGGCACATCACCTGCCACCACGAATGCTGTTTGTGTGCTGATGAAGAATCGCGGGAGGCCCCGGTTCGTTTGAGCCCTTCTAAAAGCCAGAGCTGAAATCTGCGTCGTGATCTCTGAAGCAGCCCCATGGTGTTGTCAGTCAATCACAGTATCACGCATCTGTCCTGACAAAAAAAGCGGGCGGGAGCCTCCCACAGCTCCCACCCTAAGGCCACGTGTCCTCACCCCACGCGACCACTTCGTCCACCGGGGAGGTGAACGCATGCGGATTATGCAATAGTCCGACTAAAGTTTCAACCTGCTTATTTGTTTTAGCGAAATCGCAAGACTCGTTGCAACAACGCGGCATTGAAGGAAAATTTATGACCCGTATAAGCAACTTAAATCGAGAGAAGTGAGGTGGTGTCTCTGCTTCTCTCAACTGACGTTATGATGCGCTATCTTTCCCTGTTTACGGTGCCCGGTGTATCCGGCGCCTGGGCCAGATCTTTCTGCTCGTGGGCCAGGTCTGAGAAGGCCACGATCAAAAGCAGCACTGCGATGCTGACGGTGCAAAGAATGTAAAGGATGGCCGTGCGTTCGAAATAGATCAGCGCGACGATGACAGCAGTGACACCCAATGCCCAAAGGAGTGTGATTAGTTTGCGGCGGCGGCGGTCGCCGGCGACTGTTTTTCGATTCATATTAAATCTGAATTCCTATTAATAAATTATGCGTGTCGGCAGGTATGTTCCTGTCGACGAGATGGCGCCCGTGAGGCCGCCGCTCAATGCACTCATCAACGTCTGTCCGATGCGACCCGATGAAAACATGCCTGACTCGGTCACTTCGATGATGTCGTATGGTTGCAGGAGGAAATCCTCTTTCTGATTTTTCTTGATGGCTGCCACGTCGACGTGAATTGTTTCCTGTTTTACCGATCCGGGAACCTGCCGGTAGATCACGACGTCATTAAGCTTCGCCTCTTTTCTCGGGCCGCCCACCATCGCGAGCGCACGACTCAACGTGAGCTGGTCGCGCAGGTAAATACCACCCGGCGACATTACTGCCCCTGTCATGTAAACAGGCTCTGCTTCCGTAACCAGGACGTAGTCTCCAGGACGGATGAACGGGTTCGCTTCCGGTTTTCCCGTGCGCAGATCGGCGATCCTCACGATCTGGAGCGGTATCTTCGTACCGTCGATCGGTGCGGCTTCAGCTTCTTCACCCGGCTCCGGACACATCAACGGCTCGGTGTGAAGAATTTGAATCGTGCCCGCGGCGCGTTCAGTGAAACCACCAGAGACAGCCATCAGCTCATTCAAACGCACCTTACGTTTCATCTCCACACGCGACGCCTGGCGCACTGCGCCAAACACGGTCGCGGGCTGGCGACTGAGTCGCTCCGCGATGCGAACGCTGACCTGTGGGTTATTGATGAACTTGGCGTACGCGAGCTGGATGTCTTTTTGCACTTCCTTGTCCGTGCGACACTTCGCGCGGATCGGCGTCTCGAGAAACGGCAACGCGCTGAGATTGCCGTCGCCGTCGACCTGCGCAGTGCTGCTCAGCTCCGGTTGTCCGAACACTCGCACATCAACCACATCGCCTGGGCCAAGCAGGTAAGTCTTGATGCCCTGAATGTCCAAGTTCGACGACTGAGACGCAGGCGGCGCGGAAGTTTGTTGCGGTTGCGGCTGCGGTTGCGACTCTTGCGCGTAAACAGAACCCGCAAACACGCACACAAACGCGATTACTAAGTGCAAGGATTTAATAGTCTTCATTCTCACCACCTCAACGCTGAAGCTTATGTTCCGTGTGTTTTATGACGCCGGTGCTTTTTCCGGCGGCGCAAGGTCCCGGGCATCACAAAGCCCGTGAAAAGCAAGTTGCAATGATCGCACAAAAGATGATGGATGCCAACCAGACGCAGCAGGAAAGGCATCCGTTTATACCCTCTGCGAATCAGGTAACTACCACATTTCGGGCACTTTGGGCCTATCATTAATCGTGATTCGGGCCGGAGTCGTCCGGCTTTCTCTGGTGCGCGCCGTTGCCCGGCTTCAGCCGCGCTTTAAGCTTTTCAATCTCGCTCTCGATCTTCTCGGTTCCGGCAATGCGGACGTCCTCTTTGACCATGTCCTGGTTGAGATAAAAGAGTGCGTCGCGATAACGATCAATCGCGCGCCGGTAATGTCCTTTGAACGCCGAACGCTCGGCCAGCTCAACCCAGTGGGCCACCTTGACTGATGCGATGAACCCTTCTATCGCAACTCTCGACTCACTGAGATCTGTTTCGTCCGGATAAATTCGTAGAGCTGAATCGAGACAGTCGAGCGCGCGCGTGGCAGTCTCGATCTTGTCGAACGTGCGTGCACGTTGTTGCGCTTCGTAAGTTAACAACTGCGACTGTCCGCGTGCCCACGTCAGCAGGTGATGCTTGTGCAGAGCGCGGACTCGTTCCTGTCCGGCACGTAGCGCGATCCCCTTTTCACTCCCATGACTTCCGGATCTTATTGCTTCGTCAGTGCTCGCGAGATACTCGTGGCACAATTGGGCCACGTCGAGATGCATCTCGGGAGTTGAACTCGGACGATCAGCAGCAGAGGACTGTTTCTGAATCGCGCGCAACGCAGCGGAGTGTAACGACGCCGAGAATCCTTTTTTCTGACTGCGGCTGCTCGAGCGAGAACGGCTCTGCGAGCTTTGGCTGATACCGTTCTCCAAAAGATAACGCGTCCACGCACGTCGCATCACGACTTCGCGAGCTGATAACGCCACGAGGAGGACCACACTCGCCGCGAGCCCAGCAGGCAGCCACGGCGCCTCATCACCGCCACTCACAAGTATCCACCAGAGTCCGAAGAACAATCCGACCGAGATGACGATGGCTGAAACAAGGTAGCCGGTGCTCGAAGGCATGCGACCGCGTGGTGCGCGCGTGTGCAAGTGAGGAGCACGCGAATGAGATCGCGGGCTTCTAGGGAAGAACTGATCCGCTGAGTTGTTTCCCAACTACTAACCTCAATAAAACGATGCCGTACTAATACTGATTCAGTTGAAAATACGCCGAAGGCGTTTGCTAATTTCAGCCCAGGGTTGGAGCGCAGCGACAACCCTGGGTATCAATTCAAATACACGCTAAACCCTGAAAGGGTTAGGCGATTGGTGAACCCTTACAGGGTTTTATTCATCGTTGGGGTTACAACCCCAGGGTTCTTGCTGCGCTCGAACCCTGGGCTGAAATTAGCAAACGCCTTCGGCGTATTTTCAAACTGAACCAGTACCTGTTACTTCCGGGGGGATGACCTACAACGCAATCAGGGTGATAATAGTCGGCTTTTTGGGATTCCTCTGTCAACAAGGACAGCTAAATGAACCAACAATTCGAAGACAAAGTGGCTTTTGTTACCGGCGCGACCTCAGGGATCGGGCAGGCGTGCGCGGTGGCTTTTGCCGAGGCTGGAGCGAAGGTGGTTTGCGTCGGACGGAACGAAGACGCGCTCAGTGAGCTCGAGCAAAAGATCCGCGAAAGCGGCTCGGAGGCGCTGACAATCCAGGCTGATCTCGCTCATGAAGACGAAGCGGAACGGGCTGTTCAGCACGCAGTCGGAACCTTTGGCGGACTCGACGTCCTCGTCAACGCAGCCGGACACATCAGCAGCGGCACGATTGAAAACACCTCGCACGAAGCCTGGGACGAAATGATGAACGTGAACGTGCGCGCCCCATTTGTATTGATGCAAAAGGCGCTGCCGAGCCTGATCGAGCGGCGCGGCAATGTAGTAAACATCTCCAGTGTCACAGGGCTGCGCGCGTTTTCAGGTGTGCTCGCCTACTGCGTTTCGAAGGCTGCATTGGACCAGTTAACCAGATGTGCGTCGTTGGAGCTCGCGGCCAAAGGCGTGCGCGTGAACGCTGTCAATCCCGGTGTCGTCATCACGGAGATTCACAAACGCGGCGGCATGAGCGAAGAAGCTTACGCCGCGTTTCTCGAACATTCGAAAACCACGCACCCGTTAGGTCGCCCCGGACGCCCGCAAGAGATCGCGTCCCTGGTCCTGTATCTCGCCTCCGACGCCGCCTCGTGGATCACAGGCGCGACTTACTCGATCGACGGAGGCCGCGCCCAAACCTGCGCCCGTTAAGAAAACTGCGCTAGGTACGACACAACTGTAGGGCGGCCCTCCGTGGCCGCCCGATCGGAGGGAACAACCTAGTTGAGTCCGATCGGGCGGCCATAGAGAGTCGCCCCTACGGTTGGTTTTTTCTGGCTGATATACTGCCGCGCCAATGAGCACTCCGCCACCAACGATCGTAATCCGCACCACACCGCGTATCAGCGCGATCCGCCTCGTACTCGCAATCTTTGCCGGACTGATCGCTCTCTTCCTCGGACTACTCGTGCTGCTGCTGATCGGCATCGAGACCGGACCCGTAGCCCTGTTGCTTGGCTTACTAACCGCGACCATTCCCGTTCCGATCTACATCGCGCTCGTTTTATGGGTCGATCGCTACGAAGCTGAGCCACTCTGGATGCTCGCGACGGCTTTCTTCTGGGGTGCTCTCTTCGCGCCCTTCTTTGCCTTTCTTTTCAACACCGCCAACGCAGCCATAGTCAGCACTTTAGTCAACGCGGCAGCGGGCGAAGCATTCGCCGCCGTCGTCTCGGCTCCGATCGTCGAAGAGACCGGCAAAGCCCTAATCCTCTTCATCTTTTTCTTCTGGAAGAAAGACGAATTCGACGGCGTTCTCGATGGCATCGTGTACGCCTCAATCACCGCGTTGGGTTTCGCGATGACTGAGAACATTCTTTATTACGGCCGCGCCGCGCAGGGCGACGTTAGCTCGTTAACCGGCACACTGATCGTTCGTGGCTTCTTCGCGCCGTTCTCTCACCCGTTGTTCACGAGCATGACGGGCATTGGACTGGGACTGGCCAGACAGTCAAACAATCTCGCGGTGAAGATTCTGACTCCAATTGTCGGTCTCTTGATGGCGATCTTCATGCACAGCCTCTGGAACGGCTCGGCAGTGTTGAACGGCTTGCTCTTCGTACTCGTCTACATCGTCGTGATGATTCCCGCATTCATCATCATGCTCGTCGTGATCGGCTTCGCGTTGCGACGTGAAGGCCAAGTCGTGCGCGAGTATCTGGTGATCGATCTCGAGCGTGGTTTTCTAACAGCGGAAGAATACAAACAACTCGGGTCGATCATGGGAAGGATGGGATCGTCGTACAACGAGTTCTCGCGCAGCGGTCTGAAGGGCTGGCGCGCACGCAGACGGTTCAACCAACTGGCGAGCGAGCTGGCTTTCCATCGCAACCGTGTAGCGCGTGGAGTATACGCGGCGGACGCGGACGTGCTGTCGCAGGAAACAGCTTACCTGCATGCGTTGCAGGGCCTGATCAACGAGCTCCGGGCGCGCTAGTACTATTAGTGCTCGCTGCCGTCTGGTTTCTGGCTTATACTTGGCCCGGTTGCGTGAGTATTTCATCAGAGCTGAAAGCTCGTGAGAATCCAACTTCTACCCAGCACCTTTGACGCTCAGGGAGTTGCGACCCTTGAGCAACGATTGACTTGTTTCCTAATCGACGACTGCGTGGCGGTTGACGCGGGCAGTATCGCCATCGCTACGAATAACGAGCAACGGTCAAAAGTCAGAGACATAATCGTGACGCATCCTCACATGGACCACGTCGCGAGTCTTCCGATCTTCATCGACGATCTTTATCCCAGTCTGAAAGAGCCGATGCGTATCTACGCCACGGAAGAAGTCATCGGCCTGCTCGAACGGGACGTCTTCAACTGGAACCTTTACCCGCGCTTTTCTGACTTGAAGAACGACTATGGACCAGTGATGGAATACATTCCGATTCCTATCGGCGAACCGTTTCGCGTGGCCCATCTGAATGTGGTTGCCGTTCCGGTGAACCACATCGTGCCGACAGTTGGTCTGGTTGTTTCGGATGGTCAGAAGAGTGTCGCTTTCAGCTCTGACACTGCGGAGACGGAGGAGTTCTGGAAGATCGTGAATGAGATGAAGGGTCTCGATGCGTTGCTGATTGAGGCTTCATTCCCGGATCGCATGGCGAAGCTGGCCCACGTCTCTCGTCACTTCACACCAGCGTCGTTGGGCCAGGAGTTGAAAAAGTTAACTCACAACGGCATGGACATCATGGCCGTGCATATCAAACCTACCTATCGCGATGAGATAGTCGAACAGCTCAACGCGTTGAATATTCCCACATTAAAAGTGATGGAACCCGGCAGGGTTTACGAGTGGTGAGGATTTAGTTCGCGGGACGATCGAACTGGACCGGCTCAAATTCCTTTTCCGCGTGCTCGCCGTCTACGTCCTGGAGCGACACGCGCCCGCTTGGCAGCAACTCTTTGACGAGGAACGTGCGCTGCTTGCGATCGCGCCCGGGCATAAGCTCAGCCCTGAACGTCACCGGCATTCCCGGTCTGGCCCAAACGTCGCCGGCTTTTCTTTCTGTCTGCACGTTTTTTCTCTTCCAGTAAGCACTGACAGCGCCGATGGCTCCTGCGCCGAGCGCCACTCCACCCAGAAGCCACCTGGTGCTCTTTTTCATAAACGGGAACCTATTCGCACAGCGGATCGAGGCGCGCGCTGATCGTCGGCAGTCCGCTGAGGGCACGCTCGGCGTTCAGCGGCGTGAAGCTCGTCCACTCGGCCGGCACATTTGCTTCGGAGAAGACTGCTTCGACCGGGCACTCCGGAACACACGCGTCGCAATCGATACACGTCTCTGGGTTGATCACCAGCATGTCATCATCGAGATGAAAAGCTTCAACCGGACAAACAAGCGCGCAATCAGTGTAACGACAATTTACGCACGGCTCGGCCACGACGTAGGTCATTTGAACTCTGGCTCCTTGAAACGAAAAGGTTTGGAGAAACTTCCACGCAAATCTTAACCAGAAACGAGGTGAAGAGACAACAAAAGGTTTGGTCACATGGGGTACGACTATTGACCATTCACGCTTTTAGGCGTATTAATCTCGTTGAAAGCAACTCAACTTGGGATTTCTCACTCAGAAGGGAGTCGTATATGAACTCCGGGCAGCCTCCGTCCTTACTCAGAATAGTCCTTGTCTTTTTACTCGTTGTTACGGTGTTGGGAGTTACGCTATTGGGAATCAACAGCGTTGCCTCTCGACAACAGGATCCAATTCCTGGTAATCCGTCGTCGCAGGGCGCTGCGGCGCGCGAAAGGAAGATCGGAATTGGAATTCCAAAGCACCTGCCCTTGAAGTTCGAAGTCAGAAACTTGAATAGCGATCGCTGGGTCTACGACTTAGAAATAGAGGTCACCAATACGTCGACCAAACCAATTTATTATCTTGATTTCTTCATCACGATGCCGGGCTATAAAAGCAAGATGACAGGCAATAAGCTTGGCTTTTGGTTTAGCTACGGAAGAAAAGAACTAGTAGATTTTGCGGCGCCTCTCCTGCCTGACGATATCCCAATCGCACCCGGTGAAAAGCATACCTTCAAGATACGTGAGACTCTTGCGAAGGGATGGGAAGAGCAATCGAAGAAAGAAGGAAGACCTGAGCCAAAGGTGTTCAGTCTACAATTCCAGGGACTCAATTTCGGAGATGGAACCGGCTTTGTATCGACTGCCGGAGAGCCAGTCGACATGCATCGCAAGAGCGGCGCTGCAGGCGCAGAGATTCAGAGCGGCGGGCCTCCGAAAACTAGAACAGAATCAAACTCATTTACCGGCAATGTTCTTGCCGGTAAATTTTTCTAAGACTTATGACCTTAATAGCATGCTCAATGCTTTGATTGGGCTTCCTTTTGTGTGCGGCGGTCAAAGCAATTGTCAGTTAACGAAACGAACCTTCGTTACCTGTGGACGCTCCTGCGATCCAGGCAATGACCAGAAACTGTCGCATAGTACGTTCGGATGCGGAACGGATCCACAATGCTCATGTCGCATTCCAGACTTCATTGAGGATTCGTGTATAGATCCTGAAAGTGGCTTGCCTTTAACTTGCACCAACGTTGCTCTCTATCCTTGCTGTCCGGAGTGCGGCGCGGAGGGCAGTGGGTCTACTTGTAGTGACGGCATTGACAATGATGGGGATGGTTTTATCGACTGCCAGGAACCTGAGTGCGGTATCGATCCTCACTGTATGCCCCCGTGTCGTCAGCAGGGTGAATCGTGCGGCATTTTCGAGACGTGTTGCCAGGGTCTTTATTGTATCAACGGCCAAACTACTCACCGCAACCTTCACCGCCTAATGGCCAGTTAAGAAATGGGTTCCTTGCTTTGGCTGAATTCGATAAACCAGAAAAAGGCGGAAACCAGGACGGCCTGTTGACCTCTAGTGATGCCGTTTTTCTAAACTTACGATTATGGCGAGATAGAAACCATAACGGAAAGTCGGAACCGGGCGAGCTACATGCTTTGCCGAATGTTGGTCTGAGTGTTTTGGAATTGAACTATCAAACATCCCGCCGAACGGATCAATATGGGAATCGCTTTCGATACCGAGCCAGGGTTAAGGATGAGCGAGGCACGCATTTGGGAAGATGGGCTTGGGACGTATTTCTCAACGTAGGGCCGTAGGGAATTCTAGCATCGGCGATCGCCGTTTCTGGGTTTCTTGCACTCCATCATGTACAATCGGCCCGCTTTTTACCTGCGTTGTCGGTTCGAAAGTAGCAAGTCCTCTGTCCTCGGATGAAGACCGGTTCATAACGCTACATTCGAAAGACTCAGAACCAATCCGCTTTAGATGATGATCAGCGGGAAGCATCTCTATCTATTCGTCAAATCTGCGATTCGAACGCTGAAAGGACGCAAGCGTGAACAGGCAGCATTCCAAATTCCTTGCTTCATCACCGTTTAGATAGAGCGACATTTGCGTCACTGCCTGTAGTTGCTGCGGCTGCAAATCACGTACTTGGCCTAGAACGAGCGTCAGTTGGGTTAATCCGTTGAGTTGCCGCCTCGCTGAGCGTGTGGTTATTGGTTGACTTGATTGTGTGAGGTCGTGCACTGCCTTAGCAGGCAAGTTGCTGGCAGAGGTGGACCAAGCCAAGCTCAAATTCCAAACGCCTTCCAAGCCTGGCAGACCAACGACAAACGTTCACGCTACTTGTTGAAAGGGAAAGAACTTCATCTCGTTCAACGCTACGGAACGCAAATCCCTGGGGCAAAGACGAACAGGAAAGAAGAGCTTTCTATTCCGGAGCAAACGCCGACGGCAGTTTGTTTGGGCAGCAACGGCGGCGGCAGCGTTGGCTGTGGACAGAGGGCCGCCCCTACAGTTGTAGTCAACCACGCACTTCGTCGAATGCGCCGGTGAGCCACAACTGTAGGGGCGGCCCTCCGTGACCGCCGGTATAATCGCATTACTGCGTTCTAAGGGTGCAATTGTCGATTGAGAAGTTCGGCCTTTACTATTAGTCTACACAAAAGCTCTTGCAACCCTTTCGAGTCGATAGTTAAGGCCCTTATGCAACGAACACTTCTGAAGTCCATCGCGTTAGGTTTTTCAATCGTCACTCTTTTTCTAATCTTCGACAGCCGCAGCGGGGTGGTGCGCGCAACCAGAGCGCAGGCGCCACCGGAGAAAACCGTCGAACAAGTCCAGAAAAACATCAAGGTTCTTACCGGCATGCCGCAATCGCAACTGATCCCGGTGATGAATTTCTTTGCCGCTTCGATGGGACGGCGCTGCAATTATTGCCACGTCAACAATCAGGGTCAGTGGGATTACGCCTCAGACGCCAAGTCGGAGAAGACCGCTGCACGTGAAATGATTAAGCTGGTAATGGATATCAACAAGACGACCGAACGGCTCAAGCTGGATCCGGTATCGTGTTACACGTGCCATCGAGGTCGCACCTCGCCACAATCGATCCCGGCGCTGCCGTTGCCTCTGCCCTCGCCACCGCCAAATGCCGGCGGGGCTGCTGGACCAACACCAACCCCAGGCGCATCACCACAGGCATCACCTGCCGCGACGCCTGCATTGCCTTCAGCAGACGAAATTTTCGGCAAGTACGCGGCAGCGCTCGGCGGCCAAACTGCGATTGACAAACTGAAATCCCGAACAGTGAAAGGCACGGTCACACAAGCCAACGGAAGCTCCATTCAGTTCGAGTTGTCGCAAGCTGCGCCTGACAAGTTCTATTTGTTGCTGACGACGCCGCAGGGAACGATAGAACGCGGTTTCAACGGTCAAGTGGGTTGGGAGAAAACTGCGCGCGGAGTGAGAGAGATAACTGGCGTGGAGCTGGTCAATCTCAAAATGGCAAATGGTCTGTATAGTCTGCTGAAACTGAAGGAGCAATACAGCAGACCGCCGCGGGTCCGCAAAGACAAACTTGGCGATCGCGAGGTTTATATCGTCGATGGCACGACCATCGAGAACCGGCGCATGCGGCTTTATTTCGATGCTACCTCGGGGTTGTTGCTGCGACGCACAACAACAATGTCGACGATGGTCGGCATCATTCCTGACCAAATCGATTTGGAAGATTACCGCGAAGCCGACGGACTGAAGTTTCCGTTCACAGCTCGCGCCGCAGCGCTTGAAGTCGGAAATCCGACCTCGACGCGAACGTTCACTGAATTAAAACTGAATGTGCCTGTCGATGAGTCGAAGTTCAACATGCCGCCAGCGCCTAAGCCCACGACCCCGTAACGGCGTCTAAGACGAAGCGGACGTATCCGTGCGCCGAGTGTGGACTACCGCGCCTGTGTGTCGAACTCGTAGAAGCGCAGAACGGCGGAGGTCATCAGCTTCGTCAACATGATAATCTGTCCGGCGTGCATCGAAATTGGGAAGCGGAACCTCAACCGCTTCCCTTTCTTGTGTTTGCAGACTCGCTGCATTTCTCCTTGACGGCTTTGCAAATTGGCCCAAACCGGATTTCACCCGTCCGCCAAATTCTAACTCCGGAAACGTTTTTTTCCTTTTTGCCATGTATGGAGGAAGGAAGAAATTTGAGACCGCGAGATTCTTCTGAAGCGCTCGCTCAGAAGCATTAAGCATCGCGCCGCCTTTACTCGATTCAAATTTCTACGCGCTCTCAGGACAAACTGCTTTGCGGAGAATAATCAATGCCTAGAGTTGATCCGCAGTTTTCGAACCCTGTAGTTCACCGACGCCGTGGCAATGTAACGATTTTCCATTTACTGGTTGCGGTGACTGTCCTTTGTTTGTGTCAGCAAATCACTGTCGCCCAGGACAACGTTCCGCAGCTGCAGACGCCCACTGTTACTCAGCCGGACACAACTCTAAAGCTGTCTTTTAGCCAAGAAGTCAAGGTTGCATCAGTCACGATTGGTGGAATCAATGTGCCTGTCGGTTCTCTCCCGGCAGGCAAAGAACTGTTCTTGACGGTTCCCTCAAGTGTGCCTTTAGGTCGGCAATCGATCCTGGTGCAAATAGCTCCTGCGGCAGATAAGACTCCACCTGCTACTCCCGCTCCGCTCACGGGCTCGATAGTAGTCGCGCCTCTCATCACCGGGCTGAAGGCTAACAAGGATGCGCCATTGCAATCGAGTCGTGTCGTAATTCCTGAAGGTGAAGTCATCGTTCAATTCAATGGAAAGATCCCGCCTGAGATACGGGAAAGATTGAAGGTTTTTTTCCGAGATACTCTTCCTGCAGATAAAAAGACTACCGGATCAGAAACCACTCAAGAGATCCACCAGTGGACCACTGAAGATACTTATTTGATCGTAAAGCTCCCCAAGTTGTCCGGAGATTTTATGGATATAGAGAAGAAGACCTTTGGCATCGACGTAATCGCCGACGGGGTTACGCTGCAGAAAGAAACAAAGGTCCGGATTGTCTACGAGCGATGGATGTATCTAGGCGCATTGGGGATTGTTGCCCTGCTAAGTTTCATTGTGTTTGTGCTGGTCAGGTTCGTCTACAAAGTACCCGAAGGACAGCAACGTTTTAACTTCGTCAAGATGCTTCTCCTCGAACAGGTGAATCAGACTTACAGCCTGTCGCGCGCACAATTCCTGGCCTGGCTGCTCGTCATTGTCTTCTCTTACCTCTTCCTTTTCTTCGCCCACGGATTCATTGAGGGAGACTGGTTTTTCCCAAACATTGGCAATGCCGTGTACGCGTTCTTCATCAGTTTGGGAACGTTGGTCATTTCGCAAGGAACAAGCTTGGTCCAGGGCCCTAAAGGCGCGGGTGAACTTCACCCGTCGCTAGCCGACCTGGTGGTCCACGGCGGTGTACTAGCCCTCGATCGAGTGCAGCAGTTGATCTGGACAGCTATCGCGCTGGGCATGTTTGTTTACATAACCATCTCTACCTACGCCACAGCATCGGCACTGCCTGAAATTCCGATGCAGCTGATCGTGCTAATGGGACTCAGTTCCGCTGGTTACCTTGGTGGAAAGATGGTCCGAGGCGCCGGTCCTGTGATCGATGAGGCAACCTCAACTGCCGACACAATTATAAACGTGAGAGGAAAGCATCTGTCGAAGGACGCATTTGTTTGGTTCGATGGTGAACAGTTGGAGAAGGGCAAAGTTGAAGTCGTCGCTGACGATCCCGATGATCCAGTAAAATTTGCCAAAGAGTTAAAGCTGACTGTTCCGACGTTAACCGTAGCGGGCTGGAAGGCCGTACACCATACCATCACGGTTATCAATAATGATGCGCAACGAGCCGACTGGCGAACACCGCTCGAGATTAGCGTCACCCCTGGTGCATCCGATCCAAACAACAAGGTGACACTGGCCATCACCACCGCTCGTGCTGTCAAAGGAGCGACAGTCTCAGTCCCGGGTGCGCCCGATGATAAAGCGGTACAAAACGCCACGGATCCTAATGTCTTCACTGCCGTTGTGGACGCTGCGTGGTTGAAGGAGCCACACGATATCACTCTGACCAGCGGTGGAGAGAAGGTCGTGTACAAATTCAAACCGTCGTGAGGAAGCGGAAGGACCTCAAAACATATCCCAGGGCTTGAATTCTCGAAAGGAGATCAAACGTAAGCGATGATAAGGAAAAACGTAGGCACTTACATAGTGGGAGCCAACGAAGAGGTCACAGTAGAGATAATTGCCATAGAAACGGCAAACACTGCCATATTCGTAGTGGACGTCGGGGCGGAGCAAACATCAGACGACCCTCTCACTTTTGTTTTCCGCGTAACTAAGGGTCTCGGTGAAACGCATTTCGGAGAAGTACGTGGTGTTTTTTCTGGCGACCCGGACCCTACCGCGAAAAATCCGCGGTTTGAGGTCTTCCTAACTGGATCTCTCGGAGGCGGACGACACAAGGGTCCAGTTATTCGGAGAAGTCACCCGGATCACTTACGCGATCTGGCGTTCGAACGACCTCTTCCTCAACCTCCAATCGATAATGATTAGCAAAGGAATCAAAGTGATGCTGACACCTACTCCTCGAACCGGAACTATCTTTGCAAAACGATATCGGCGAAGCCCAATTCTTAGAACGATCGTGTCTGGTCTTCTGATTGTATTGCTGACAAGTCAAAGTCTGGCCCAACAAACGGCATCTATTAAGGACCTTGAGTTGCAGATCAAAAGGATGGAGGAGGTGCAACGCGATCCGGCGGTTCCCGAATCCGTGAAGCAGCACAACGCGAATTTTTTGCAGGCCAGACGATCACAACTTCAAACTCTCTTGTCGAATCAACTCGAAGGGCTCAGTAAATACAAATCGGATTTCGGCGCTTCCTTATCAGCGACAGAGAAAGAAACGCTCGACAAATCCATTGAAGCACTTTCAGCTAAGCTTGAAGATCTAAAAAAACGTTTTGGAACGAACGGTCCCGCCGCGTCAATGACTGCGGAGTCAAGTGCTGAGACGAATGGGAATGGAAACGGGAACGGTGCCCCATCCGCAGAGTCGGCTTCGTCCCTGAACACTGCTGCAGCAACACCCGCATCCGCCGCTAACACCAGCACTGGGCCAACAGGTGCGAACCTGTTACCGCAGACAATTACTGTTGCCCCTGATTGCTACTCGGATGCCCCGCCGGTTCTGGTTAAAACAGCAAGTGCCGCTGCTACTTTGGTAGTCGAGGAGGGCGCGGACGAAACCAGCACATTTCTGCAACGGTTAATTTTCTATACCATTGCCGACGCCGTATCGAGAGGTGAAAAGGAACGAGAACTCATCAGGTCCCTTGGCGTGCGCCAGGTAATGGAAGAAACCCGGCGGATGGATAAACAAACTGGCGCGTCTGCAACGTCGGAAGGATCTACAAGTGCGCTCGAGAAGCCGAACTTTGCAAATCTACTCGCGTTCGCCATCGAACACGGAGCTATCGATAAGCAGGTGTCGGGAACCACGCTCACTCTCAGTTCATCACCTTATGCATTTATTGCGGCAGCGCAAGGTGATACATCGACTACCTATAAAAACTATGAGTTTTTCCATCGCATCGGAATCTCGGCCAATTTCAACATCAAAGATGAGAATGATGTGCTGGCAAGCGCCCGAAGAAATCAACTTTCCGAGTGGTCGGTGCGAGCGCGTCTCTCAAAGGACCGCAGCACTCGGTCCGCTGAGTTTGAACAGTTTTGGAACCGGGATGTGCGAGGCATCTTCGAACGTTTGCCGTTGGTACTCGTAGAAGAATTCTCAGCTCTTTTCCGTGTCGAAACTGATACGGTGCGCCGCCAGGTCGGCGACCGGTTCATTGGTTACAGTACGCAGTTCTTGGCAGCCAATTCGGCGCAGAGTAAACAAGCCCAGCAGGCGGGGCTGCAACAGCTGCTCATTTGCAAATTAAAAGAGGATGTCTTCGATAAGATCGACTCCTTCGGTCTAACCGAAGCTGACAGGCAAAGAATTGTTGCTCGTACGCTTCCGGCCCTGCGCGATGCAATTGTTGCGGAAGAGGGTGCTCGAAAACTCGTCGACGACCAAATCGCCAAAATGAACAATAGGCCCCTCGCAACGTTCGCCTATACGAACAAACGAGATCCGTTAACTTCGGATTATTCAGTCTTTAAGTTTCTTTACGACCGAAAGACTTTCAGTCCGATGAAATTCATGGCGAACGCCGGTCTCTCCGTATACCACCGGCCGAACCCGCTTTTGAATCAGCAAAGAATTCGCGACTTCGCAGCCGCGGTGTCACTGGAAGGCAACGCCGGGAGAAGCCCATTCCTTACCGACGACCTGGACCAGAGTCAGATCACGTTTGCCTTCACCGGCCGCTATGAACGAATGTTCGAAAACAGGAATACCATCAACCGGAAAGCTGATATAGGTATCTTTCAATTTAGATTGGAAGTTCCCTTCATCAGTGGTATGAGTTTTCCCTTTTCGGTTACTTATGCCAATGCAACAGAGCTGATCAAGGAAGATCACGTGCGTGCTAATTTCGGGTTCAGTTTTGATGCTGACAAGCTTTTCTTTCTCAAGACGTTCCTGCGAAGATGAGGCCGATTTGTAGGAGTCGATACCGGGAGAGGGTCAAGATCGTACTAGATTTATTGGAGCCAGATCACCACTTCCGGGCACTTAAGGCGAACCGGACGTGCCAGAGCTCCAACGCTCAATTGGCGCATCGGCTTCGAAATCATAGAAGCGCAGATCTGCGGAGGTCAGCATCTTTGTGAGCATGATGATCCCTAATTGCTTTCCTTCATCTTTCCTTTGTGGCGCATGCGCTACATCACGCTTACCAAGCCTACCAAAAACAACGTAACTTGCTGCCTTTCGGGTTTAATATCTGTGATTCGATAGTGTGAGGTACTATTACGCATGGCGAACTGGATGATCGAACTTGGTGGCGAGAGATTTGACCTTCAAGAGTTGCTTAGATTCAAATCATTACCGGACATACAAGTGTGGGAAGAAGACGGTCGCTTTTATCTAACAGGACCTCGGTGGTCACCTGAAAACCGGCCATATGAGGTCACTTCAAAACCGGCCAATGGAGAGTGGCCGGGACTAGTGGTTTTTACGCTTTCCTCTGCATCTTGTCTACTCGATTTTGCTTAGCCCTTCAGCAGTAGTTCTTCTCTTTCAAACAAAACAATCTCCAGTCGCCGAGGCTGTGGGAACTGTGGGAAACTCGGCGCGGTTTGCCGAGTTTTCCAAGCGCGGTGGGAAGGGTGGAAAACAGCAGTACCGTTTTCCACGCTTTCCAGCGCGCGGCAGTTTCCATAGCCTACGGTCCCAAGCAGCGATTTCTTCCGGGGGTGGCTGAAAAACAGCGTCCATAT